>Ga0099797_100138_pt1 | contig 46295 bp, 47 predicted proteins | sample Uncmet_Sort48C_1_FD_89871 | JGI IMG/M metagenome (GOLD analysis project Ga0099797, IMG submission 89871) | Marine eukaryotic communities from CALCOFI LINE 67, Pacific Ocean - C012_Sort48C_1 | ecosystem: Environmental > Aquatic > Marine > Oceanic | place: Pacific Ocean: Monterey Bay | collected...
GAAACGTTGCGGCCGTTGCCACTGCGTTGGATTGACCATGACAACGGAGTCACAGCTCTCAACGCTGTTTGTCAGGATGGGCGTCATTTTCGACCCTCAGTTGACCAGCTGGCTTCATTGGCAGATCAGTTGAAGCAGGTGTGTAACCGTGTGTTTGCTGCAGCGTGGTGAGTAAAAATGTAAAATCAGTAATGTCTGTTTCAGTTGTAACTTGTAAGTTGTAAGGCATGTGGCAAGCGTCGGAGCTGTCTTCGCGATCACATCGAGCAGATTTAAGCACGATTGCATTCACTTGTGTGGAGCATGAATTTGCATTCAGTTGCGTAGAGGGTAGAGGCATCACTGAAGCATCAGCAGTTGATGAAAAGACCTTTGAAAGTCAATCAGTGATCAACCGCACAAAGGATCATTTTGCATTCACTTATAACTTGTTTAACCACGTTTCAGTGATGTTTGTGCAATATTCGGCTTCAAATTGAATAGTAAGGTCCTGTCAAGCAGCAAGCTTAGCACTCCGCGCTCACAAAACCATGAAGAACCACAGGAAATTGCCGCGGAAGGGATGCCATTACTGACATCTCGATCTCCACTGCGACATTGTTTGTGGCACCTGCAGGACCCGCATCTGCGCGGCTAGATTCCGGCAGCTGGTTTTGGACTGACATGCTTCATGCGTCAGACAGCAACTTCGTCACAACGATTGTTTGGCAGACGGCGCTGAGAAAACCAAGTGTGCTGACACACGGCCCATACATGCAGAGCTCAGACAGCGACAGTGTGTTGACTTTATGGACTCAGCCCAGGCTGCCTGCCATTGCGTCGATTGCGATTGTGTATCGCAGCATGCGAACCCGACTGAGCACGAGCATCCAGCTATTGACACTATTGTGAGCCCGAGCATCGAACGGGCTTTCAACCCTTTCGTTGTTGCGAGGCTTGAGATGTCAGAAGCAGGTCTGTGGTCAATGCGGTTGACTGTGTAGATGGTTTTTGTAAATATCTTATATCATGTGGTTGCAACTGTCAGAGCTATTTTTTGCCCGCAACTCTTCAAAGCCTGAATCAAAGGATGGCAGGCGTCCAAATGGATGAGAGCATTTGGTTACATCACTGGAAGATGTGATCATTTGAATCGACAATTTGTGCCGCATCTCTGCATGACTCCAGCATGAGTTGAGGCGAGTGTCAATTCGGCGGTTCCGTGTCTTACAATCTGAGTCATGACATTTGGTAAAAAACGCAACATGATTCTCCGTTTCGAAAGTCGATTTAAGGGTCAACAGTCAATTGTCATCAGCGCTGTTTGTGACATTGATTTGCGCTTTGCAGGCTGCGGCATCATGGACATCATCAGTCGCATCATCATCTGAGGCATCTTTTCGCAACATGCTGCAGTGCAGGGAATTGTTGTTGGATCGGATGACCATTTGATTTGACTCTTGTCAACTCTCCGCTTCAATGCGGCTTCATTGCAAATTCCAATCTTTGTGATGACTTGTTTGTGAGTCGTGACAGTCGTGTTGCAACTAGGAAGTGATATTTGGGAGCCGGGTAGGACATTATACATTACATTCGGTTTCAACATGACTTCTCCACAGTCTAAGTTGTGCTTGGAAAACTGTCGGACATGTTCTGTGCGCGCAATTGCGGTTCTGTGCATCTGTCAGAAGGGTGCAAATGAATTGAAATGATCATTTAATAGTGACCTAAGGGTTGACGTGCAAAATGTTGTTTGTTGGTTCTGCTTGAGTTGCGCTTTGGCAGGCTGCGTCGTTGTCAACAAGCGTGCCAACACCATCTGCATCATGCTCTCCAGAGATGACAGGCGTGCAGCTTGTTTCTTCTTTGGACAAGGATCATGCGCCGCTTGACATGTGATATGATACACTGATATCATTTGTCCTCCCAAGAGAACACCCAGCAGTGGTAGAATGGATCCAGGGAACCTGCACGGAGCCCTATGAGGACCGTCATTAGGATTGCCAGCAGCTGCCAGACTCGTCATACTTCAACTCTTGGCGAAGCACACATACGCTTGATTGTATTTGTATAGACAGTATAGTATAGAATAGACATAGGGTAGACATAAGGTAGACGTAGGGACCGGTAGTGTAGACGTAGGGTAGACCGTAGACGTAGGGTAGACGTAGGGTAGACGTAGGGTAGACGTAGGGTAGACGTAGGGTAGACGTAGTGGTAGACGTAGTGGTAGACGTAGGGTAGACGTAGAGACAAACAAACTGCAGAAACTCATATAATATAATAAAATATGCATAAATCATGTTAAATGCAATGTTGGAAAGGGGTTGGACGTAGACTTTGGACATCGCCTTGGGCTTTAGACGTAGACCTTAGACGTAGGCGTGCTCCTTGGACGTAGGCCTTAGACGTAGAGTCGTAGACCTTAGACGCAGGCCTTGGACATAGGCCTTGGACATAGGCTTTGGACGTAGGCCTTGGACGTAGGCGGTAGGCCTTGGACGTAGTGACATAGGCCTTGGACGTAGGCGGTAGGCCTTGGACATAGTCCTTGGATATATAGCCTAGGCATTGGACATAGGCCTTGGACGTAGGCCTTGGACACATAGGCCTTGGACGTAGGCCTTGGACACAGACGGCCTTTTCCTCTTGTGGTCTAAGGATTTCCAAGGATTTCCTTTTGTGGTCCAAAGCAGCCTTGCAATGAGGATCAAAATGAGGAGGAAAGGAGGGAGGGAAGGGAGCGGAGGGGAGGGCAGGGGGAAAGGAAGGCAGGAAGGATTCCTTCTTGTGGTCCAGGATTTTCTCTTTTAGTCCAAGCCTCCAAGGTAGCCTTGCAATGAGGAATCATTGAGGATCAGGGTGAGGAGGAAAGGGCCGAAAGGCGGGAGGGAGGGGAGGGGATGGGGCTCATCAATGTCATCATGGGAGGGCAAGGGGAAAAGAAGGCATGATTCCGCATGAAGGAGGGGAGGGAGGGAGGGAGGGAAAGAAAGAACAAAAGAAAGATTTGTTCATTTGTAGGGAAGACGAAAAGCAGCAAAAGCTTGAAGGGTTTCCGTTTCGCAACCAGCTGTTGAATTAAATGGTGACAACAAGAATCAAAAAACAAGGCGTTTGTGCGAGTGTGCAGCTGTGTGCTGCGTTCAGTGTTCACCTTGCAGGGCTTGGACCGCTTGGTAAACAAACAGCTGAGTTTCGCAATGTTGTTTCTTGAGGCTCAAGAGTCAAATCTATTGTCTACGCAGTGAATTGCTCTTGCTCAACGCGGCCTAAAGCCAATGCCCATTTGGTGCAACGTTACGGGCATAGGATGGATTGATCTGGACAACCGCTGGTTGCGTCCAGCTCTGGAAGCTCGTGGCAAGTTCCTCCTGACCCCCAAGAGGGCACTTCCTGACGCTGAATTGTTCGCAAAAGAGCAAGCAAACCTACGCTACAGTATCGAAGGGGCTTAACACATTTCTCATAATTAAAGAAATCCAGATTCTAAAATATAAGTTCAATACGCGCAAGAACAAAAGGAAGAACGAGATGAGATAGCGGTCATTAATAATATCAACTCGCTGCAGACATAATACGGTGGCAATATCATGCCTAGGGCTGAGCCAATCCATGATGGGCCATTGATGGCGCCAATCCACACCACATGCCTTGTCATAATAATCGTCATCATCATCATCATTATCATTATCATCATTATCATTTTTATGGCATAATCATAATCAGCATAATCGATTTGGGGTAGCTCGGGCTGATTTGCCCAAAAAGCACCAATGTTGACGACAAACGTATATATCTAATGGTGCTAAAATGAATATCCGGAAGAGTTAAGAACTATTTCACGTCCAAATGTGTACGTTACGTTTTGACAAAAAAATAGATAACAAAGATTTGGATCAAATTTTGAAGAATCGCTCAAACTCGAAAATTTGAAAAAATAATTTCAGAACCTCTAGGGCATTTTTCACTATGCACGCTACACTTTCTGGTCTGGAAAGGCCAATTTTGAGTTCTTGGCCATTTGGGGTTCCAGAATTATGCCAGGACCCCAACCCACCCCAATCTAAAATTGAGATTTCATGTTCACAAATTCAACCCTAACTTGGAAAATCGACTAAGAGACCTTTAAATGTTAATGGACGGAATCCATTTTAAGGTCATGCATGCACCTTCAGAAGATCAACCGGGTGCGGTTGGATCCGGTGGGATTGGCGGGGTGGTTCAGGCGTAGAGTAACGTTATACACCTATGAGCGATAGTGTTTCACCCAAAAGTGTAGGCAACGGAATTCCGAGGGTTCAGACATGACCGACCTCAGGATCCCACACCTGGGTCCTGAGATTGGTCATGTCCGATCTTGGATCCAACCCTCCCCATCCTCCCTCCCAACCCTCCCCAGTAAATCCAAGTCGCCAGCAACAAAATTTGTGATGGATTATGGGGGCCTCGTGGCAAGGCGCCATGCAAAGGTGGCGGTGTTGGGCTGCGTCCAGCAATGGTTCGCAGCGAAGCGTGGTGCCTTGCAAGTTTTCCCCGCGCGTACTGCCAGGCTCCTCTTCCTCTTCTTCTTCCTCTTCCTCATGAAGCACCCGGAGACGACCCGATAGCTTCATTCATCACAAATTGTTTGTTGCTGGAGATTTGGCTTTGCGCAAGCTTACCCCCCCCCCTCCTTCCCATCACCCTTGCCAACCCTGTCTGAGGCTGTCTCCTTCATAAGAATTTGCAAAGACAACCCCTACTTCCCATCACCCCCATCACCGCCGCACAAGTGCTTCAACAGATGTGGATCCGCCGAGGCCAAACCGACTAATTTGGGGCTCACGCAGGTGGCGTATCGTGAGAGGTGCTGGAGAGCTAAGACAGAGATTCAAGACGCCAAGACAGTGAGTTTCTTTGTTGGGAGCTTCTGCTGTATTTGCGAGCCTCTGCTCACTGTCGCGAGCTTCTGCTGTTGTACAATAAAGCTTGTATTCGTGAGCGTGTGCCGTGTAATCCGATCACTCGTAGAATCTCTTCTAGAAAATCGTAGTCAACCCTTGGGAATGGTGCGCGGTACAGTAAAACCAGCGTGAACGTGTTTATATATTGCGTTTTCATTAAATTATTATGTTTAAATAGGAAATCAATGAAATACGTGACAGTGATGAGGTGCACGCACCAACACAATCATAATCGTCATCATCATCATCATCATTATCATTATCATCATTATCATTTTTATGACATAATCATAATCAGCATAATCGATTTGGGGTAGCTCGGGCTGATTTGCCCAAAAAGCACCAATGTTGACGACAAACGTATATATCTAATGGTGCTAAAATGAATATCCGGAAGAGTTAAGAATTATTTCACGTCCAAATGTGTACGTTACGTTTTGACACAAAATCGATAACAAAGATTTGGACCAAATTTCGCAGAATCACTCAAACTCGAAAATTTGAAAAAATAATTTCAGAACCTCTAGGGCATTTTTCACTATGCACGCTACACTTTCTGGTCTGGAAAGGCCAATTTGGAGTTCTTGGCCATTTGGTGTTCCAGAATTTTGCCCGGACCCCAACCCACCCCAATCTCAAATTGAGATTTCCTGTTTACAAATTCAACCCCAACTTGGAAAATCGACTAAGAGACCTTTAAATTTTAATGGGAGACGGAGACCTTTTAATTTTTAAATCGACTCAACGATTGAAGTCGATTGCCTCAATTCTTTGTGCGACAGATGCATCAATCCTTACTTGTTTTGAAACCTTTTAGTATTGTATTTAGTTTTGAGGTAGTGGTGCTGGGCGTGAACTTTAAATTGAAGACTCATGTCACTCATCATCAGAAATCCAAACATAATTCAGAAACATGACTAAGATGCTCTTGATAACATTTGGGAAATTGTGAATTAGAATCAATAAAAACATCCCTTCAGAAATTTGAAGACAAATGTCCTTTTGACATTTCATTGCCGTAACCACAGGTCTTTACAAACAACAATCATAGGAAGCCCGCACAACCTTTCAAAGCAACTATGACTCTAGTAGTAGTCTATGAGTGTTGTGCCCCTTCGGAACTGTATGAAAGGCAACAAGAGAAGCAGAGGCGGCGCGAGGTAGCACAGGCTGCATCATGGGGTAGCGGATGGGCCGGATGGCAAGGGCAAGGTAGCCAGAAAGCAATCAAATGGCAAGAGACTGACGCGACAGCGACAACACCATATGATTCATCATCATCGAGTGACAACAAGTGGTCAAATTCTGACGGACAATCATCATCAGGCTGGTATGGTTTTCATGACGGCTCGGGCAAAGATTTGGCAAACTCATGGACCGGGTCATCATGGTATGGTTTTAAGGATCATCCAGGTTATCTCCCAAGTGCATCCCGGGCAGCATCCGCATCATGGACCGCATCCACCGAAGTGAGCGAAGCGCCCCAAGTGTACTTGGGCCCAAGTGAAGCCAAGAGAGGCAGGACATCGCTCAAGATAGTCGTTCCGGCCTTGGAATGGGCCCCCGGCGAATGGCAGTCTCCACCTTCAGAAGATGTAGCTCAACAAGCTTGGTCAGAACAATCTTGGTCAGAAGCACCCTCTGTGGATTGGGATGCGGAGATGCAGCGGCCAGCACACATGGACCAGAAAGCTTGGTTGGAGGCTAATGATGATGCAACCGACCCAGTTGATGGCCCTGAGTCCCATGACCAAGCGGCGGACCAAGCCGGACCTGAGTCTCGAGATTGGCGTACGTGGGCAGATCCTTCGAGACCTCAATTCCGGTGCCCGCCTCTGAGTTCCAGTGATGATGATCGAGACGGCAACGTTGAGGAGTCCTCCAGGCCGAGCGCAGACCAAACGAATGAGGACCAAGCGGCGGACCTCCAGGAGCCTCAAAGGACCAACTGTATGACTATCGACTTCAAGGACCTCAAGCAGCGCGTTGAGGGCCTCCTGGAGGCCCATGAGTCATGGGCTGAGAATGAACCGTCAGAAGTTCCCCAGGACGAGGAAGAGAAATGGGAAAACTTGGATGAGATGGAGGGCTTGGAGGAAGACAACAAGTTCATTCCCATCCCCACCATTCTGCCCTTCGACGCGAATCGGCCGAATCGCAACGAGACGCAAAACGTCCCTGAGCATGAGTCAGCATGACAGATGGAGCTGAGATGGTGAGCATTGCCATTGGTGACATTTCATTGTCACATAGACTGAGCGCGGTGTGTTAGTCAGTAGTGTGTACAGTGTGCATTGCGGCATTGTGTGCTTATACTAGTACAGGCAACACTCAGGGGAGCCATGAACATTGAAGTTTGAACTGTTTACACCTTGTGATGCGCAGCGCATCTGATGTGATGATATGATGATATCAAAAATTAACAACAGTGCCGTTTGCTTCTGGATGTTGACGGTTGACTTGCAGCCGCATACTCTGATACTCAAGATGCTGCGATGCAGAGCCCATGGTTCCATTTGAAAACCATGCAGCCTTGGAACTATGAATGGGTCACATGGTCTGACTATCGTTGCTTCATGGTTGCTCTTGACATCACCGACGAGTATGATGCTATGAGCTGTTGGAATCGTCAGCTGCAGGTTCGCCCAGAATTGTTCACTCGTTGTTTTGGAACATATTACTACTATTATGCAGGTATTCGTTTTACTGGTTTTCGGTACTATTTGTACCGGGCTCGTTCTTGTTGTATCAATTTGTCTCGACGATTGTTTTGTTGAGCCCAAGACAAAATAAAGGTGATGTATCATGGACGCCGCCGTTCAACTCGGGAAGGGTTGCTCGCTCTGGTCTGGAATCGTAACATGAGCTCAGCATTGCCGTTGTTTGCAGGAGGGCATTTCTTCTGGACAAGCTCAACGTGCTCAAGCTGTGGTTGCTCCTCATGACAGAGATTCTGTGTCCCTTCCGTTCTGTTTCTGCACAGCGCATTGCGAGCTCAGCAAGAATCACAAGCTAGCCTTTTGTTCACAATTCAATGACAATGACACAATGTGTGGAAATTCCTGAGTTCTGTCGCACAACACTTTTCAGATTAGAGTAAGATGACCATCCTGCCACGCACCTTTGTCACAGACTCACAGTAACAGTAATTGGAAATTGTTCATAAGTAACTCATAATACAGCTTGTGACGCAAACGGGCTTGCTGGGTCCAGTGTTGAACGCATTGTTAAACTCGAAAGTGTTGAGCTTTGCTGCCCGTGCACTTGGTCTACGGAGCCGTATGTGGCGGACTCCGCAACCATGGTCGGTCGCGACTTGGCAAAGACCTGCGTGCAAAGCGCCGCTCTGCTTCAGAAGGTGAAAAGGAATTTCACCCGCAAGTCACACATAATCAGCACGCATTGGAGCGGTTGTGATGGTGCCCATTCGCATTTGCAGCATGCGGAGCAGCGGACATGATGCGGCCATAACAATGAAAACATCTCTGGTAGCTACCGTAGCCTGTCCATTTGCCTGGAGTTAGGGGCGGCCTGGAGTTCAGGGGGGCCCTCAGTGTTAGATTTTAGTTTCCGTCTAGACATCAGTTCACTGCAGTGTGTGTGATTTCTTCAGAGTGACAGGATCGCAGAGTCGAAGTCAATCCAAAGATTATTACTGTAGATTCATCAGTGTGTGCGATACTGCGCCGATACTCCTTTGTGTAATCTCCAAACTAGAAGTTTTGAACCCCCCCCCCGCTCATCTTAGAGTCATCTAGCCAGCATGCGCGGCGGCGCTCGACGGACAGCAGAGGAGTTCTTCACCTCTGATCAAATAGTCGCTCAAGATCGCTTGGATCGTCAGAAACGTTTCGCTTTGCGCCTCGCAAAGTGCCGGCCCCTCTCTCAAGCAGAGATTCACAAGCTGGTTTCTGGGAGGACACGTGGGAACTTGTCAAGGAACTTGCGGGACAAAGATGTCAAAGACGTTGTGACCAATTTCATCGAACTGGCTGTTTCTGAATTGAAAAAGAACCCGGACCGCTCCTTTAACTTGGCGGGCTACTTCTCATTCAAGCTCATTGATGTTACACCAGTGCAGCGCCGCTTCTCACCTTTCAAGGCTTTCACCAAGGGCAATCGGCAGCCGACCACTCGCAAGCGTGAATTTGACATGAACATTAATATCCTTTTGAAGCTCAGGAGAATGTTAGATTAGAACGTAGGGGCTGGTAGAGTTTCTCAAAAGTTGAGAACCACAGTTTGGGCGCCAAATATATCAAATATGGTTGGGTTGTGTTCATTTAATTGAGCAAATGATGCAAATCATGTGCAAATGATAATCACGTAGGCTTGCAGCGGTTGCTCGGTATTCGGCCCGTGATGCTCAGCTGGTGCAAAGAATTGAACTCCATGATACCCGGTCTGCACTGGCACCTCGCTTTCGCCTACCGCGTCGAAAAGGATCCACAGGCCCGCAGATTCTTGAAGCTTCAGGGCAATGAACCGCTTTTTGGAGATTGCCAAGACTGTTTACCCGGCCATCTAGCATCCTGCTGTTGCAGCTGTTTTGTCTTAGCTAATCCCATTGTCACTGTTAACTTGTCAGTACTACCCATCGTCGGGCCATCGAAAGCCGTAAATTAAGTTCATCCCAGTAGCTTTGCATCCTGTGAGCTTTGGCTCGATAAGGTATCCTTCCCGTATCCATTTTGGGTTACACCTGTAGATTGGTGTTCACGTCGCTTTGAGTCCTGGGTTACAGCTCGCATTTGGCTCAAGAGTCACCTTGTGGGCTGCTTGTCACCTTGTGCGACAGCGTCTCTGCCATGAAGCCTTGGATGAAAAGCTGGGCTCAACGAGCGGACATGATTGCCATGATGGCTTATTCACGCATCGATATGACGCGCTCCGTAGACAGTTGGTATTTTCTGTGGAATGGAAGTCTCGCAAAATCCAGGCAACTGACATATTCACATACGCGAGATAACAACAGTGGAGCACATGCAAATGACGCTCTTTATCTGGTGTTTTCAATTGAGTTGACTTGCCCAGAAGATGATCCTTGGATGCGCATCTGGATTTCTCGTCACCAGATGTTTGGCATGATGCAGTACAGCACTTTTACATCTGAACAACGCCAACAGTTTTGGGATCTGATGTGGAACGGATGTAAAGCCTGTAAAGGTGAAGACCCGCCACTTGTTCATTCTGAAGAGAATAATGGACGCGGAGACCATTGGATGGACGCGATATTTGTGTTTGTTGAAGTCAGCGGTTTCCCGGTCCGTCGGTGATGGGCGGCCTCTGAGCATGTGAGTCAACGTGAGTGTCTGTGGCGCTGCACTGGACCACACTGGTGCCACTGGTGCTTTTCGGTTTTCACTTAACTAAGTTAACTTGTGTTTTTTCGGGCCTCAGAAAACAGGGCTACTCGAACGGACCCAATGAACACGGTGAACACCTGTAGAATTGTGCGTATAATTCCAGCATTGGCCCGAGCTTTGGAATCTAGATCTGCCGTGAGCGATTATGTCCGCGGCCTCTGCCTGGGACAGATGTGAAAGCTCTGCAGCTCATCTGGGACAGATCTCCGGAGAGTGCTGCGAAAGCTCTGCAGCTCATCTGGGACAGATGTTGACCCAGTTTACAAAGAAGGAATCCTCGAAGCATGCTTGCCTTTGCCGCTTTGCGTGCTGTGGAGATGGACCAAAGACATGAAACTCTCAGTGCGGGCCGAGGAAAGCCTGGAAAGGGGCAGCTTTTCAATCGAAGCATACAGTCGCACACAGAAGGCATGTGCTACAGGTCGCACTAGGATCAGGCATTCAGACTCAAGCAGTTTAGGCTCACTCTGACACTCTCCCGAGTCTCCCACATCATGCCGTCTTCACCGCACTATGCTAGTCCCAAGAAAACACGCAAGCGGCAGCCACCAGACGCAGATCAAGCGGCCGATCATCTTTTGTTCACAGCAATGACGGCCACTACCCCCCCAAGAGAGAAAAGAATCCTCCTGAAAATTCGCTTCATTGACGTGAAAGAGGAGAATCCAGATTCAGACTCTTAAATCTTTCGAATTGATCAGAGCGCACACGGCACACCCTGAGCCACTGAGTCACAAGTCTGAGTGTTGCATTGTTTTGCAGTTTTGAATATTTCCCGAGTGTTTGCTGAACCAGACATGCTGCACATTCTGCCTGACACAGTGAGCTTGCCCGTGCAGCTTGTTACTTTACTTGACGCTCATGTTCAAAACTGCTCGCATCCAGTTCTTTCTTTGCTGCTTGCGGTGTCGTCGAGGTTTTTAGCGGAGTGCAAGCGCTCTTATGCTTATCCAGACGCTCCCACTTTGAAGGATCCCAAATCGCATCCCCAAGCACAGTATTCGAGAGCTTGCACGAAACTGATTCGTGATCAAATTCATTGTTTGTTTTTGTCATCGACTCGAAAATGACACAAATTACAATGTTTTTTTTTTGTGCCCGATTCGAAAATGTCACAAATTACAATAAAAAACCGTAGAATCCCTTCAACCCTATTGTTTAGGGTCCGTTGCCGTCAGGGTGTAATTATTTGCGACTTTGCTGGTCCCGCATATCATATGTCACATGATGTCAGGTACTGGATCTTGTCAGCAACCAGCTTATGGAAATACCATTTTCACATCTGGACCTATCCGGAATCAGATGTGGAGCCAAATCCAAGCAAAATAAGAACCGCGCTCAGAATCGCTCTTTGGAAGGCGATCATTCTACCGGTACAGACTTCGCTTATTATCTGGCACAACTCGACGCAGGCTTGGCCACAGGCACAAACAGCCACGTATACTGCGTTGAAAATGTCGTTGGTTATGGCGAAGCATCGGCAGAAGCGGATGACAACCAGCAAGACCAGGAAGATGAGCAAACCGCTCATAACACGCTGCGGAGTTTTTGGACAGAGCATCATGAATCATTCTCATTTCGATCTTTTACCGGATCCTTCCGTGTGCTGAGCGGTTTGCATTATGGATCTGCACAGCGGCGAAGCCGCTTTTTTGGACTTGAGGTCCAAAAATGCGACAAGTCAGGCCTTCACCTGAACTGCTGTGGAAGGCGTTCATTCAATGTTGGAATTATGTTCCTGCATCAGACTGTAAAGCCAGTAAAGCCTGTTACGTATGTAGAAAGCGATCATTTGACGCTGTATTAGGCAGTTGCCAGTAGACTGTAGGCAGCAGGCTGTGTTCGAATGTTTAGCTGGCCCAAAGTCACTGTGCAGTCTGCATTGTTTTGGAGTCCTACAGCATGGCACTTGTAGCTGGATGCGATCGGTTCGCCGATTGCAGCGAATCTGAGATGAAGATTGATAGGTGGGAGAAGCGGAAAATCGAGCTGAACAATGAATTAATCAATGCAGAGCGCAAGCTGCGCCGAGCAGAGCGTGATGTCAAGAAGATCGCTGCTGGCATTGATAGCATCATGGTAGATGCGCCACATTTCCCCGGAGCATTCAATTGCAACTGCGACTGGTGCACGTTAGGGAAGCAAATGGACTATGAGGTCAAGGCCGAGCGATTGTTTTGGGAGGTCTACCGCATCAAAATTCGCATAGAAGACACGGATGCTTTGATCCGACAGGAACGAGATAAAGTTCTTGAAACCCCATTGTTCTCCGCACAGACCGAACCAGTAGACGCTGCAAAAAGTCATGAATCTTCGGAATCTTCTTCAACGATCCCAAACAAGCCAAATTGTGGGCATCTCTCAGATAAAGAGCTCGAGGCTATGATAGACTGATGCCAGCATGATGTTTGCAGCATTTGCAGCATGATTTGTTTTGTGCTCTATGTTTGCGACGGTTTGCACAGGTTTGCTTTTCAATGGGGCCCTTGAATGGGCTTTCATCGCTAAGGGATTGTCCCTTGTCATTATCATTGTCGTGGACCGCACGGGATCTTAATGACACGCTTTGCAGTTGTCTCAACTCACGAGCGATCACACCATCTGAATGTGAAGCAAAAGACGTTTAAACTTGCCATTGTGCAGCCAGAATATCATTTAAGAGAAGGCGCATCATGATCCATTTAAAGTGATAAGACACTGATACAGTGATACTGTTTGATACACTCTGATACCCATACTGTACAGTCTGTACTCTCAGCAACTGATGACATTTATTTTTGCTGACCAAATTCGCTGTGATGCATCGGTGTCGAGTGCGGTGATATGCGATATGCGTTATGTTGTTGGCTCAGGTAACTCCGAATGGTCTGCAGAGGACAACGCTGATTTGCAAGCATCTCTGGAGTTGTTCAAGCGAGCAGCGCCGCAAAAGGTGACAGATTTCCTGATGCCTGTGCACGAGCTTGAGAAAGACCCATTCTTCACCCCTGAGGTGCTGTCTCGTGGCCGCAAGAAGAAATCGTCTTTCACGAAAGGCATGAAGGAATTTGAGGTCCTGTATGAGAAAGATCCAAATTTAAGACAATTTAAGCTACCATTGGATAGATCCCGCATGAACGACACAGACTTTTGGGGACTTGAGGGACCGCTGACGCAGATTGCACAGATTGCACAGCAGCACAGTTTAGAACTTGCTAGTGTTTGATAGTTCCCATGTGTCTCAGCAGCGTCACCGTCAAAACTTGTATCAATTGTTGCCATCATCAAGTTGGCACAGCATCTCAGCATCTGAGCTGCATCTCTCACTCACAGAGTAGGTCAAGACAAGACTGTCAAGTCACTCAAGTGCCGTTGAGACAATTCAAATTGAATTGCCTCAACGGCACTTGAGTCGCGCTGTTCGCAGGAGATTGGTTCATTCGTCTCCATGGACTACCATGGAGATCTCTTCACTACGTGCACTGGGCCTTCTGGTCCAAAGGTCTTCACCGGCCTGAGATCCAAGGTTCAGAGGACACATACATCATGCAGGCCAATCTTTCGCCGGGCTATGCGAAGAAAATTGCTTGCAACGTGTTTCCGACCGCCACACCAAAAGGAACATGGATTGTGTACTGCCCATCACAAAGACGCTTCAGTTTTGTTTCGGCAAGAGAATATTTCTGGTTGCAGAGTCTCGACTATCTAGACTTTTTCAGCAGTGAGCAGGCAGTTGAAAACTCTGTTTCCGAATTCTCTTACACAGATCTCATCCGCTTTAGCGGCAACTCCTTTCAGATGAGGTGTGCCGCAAGCTTCTTGGCCTCAACCCTGCTCCTTGACCGCCTCGCCTTTTTGGGCGATGACCGGAGCGATATCGCGAGTTGAGTGCCCGACTGGTTGCAGGCAGCAACCTCTGCAGCCCACATTGAGCCGTAGTGGGTGCTTTCATCCACCGAACTTTGCTTCCGTGGGTTGGGTACCGACGTACCGTATTTCACTGCAGTATTTGTCAGGCACACCAAGAAATTTTACATTTTTGCATTCTAAATCCATCATGAGTTGCATTTATGCAGACACGTATCGCAGTTGCCATCTCAGACCCATCTGCTGCTGCCTGCAAGCCAACAGGAATCATAGAAAGGCTGCTCATAGACTCATAGTCATGGTTTGGTGGATAGCTCATTTCTGAGATCTCATGAATGTGCCGCAGAGCTTCCAAGTTTCATATGCACATTGACATCATGTCACGTGCACCATGCTCCTCGCAGGGTATGGGTCGTTTGAAAGCGAGTGTGACTTTTGCAGACCATGTTTGTCAGCCATGGCCCATCGGGATTAGGCAAAAAACGAAAGCGTCAAAGTACTGTACATGTGGTCGATCCAACAGCAGTGCCCGCTCTACTTGGAAGCGTTGTTGACCTTAAGATTTTGCAGCAGTAATTTTTGCTGTTTGGTTTGCAACACTGCCAACACAGTTCCCCCATTATGGAGCCCGCGATTACATTTCCGGTCACCACTGAGGAGAAAGGCTCAAATGAGGAAGGCGCCGGCTTCCCCTGTCGTGATTTTAGCCGCCTCAACCAACCGGCTTCCCCTGTCGTGACTGATGCAATCTGGAGTCACGAGAAGCGCTGGGCGGCTTGTTCTCCAAGAGTTCGCAGTCGCATCATCAAGAGATTTTGCTGGAAATATGGCACGCACGAATCCCTGTTGCTCAAGGACACAAGATTTGTAGGCCTCTCTCTCTCTCTGAGTCTATCTTGACAGGAAGCATTCAAGTGCTGGTCCCAGACTTGCGCAATTGTTCTCGTCGACTTGACCAACGAGGTTTGAGTCGGTTTGACATGGCGATGTGCTTTGGGCGGGGTGTTTTTACGTTTCAAGGTTGAGTTGGCTGAGCAGAGTCATAGTACCAACAGTTGGGAGTCTTCTTCAACAGTAATATATGGCATGATCACTGCTAATCGCACATTTCAAATCCAACAGTTCTTGCATCTCATGGGAGTCATGGAGCTTACTCAATCTTGCTGATCGAGTATGCAACATGTGTTGGTGATCATCTTTTTGAGTTTGCCGGTGGATATGTTTCACAGCAGCTTCAAAACATGTTGATCTCCGAGCGAGTTTGGCGCATTAGATTAGGGCCATCTCTTGAAAGAATGTTTCAAATGTTTGCAAGGCCCGTAAAGCTCCAGTAGGTCAGAAAGACAGTCGGTGGCAGCATTCACCCCTGAGATTGTTTCAATTTGTTTGGAGGTGATAGGCTGATAGCCGCCAGGCCACTCTGGCCCACTCATGCTTGCTGGTCATTTGATACAGCAATGCTATTTTCCGGTGTGGCTCAAGAATTTTGTACTTTTGTACTTCCAACTTTGTTGACACTCTTGGCCGCGTGGGCCGTGTTGACACTTCAGCTTCAACTACCAAGTGCGATGGCTACCCCACCATCAGCAGCAGGTGCTGGTGCAGCAATGGATCCGATGCTGGCACAAATGTTGTTGCTGGCCGCTGGCGCATCTCATGCAGCTTCAGCCGCCCCGGCTACACCACAGATCCCCATTCACTTTACAGCACCCGGCAGTGGCAGTGCCGCTCCGGCAGTTCCCACTGTCGGTGTTCCTCAGATTGCTGCCGGTGCTCTCTCTCTTCAGAATCTTCTTACTGCGAGTGGGCTTTTGGCACAAGCTGCAGGTGGGCCAGGTGCAGTGCCACAATTACATACAGCGCTTCCTGCGCTTCCTGCACCTGCTGGCAGTACACCATCAATGTCTCAGACTCCTGGCGGACCTGGCCACCAGCAGCTCCAAGTTTTGACTCCAGTCAAGGCCCGGACAGGGAATTTGCAGCTCATGGCCACAAGTCCTGATTCAGCAGGTCCAAAGTCTGGTTCAAAGAGCAACCCAGACAACCGTCCTGGGCAGCCAAGGTTCATGACAAATTCCCAGACATGCCTGGAACATACCAAGGTGCTCCTGGAGAGGAACCAGCAGCATGTGCAGCAGGAGCTCAACAAAGACAAAGCAAAATGTTTCGAAAGCCATGCCAATGCGTGCAGAGTAAGGGTGAAACAGCTGAACGAGCGTGAGTCTTCATCAGATATTGATGTTGCGAACTTGAAGCTACGTCTGGAGGCTGCTGCAGCTGTGTGCGATGGATTCAAAACCATAAATGCATCTTTTCTGAAGTTCCAGCTTTCAGGAGGAGGTCTTGTCTGTTTGAGCGAAGTGTCACAGGTGATCGAGCAGATGGAGTCCACTCCGGCTTTCCGCGAATTTTGGCGGAGTGGGTACCATGTACCACCATACCAAAGAGAGCACCTTGCGTTGTTCAAGGTCCAGCATTTGGTCCGAGGCGAGTGGCTGGCCAAAGACATGGTTAAGCTGATCAACTCCACAGCTGCAGGAGACATTGGAGCTCCTCATATCATCGAGAAGTATTATGATCGAGCTCCTCAATATGCTACGGCTACCTCTGTATATGCACAGCACCTCAGATGCCATTGGGATCACGCAAAGATCCAGTCGCGGCTCTTCTCGGCCGCGTTTGGTCAGATGTGCAATCACTGTCAGGACACGCAGCACCTCATCCAAGTTTTCATGAAGATATTTGGACCGCGCTTCTCTGAGCTCAGTGACAAAGACAAGGACCCTTCTGGCAGCACAGGAGAATCTGCATCTCCAAGCAAGCGCAGGCGCTTGTCCGAGACTGTCTGTGACCCTAACGCCCCATCCGACAATGAAGAGGGTGGTGGCATGGATCATGACTCCAGCTCCGACATTTCTGAGTTTGAGGCGGCGCTGGACGTGTTGCCAGAGACCGAGGATGCCAAGAAGTCATCAGAGACACTGATCATCTCAAATGATCTGGCCACAGAGGTGCACGGAGTTCTGGCATTGTTGATACCCAAGCGCTTCCAGGTGAGCGACACAAGAGCGGCACTCATCCAATTTGATGCCGGCTCCCAAGGCACTTCACCTCTGCTGAAGTCCATCGCTGCATCCAAAATTGTGCGCTCTCTTGCGGCAGAGGCTAAGCAGTACATCAAAATTTGTGACGACTTCAAATCATGGTTAGCTGAGGCTGCCAGCAAGATGAAATCAATGTCGGCTCTGCATGACAGCGTTGCCAGCTTGATGAACTCATTGACAACGCTTTCAGAATCAAATTCAGATGAAACAGTCGTGGCCAAGATCTCACATTGGTATAAAGAGTTCAACTTGATTCTGAAAGCATTGCCTGACGCGGATTTCGCTTTGCAGCACCAGGCCAAAACTTTCGCTGATCCATCCGTTGTGCGCCAGTCTGCAGGAGTCTTGGAGCAGTGCAAAGGCGAGCTCATCCGCACAATTGACAACTTGTCGGTACTGGCCAAGACGCTTGCGACAACGGTTTGCAAATTGTCCTTGGACAAGAACTCAAAGCGCGATTCCAAGGAGGTGATTTTGAAGTCAGCAGGACAAATTACTGGTGATATGCTGGGCGCCAACCATACTCTGCACATCTGTACTACTTTGGACCGCACGGACCGTGTGCTACAGGTGCGCCAGCTTGTGGATCACATGTTGCACCTTCGCGGCAAGCATCTGACAGAATTTGAAGATTCGCTGGGAAGACCAGAGAGCCGCTTGAGTGAATCCGCCAGAGGCATGATGCCAGCTTTGTCTCAGGAGTTTGAACAGTTCAGCGCTTTGGCACAGAAGATGGACTGGGCGAAGTCCAGTTCTGGCAGCCTGACAACAGTTGAGCGCTCTGGCATCCTCAGTGCTCCCATTTTCAATGCTGCGGACATCTCCCTCATGCAGACCATTGCTCAAGAGCATGAAGCTCGTTGTGCTGGAATGGTCCCCTTCAAGTGTGTCACATACAAAGCATACCTTGAAGCCAAAGGACCTAGCAAGGTATGCATGAGTGTGACCGCAAACGGCCAGCAGACGCACCTCTTTCCGGGTGGGACGCTCGAGGCATTGGTCAATCTGATGCAGGTTGGCGGCGGCGAAGACATTCACACCCCTCTGCATCGCGAGGCCCAAGAGCACATGGAGGCAATTTCGCACCTCGCTTCTCTCCATGATAACTTGGCTACCAGTGTTCAGACTCCTTCAGATGAATTGTTCACAACATCAATATCAATGGCAGCCATGGTGGCTGACCTCCAGAAGTCAGGTGCAAAGGTAGCTCTCAACTGGGGCTCCGAAGGAACGCAGACAAGTGAGATGATTCCAGAGCAGTTGGTTGCATGTCTCAAAGCATTGCGAGCATGCATCTTAGATGCCGAGACACTGGAACCCGCAACAAATGCTGTGCTTTTGAAGCTCCAGAGTTCCGGCTTGGATGACCAAGATAAAGAGATCTCTGGTTTGGTGGTGCCTTTGATCTCTGCATTCCCCGTCGTAATTGAGAACAGCAAGTCTCTGTTGACCGCCGTAAGGACATGGTCATATACCAAGGTTACAGCGGTAGTCTCCAAGGCAGTCAACTCCGTTCAGGCTTGCTACTACCTGCAATTCCGTGAATGGTATGAACCATCTCAGAGGAACTTTCAATCTATGCGAAAAAGAATGCTCAAAAATCGGAATCATGATCAGGTGCAGAAGGGGGCTGACAAGCTCTTGGATATAGCGGAGCAATTGGAAATGCGGAATTCCTACTTCAATTCCACTGAATATTTTTCTTTGCAGGAGCAGATCACCACATGCAAGCGGGCCAGTGACAGCGCCAGCCTGTATATCGCTGCTTCTTCGGCATTCAACACCGTCTTCTTCAAGGTGCAATCCCAAATGGATCCCATCGAGCTGTGCAAAGATGCGAAAATTTGCATCATGGGGCTTGAGCGCCTTGGACGGTGGTTTCAGCCAGACGGCGGAGAAAAAGAGGTGATCCCAGAGGCGCGCATTGTCGCAATTAGTGCCAATTAGTAGTACGATTGCCACATTAGACAATTTAGACAGTGTTGATTAATGATCATTGATCGCGTACGGTGTACATGTATTGTTTGCCCCATCAGAACCACAATGCCGCCGTGCACATATTGGTATTAGTTTGTTGGTGCACCGAGCGCATATGTTTCATGCAGTGCTAGTACTAATGCATTACATTGTACTGAATCCGATTGGTACAACTTTCATAGTGTTCTGCCGTGATCTGGGCAACACTTGCAAATGTTGTGCCAAGCAGCTGGCGATTCAGAATAATCCCAATGTCTGAATCCAGCGAACACATCGGTCACATGATGATCGGTGTCATATGTTATACGTTGCCTGCATTTGCAGGGACTGAAGAAGGAGCTTCTCAAGCTAGCCTGCATCAGCGAGGTGGAGGCACAATTGCTCGTGAACAAGCATGTGCCCAAAGATTTTCTGGCATGAACTTTCATGGTGGAGAGGCAGAGATTTTGGGAGTCATCTCATCCGTTTACATGGCAGCTGCGCTCAATGATTGGGTATTGGGGTCGAGACACACAAGCAATTTGTTTTCATCGGTACATCAAGCTATCACTGTCAATGACTTTTCCATTGGTGCAGTCACACTGCAGCCTAAGGGCACCACCTTCTGAGCGAATCCTCACGTCATGGGTTCGTTTGCTGCGGTTTGTTACTTTTTGGATGGCACTATGTCCGATGTAAGCGCTGTTTGTGCTGTGATTTGAGCGTCGTTTGTCATGTTCAAAGCCAGCGACATTGGATTCTTGAACGAAGTTGAACGGGAAGCAGCTTGTGAGCCTGCCAAACAGCAAAAACACAGAGTAGTGCTGAGAGTACTGTAATCATGTAATGTTGCGTTTGGTCTGAGACACTCCCGCACTTCAAACTCAAGCTGCAATCAGAGAAACGGAAACCCCTCAGAGAAATGATCGGCCACCAACCACAAGTGTTCTTACGATTGAATGAGGTTCTGTAAGTTTGAGCAGCATGGTCATCTGCGTCTTAGAATAGAATAGTTGGTTTCAATGTTTATAATTTATTCTAAATTATTCAAAGGAAATATAATGGTTTGTGAGCACATTCAGATTTGTCATCCTGTTATTCGGTGAGGAACTGGCATGACTCATATCATGAGTCATATGGGTTCAGGATCAACACAGTGCGTTGTTATTGTAGTTCGCAATCGGATGGCTCTCCAACCTGTGCGAGGCGGCTTCAGCCAGGTCTTGATTGAAGCGACATCGGAGCCGCAAGATTCGTCAAAGCAATGGTTCGGGACAGAGACAGTCATTGGTGCTGTTGTGCTGATGTTGGCTATGCAACTTCCATTCCTGTGGCTTTGGTGGAAACAATCCATTCAGACCAGACCCGTGGCGACTAAAGCAGTTCAGACCGATGAGCCAACAACCAGAAGCGTGTTCTTTTGTGCTCATCTTCGGCAACTGAAGCCCCAAAAGCTTCCATATAGGGATGTGTTGCATTTGTTTGATGAATGCAGTGGCCAGAACGCGAGGAAAGAGTCCAATGAAACGGACATCCTCAGCTTCTGCAAGCCTTGTTTGAACAAATTATGAAGTCTGTGATAGCAGATGTATCATGCAAACAAAACAAAGTACAGGCATGTGTTTGCTCCCAGTACTGTACAGCAACCGAAGACTTGATGTCCGTGGGAGAGCCAGAAGGAGCTAGCTAGGTTACCACGGGGTTACCCAGTTACCGCCATCAAGTCACGTCAAGTTGCCACAGTTGTGTCAGGTTGCGTCGAAATAATGTCTTTCCAGGAATTCGAATTTTGAAATGTATACGTTGGCAGGAAATCCTGGCACATGCCGCATATCCATTTGCGCCGACTGCTGCATTCACATCACTAAAAGGGCTTCAGTTTCTGAGTTTCTCTGACGGACTTTGGGACCAATGCTGGATCGTTGTCTTAGATAAGCTGAGCCGGTGGATGGAACTGTTTCCATGTCATGATATCACAGATGGAATCCCATGGACCTTTGACCGTATTGTATTTGACAATATTTCTGGCAATGCGCCGATGCGGCGATGCCTCTTGGGTGACAAGTTGGGTCTTCCAAACAAATCGCCGTTTGAGCCTGCCGCACACTGCATTGGCAGCATTGCAACTGCCAGGTTAATATATCATGAACTCCTTTTCGGTGGCTTGCCAGATGTCGAGCGGCGAAAGTTCCTGCAGACGGTATAGCCGTATAGCCGCGGCATGCTTTTGCATCGCTGTTCTCATTCAGCCAACAAAGGGACCTGCGAGAGCACCAGTGTGACACATAAGCTCTTATGAATTTATGCGTGCGGGTTCATGGAGCGTTTGTTAGACGTAGTGACAGAAATCTTCCATTTTCCAAGCCCGTTGACAACAATGCAATACAGCCAATACTGTCAATACTATAACATTCATGTGGACAATGTGGACAAGCCCTAATAACAATACCTTCCTGTGGTGTGGACAATGTATTCATCTTAGTTTCTGTGCGTGGCCCCAGGGGGAGCTTGTCAAAGTTGTCATGGACTCATGGCTTCAAGAGACAAGTGGCCGCAGTCTGTTGATTCGTTCGTCGTTCGATACAATGGCCGCAAGCGATGTCGAGTTGCTGTGGCGCCCATGCGTAACTTGTGGTGTCTTCACCGCGGCGTATTGCGATGGCGACCCGAGCACTACAGGATCTCCGTGCCTCATTCTGAAATTCCAGCCAAATGACACGTGGGCCCCCGACCAGCAAACACCGTTTTGTTCAAGCTGTGAATCCCGAGATAAGTTTTGCCGCTACTGCAAGCGTTCACACAATGTACCTCCAGCCCCTTGGGGCTCGCCGAAACCCAAAATCACTGGCCAAGAGCCTGTTGTTTATATTAATGGGGAGAGGTTTGTTTTTGTGCGAGATTGACAGACAGCAATTTATTTGTTGTTGTAGCAGCTTGCATGCGAGATTAACATTCGATGACGTTTTTCTTGCACATCGATTCGGCCGTGTCATGAAGGGCCTTCCAAAAAAGAGTCGCCTGTCTTTTGCGTTTCTCTCTCTCTCTCTCTCTCTTTCTCTCTTTGGCTGCAAGTAATCCAGTTGCTCCACCCTCGAATCACGATCTTTCCACAATGTCAGCAGTGATGAAGTCTTCCACCCTTGCCGAGCGTGCGAAGAAACCCAATTGCAGACTGGCCCGTGAGAAACCAGTAGCTAGCACCATGTGGTGCCCCAGATGCGGCAAATTCGAGGATGTGAGCTCTATGCGTTTCTCCAATTCGTTTGGCATTGGATCCTTGATGCGTGGACTTGATGTGAGCTGCTACTGTAAAGATTGCAACGCCTTTAAGTCGCCTCGTCCGGAAGCGGATTTGTCTTTTCAGGAAGCTGTAGATCGTGCGAGATTTATTGGGTTGTTGTCCTTGGTGTCTTTTCGTGATCGTTAGCTGTGGCTCTTTCAGACTTTCACTTCACTGATCGATTACTAATGACTGTTGGAATAAATAATGTGCTTGCCTGTGCCCGTGCGTTGAAACGCCTCAGTAACGCAGCGACGCGTCATCACCAGCTGAATGCTGCGAAAGCGCGCTCATTGAACGTAAGAGCATTTGACTTTGATTTCATGTCTGAATCTTCCACGTATGAATTATCGATCAAACTTATCCAAGCAATCTCCATTTGAATTGTAGCGACGTTGAAATTCAAGTTGTCCAAAACATGGCCAAGTTAAAATCCAGCATGGAAACTTGGAGCAAAGTTGAATTCAATGTTTTCAAACATGGCCAAAGTTAAAATCCAGTATCGGAATTTGGAGCAAAGTTAAATTCCATGTTTTCAAAACATGGCCAAGTTAAAATCCAGAATGGGAATTTGGAGCAAAGTTGAATTCCATGTGTTCAAACATGGCTAAAGTTAAAATCCAGAATGGGAATTTGGAGCAAAGTTAAATTCCATGTTTTCAAACCTGGCTAAAGTTAAAATCCAGAATGGGAATTTGGAGCAAAGTTAAATCCCATGTTTTCAAAACATGGCCAAGTTAAAATCCAGTATCGGAATTTGGAGCAAAGTTAAATTCCATGTTTTCAAAACATGGCCAAGTTAAAATCCAGAATGGGAATTTGGAGCAAAGTTAAATTCCATGTTTTCAAACCTGGCTAAAGTTAAAATCCAGAATGGGAATTTGGAGCAAAGTTAAATTCCATGTTTCCAAGCATGGCCAAGTTAAAATCCAGTATCGGAATTTGGAGCAAAGTTAAATTCCATGTTTTCAAAACATGGCCAAGTTAAAATCCAGAATGGGAATTTGGAGCAAAGTTAAATTCCATGTTTCCAAGCATGGCCAAGTTAAAATCCAGTATCGGAATTTGGAGCAAAGTTAAATTCCATGTTTCCAAAACATGGCCAAGTTAAATCCATCATCGGAATTTGGAGCAAAGTTAAATTCCATGTTTCCAAACATGGCCAAGTTAAAATCCAGTATCGGAATTTGGAGCAAAGTTAAATTCCATGTTTTCAAACAAGCCAAAGTTAACAATTACGACTGAAGTTAAATTTCAAGCTCTGAAGTTAAATTTCAAGGCCTCGAAGTTAAATTTGAATAGTTTTCACTTAACTTGTGCTTTTTCGGGCCTCAGAAAACAGGGCTACTCGAACGGACCCAACCTTTGCCGAAGGCGACCGCTTCAAGGCGTACCGCCAGCGGGCTGTCCACCCGGACGGCCATCACCTCCTGGTCATTTCGGTCTGGGACGAGACTTTCCTCCAAACGGGGGGCGTTGCCAAGTCTTCGCCCACCAAGGCTTTCCTTTCGGAGGTGGCAAGTCCGTCTGGGCCTACACGGGCATCATTCAGGGGACGTGCGCGATCCTCCGAGTCGTCTTCTGTCAAGTTCTGCGTGCCTCAGCTCGCATTTGGCACCCAAGTGCCCTCCTAATAGTTATCTGCGAGATTGGCGACCGTGTGACGGTCTCTTGTCTAATAGCCGGCCGATGGGAGCTCCAAAGCGAGAGCGGTGTTCCCTCAAATGGACATGTCTTGGTTGTGTTCGGTGGATATTCGAAGCGAACGCCTCTTGCCGTGAGGATGCAGCATAGAAAGGCTGGTCTCCCCCTCTGACACGTGCAGCCGCAGAGGCAGGAAGCCTCCATGGAAGATGGGAAGCCGCACGCGCAGGGTATCAAATTGCGAAAATGGTTTCTCGTGCGGTACGACCTTCCGAATGTAGAGTTAAGGAGGAAACCGTCAAGAGCTTTGTTTTAGAAGTGGGTTGACATTTGGTCTTCCACAGCATCCTCCCACCAGTCATTCCCTTATGGAAGGAAAAAGAGATTGCCTCCTCTGCGCACCGGGTTTGGGCCCCGTACCGTAACCCTCCCTATGCCACCCCAGAATAAGCGTTTTCACAAGACCAAGGCCTTGGGTTGGAGTGGAGGTCGGAGTAAACATATTTTTTTGGGGGGCATTCTCCCAGGGCGGGTTGATGGGTCCAAGCGGAGGTGCGCAAAGCACCTGGCCCAAAAATAGATGCCACATAATTTGTAAAAGTTTATATGCAGAGTTAGGCTCAGTCTCTTTAACCAACCCTCCCATCCCGTTCGTAATATTGAAATATAAGCGAACGGACGGAGGAAATTAATTCATCCCCCAACAGGCCGCAGAGCAGCCAGCAGCAGCACAGCTCCATGCCCGCCGCTGCAAGCTGCGTCTTACCTCCGGTGCGCTGCATGGTGCTGCTTCGACAGGAACGTTTCAGCGCTTCACCTCCGAGTGCCGCGTTCGTGTTGACCGCGTTTCCCTTCGACACCGCAAGCATGGCGGCCCATCTCCCAGCGCGCAGGAAGTATATCCTGGTACCTCCGAGCCAGTCGAGCTGGAATACCTCCGTCGCGAACGTGGCGGCGAGTGGATTTCTTATCGCATCCTGGCACGGTGGGGGTCTACTGCGATGCTCCCCACTGCAAGCTGCGCCAGGAGGACAAGCGTTGCTCCTCCGAGCGCTGGTGGTACAGAGTTACATCGCCCTCCTCGAGAAGAATTCGCAGTTGTTTTTGTCTAGGGGTGCTGTGGGTTGCCCGCCGCTGCAAGGCACCTCTTTGGCTCTGCTGGCGAGCTCTACCTCCTGTTCATCGCCGTGGTCGCGGTTGCGAGTTGTCCCTCCAAGATCAGCGCCCGAGAGTGGCGATCATCCTCCAAGAGTGCCATGGGTCTATGGCGATGCCCACCACTGCAAAGCACTCCCTGGCAGGGTCCATGCAGTGCCGTGCGCAGGCGTGGCTACCTCCGTGTCCCGGTCTTCCTTGCCGCCTTCGTGTGCGTACGCAGCTTGCTGCCGCCGCAGCTGGAAGCGTGGCTCCTCCCAGTGGACACTGTAGCCGAGCCCTCCGTGCGCCCTCGAGAAGACAGCCGCAACAGAGGTCCCCTCCGGTCCCCTTCGCATTTTCAAATTCAACGTCTTCCGAGCTCGTGGCCAAAGGGCCTTCTCGTGCAATACGACCTTCCGGGCGTAGAGTTAAGGAGGCAACCGCCAAGAGTTTTGTTTTCGAAGTGGGTTAACATTTTGTCTTCCACAGTATCCTCCCACCAGCCATCCCTTTGTGGAGGAAGAAGGTGTCTGCCTCCTGTGCGCCGGGTTTAGGCTCCGTACCGCAACCCTCCCTGTGCCCCCCAGAATGGGTTTTCCCCAAATGTGTTTGCCATAATATGGGGTTCTTGCCTGGCTCTAAGACTTCGTTTGTAGTCCCTATATCCCCGGACCATATCTCGTAACCGTATCTATTGACCGTACCTGTTAACCGTGCCTCTTAACCTTACCTCTTAACCGCACCTCTTAACCGTACCTTTGAACTGCGCCTCCTAACCGTACCTTTTAACCGTGCGGCTTATAACCAGAGACCAGTCTGAGGCCGGCCAGAAGCCAGCCGGAGGCTAGCCCGATGCCAGCCAGAGAGGCTCTCTCCCATTGAGATACCACCTCTATCGCCAACGCCTTTGTTATCGGAGGTTGTGGAGGTGATACCGAAGGTGTCCCCAAACGGGAATTTGCGTGGCCGTGCCGTGCCGTGCATGACGTGTCGTGCGTGACGTGTCGTGCGTGCGACATCGCGCGCGCGACAGATCAATAGCACGAGTCCGGTCCGAGGGTCTGGTCGACAGTCCATGGTTAAGGCAAATCGGTAGAATGTTCCTCCTCGCGGGGCTGTTTTTTAACGATTCTGAAAATCTGCTCCGTTCTCGTACTTGCGTCGCAAATTTGTTTTGCTGGAAAACACCAGCGTTTATTTATGAGGCGCGGGCCCCCGATCGTATCTTAATGCTTGTAGCGGAAAATGTCATAAGTCTAAGCTAACATTAAGAATTTCATGACCCAATTACGTATTCAAACATTGATTACGTCCGTGTATCAAGCGCTGCCCCCCACACGTACTCTAATGCTTACAGCGAAACATGTCAGAAGTCTAAGCTAATATTAAGAATTCCATGATCCAATTACGTCTTCAAGTAGGCCTTTAAAGCAACAAGGATGATTAGGATTAATCATCTTAATCATCCATGCTCGGAATGTCGGATAAGATGATTTGCAGTTTGTTTTTGTCACATTCTCCCGACGACACGCGTCAGAAAAACAAGAAAAACAAGGCGGCCGTCCACGTTTCGTCCAACCAATACCGAGCCCCACGGTCGCAACTTGCTTGCTGTCAGAACTGCGCCTGTCAGAATTTGTGGTATCATCCACGATCATCCTATTGTCATCCTAGTGCTGTGGGTCCGGTGCTGGCGCATCCGTGTTTCATCCTCAGATCATTGCGGAATTCGCCAGTTTGGGGTTCGGGAGGTCATTGTTCACCTCACCTATGGATGATTTTCGGAAATCATCCTAATCCTACATAGGGGGTAGGATGCTGCATTCGTCCTTGCTTTAAAGCCTAATTAAATTAAAGGCTTGTCTTCAAGCATTGATTACATCCATATATCTAGCGCGGCCCCCGGTCGCATGTTAATGCTTATAGCGAAACATGTCATACTTCTAAGCTAATATTAATAATTTCATGATCCAGTTACGTCCTCAAGCATTGATTACGTGAGTTTTGCTAATGCTTTGCGAGTGCTCCGATCGTGCTCTGTGAGTGCTCTGTGAGTGCTCTGAGTGTTGTAAATCAGTAAGCAGTTTGGAGACAGCGTTTCGGACATAAGATGCTGCCAAGCCAATACTAGCCCAATAGGAATACGGGAAATCGAAACTGGACGTCCAAAACATCAGAGCGACATTGCATGCCCGTTAAATGGGATATGATCCCCGGATATCAACAATTATCTTGTCCTCTGTGAGTGCTCTGCGAGTGCTCCGAGTGTTGTGGGAATGTTCTGTTAGTGCTTTGTGTGTTCTTTGTGCGTGCTCTGTGAGTGCTCTGCAAGTGCTCTGATCGTGCTCTGCGAGTGCTCCGGGTGTTGCAAATCAGTGAGCACTTTGGAGACACTGTTTTGGGACGCAGCTGCTGCCGAATCGATAGCAATAGGGAAAATCGAGACTGGCGTGTACACAAAATCAGGGCGACGTTGCATGCTCGCCCCTAAGCAAAAGTGATACGAAGTGGTCGGAATGCGAACCCCCAAAAAGAGAACCCCCATGTCGTTTCGGGCTCCAACAGCATAGAAAATATAATCTCAAATTTAGCTTTGGGCGCCAAAACCATAATGAATATATGAGCTTGCCGTTTTTACCGTAAAGAGATAGTTTGTGTTAACTCCTGTTCAAGCATGCGGCAGTGCAAGATCATTGTGATTTTGTGGAAACCGTGTGGGACGCCGCCGCGCAGACGTCAAAACCATTAGTTTATGTATGTTTGCAGCAGACCCACAATGCAGGATGCTGTGGGGATCTGTTCCAGGAGGTGTTTGGGTCCGGGGGCGGGGGGGCGCCGGTGCTGGGCGGAACGTGGGCGGCACGTGGTTGGAACGGGCAGAATGTGTGCAGGCAGGTTATGGGCAGGTCGGGGGATTGGCAGAATGTCCGTCTGGGGGTAGGTTTTTCAGATTTTCCTTGCAGCATAATAGTTTCAATGCAAAACTGTATTGGTTTTCGTTGGGTTTGGTGGGGGGACGCCGCTGCGCAGACGTCCCGGCGCTGCACAGTAGCGGGCTGAGGTAAAAAAACAGCAAGCTCATATGTTCAAATGTAGCCTAACGGAATAGAAGTTCAAATGTAGCCAAGGCTCCAACACGCAAATAAATGTAAGCTCAAATGTAGGCCCGTGCTCCAAAACATTTTTTTTATGTTTTGTAGTGCAGCGAGCTCCCAAACCAGTGGTTTTGTAAATCCTGGAGCGTCCGGAGCTCCAAAAGCGTAGTGTTTGTAAGTCTTGGAGTGTCGGTAGCTGCAAAACTTAAGTTTGTGTTGGTTCTGGAGCGTCGGGAGCTCCGAAACTACGGTTTTTTGTATGTTTTGGAGCGCCGGGAGCTCCGAAACTACAGTTTGTGTATGTCCTGGAGCGTCGTGAACTCCAAAACCACAGCTTTTGTAAGTCCTGGAGCGTCGTGAGCTCCAAAACTAAGGGGAACATATATTTTTGCATGCTGCCAAGCAACCCGTTTGGTGTCCGTTTAGGTTACCAGATTGACAATTTTGAGGCACACCAACAAATTGCATAGTTGATTTTAATTTATTTTTAGATTGCACACTTGTTTGTCAAGTCGGGACCGACACCATTTTGAAATCTTTTGAAACCTCCGTTTGGGAGTTCGCATTGTTCCATTGCAATAATGTTTGGGGTCAACACTGGTATGATTTCTTGATTCGTTTGATTTTCAACATGTCGGTGTTTGGAAGTCGGCTCCCGATTCTTGATGTAATTATATAGGAGGAGCGGTTTTGTTTTAGATGCATAAGTTGATATGATTTGGGCTCCCGGTTGCTGATGAGGTTCTTCGCACAGATGTTGTTTGAGTTTTCCGTCCAGATATGATAATGTTTCAAAACGCGTGCTTTCTAGATCCGGTCTCCGAATGCGCTTGGTCATGCGTGTTCCAAATTGTGATGCATTTCCATAGTGAGAGCGTTCGATGTTCACATGGTGTAGCTACTTGCCTTTGCGCACGTTTTGCTCAGCAGGCATAGGGGCATCCGATTTCCGAAATCCGTAGCGTGCGATAGCAGTCGGGATTTCATTGGGTTTCCAAAAGTACCATCCGTTGTTTGCTCAGGTTTGTCAGATGTTCATACGAAACATGCCGCCTATCAGCCCTGCTTCCGTACCCTATCTGGCTATGAGTTGTTAGCATTTATAAACAAGTTGTTTTGGAGTCACTGTAGTATTTCCATGCGGTGAGGGAAAGTCTTTGCCATGATTCCGTTGTCTTGGTTATGTTGGCGCATGTGGGTTTGGCTCAAGGTTTGCCAATGTTTTAACCTGCCCCCAGTTTGCCCCTCTTTGTGTGCATGTTCCAATTTAAACAGCAGCCGTGCAGCCAAATGCGTGCCAATGGGATATCTCGTCTGCTTCCTCGCCTCGAATCGTTCCACGCTTAGTACATAATCATGCCTGGGAGCTCTGGTCGGCTTACTTGCCTCCAATCGTTTCATCCTTAGTACATGGTCGCAATGAAAATGACCATGGCATCTCTCGTCGGCTTCCTCGCCTCGAATTGTGTCATTCTTAGTGCATGATCGCAATTAAAATGACCATGGGATCCGTCGTCTGTTTTCATTGCCTCGAACCGTTTCATCCTTAGAACTATGAAACGGAGAGGCTGTGCAGCCAGATGCGTATTAGGATGATTGAGGTGTCGCGTCGTTAGCGCGTCATTCTGCCACCAAACGCAGCGTTTTCCAGCCAAGGTTGCAATTATGCATGGCGCGTTTGTTTCATTGAGGGTTGCAGCGCTTTAGGGGGAATAAGTTTTCTGACATGACAAGAACAGTGCAGTTTTGCTGTTCTTGCAGCTGCGAGGCGCAAATTGTAACGATTTGGTAGCGATTCACGCCGAGTTACGCTTTTGCCACTAGAACTTTAGCCAGACACAAATGACAACGATTTGTTTATGGTAATGACTTACGCCAGTAGACGGTAATGAATCCTAGGTCAGCCGATTGCATGTTTTTCAAATTGTGGTGCAAACAAGCAGCCGCGTGGCTTTTGATCACCAAATCTTTGAAAAACGAAACTTATATACAAACATTACATCAATATGAACAACAGTTTTTGGAGCACGCCAATGGTGGAGCGCCACGACCGCGATCCAAATTCCGGATACGGGAATCAAGTTTGTCGAGACCAAAAAGTAGCTCCAGACGACCAATCTGAAAGGCAATGGCCCGTGTGCCACGGCTTCACCCCAAACGTCCGATTTTTGGACTGGGCGTGTCCTGGCCAGAAACTCGATCCAGAAACCAAATCTGAAAGGCAGCTGCGCGTGTGCCACTGAAGCGCCTCCACTCTAAAATCTGGGATCGGCTTGTTGTGGCCAGAAAGTTGTTCCAGAAAAACAATCCAAAAGGTAATTGTGTGTGCGTGTGTCATGGCACTGCCCAAAACTTATGAATTTCCTTTAACGCTCCTTTTCTCTTCAGCCGCAGGCCCATCCATATCATTTCTTCCCTCTTTAGCCCAATGCTCCTCTAGGGTTCTCAAAACAACAATGTTTCCTTAAGACATCTTTCCTCTTGAGTCCTGCGCACCTCCCGTATCGATTCTTTCCTCTTTAGTCCGATGCTCCCCAAGTGTTCTTAAACAAATGATCCCTTAACACATCTTTCCTCTTCAGTCCAGGGCCCCTCTCATATCATTTATTTCCGTTTTAGTCCAATGCTCTCAAAGAATTCATTGTTTTATGTTCTCTTAGCGCAATTGTTCTCTTCGGTCCCAGGCCCCTCCCAGGCCCCTCCCATATCACATCTTACCTCTTTAGATCGATGCTCCCCCCCAGAGTTCTTCAAAACAATGATGTTATCTCAGCAAATCTTTCCTCTTCAGTCCTGGACCCGGGTCTGAAGAGGAAGGATGCGTTAAGAGAACGTTGATTTTTAAAGAACTCTTAGTGAGCATTTGACTAAAGAGGAAGGAAGTGCTATGGGAGGGGCCCAGGACTGAAGAGGAAAGATGTGCGAAGATAACATAGATTTGTTAAACAACTGTTGAAGAGCATTGGAGTAAAGAGGAAAGCAGTGATATGGGAGCGGCCCTGGACTTAACAGGACAAATGCGCTAAGATAACATATGTTTGTGAGGTGTCTGGGGGAGCATTTGTCTAAAGAGGAAAGCGATGATATGTGATGAGTTGTTGCCGTCCCTGGGCCCTGAAGCTTCTTTGTGTTGTGTCGGCTGCTTGTTTACGAGTGCAATGCTGTCTTGCCAGGGGGTAGCAGGGTGGTTGCGTCTGGGGCCGACAACGGCCCTGGACCCTGAAGCCCATCTGTGGTGTGGTTTCTATTTCTTTACGAATCCAATGCTGCCCTGCCGGGGAGGGAGGGGACCGGTTGCGCCTGGGGCTGGCAATTGTCCCCCCCTGACCGCGGCGGGAGCCGTTGCAGGCGCCGCATTTTTGTGTTTCATGGGATTGAATGTGGTTGAACGATTTTTTCGTACATTGTTAAATTGTTTTTTGACTGCTCGACATATGTACACGTGTTCTGATTGTTTTTTGTGTCGTTTTGTTTGGGTCTGTCTATTGCTAAAAACCAACACGAATGTTAGAGTCAGCTAGACTGTTGTTTTTGTGCTTTGTTGGTTTGGGATGTCAGGGTGGAATTTCAAAGGCCCAAATTCCCAAATTCCACCCTGACCTCCACAACCAAACAAAAACACAACACTATTATAACATGTGTGCCTATCAATTGCCAGACAAGCAAAGCAATACAAACACAACAAGAACATGTGTACTTATCGGTTTCCAATCAACACATATAACACACATGTAAGCAACATATTGTCAGTCAGATTCAAACCAATTAAAAACATAACTTGGGCTGGCAACGGCTTTCGCCTGGTCATGAGTGTAGTCACCTGTTCGTTGCCTGAGGAGGAGCCGTTGCAGGCCCCGGAAACCGCCTCCCCTTCCACCCGTTATGTTTTTTTTGCAATTAATAAGCTATACTTTTCCGGTGTTGTCAAATCTGTTTGCAATGACAACGAAAGCTTGGAATACGTTCCTTGATATTACGGGGTTCGAGGTGATCACAGGCCCCGCAGCTGGCTACAACTACAAATTGCTTAATGAGTTTGGCTCCTGAACGTGTGTAACTTGTAGAAGGAAGGGGTTGGCTCCTGAATGCTAAAGGGGCTGCTTGGCAAGATGTGCAACATCCTGTGCCTGCTTGCAAATCGTGGCGCTTGAATGTGTGCAAGGGGGCAGTTTTGTGCATGTAGGCGAGGGATGATTGTGATTTAGCAAGGACACACGGTATGCGTTGGAATATGGTGCCGCGACACAGGATCACACCCATGTATGCCAGTTGCGTTTCCAGGGTGTCGCTACATGCCCATACATGCCAGTTGTGTCTTCAGGTTGCGCCCATGCATGCCAGTCGTGTTCCTGCCGATTGCCACTGGCCACAGCAATGCCCATCTTTTTGCCAGGTTGTTAGTGGATTGTGCCACGGTGCGGCTCAGCAGTCGTGAGTGATGGGTTGGGCCGTTTCATGGCCGTCAGTCGTCTTTGTTTGCAAATTTGAATTAGCAGAAATTATGTAGTTGAACATTTTATCAGGGGACCGCAAACTAAGACAAATTTAACCGTTAAGTTGTGTTTTGGTGTGCCAACATTAATGTGAAGTTGGACAGTAGTGGTTCTCCTCAGCCTCATCCGAAACAGCAGGACAGTACCAAATGGCAGTGCATGCTGATGACTTCCAAATCATCCCCATCCACCCTCCCTCCTAATCCCCCGCATCGGGTGCACGCTTTCCATACCGACCGACATTGTCTTCTTACGGAATAAACCTTTTTGGGGTCATGCGCTAGGGTCAGTTGAAAAATGCGATCTTTGTTCTGTAAAGCGGCACCAGGGCTGCGATAGTGTCCGAGACTGCAGTGACCATGGCACTTCTTTCGACGACGATAGGAGAGATGGATGCGATTGCCATTGTGAGAGCGACTATTTGGGTGGCAATTGCTCTGTTCCACGGCCTTGCACAGCGGAGGTGGACTGCTACGCTCGGGGCAACACCACAGATGCGGACTTTTCCAATGGATGTGATTGCACGTGTGAGCTTGGATGGGCTGAACCCGATTGCCGCTATGGAACGCGATGCTATGCATCGCCGGATTGCTACGGGCATGGGACTACCCACGTCTTCGACTACAGAGACGGATGCACTTGTGAGTGCGATGCTGGGTATGATGGGGAGCAGTGCGACATCGAGCCAGAGAACTTTATTGTTCGCCGTGAGTCTCCGTGTACAGATGCAGAGTGCAATGTAACGGCCACATGCCCTCCAAGATACTGGATCAGCAGCTGCAGTACTGAGAGCTCCGCTGCAGAGGGGCTCAGCTCAGATGGCCGCAGCTGCGTTGCACACGTGGCTTCTGCTGTGACAGCAAACTGCACCAAGAAGTTTGTGAAAACCAAAGCTGTTGAAAGTGACCCTGATTTCCTTGCCAGGGAAGTCATTGAAGTGGCTTGCGACGCGCAAGGAAATGCGCCCCCAAGGGCCCCGACAAGGTGTCTGTGCCAATCGCGACCAGGAAGCAGATCCTGCGGCGATGCGCTGAGTTTTCCACCTTTGGGAGGAATCTGTAGGAAAACTGCTTTACAAGATGCAGCTGAAGGCCTCAAGATCTTCGCAATCTGTGAAGGCACAGTGACCTCTGATGTTGTCGCTTGGGGTCTGCCCGGAGCTGGCGGAGACACCAGCAATGTTGAAGTGCAGCTTTCTTCACTTGAGACCATTTTTGCGTTTCCCAATGCCTTTGTAGCGCTGCGATCTGATGGACGGATTGTGAGCTGGGGTAATGAGGAGGTGGATATGCGCGCAGTCGAATCGCAACTGTGGTCTGTCGAAGAGGTGTATGCCTTGCAAGATCATGAAGATGCTAGTGATGATCAGCCGCAATTTGCTTTTGCAGCCAAAAGAACCGACCGGACCTTGATCACCTGGGGCGGCCCTCAATCTGGGAGCGATTCACACTCTGTGAGAGCAGTGAGAGAGTTCCTGATTGATGTGGACGCTGTGTGCTCGACCAGCGGAGCTTTCGCTGTAATGACACATGATGGCAAGGTGATCGTTTGGGGGCATTCTGACTATGGGGGGGATGCTACCGAAGTGTGGGCACAACTCGTCTCTGTGGCGACGATCTATGCCACTGAACGGGCTTTCGCTGCCCGACGAGCCAACGGCAGTCTTGTCGCTTGGGGTGAGGTAAATTACGGCGGTGACACAAGCGCTGTCGATGCACACCTCTACTGCAGAAGCCAGTTTTTTTATTCAAACAGGGGAAACGTTGCGTCGCTCAATGCAGGGTGTTTGTAAGTAGTTCAGTTTTTCTGGATTCTTCGAAGTCTGTTTGGGCCCATAGTGGCCCGTTGCGGGTGTTCCAGATGTCACCATTGGATTCGGTTGGGCCTGTTGGTTTTACGCGGAGTCACAAGAGCTCTAGCTGATTTGGGGCTGATTTTGGAGGACTTTGCGAACTGGTCTCAACTCAACCAAGTATGACGACATTGTAACCAAACGAGAACTTTTGGAGCAATGTACATAGTACCACCAAGATGCCGCAATGTGCTGCAACGTGCGTTGCAGCACAACATGCTTTTATATGGTATGGCATCGCATGTTTTCTCCTGGGCCTTGAAATGCACAAAGGTTTGGATATCTGATGAGTTTGCCATGAGGGTGGCAAGGCAGGCTACCATAGCGGGGCATGTATCCATTCGCTGCCAATTTCCAGCCCCATTTTATGCTTTTTGCTACCTCCCGAACAGTGAAGTACGAACTATGGTTTGTAGTGGGCTTAAAAGGATATCACATGTGGTCCTAAATCTCATATACGCGCGTGGCCGCAAAAGGAACAGCCAAGTACAAAATAATACAAAAATGTGTGTGTTTTTTTAGGTATTTGTATACTTATTTTGATGTTATAACGGCAATCTTAATTATTAGACTTAATATTTCAATGATTTCCAATACTTTTTGACGCGGCACAAAGTCCGCCGGTTCCCAAATGCAATAATCACGCATTTGTTTGGGTACATGTTGTTATGTCGAAGCATAGAGGTCATATCATACGTTTGCTTAACGACAGGGCTTTTGAACACATTTGCTTACACACAGACACGCGCAGACAGACACAGACACAGAGGCTCACACACAGACACACAGACACACACACAGACACAGACACACAGACAACCTGTGGAAGTGAGAACGGGAGACGATTTTTTGTTTTGGTGAGTGACTCAGTGACTGACTGACTGACTGACTGACTGATTGACTGACTGACTGACTGACTGACTGACTGACTGTTTGACTGACGGACTGACGGGCTGACTGACTGACGGACTGACTGACTGAAGGACTGACGCTCTGAGTGACTGAATGAGCAAACGGAAGTGAAAAAGTTTGAGGCCCTGCGGCAACTTATCGAGCGCACTTGCAATGCTGCATTTCCATTTAAAGCCGTCGGAGCGCTAAGAATGTTTCTTGCGCGACTGACCGACTAAGTGACAGAATAATTGATTGGTTGAACGACTCAGTGCTCCTCCCAAATTTGCTTCCCAAATGAGCATCCTGTAAACAGTGAAGCCAACACAAAACCATTGGGTTTTAGCAGGAATTTGAAATTGTAAAAAAAAATGACTTCTTCGTCAAACCCAAACCTGCAGGGTAGCTGCGATTTGGGGCTCACGATAACCAAATCCTATGATTTTCATTCACCTCCCTAAAAATTGAGATTTTTTGACAAAACAAGAATCAGCATGGTAAATGACGTCTGAGGGCCCAAAATGCATCTCCCCGAACTTAGTCGCATGCATCTAACATGCATCTCTGAAAGCAAGAACCTGCATGGCAAATGCTTTCTGAGAGCTCCAAAGACCCTCCACGAACGTAGTTGAATGCATCTAACCCCAAAACACTAGAAATCATACGTCCAGAGATAATCTGTATAGGACAATTTCTTCCCACACGGCCTCCGACATTGAAAAACAGAAGGTTTGGAGGCTTCCCGTCCCACACGCGCCCCCCCCGTGTGCCCAATACCTTTCTTTCCTTTAGTTTCTCTACTATAATGAACCACTTGCGTGGGAGAGACGTGAGACCTAGACTATCACCGATAAATCGGTTTTCGTCGTCTCCCGTTATCAGGCACACAGACACAGACACACAGACGCACAGACACACAGACAGACACACAGACACGCACACAGACACACAGACACACAGACGCACAGAGACACAGAGACACACGGACACACAGACACAGACACACAGACACACAGACACACAGACACACAGACACAGACACACAGACACACAGACACACGCCGACACACACAGACTCACAGACACACAGATACACAGACACGCAGACACGCAGACACCGGCACACAGACACACACAGACACAGACCCACAGACCCACGGACCCACAGACCGTTGACACAGAGTCACAGAGACGCAGAGACACAGAGATACAGAGACACAGAGACACAGAGACAGCCCACAGCCCGCTGACACACAGACACAGAGACACAGAGACACAGAGACACAGAGACACAGAGACACAGAGATACAGAGACACAGAGACACAGAGACAGAGACAGACACAAACACAGACAAAGACACGTACAGACAGACAGACAGAGAGACAGACAGACGGACGGGGACGGCCGGCCGGCCGGCCGGACGGACAAGCAGACAGACAGACAGACAGACAGACAGACAGACAGACAGACAGACAGACAGAGACACAGAAACACGCAGGCACACACAGATAGACACACACAGACACACACAGACACACACAGACACACACACACACAGACACACACAGACACACACAGACACACACAGACACACACAGACACACACAGACACAGACACAGACACAGACACAGACACAGACACAGACACCGACACAGACACAAACACAGACACACAGACAGACACAGACACACAGACACACACACACAGACACGTACACACACAGACACGTACACACACAGACAGTAAGGATTGTTGCAATGAGAGCAATTGCTTATTTTCTTTTTCGATTTTTGGCACCTCCAGGTTTACATGGTCACTGTCCGGGTGCTTTGCTGGGGTAATGTCGCCCTTGCCTCCTCCATTTTTCCTCATCTCTAGTCAGTCGTGGTGATGGATGCTAAGGCGAATTGCTTGCTCAAAATTTATGACGTAGATCTTAGTTTTCTTGCGGACCCGAGTCTACCACATGTAACGCGGAATACTGCAGCGCACCGTGTCGTATGGTACGACTGCCGGGAAAGTCGCCAAGCCCTATTCCATCTTAGTTGACACGCCAACCCACTGAGATTGTAAGGGAACTGTATTTCAGCAAAGGAACTGGCCTCATTGTGGAAGTGGCCTCAACATCGAGTGCCTTCGGTGCGCTGCAAGCAGAGTCTTGCGGAGGAGCCTTGGTCGTCTGGGGCGACAAAGATGCTGGTGGGGATTCCAGTTCAGTGTTGGCGGAATTGCAGTCCGTCTCAGCGGTCTTTTCCAACAAAAATGCATTTGCTGCTGTCAAACGGCCAAGACAATCCATTGTATCTTGGGGGCGGATGCCTTTGGGTGGCGACTTTATCGAGGCTCCATCCGATTTGGTGAATGTGAACACCATCAGTGCAGCACGAAGTGTGTTCGCTGCAATCACCACAGAAGGGCATGTAGTGACGTGGGGCGATGCTAGCGAAGGAGGTAACAGCTCGTCTGTGCAAAGCCAATTGAATTCTGTTGTTGCAGTGACTTGCGCGATGTGGGGCGCATGTGCTGCAATCAAGCGAGATGGCAGTGTTGTGACATGGGGACATGAATCTCGTGGAGGCGATTCGTCAGAAGTTCAACCTCAACTCACATCAGTAACGTTGGTTGTTTCCACACAAACTGCATTTGCTGCCCTTCGGAAAGACAACTCCGTCATTGCATGGGGCGGTGCGGATTTTGGAGGCTCCGCTGGGAGTGTGGCAATGCAGCTCACGATGGTGCAAGCTCTGTTTGCAACAAATCAGGCTTTTGCAGTCAAGCGAAATAGGACGTGTGAGAGTCACACGTGTGCAGCTTCTGCCATCAGAAAACTGAGCTCCTCCAGGCTACCGTGCACCACTGAAGACTGTGAGCGGGTGTGTTGCGAGGCTAGGACTTGCACCAATGATCCAAGCTTCAAAGGCAGATGCTCCAATGTCAACAAGCTCATCTTGCCAGCGTGGTGGGATGTAGCTCCATGCGGGCCTGCCCCTTGCGACCTCACATGCTGCGTTGACACAGCATGCCATAACACAGGTGTGAACTTCACTGCCTACTCCTGCCCAAATGCCACCATGAAGCTCAAGCAGCCCTTGCCTGCTGCCGCTTGCCCTGGTGGTCAATGTGGTGATTCTTACTGCTGCGACGAGATTCTGTGCAAGCCCGGACTGGAGCGTTTGGAGGGCACTTGCAAGCCGTGCGTAGCTGGCAAGTACAGCGCAGGCACAGAGGCCTGCGAAGAGTGCGACATTGGTCGATACTCGGGGGCGCGTGCTGCCCATTGTGAATTCTGCCGTGAGGGCTCTGGAATGACGACCTTGAAGAAGTTTGGCTCTGGAGATTGGGTCCGGAGCCCAGGTGCCACAAACAACTCCAGCTGTGGATGTCAGCGAGGACAGAGGCTTGCGTTCAACAGATCATGCCTTCAAAGAGATGACAGCCCGGACAATGGCTGGCATTGCGGTCACAACATTGAGTGTCATGGGATGGACGAAGTGGTTGTGCTTGAGGGATTCCTTGCGTTTTATTCGCCAGAACCACAGTCTCTTGGCGAACGAGGAAATCTGTCGGTATACAGCTGCGGCGGCAATGCGGAATGGTGCCCTGGAAAACGGGACCCTGGACTTGGTCAATGCGCCTCAGGCCGAGTTGGAACTGTTTGCGCGGAGTGCGCCACCGGCATGAAAGGAACTGCGGATGGAACTTGCGAGCCCTGCGAAGACGAAGACGCAGGCATCCCGACCGCTTTTCGTCATGCTGGTGTGTTTGCTCTTTGCATTCTCTCTCTGGCAGTATTCTATTTTCTGTGTTCTTTTAATCGTGGCATGAAAAGACAATCCCTTCTTACTATACTTCTCTCAATTCTTTGCTCACAACTCTTTGCAATGATGCAGATGTTGGGCACAATGCGTTGGATGCAAGTCAGCTGGACAGAACCCATATTATCGGTCTTCAAACTGAGTAGCCAAGTCACACTGAGCATGGACTGGCTCAATTTGCGGTGCATTGGCGACTTCGATCCGTGGCAGATTTTTGTCATAAGAGCATTGCTTCTCCCAGGGGTGCTGGTTGTACTCTTTCTTGTGCATTGCCTTCGTGTCTTCATACCGTTTGTGTGTCACCGAGCCGATCGATTGCAATCCGGTGCAGTTCTTCCTTGTGGACTTGTTCAGGTTCACAAACCACAGTTCGCACTTGTGCAGTCACTGGCCGTTGTGCAGTCACGGACCTCGCCACAGATCTCGGAGGTTCGCACACTGAGCGCGGGCATAGCCCAAAGTGCGACACCTGTGACCGAAGTTCGGACAAACCAAAGTCGAGGCTTCCGAGTATCTGACCTTGTGAACGTTTTAGGAAGTTTTATGTCCATTGTTCTCATCATGATGGTTGGTTCCATGTCGTCCCCTTTCCATTGTTTGCGCCATCCTAACGACCGACACACAATTCTCAGCCAGCTCAATGTCTTGTGTTTTGAGTTTGACAACAATCCCGACTATTCGCGAATGGTTTATCTTTCACCACTTCTTCTCACATTGCCTCTGTCATACCTTTGCGCATGTGTGATGTTTGTTCGCTTGTTGCCAAGTCGCGCTCGGGCTGGTGACAGATCATTCTTGAGATCGTGCTCGTTTCTCGTGTTTCGCTTCAATAAGAATGCGCAATGGTGCGCTGTCTTTGTCGCGATCAGGAATGTTTTGCTGGCTGCAATGCCAATCATCTTAGATGCAGTAAGTCAGATCGCTTATCTTATGGTGGTTCTTGGTTTATCTTTGATTGTGACTTGTCGCTTCATGCCCTGGCGGGCACAAGCTGCAAACATTCTGGACATTTGTTTGCATTCTGCACAGCTCTGCATTGTTGTCTATGCCAGCATCTTCATCCAATCACCTTCTGTCTACATGGCCTCGGCGCTCCTGACTGTTGCAGTGTGTGCATCCGCGGCTTTGCTCCTGGTGGGAGCTATGGCGACTCTGGCATTAGCTTGCGCACGGCATCGCAAAAAGCCCATTGACATATTCTTCTCGTATGTGCAGAAGGAGGCTGGGTCAGCTGCTAGGCTCTTGCAGATGGAGCTTCAGTTCTCTGGTGGGGCGCGTAAGATGGTACATCTTCTCGTTGACCGGCTTCTTCCATCAGAGTTGTTGCTTGATGATGTCGCGTACAATTCTTGCAAATTCTGTGCCCTTTGCACGCGTGGTTTCTTCTTGTCTTCATCCTGCCTCTCAGAGTCCAGTGTTGCGATCAATCACAGCGTCCCAGCAATAGTTGTCTCTCTGGCATCATTCGACATGCGGTCCATTGATGATCTTCACATTACTGCTGCCAGCGTGGAGAGACTGGTCGAGCAAGGCGTCACTGCCGACATGGTGCTGCAAGTTGTGAGCACTTTTTTGGTGACAGAATCACCGTGTCTGCATTTCTTCTCGATCGATTCTTCTCATCTGCACAAGGTTGTGCATCATATCTTGTTCAATCGCCCTCCGATTGCCAGTGATGCTTCCAGTCAAAATCAGGGATCCTCAGGCAGAGTGGTGATGGCTGATGATACATCACTGGAGGCACTGGCCACTGGTTGTATCTTGTGTCATTTGACCCGTAGAGAGTTGGTTGATTCCAAATGCATGTTGCAGATGAAGCAGGGGGTTGCCGGCAAACGGGTTCATTTATCGGCAAATTGTCTGGTGACGCTTCTTACAATAGGATGCCTAGACAACATGCCTTTTGTGAGGACACTGGTTAACGGCCTTCAAGGGCGGATTACACTGGTTCCTGTCATTGCAGATGAAGATTTCACCCAACCTGATGTAAGGTGGGCGCCGTTCGGTCTCGATCAGCGGGACAGAGAAGCCTTGGTGCATGCTCTCAAGTCTAGTCCGTGCAAAATCGATCCACATGGAAACCGCCAGATGCTTGGGGAGGATGTAAAAACTATACTGAAGAAGGTTGATTTGGATTTGTCAGATTTCATGACAACATTGCATGACGAGCATCGCACGCACCTCCAGCAGCTCCATAAACAACTACGCAACAGCACAAGCGATGCCACTGAACTTCGACTAGCCACAGACGAGGCTCCCGTTACCATTCGGCAGACAGAGACCTTCGCGGTGGCGAAGGCCCTTCTTGAATTCTTGAATGCCGCAGATCCAGTGATGGCCGATGCGCAGCGTATGAAGGCGAGCGCTGAGAGTGAAGCCTTGAAGTTGCGCACTCAACAGTTTGTGGCACCTGATGACAATGACAACATGCGAGCGCTGTCCTCGTTGGGCCGGCTCTTCGACCAATTGCTCTATGCAATAAGCGACGCGGAAAGAGGGCAAGAGCACTACCGATATTACCCCGAGCAACGTGTGCAGTTCAAGCAGTCAGCGAATGGAGAGTGGCTTTCAGGCAGAATCAAAGCGATCAACGCGGATGCATCAGTCTTGGTTGCTTCACATGATGGTGCTTTTGTGTCGAGCATTGTATGTACTGATGTGGTTTATCGTATCCGAGTTGCCCAAGCGCCAAAGGCGAGCTTCAGCACTGCTTTACTGGCCCGTGAAGATGTCAAGCATGCTGTTGAAGTACTTCTGGACTTAGAATTGGCCATCCTCAATGCTTACATCAAGGGCTACGGGGACTATGACTCTCGTCTCGATTTAGAAGACATTGAAATCGGCCCCAAGATTCGAGATTACCAAGCCGGTTACAACTGGGTCCACGATGTCGTGATCAAGAAGAAGAAGCACGACGACGCTCCTGAGTTGTATCAGGCGGCCATGGATTCCACCGCTGCCCTGCAGGCACGTGCTGCAACAAACCTGCAGACATTGGGGCTGGCCAAAGCAAGGCAGACGGGCTTCGACGTGACGCTCTCCAGGGAAATGGCAACGATGCACGCTGCTATGAACGGTGCTCTCAGACAGCACAGGGTTTCACAGTTCTGCGTTGAGATTGCCCTTGCCGTGGATGCCAAGGGCAACACCTGCAAAGCACTGTGCCCGCGGCACAAGGGCATCAACAGAATCTGGGAGAAGATCTCCATGGAGAAGGACCGCGTGCGATGTAGTCAAGCAGCTTGTGTGATACAAGCTGCTGCAGGAAGGTCGCTTCGACGCGGGCAGCTGCTTGGATATTGCAAGAGGCGGCGTCAAATTTGACAGTATGAAGTCTATCAACGCTGCCGTCGTGCACATCCTGGGTAGGGAGGACATCTCTGCTGCGAGGGTGAAGAATCGCTTCCTCAAGCCGACAGGTCTTTGCCATTGCTCAGCGAAACAGAGCCTGCCAGAGTTCGTCTCAGGGCTCTCGGGGACCGCCTGGCAGCTTACTAGAAGCTTCTTGCCCAGGACGGGTACTTTTTCCACCGGGGACGCATTGCATTCTTAGCGAAATGAGTTCTGTCAGCACGATCAGGCATTGTTCTTGCTTTCAATGTGCCTAGTCTGACTGATGCCACGTTTTGAAAAGAAAGCAATGTGTCTCCCGGGGCAGTGTAACTCTCTGGTGGAAACGATGCTCTTTCAATTTGCCACCGGACGGCTGGACACTCCGAGCGCGCTTTTGAAAGGATCTCCATTTGGCTAGTGAATTTTAGGGTCTGCTGAGATGGTCCAGTGTGTGCAGTCCACAGCGCAGAGCAGTGCCGCTGTCTGTACTGTACTGTGCGGTATTCCATGGAAATCCACAATTCAGCACGGGACTGTCAAGAGGCTGTCGTTGGATGCGATGAGTTTAGTCTTTAATTTTCAGGTGTTGTCACATACATGACTGGTGCAGGTGGTGGCTGGAGAGACGTTTTCATCAACTTCTATTTCAACGACGACATGTTCCAGTATGTTTGCGAGATCCAGCTAATGCACACCCACCTGTTAGACGTGCGTGAGGACATGGGAGCGCACCATGACTACGGCTCGTTCAGGGCCGCTGTCGACATCCTGAACTGGCATGCTGACTCAGGTCCAAGCATGAAGGGCATGGAAGCAATCCAAGCGATCTGCCCAATTGGTCACGACATGCATCCGCTTCCCACAGAGGGAGGCAATTGCCACAGGCGCCGTAATTCCCTCAGCAGACACCATCAGATTAGGCATTTGGTACCTGGTGAGCTCTAGACAGGTGTGGACGAGCTGTTCCTGCAGAATGGCTTGTCATGGTGTGCAAGCCGTGCGCCTGGTGGACTTGCAAGGCGTGTGCCGCAAAATGCACGAGCTGGACGCAGTACGATGTTTTCTGCGAAGCAGGGCACAGGAGTTTTGCTGTCTTTCATTGCAGTAGTCAGACAGCGCTGCTTCTGCTGTACGCCAAGCAAGTGTTTCACAAAGACTGCGTTTGTGTTGCCCAGGAAGCGGACAGTGAAGACCAATGGAGGACAATGCGCAACATGTCAGGATGTCATTCCGAGCGGGCGTTTTGTGGCGGACCGTATCGCCACCCTGATTGCAGCATACTGTCAGGGTGCCACGGTGCATGCCGGATCACAACTTTCTTGCAGGACTGCAGCAAGTGCAGAGTCTGGTGCTGCGAGAAGTGCATGCTCAAGAAAGCCATTCAGGTGCCGTTGTTTGAAGCCTGTGTTGCTCTGTTTCACTTCACTCTGAGAGCAACTCATCAAGATTGCTTGGGGGGACTCCGACCCCGCCTCGCAAACTCTCTCCACAATGAGGCGCTGTGCTCTGAGTCTTTCGATCATTGGCAATGCTTCCGTAGAAGACAACCATGCGCCTCTCGTTTTATTTTGTTACAGAGCAGAACTGAAACGCCCAGAATCATGTACAGAATATCTCGTTGATGTGAGTCGCTTGGATGTTCTACATTTGCAGCCTTCAGGCATCCCTGAAGTTTCAGATGGTGCGTCTGAGGGCAGCTTTGTTGGTTCAGGCTGTGACACCCAATCCGACGTATGAGCAGATTCGAGAGTATGAGCGTCCAGTACCGGGAGCAGATCTGGGCATCTGAGGCCAGGGATGCCCTTCTCAGAGCTGCACAGCAATGACAATTGAATTGCTTTTGTGCTGAATGGCTCGCCATCCACTGCAAGGACAAGAATGTGGCGGTCCAGCACAAACGGCATCTTCTTCGCAAGCAGTAGCCATGAACCTTCACATTGGCAGCGCGGGTCCCATTGCTTTCGCTGATGCTATTTCATGTGCGTTGTGGTCCACCCAGGCGCTCACCCATCGACCGTCTTTCTAGCATTTTCTTTCCGTTGGCCAAAGGCCACGTGAGAGTCTCCGGCCGGATTACTGCTGCGATGCGGACTCACGGAACAACACCGTTGTTACTCTAGCTGCAGTCTAGCGTATTTGCGGCACTGTCTCTCGTCGCGTCTGGGCAATGTCCACCTTCAGATTGGCTTCAGTACGGACGACCGCCTCCGATCCCGTGCCCTTACAACTCTCAGAGAGGAGACGGGGCCAGCCTTCCATATAAGTCAGCTTGGTCCCAGATAGCATAATGGGGTCTCCCCACTGTCCGGCGTCCCCAAATCAGCGTCCAAACACAGAGCCCCCCAAACAGAGGTCCCCAAAACGGCGTCCTCCCAATTTGCTCCTTATTTGTTTTTGTTGTGAATGCCATATAATTATATATAAAATTATATAAATATATTATTGTTGTTGGCTTCTGTCCTCAAGCGTCGCAAGCGACATTTCTCACCCGCTGCATCCAGGTATTCTCCCTTGGAAAATCTTCTTCACTTACCCATCTTCAGAGGAGTTATAGAGGACCCTCAAACAAGCTGTTGAGGGAACAATGCTGATCTTCAGAATCCACGACCACCTTATCGATAAAAGTGTGAAGTCTCTGAATTTAAAGTTGACGGAATGAGACATTCAATTGGTTTATTTTGTGGTAAATATCGGTCACGGTTTCTTCGGCCTCTGCCTTCAGGGGGCCCAGCCCCCACCCTTTGAATCGTGCTTGTTCTCTCGCAGCGGATCCAACCCCGTCCTGCCCGCTGCTATAGATCTGATGTGAACGCAGCGAAGTATGTTGCTCCTTCTTGGCCTTGCCATTCCTGGGCAGATACTCTCTCTGGAGCAATGCGGGTCAAACAGAATAAAGGCGGGCCAATCTTAGCCAAACCCACACACGTGCTCAAAGTACACCCTTCCAACGATTCAAATGCGTGATGTTTTTAACAGAAGTGCACGAAACCCATTGGTTTGAGCCATGTTTCGAGCGTGTAGCACTATTTCCTTATGTTGGACCAAAAGGATTGAGTAATTGTAAGCGCGAGAGGCTGGAATAAAGGCGGGCCAATCGTAGCCAGACTCACACACCTGCTCAAAGTACAGCCTTCCGACGGGGATCAAATTGGCCATGAGATCTTTCGTCAGTGTCATCGGCTGGAATTGTTGCATCTGTAGTACATGAACGCAATCAAATTGACCATGATATCTTTCGTCTGCCTCCGCAGCTCGTTTGGACGTTTTGGAGCTTTCACGAGGTCTCGCCTGACTCTCGCCAACGGCTTTTGTCCAGCCCTTGTGCAATTCCAGATGAATTCTGGGGCGAATGCACGGGCACGTGTATCAGATGAAGTGTAGCAGATGAAGCTTATTTTCTGACACGTGCTCAAAGTTTTGCTTTGAGCAATATGCTGTTGCGTTTTTCGTGTGATTATGTTTGTTGGAATAAAGACGGGCCAATCGCAGCCAAACCCACACACGTGTTCTAAAAGTCGCTTGTGGCGCATCTCGTCCACCATTGTGTCGTGTATCG
>Ga0099797_100139_pt1 | contig 46126 bp, 50 predicted proteins | sample Uncmet_Sort48C_1_FD_89871 | JGI IMG/M metagenome (GOLD analysis project Ga0099797, IMG submission 89871) | Marine eukaryotic communities from CALCOFI LINE 67, Pacific Ocean - C012_Sort48C_1 | ecosystem: Environmental > Aquatic > Marine > Oceanic | place: Pacific Ocean: Monterey Bay | collected...
CTTCTCCAACACCGGGTTTTTCGGTAGTTGTGAGCGCCTTAAAAAAAGCCTCCTTCTCTATCAGTTTTACGTTCAGCTCGTCCCTGTAGATCCTGTTTGGATTTTCCTCGAGCACGCCTCGAGTCAAGCCCGGCACAACATAAACTTGAAACAGGGGTAAATCTTCTGCGTCACGGAACTTGACTGCATCCCGCGCGGAAAAGTTGACGCCGAAGTCGGCGGCGACTCCAAAAAAAATCAGCTTCGTTTTCTTCCTTAATGTGACAATTGAGTTTCTCAAAGAGATTTTCGGTAAAAAAGCTGAATACTGGCGTTTGAGTTCTTTCTCGAATCCAGTTTGCAGGCCGCCTTCGTCGGCGAATACCGAGTAGGAGTCAAACTCTGCACGAACTCCTTTCTTCTGCACGAACTCATTTTCACGAGGCTCGATGATGAGCTCGGCGCCTGGCGAGTGCTGAAGGCAATGATCGTTCCATAAGATCTGACTATAAGAAGTTCCACCCCCCCGGGTCAAGTAGTTCCGGAGCTGCGGGTACATGAATGGGAAAAATGGCTCCCGGCCTGGTGATGGAGTCCCATGAAGTCCCACGGCCTTTCTGATCACGTGCGTCGGCCCTGCCTCGCCCTTACTCTTGTAGGTCACCACTTCTACCTGGATAGAACGAGGTGGGGAAAAAGCTTCGGATGGTGTCTCCACTTCTAACGCGTAGTTGGTGGGGGGCTCCTTAGACAGCCCTGGGGAGCTGTTATCCGCTTTTACAACACCAGTTTTCCAGAGCGTAAAAACTGCGAGAGTACAAACTGTATTTAAATTTATCATCGTGGTTTTCTTCTTTACGCCGACTAGTCTTTAAACTTTGTGTGAATTTCAAAAAAGTTCTGCAGCTGCACTTTGCTGATGACGGAAAATCTGGGAATCAAAATCAGCTGGGTCCAGAAATCAACTCTGAAAAAAGGGGGGAGGGAATTCGAGTCCTACTATCAAGGAGCCAGATTCGACTTTTTTTTGCAGAAGGCCTCAATCTGGGGAAAATGCCTCGATAAGACCCAAAAATGATCAGAATGACAGTTAAACCACAGGACAAAAGGAAACACCCAACTTATGGCACTCCCAAAAGCAAGATCAGAAAGACCCAACTTATGGCACTCCCACCGCCCAAAAGTTTAGCAAGACAGAAGTCAGTCAAGGTCACAGTCACTGCCCCACAGAAGGGTGCCTAGACGTGGTCACTCCAGTGTATAAGAACGATCTAGTCTCACACTAGGGATGCGAAGACACTTGCCCTCGGGACCTCATTGGTCGATACCTTTTGGGTCGGCCACTCTAGTGACGAAGTGATTTGTCGCTAGGGACGAGTGACTGTGTCTTGGCGCCCTTAGTTGGAATTCTTCTTTTTGGAATACCAGATGAAGCACTGTGAACCCATTTTCGGCCATACCCAAAAGCAACGTCATCAGAGACACCACCCAAAAATGACTCAACAACCCCAGCAGAATACCCAAAATGCGTACATACTAGTGATTTTAAAAACTTTAAATCCCATCTAGCCGAGCAATAAAATTGAAACCCCGATTCTGTGGTGCCCTCCTGTAGATACAGGGACTACTAAACTTGGAACTCGACGATGACATGTTGTCGTGGTATGAACACGCGATTCATGATTCCATTCACAGGTCCATTGGGATGAGAACTTTACACACAATTTGCTCGCGCAATGAGACGAAGAACCTTCTTCGCTACTTTGATACTCATGGCGGAGACACGCCGCCTTGTGTTTCTGCATGCAGGCTTTCGTATTTTTCGCCCCATGTATGACGCATATAACGGGTCAAAAAATACTTTCAAACAGGTTCAAGCACAGGTTGCTTTTTCTCTCGAACAGCTCGGAGAGCAGCGGGCAGGGGGGGGGGTACAACCGAACCCATGCGAGAGCAGTCCGAATGCTTAGCAGTCGACGCACACTTCCGGGCTTTTTGGTTTTTTGGTGGGGAGGTCGAGGCCCTTGCGTTTCGGCTTGGGTAGTATTTCTTGATCCTCCGGCTCCATTGTGGCAGCCATCTTTTTTTTTTCCATATCCTCGCAATTCAAGCAAAAGCGTAAGACCATGATTGGCGTGACAGTTTCGTTGTAAGGTTTCTTGAAGTCTTCCCAATTCAAAACCGCAAGCTCCTCCAGCGTTGTTGTATTCCTATTTGGACGCCCGCATGTTGAGGCGAGTATACTAAGTGCCAAAATGGGGCAACGTGTCAACAAGATTTTTGAGCTAGACCTCATCAGCCCGTGGCCGTACTTGGCGGGTTTTTTACACACCCAGGTGCCTTTGTCAGCGCCGTTCCAGTCGTACCATTGCTGGGCCTTTTCCTCTGGTTGGCAGTCTGGCTCGTGCTCCCGCCCGGTGCAATTTTTGCTCATGTTCTCAAAATCGGTTTTCGTATTGTCGCTCCACTTGTACTCTTCGTCCTGGTCCATGTCGTGATACCTATGCAGTTTCTCCTTTACCTATCTGAAAGCTTTCCAGCAAAAAAACCCGATCCAACTAGACAGGCCCTTGGTCAAGGTGAAGACGAACTCGTTTTCTGCTTTTCCGTGAATACTACACAAGTTCCCCCCCCGCATCGCGCACCTGTGTAAATTTGCTGTGGTCAACTCGGCTTCGGCTTCCCTGTGTAAATTTGCTTACCAGGCTTCAGCTTCCCACCAGGTCTTCGCCTCCCAGACATGGACGTAGCAGTGTCTGTGATACAACGACCAACTCGAGTCGCACGCTGTCGGGTGATACACCTGTGGGGCCGGGGAGCGTGGAGGACTGCTGAAAAATCGCAACGTGTGGTGTAAAGCATATACTTGCGTAGTCATGGTGGGCATATGGGTAGCCGCCACGTTAGCTTGCTCGTTATCCCTGCCATTCCCGCACCAGTGGTGAAAGTCCTCCGCCCTTCTCATGCAGTTTGACGCCGTCTATTTTCCCAAAAGTCTTTCATTTCGAAACGAAACATTTGCGAAATACGTCTCCTGCCCCCAGTATATCTTCCCCATACGCGTCTCTAAATTGGGCGTTGTTGAACTGCCCGAAGTTCTTGCATCTTCTTGTCGTCAGTACACATTTTTCCACGTCTCCTGCGGCAAAGTGGAGTATCAAGACAAGCCCCAGAGTACCATACACCGCTAGTGAAGCCCCACGCATCTTTCCGAACCGCAACGGTGAATATCTCCACCACAAGCGAATACACCCGCACCACAATAAGGCTAATGCATGAAGTCTCCTTTCAGGTCTTCAAAAAGCAGCCAGTTCTATAAGACCGCTTGAAATGGGTTCCTTCTTCTTAGAATGGGTTCTTAAGAATGGGAGTTTCAAAAATAAACTTGGCCCGAGTTTTACGCAGCTTTGACACCGGTCCTACAAGGAAAGGACTGCGAGCCGCAAGAGTTTGTACAGAGAATCAATTTTCGAGAACATCAAAGATAAAAAACGCACATACAACAAAACCGCAATGTTCTCGCTCAGATCGCGGTGCTGGCCTAAAGCAGCTCTCTCTCTCTGAAAACTCTCTTTCTCACCCAAATACGCACCGGGGCCTTTCCGAAGCCGCTGACTTAACGAACACTTCGATTTGCCCGCACATTGATGAGAGTAACGCATATCTACCGCTGTTAAATATTTTCCGCAGAATAGCGTCGCAGCCCTAGACCCCAGAAGCAATTCTTTCTACGGACAAAAACCTTGTCATAAATTTAGCCACGAACCCAGCCTCGCTACGTGTGTAAACGACTGCAAGCAAAGTATTGACAGCAGCCAGTCGAAGCAGCTCTGCCCACTCGGGGATAAACTGCACAGTCTCATCGTTCATTTCTTGTTTGCGCCAGCGTTCTTCCAGAAACAATCCGGACAACCGCTGTTTGAAAAAACGGGCGGCTCTGAACTTAGACTCCATCTTTCTTTTCCAGATGGGAAAGCTACACCACAGACCGCGAAGAACTCAACCAACTTTAACCAAACACCAGTTTCAGCGCTGTTCCCAGTCGGGGAAAGTGTGAAAGTAGCCCGTCGTCCGTAGTTTGTGCGTCACGTTGTCAAATGTCAGCGGCCCCTGATGGAAATTTGAGAAATTATCTTTTTTGCATCCGGGATTGCTCCCCGAAATCTCAGCAGCACAACTAATATCTTTCTTTCCGAATAGTTTTACCGCTATCATGGGTACTACGAATTCTTCCTTGGCTGGATTCGGCACCTTCGCGTGGATAAACAGCTTGTCCTCGTACGTGAACTCGACCTTCGGAATCTTGAGATCCCGCCAGTACCTGTGTTTGCCGCAATGGAACATGTGGCCCCAAAAGCGCGTACCTCGTTGTCTGGTCAGCCTCGACTGGAGGACCAAAGACGGAGGGCTGCAAGTAGGGCAAGGTGGAGCGATGATACACTTCGAAGTGCTTGCACAGCTTCAGTTTCTCTTGCACAATGATCTTATGCATTTGCTCCGCGTTCAGCAGTCGGCCCTCAGTGTGATATGACAAAGTCCGGCTGGGTCCAGAAGTTTGGAGACAAAAAAAAATACATCCAAGTTGATGTTCTGTAGGTCTGCCAACTTAGCCATCAAGAATGGCGCGACGTTGAACCTTTCGTGATTGTTCCTTCCTTTTCCAATGAAAGTTTGAAAAAAACTCTGGAGCAATACCTCGTCTGGAGCAAGGCAAAGATTCGAGTTCGGATGCCTTCAACGAAGATGAGCTGATGACCTTTTTGAAAGTTTTGGCTCCGTAGTGCTATACCGATAATGGCTTCTTATGCCCTGTACCGATAATGGAGAAGCAGACTTCATAGAGCTTCTTGTTTATTATCGGCTTTTTGAACTCGGTTAGGATCTTCTTCCGGTCAAGATTCTCGTCCTTCTCCTCAAAGTCTCCCAGCTCTTCTAGGTCCAGATTCGCGCAAAGCTTTTTTAAAAAAGCTTTAAATGCAGCTGCTCGTATAATGCAGCTGCCCCCGTGCATGAAAACCATGATTGATTCGAACTGCGCGCCCTTCTCTCGTGCTTCCCGCGCGCCGTGAGACGTCGTTGCCATGAACTCCGAGATGTAGTCGATTCTAAGAGAATCGTAGAGAATTTCAAGACTCGCAGAGAACAACACGTACCGCAGCGGTGGCACGCGTGGCACCGGTAGCTGGAAGGATTCGAGGTCGCCGAACATCTCAGTCAACCGATGCGACGAGCACGGAAAACACAGAAAATACCTATATTCAGGCTTCTTTCAGCCTTCTGAAAGGCTGAGAATATGTACGCCACAAATATCTCCTCGATCTGCTGCTCGAGTCTGTCGTTGCTAGTCACTTTCGCGATGTGAATATCTGTTCTATTTATATTCAGCGCTCTCCGAGGATCACAGCTCGCCACGTAGCTTTTTTTTCGTTTGCAATCTTTCCATTCCTAGTGCCCTTTCCTGCAAACGCTCTAAAAAAAAATACTCCATGAAATTATGATAGCCGCCGCCAAATGCTTTCTCTAATTGTTCAAGGAAGTCTTCAACCACCTAGTATTTTCGGTGAATTTTTCAGGTCCAAATGACCAGACAACAGTAATGCTGAGTCCCTCTATAGTTGAGACTAAGTCCCTATATAGTTGAGACTAAGTCCCTCTATAGTTGAGACTAAGTCCCTCTATAGTTGAGAAGTCACATAAAGACTTTCGCCGAAAGCAACAAATTCAAATCATGTCTACCTGACTTGCCTATCAGAAGTGATTAAAAACTTGGAAGATGCCCCGTAAAGTAAGAGATGCGAACCGCGCATACCATGAGATATTACTACTTTAAGCAACAGTTTCCTGAAACCAGCTCAAGACCCTTTTGAAATACCTGTCTTGAAGAATACTGCTGCTTGATCCGTCTGGTCTCAAACACGCTGTCGCAAGCGCATCTTTCACACTATTGAGTTGAATGTGTCTTCTGATTACACAGTTCTAGTAGTATACCTCTTGTACGCCTAGAGTGTGCATGCCTTGTATGAGGACTTTTAGAGAGCAGAGATTGTTGTCTAGCTCGGACAATGCCGAGTGACATTTCAACAGCCATCGCAGCTTCATGTAGAAGACCTGTGGGGAAAACAACCCGGCGCGATTTGGGCTATGGACCCCATTTCACTGGCTGAAATATACCACTTGGCGGAAGTGCACCGTGTTAACGTTTGCGAAGGCTGTCGACAAGTTCGGGTTCGACGCAGTGAGCTGTAGAAAAAACAGCATTTGTTGCTGGGGCAAAGAAAAAACCTACCGGTATCCCACTTGTATCTGCAGGCTTGTAGTTGAAAATCGGCTCGTCCTGCACCAGCGTATCGTGCAAGACATAACTCTCCTTCTTGTCCCCGCATGTCACCTATACGCGATGGCGTGGCCATTTCAAATAGTCGAATATGAACTACAGTACCTCGCACCTCCTCTCCGTCTTGATGCGATACATTGTGTCGGCTCCGTACCTGGTATTCCACAGGTTCCGCGCATTGTAGATCACATCCTGAACTTCGTCGTACAGCGCCTAGAAATATTGCGAGGAACATTGTTTTGGGATTTCTCTAAGAAGATACCTGGACCGTGAGAATCTTGCCCACGTTAGGCTGTTTCATAGCCTTCGGCTTCTTCGTCTTTTCTGGGTCCATGTTCCTGGAGTAATACCTTTCAATCATTTGGCGCTCCATCTTTCACGGACGAGCAGTCAGCTGCTTTAGCTTTCGTGTTTTCTGCTACGCTCAGCTGATAAGCCCAGCCTTGCGTCAAGCAATGCCTTGCTTCTAGTTCAAGCTGCGTACGCAGCTAAGCTGTGTTGGCAATCTTGTACGTAGGGCAAGCCCCAGTTTTAGCCAGCTGGCTCTACCGAAAACGAGCGCGTCTCCAACCTCACAACTGGAGATAGAGACACGCTTTTTCCCCGATAGAGCTGCAGACTTGTTGCGAGACTCCTTCAAGCGCGTCACCACGTTTACCTTCCCGTCATTTTGTAGATTTTGATGCTTGAAAATACGCTCTCTGCTCTTGTAGGTCTTGGCGTTGCTTGGGTCGAGTCTTCTTGCTAGGTCGAGTCGCACACGAGACTCAGCCTGCTTTAACCTCAACTTTCAAGGGTTTTGGACGTTCGAAAGAGGCTGGCCTCTTTCGATATATATTCTAATAGCGGTTAAGAATTCAGTTTTGTACACGAGAATCAAATATTTCTGAGAATGATATTGTACACAGGTTAAATTTCCAAAACAAGAAGTGACAGACTATTTTCCAAAACTGGATTCACACACAATTAATACTATAATTTCTTTGATACACTTTTTCTCTTTTACGTTCGTTAAATCCAAAAAAAGTGAACTTCAGCCAGCGACACAAGTTGACTAACTCTAAAAGCCGTTCTTCTCGAATCGAGAGATGTGCTTGTAGTTTAATCGCGCTCGAGATTGTCTGAAGATGAGATTAAGGGACACAGTTTCATTAAGCGATTCGGACAAAGCGAATCCGGTGATACAACTTCGTTTAGGTTTAATTCTTAGTCGCCCAGGAACAAGTTCCAGTTAAGCTCTTCGTCACGAAGATGAGGAAAAAATTTTTTTTACGAAAGTCTCAAAAAAAGGAAACTCACGCTTGGAAACTCAGGCTATAATGCAGGAAATTGAGCCAATTTGCAAATAACATGGGACCATCGTGGGGGAGATTCAGTTTCTCTGACTCTCCATAAACCAACTTTTCTAGAAGCGACTTTTCTATGGTACAGGCTGGGCCTTTCTTGCCGAATAAGACGCCTTCATGTCTCGTGTCTAAACCCGATCTCTCGACAACCGTGTTTCTCTCCAATATACCAACCTGCCCCGAATGCAGGAGAACACTGAAAGGAACGATACAAGGACCCGGGCCTGACTCTGAGGCCCGTACCCGGGTCTGAGGCATGTAGCAATATTTTATATTCGTGTGAGAGAAAGTCCAATGGCAATTACTCGATTAAAACGGGACTGGCTGAACCCTGAAACAGAAAAAGCTCTTTATGAATGAGCTGTGAGTGAATAGAATGAATGAGCTGTGAGTGAATGAAATAGAAAAATCTCTTTATGAATTGTATACCAAGTCACAGCTGACTTTGAAAATTCTTCTAATTCCAAAACTCGCCCGAGTATTTATACACAACGTCCTGTTGCAGAAAATCCGAATACTTCTTTTGGGCCCCTTGATGCAATAGACCTGTTCGCATAGATCTTTTGCAGAAAATCTGTTCGCGCTACGCAATCTGTGAGGAGAACATAATAATGTGGCTGGCGGGTAACAGAATACTTGGCTCGGCGAGAGGTTCCAGTCTATTAGAGCTCTCTATGCTGGCTTGGATTCGGTGACATTATCATAATCCTACACTTTGGGCGACATTCAGTATTGAATCCTAACACAACACACAACTCAGCGTCTTCTCAGTTAAAGTCGAACGTTCCGCAGAACTACCGCACCCTAGACATCTAGTACCAGTGATACCACGCTCGAGCGCGGCCTTGGAAAGCCTGTTTCACCGGCTGGCTCCGTCGCATCTGTAGTGAGGACCCATTGCAGCTAAACCCCTGTAGTGGGAAAAAACATACCGCTTGTATCAAGATGTGTTCTCCTCGAGCCAGCTCACTGGTGGTGTCGTCCCAGTCCGCCCCATTGGGCCCCTTTGACGACGCGCCTCCCTATGTTTTCAGCCGGTCTCGGGTTTTCTCAAATTAAAATTAAAAAGGACCCTTCCCTCGGGACTATGTGTGGGAACATACGTTTCTCCTCCTACTGTAGCCAACGCTTGCGCGGTTCCGCCTAGCATTTTAGCATGGGTCCGAGAAGGTAAAAATCCTCTTCGTATATGATGTTAGCCTTCTGGAATTTGCAGTGACTGCAGAAGACAGAGAAATTCTGGGGAACCATATAAACCTAACAGCAAGGCAATCTTGGCACTCGACTCCTGTCGCACTTCCTCGTTGTTCCAGGAATAGTTCTTCGTTTCTGATGCAGGGGAGCCTGTTTTTAAACTTTGGGTTCCGGCTTGTGTATGTGGTGATCTCACCTGGCAACGGAGGAGATGAGACTCTTGTTGACGACCCGGAGGCGGAGGCACCGCGGCCAAACGAAAAGTTAGAACGATCTATTTTTTTAGAAAAGTTAGAAGGTGTTCATGTTATTGTCCCGCGGTCCCGGCCGGGCATTTAAGCTGTTTACGGGGTCGCGGGCTGTTCAAGTAACCACACGAAAATATACTGATTTAATCAACTAGCTGTTTGTACTCTCTGTACTAATGGTATGCTTGGTAAAGTTTTCGAGTGCTCTTGTTGGGCGTAGTATGCGTGGGTTATCGTCGCCTCTGCGATAGTGGTCTACTCTTCGATATGCAACTTCTGTATAAGCCTTATTGGGTTCTCGTATACGGGCACTAGTTCACAAATTACGAATTTCTATGTTCTTGCGTGACTGCGGGTTTGCCTCCGCGTTGACTAGTTATTCCTTGGTCGAGCGCAAAGTGATCTTTCCACCAAGCGTTTCTCTATTTGGTGCTGTAGAATTTATTTTATCGTCGCGGTTGCTTCGGTTGCTTCGATGAGACTCTTGTTGACGACACGGAGGCGGAGGCACCGCGCCCAAACGAAAAGTTAGAACGATCTATTTTTGCCACAGATGGCTTCGACAAAATAGACCATTCAATACCAGACTTAGTGGAAGCGTCTCTGGGCATAATTTCGGTAAAACCGCGTGGAGAAGTCGTCTTAAAGGATTCGGTTCTCAAGGATTCGCCTTCACCTCTGCTGCTTCGCTTACTCATGCTTGTCAGAGCTACTTGCAAGAACTGCGTGCTTCTTATATTTCTGGGAAGTAACACCCGATATATGGGAAATTCATCTAATTCAACTACATGAGAAACAACGTCATTCGAGAAAAACGGGGCTGATAAAATGACGAAATATTCACAGTGGGATGATTTTACAATGCTAAGGAATTCGACTGCGGAGTAACGCGCTCACGAGAATGGGGTGGCCCGACTACGAAGCAATCGCGTCAGGCCAGTATAAAACCACTTCACTACATACAAGCTTATTTTGAAAGGACACCATGCATTCACGCCCCTTGGTCCCTTTCCTAGTAGTTGCCACTACTGTACCACCCTCAAACCCCGCCGAGGCGCCACCTCAAACCCCGGCCCGTCGAGCCACCTACCCTTTTGTCTTACAACTCGCTCCACCCGTTTTCTTTTTTGACTCTTGCCACCCGAGTAGCTGTTCGCGCGCTACAAAACTCTAGAGCTATAGTATCAGACTTACTACGAGAACACTCAGCTTCTAAATAGAACTCGAATAGAACAACTTGCCGGCCATTGACATGAAGGCGTCCGTTTTCAGTATCGCGATGGCTCGGTGCCAAAGCTTCTTCCAGCCCCGATAGCAGCGCCACCCTCCTTGAGATCGAAAATCGAGCTCCCCGTCCTGTTGGCGTAGCTGTGGTCCTGTAGTGTTAGTATGAAGCATTTCAAGCTTCGTGTTCATCCCTTCCGGAGAGTGACTGTAATAGAGATCTGAGTTCGACTGAGTGAGTGGATTGATAGTCGAGGTGATTGGTAGCCAGACGAGTTGAGGAAAAATGAACTAGACATACTATATCATTATACGCGAGCGACTTTACAGTGGCAGAGCAAATGAACATTGATATTCACCAAACTGTAGTTTGGTGGTTAGTGCTTTTGTGTTGACAGTTGGGACCCGGGATAGCGCTAAAGATAGTGTTCGAGGTCTTTGACTGATCGGCCGTTAGGGTGGTTCTAACACTCTAACCACCAAGCTTGAAGGTATTTGACTTAAGCGGAAAGTCGCAAACAGGTGGTATTTGATCGTCAACAGGTGGTAGTTGACTTAGCGGCAGTCCCGTGGTGGCAAACAGGTGGCAAATAGGTGGAATTGCAGCGGCAGGCGGAAGCGGGCGGGAGGACAACAGGGGAAGCGGGGGACACAGCATCGTGGGACAAGTTCTACAACGATGTTTGTGCTCGTGCCCTGGTATTGGGCTTGATCTCGCCAGCCCCGTCCTGTTGGCGTAGCTGTGACAGCCTGTAGAAAGAAAGATTCAATCCCCATATTTAAATTTGCCTCTGTTAAAAAATTTGTTACCGGTGCTTTATAGAGCTCCTCCGACGTGGGCAAGTCTTTGATTGTTACTTTATCCTTTTTTTTTGAATTTTTCCCAATTTTCAGAAAAACCAATCCGCACCTGCATCCTCGCCCTTCTTGCCTGGACGCGGTCCCAGAACGCTAGCTCTTCCGACTGTTCCAGAGCGATCTTTTTACCTGACAGTTTCCAGAGCTTTTTAGTCCTGAAAAAGCTGGTGCGACTGAACAAAACCTTCTGACTTCTGCATGTAGTTGTAGAACCCGGTTTTGCACATCACGTACTCGATGCTCATCCCCATCACAAACATGGAAGAGTAAAGATAAAAAGACCCCTTCAGCCCCTTCGGCTTCTGCAGGGCCAGCTTTCCTTCCATTTGGCGAAACGCCCCTTTGCTCGTAGTGAATTTATTCAACACATCCCGCTCTTTTTGAAAGACCTGTACAGCGGCTTCTGCTACACTTGTTTTAAGTGGTCAAGGATCTTGTTTAAGCCCACCAATACACAGCATGAAGGAGCCCACCGATGCCAGTCCAAAAAAATACGGATTTTACTCCTCTTTCACACTGAGGTCATTTTATCGGACCCACCGCGAAAGGGCTAGAAAAGAACACCAGCTAGTTTCTACGATATTACTTCCGCTTTTGGGCTTCAGAGTTCTGCAGCCTTGCAGGCTTCTTATCGTATAAAGTTCGTTTCAGCTGAATTAGCAAGAGCGCTTCAGACACGGCAAAACCGCCGGGCGCGGAAAAAATCAAACGAAATAAGGACTCTATCGAAAATTCGAAATGGCTAGCTGCCTTTCAGGTGGGGAGAGAAAGATGTTCCAGCATATTATACGTGAATAGAAACACATTTCCCACACAAGTACCCTATACTGCTCTCTCTCTCTCTCTCCAAACTCCCAGACAGTGGCGGTCTCAATACAAGTTCACCGTGGAAATTCGCAATCCAATCCGACCCCGAATTGTGTCACTACTTTTTGTAATACAGTTCTTATGTTCATTTAAGGTTTTAGCCGCATAGGACTTCGAACAAATCTCCAAGTATATCTGGCAGACCTGAACGAGAACGCTACAGCTCGACCGCTGGATCGATATCATAGCGTACAGCCGCTATCTGCTCACATGGAAGTTCTTATTGATCTTCGGCAACGATGCTTGGGAAGCCAATGGCGAATAAATATTTTCCACAGTCTTCATCTTTTGCTTGCCTTTCTTCTTCTGGCTCACCTATGGATGGTTGTACAAATTCAGTATGCCACCACTCGCTATTGACTCGAAAAATTAGTTTACGGCGGTGCTGTCGCCGCCATTGCCTGCAGTCATCGCAAGCTGATACTGCGAGTTTGAGACCATCGGAATCGGACCGTTGCTCACCTATGAGGGTAAGACGACCCAAAATTAGATGGGGCCTAGAAGGTTTTAGAAACCTGTCTCTGCAGCTCGTGTATTCGTTCTCTGGCTTCCCGGAGGTCTTTTTGCAGTACGACCACCTTGGCTTCTTCAGTACTCAGCGCTCGCCGATACGCCATCACTTCCACGCGATGATCCTCCTTCGCCTGGGTTACTTCCCGTTTTAACTTGTACTCGTCTTCTTGCCTAGCCTGCTTCTCGAATGCTAGTTCCTATAATAATGGAAAACTAGATAGAGGGGGAGCTTCGAGAAGGGAAAATTTTATTCCCTACAGTATTCGCGTACTATTTCTCTTTTAAATACCCTCGCTAGGTCGGACACGCGCTTGTTGTTTGTATCCACAGTGACTGTCGCCTTCTGCTCCACGACGCGGCAGTTTACCAGCTTGTTCGACAACTTTTATGGGTCCCATTTCTGATACAAGCAACTCGTACCCCGACCATTTCACAATATAATTTACATCCTCTTTCTCTTTCTCCATCTCCTTGATCTGTTCTCTTAGAGCTTCCATTTCCTGGTCCTTGGCACTCAGCAAACCTTCTTTTTCTGCCACTTTCTCCTGCACACCTTTCACCTCGTTGTCCCGCAGCCGTAGGATGTCCAGCAGCTGTTTCTATCAAGAAATTTCCAGTCTGCATGGGGCTATTAACAAATTCCCTCATACTTCATTTTTGCTCTCCACCGTCACTTCGTCCTGGATGCATCTCCGCGTTATTTCGCGAACCATCTAGTAGTGTATGGGGCTGTAGTGTATGGGGCGTGGAAAAAAGGCTTTATAGTGTGTGAAATCAAAACTAAAAGCCCCACGTCTTCCATCCTCTTCATGCCGTCTTCGCCACCGAATATCCTTGCTATGGTGTCGCTTATTTTTTCTTCCTGCTTTTCTGCATCCTTCTGATCCTGTTTTTAAAATGACCCTGAAAAAAATACCGAGCGACACCGGGAATATAAACCTTCTTCCCCTGTGCTTTCTTGGTGCCGAGTTTCACTCCCTTCAGTTTCTTTTTCATGGGTGAAGAGGCTTCCTCGTTTTCCTCGCCCTCTTCCTCACCTTCTTCACCACCTATTTGATTCGCCACGATTTTCTATTCGCAGAAAAAATGCTATCGAGCCTCCTCCATCGTCCATGAGTTCCTCAGTACTGCCCTCGACTCCCCCATTCGCGCCCTCGACTCCCCCGTTCGCGTCTATCGACTCTGAGACCTGAGTGAAGTACGCTGGGCCTGGATCTTAGACTACTGGGGAGAAACTGCCGACCGGCCGGAAGAACCTTTTCCTCAATCTCCGGGCTCTTGGCGTCAGCCTGGCTTTCTCTTAAAGCGGAACTACTCGCACTCTGAGCCTTCTTTTCTCCCCCGCCCGCTTTCTTTCTCTTACCTAATCGGTGGAAAAACAAAATCGGCACACACTTTCAGCGGCCCAGATGTGAGGTGCATTATTATTCAGTTTGCAGACCGGTCGGACTCGCACTGGGGCTGGACTTCTCTTCTTTACCGCCTTTCTTCTCTTTCTTTTTCACTGACGCCGCTGACACTGAAGCCGTTGCCTAGAGTTTTTTCCACACATTGGGCCCCCCCTTCTTTTTGGCATGGGTCGAAAAAAAAGAAACCCTTTTGGGAGCGGTTTCGACCTTCAAAGTGACTTTTTCCGCAACCGGCTCGGGCTCCTCCTCCCCTTGACCCTCTCGGCCCTCACCCTCTTCGCCCGAGGGCTTGGGCGCTTCTTCTTCCGTCCCCTCTTCGCCGCTGGCATCCACGAAATTCATCGGCATGCCCCTTACGGTATAGGGAGCATGCCCAGCGTACTTGAAATCCAAAAAGTGCCGGCAGTCCAAAAGGGCCAGACTGTCTTGTCTGAGCAGCTGATTCAGTTGCTACTGCGTATGATGCGTTTTGTCAAACGGTGTCGTGAGAAGCGGTGTTGTTCTCATTCCAATTCTCCCGGTCCAAACGCAGAGCTTGTTTTAGACAGATCACTGGGACCCAGGATCGCTCTTTGGCGCAGCTGTGGTGAACAAGCAAGCGGGCTCTAAGCCTGGCAAAACGGCGAGCTCGAAGGCCGGTAATAATGTCTTGCCCATCGTGAACCCTCCTCCTGGAGCAGTGCCACCCCCAGTGGATGGGTACCCCCCCGCTCAAGGAGATCCTGCAATTCCGGACCAGGATGCAGTGAGCGCTCCGGCCAATTTGGCCAATGAGCGGAATAACACCATGCTCGGGCTCCGTAAACGTACTCCTTACACAGGCTTACAGAAGGAAGCGGCCAGGCTGTTGTGAACAGGAGAGGGCCGAGCAGAGAAGGGTAGACGAAGCGGCGCAAGCGGAAAACGCCAGCCATCCAGCCATCCACGAAATTCAACGGCATCCACTAGAACCGGACATGCCCGTTTTCGAAAAAAAATAATACTCCCCGAGGGGCTCCTCCGCCAGCTGGGTGGCACTTGCCGCAGCGCCTTGATCACCAGCTGCAGACTCCACAAGCTCTTCAGGCGGGTTCATAAATTCGTCCGAGCTCCCTACCCATGCAGCTTCTTCAGCTTCTATCAGATCCTCAGGTGGGTTCAGAAACATGTCGCTGCTCCCCGCCCACACGCTAACGTCGACGTCATCTCCTATCCGTACCTCGTCTAACTTAGGCGTTGCATCCGCACCCGGACTCACGACGACTTCTAGGGCTCCATCCGGAGCGCTCACGGTCACTTGCACCGGCGTAACAACTTTTTCCTCAACTTCTGGGGGTGGTGTGGGGATATGCTCTGGGGGGCTCATGAACAGATCAGAGTCTGCGGCGTATTTCTCCTCGGGCGGGTTCATGAAGACGTCCGAGTCGCCCACCCATTGCTTGAGACATTTTTGAAATTTCAAAGGAAAACTGAATTTTCCGCTTTACCTCCGCTTCTCCACTGGGAAGTCCTGGCTCGTCTTGCTCCGGAAAGTTGCTCGTACATGAGTGGTATGTCCCCCCACTTGTTGGCCGGTTTTGGTGGGACACGTCTAGCAACGTGGTCTTCACCAAGTCCAGTATCAGTCGCGCGCCCAAATCCTCCACCTAAATCCAAATATTTAGGCGGAGCATATCAGTTTGGAAAAAATATACCGAGTATCGGGCATCCGTTTTGGCCGTCTCTGTCTCTTCCACCTTACTGGTGTCCTCAGGATCCCCCTCCACTGCCATCTTTCTACTGCGCAACTGGCCGCTTCAGAAAAAACTCTACTGAATACACTATTCCTTCGGCAGCGCAAATATCAGCAACCCATGAAGACTACATCCAAAATCTCTCTGCAAAAATCTCTCGCGCGTCTCTCCATTAAAAAGCTGAATCTTTTCGTAGATAAAAAAAAAGCAGTCGCTCCCTCGCCTCGGATTACTGAACACAGCGAAAAATCTGACAATGAGAACTCAGAGGGCCTCAGAGCATTTGCGCACAGAACTCGATTCACGCCCGTTTAGTTTCTCGCAGAGGGATGACGCTGATAGGCGCCCCAACGATTCGACACTAGTGCCGATACGCTCTCCGCGCTAGTCTTCATGCTCACGAGCCCCGCGACACGCGCAAACCCGTTCCGCGAGTGTAAACGCCATCGCCACTCGCAGAATCTTACGACCGAAACGGCGCTCGCTTCGGCGGGTATGCCGAGGGCGCGGGGGGCCGCATTCTGGGCATCAACCAGAGCACGCGATAGATCGCCCGCCTAGTTCCAGAACCACCTGAAGCCGCCGCGCCCCATCTTGCCCGACGCGTGCGGCTTGTAGCTGCCGGGCATCAGAAACGGCAGGGCGCGGGAGAGAAACTCCACGGCCACGCGGGTTGGCGGGGCGTCCTCTCGAGCTCGCGACACTGGGGCCGACCTCCTTCCAAGAGCCATTCCGCCGCATATGTATCGCTCGACGCCGAAGTGCCATGCAAGACGCCGTTTAGGCTTGCACCCTAAGCAAACGATGATGAAACAAAACCCAAAAAAAATCCTACAAGCACAGAATGAATGGCAAAGCTAGGACAGAGACCTGTAGCTCTTCGCTCAAGAACTTCCTCATACTTCCATGAAGAAACTGCAGATACTGCCTCTCATGAGCCGGCACGCATTTCGCTCAACCCTCAATTACTCGGCCGATTGAGTGACAAAACTCAGAATCACACGCGGCACGATCGAGAACACGGGAGGAGGACAGATGATATGCTCACAAGAGAGAATTTTTTTTAACACGGGCGAGAGAGAATTTTTTGGAAAAGACAAGGATAAAATGTTGAGAATGCCAAGGCAGGAGAAAAAACTGATCAAAACAGGAGAGGCTTACAATTTCACAAGGTCTAAAACCATCGCAGTATTGAAATTCACTAGGAAAATTTACGGCTGACAAAATGTCCTGAATATGACTCTGACCATAGTTCTATTATACAGAACCGGGCATGCCCCTTAAGATGTTCTCCACCCCGGCTTGCGTCTTTGCAGACAATCGTCGAGGTCAGATGCTATTGGCTTTTTGGTCCACACTCCATTCAAAAAACTCTCAAATCGGCTCATAGCTTTTTTGATATTTGCATCAGTTTCCTCGGATTTCGTTTTTCGCGGGACGACGTAAAGACCTGCAATTCTTCTTCGAGTGCTCCATTCGTTTCTTCCACTTAGATAAAACGCGCACAAATTGCCGAAAGCTAGTGCTGGCGTTGCATGGGCATCAGGCGTTTTTTCATGAAACTAATGCAGGCAGGATTGATCTCGTGAGGCGTTAGCAAGACGTTGGACTCTATTCGGAATGCCGGTCAGATCCCTACTAGTTTCCACGTCTCTGATCATCTTTTTTTTACGTACCTCCATTTACCCCATTTTTAGACCCAATGTTGAAAAAAGCTGGATACTATTCGCAATGTATTTGCCACTTTGCCCGGCTTGCGTCTTTGCAGACAATCGTCGAGGTCAGATGCTATTGGCTTTTTGGTCCACACTCCATTCAAAAAACTCTCAAATCGGCTCATAGCTTTTTTGATATTTGCATCAGTTTCCTCGGATTTCGTTTTTCGCGGGACGACGTAAAGGCCTGCAATTCTGCTTCGAATGCTCCATTCGTTTTTTCCACTTAGATGAAACGTGCACAAATTGCCGAAAGCTAGTGCTGGCGTTGCATGGGCATCAGGCGTTTTTTCATGAAACTAATGCAGGCAGGATTGATCTCGTGAGGCGTTAGCAAGACGTTGGATTCTATTCGGAATGCCGGTCAGATCCCTACTAGTTTCCACGTCTCTGATCATCTTTTTTTTACGTACCTCCATTTACCCCATTTTTAGACCCAATGTTGAAAAAAGCTGGATACTATTCGCAATGTATTTGCCACTTTGCCCGGCTTGCGTCTTTGCAGACAATCGTCGAGGTCAGATGCTACTGGCTTTTTGGTCCACACTCCATTCAAAAAACTCTCAAATCGGCTCATAGCTTTTTTGATATTTGCATCAGAATGAATGGCAAAGCTAGGACAGAGACCTGTAGCTCTTCGCTCAAGAACTTCCTCATACTTCCATGAAGAAACTGCAGATACTGCCTCTCATGAGCCGTCACGCACTTGTCCCTATTTTGTTCAACCCTGAATCACTCGGCCGATAGAATGACAAAACTCAGAAGTACACGCCTTAGAGCATACGCCGCACGCTGGACCGTATGAGATGTTTTCCACTATTGCTAGCGTAGAACACCTACTGTTGGTTAAACCGTACACCGTAATCGAAATCACAGTGCATGCTTCTGCATTTTCTCAACCTGAAGCTGATTGGAAAATCAATTGTGAAAGTTCTTTCGATTCGTTGCGGAGTTGCCGGTCTCATGACATTCTCCGCTACGGATGAGTTGTATGCCGTAATAGATCTTTCGGCCAATAGACTACAGTTCTACAATACAGAGCCGGACATGCCCCTTAACTTCGTGGTGCTGGTCTCCGCCTTAAGATGTTCTCCATATGACTCACTTTTTCCCCAAGGATTTGCAACTCGTGGGCCTGATCTGTCGATGTCCAAATTAGTCTGTCCGCAGAAATTCCGGCTCCGTTCCGCTCGTCCATTTTCAGCAAAGCTTCGAAGATAGAAAAGTGCAACTCCAATAACCGCTCTAGCTAACAAATTTTTTCAGTAAAACACAGCAGTTTTAAAAATTTTCTAGTACCACAGCATCGATGTCCCGCTGGATCAAGCGTAGCCGATACCCCCATCGATGTCCCGCTGGATCAAGCGTAGCCCAAATGCCACGCTCTGGGGTTCCCAGAACCTCTGCGCATCGTTCATGGACTTTAGACATAGGATCATCCTCGACCCACCTCGACAAGCCTGCGAAGCTCTCGTGAAAAGCATAGCGCGCCTGCATTCTCGCTTCAGAGAAGGACACGTCAGAAGCATCCTCATCGAGTACCACGTCGTAGTTTCTGAGCTTGACTACCATGGGCGAATCCGGAATAACACCATGCTCGGGCGCTGCGGTTTCGCCTTCTACCATGCCGGGAAAACTGACTAGTTGATAACTGTTCCCGAAAGGGTCGGCAAACTCGCGATTCCCATTTTCTTCGATCTCTCTCAACAGACTATGCAGTCTTTGTATGTATTTGAGTTTCTGTCGGATTTGGAAAACCATATCACACTGGCTACGCATCCACTGCATCTTCATATAACCCCATAAATCTTGATGGGAAGGACCTAACGCGAGGGCGTTTTTTGCCAGCCCAATGTAAAAGAAAGAAACGGTACCAGAAATGAAAATTTGTAGCTGGGGCCCCTCTGGATCGGCCATTCTGCGCATGAAGAGGAACGCGGAATTTTCTGGAGAAACAACCAATTTCTCCCCTGCCAAAGCTTTGTGGAAGTTTTTGGCCGCATTTTGTACTGCTACGCGCATCCCCATGTTAAGGCTACTTTTCCCCACCCATTGCTTTTCACCGAAAGGGAAATCAACTCCACCATAGTTTTCACGCAGCGCATCCCCAATCTCAGCATTCCACGGCACTCGCAAAATCCACGAGTGCGGCAGCTTCGCCGCTTTTTGCGAAAACCGTCCACAGGAACATTTAAATTTCAATACCGACTGCCTCCCCGCAGAGAATCGTATCTAAATCTACCCTAGTGTGGTGCACCTTTCTGTAGGACTCAAACACTGTCGCTAGCGACAGTCGAACTTTGGCCTGGTACAGCTGCTTCCTTCGAACGAGATGTGATACAGATGCCTCCTTTTTCATGCCTCTTGCCCTGAAATATTCCTCTTCAAGACCAGGTTCGATGAACAGGCTGAGAAACTGCTCGATGCGACTCACCGACCGCGATGCGCCACTAGACGTCACCAACCATCTCAGATCCGCCGCCTCCAGCAGACGTGACTTCAAACTACGGGGAGCAGTAGGGTGCACAAGTTGCATCTGCGAAGACGCTTCAGGAGGCCAGGAACAACCGGAGCCATAAAGGTTTCTGTCCCAAATCAGGTACCACAGTTTTCTGTCCCAAACCGGAACTGAAAATTTATAGTTTTGTGAAAAAATTGTGTGAATCGAAATTCCAATACTTCGCTCCAGCCGATCTAGTGTTACAGCTGGCCCAGGTTTCGGACGCTCTGGACGACTTAGGCCTGCAGCTCTCGGCGACTCCGTTTTCGGCGTCTTAGAACAGCAGCAAGCACACGAGCGCTTTTTTTCACGGGACCTTCCCAGCTGCGCCAAAGCCTCATCGCCCTCACTCCCATCACGAGGGTGAGCCGACAATTCCCGAGAACTGCTACTGACGGGAGTCACATGGGTCCCCCCGACAAGTGCCGTGAGCAAAACTCGCGAAAATATCCCAAATCTTTCCATATGGCAGGGAAGCGAAAAAGAGAGATTTCTAAGGGGGTTGGATCTATAGGCAAACTACGAATAGCCACGCTATAGACACTGCGAGCTCATCGAACTCTGTTCGATGTTTTCAGATTGATCATTTCCATTGATCTCTACCCTCGCTTATCAACCCTATCACTTCGCTAACCATCGCTAACCAGACCCTAGTCTCGTCGCCCTATAGATTTCCTCCCTGGAATCTACCCTGAGACTCTCAACCCTCCTGTTCTACCCTTCCTGATGGTCTTCCCATTTCATAGTCTCTAACAGTTAGACTATTCATTATTCTAATGCATCTCTGTTTAATTCTAATGCCACTCGGCTGCAGACGTTTCCAACCAGACTGCAAGCTCAAATGCTTTTCTTCGGACTATCATTATGGGCCAAGCAGATTTTGTAGAGCTACGGCATCACCTTTGACAAGAAGCTAACCCCCCATCCTAAACGACCCCTACTTTGCACGACCAAAAACCAAGATCTTAAAGCTCGGACATAGATTCCATGGCTTCAAATTGAACAGCCCTTGCGACATAGATTCATTTTCGCGGGATCGTCTCTTCACCCCAAATTTAATTTGTCTTCATCTTGGTACGCAACTAGCCAGCAACCCATCCCAAGAGTCTTTCACGAAAGCTACCCAAGCTGGCTTTCTACGGAACACAAAGCGACTTTCAGCTCGCAGTTCCGCGCGGACGAGATTCATCGTTCGACTGAGAAGCTTTCTGAGTCGAGCTTTCTTACCCGAACGATGACGCAGATAGTCATCAAACTCAAGCCAAGGAGGTTGGTTTTTTCTAGATATCGAGATTCTACTAAAGCAGTTTCCGATACGCCACATGAACACGACCGCGCTTATCATGTCTTCATACAGTAGATGCAGTTTCCCACACAATAATGCGCCCCACGCAATAAAATTCTTGCGCACTGGGCTTGCGGCAGATATCGGGGGCGCTACGCCTGCTGCCCCAGGTGCCCCGCAAACCGTGTCCCGACGACTTCGCCCACAATTTGGCCCGGTTTCTAGAGCAATCTTCCCGGACTCTGCGTTCCCTCCGGCGGCAATGTCATCGACGCCGAAGCGCTCATGCCCGACGAGCTGTGCCACGATGGGCTCATGCCCGCGGCCGGGGCAGCCCTCTACTGGTGGTGCTGATGGCGCGTAGACCGCCTCTGCTGATGGCGCGTAGACCGCTAAGTGCCCGCCTCTGCAGCTTCTTTGACCTATGGCGCAAAAACGCTCGCGCGCCTAAACTTAAAGCTTCTTGCGCTTGCCGCGTTCTCAGTTGCTCGAGGGTCTCCCCCGACTGTGGGTCCCAGTCGTCCTGCACCACCAGGGGCGCCAGGGAGCTCCGGCGGGCGATTCCCCCTGCCAATCCAAAATGGAGCGCGGCGCCCCTCCTCTGGCGCGCCTTCCGTTCTATATCTTTCAGCTTCCCTTCCCATGGCCCCGCATGTTTCCTGCCCACTCGGCGGCATTTCATTTCGGCTTAGTATATGGACGCCTAAAAGCACTCGGCGCCAGGTGTCCAGCCGCGAGTTCCGCTGAGCCCGCAGGCCGGAACCCATAGTTCCCAGGTGTCCGTTTAGTGTAGATAAACTTACAAAGTTCTGGGAAGATCATAGGGGGGCCAGTTTAACGTCCATGCCACTCGGCGGCAAAAGCCCAAACAAATCCTAAAAAACACAGAATGAGTAGCAAAACTAAGCAGTGGCCTGTAGCTCTTCTCTCAAGTAGTCCCTCACGCCCCCTGCGGTTCGGGCCCAACGGATAGAGCCTCTCATGATCCCTCTGAAGATCTCGACAGTGGGGGGGCGTGCATCCCAACTAGCCAACTTTGGGGTGGAGTCTCGAACACAGCTGAATACATGCAAACAGAACCGACAGTCTAGAGCAGCTTCTTCATAAATTTTTCTCCAATTATGTCTGCATTCGAGGAAAATGTCGTGTACATCTTTCCTATAAGAATAGGATGCTTCGTATCACAAAAAGTATAGTATTTTGTGCGATATCTCCCGCTCATAACTCTGCACCACAGCAATGCTATCCACCTTCACGACATAATACAGACTTGATAACTGCGCCCATATCGGTCGCTCTATTTCCAATGACCGCAGTATCACTTCTACTAGCCTGTACGCCCCATCTTCTATCTGCCTCTGCAAAGGCATCCAGCCTCACAAATGTGACGCTCGACTCTTTGCAATCTGATTGTCGCTTCAGAATATGAAGGGCGAATTACTTGTCTCACTCCCTAGACAAACTGGGCGGCACAGATCCTCAATTCAGATTTTTTTGTGTTTTTTGATTTTTTCGTATGCCCGGGCTAGGAGGTGGGGAACTGGAGAACCGTTTCGGCAGAAACAAAGTCCGAGACTCTCTCGTTTCAGCGGCATTTGCCTCGAGACGAAAGACGGATTGTGGACAGGCTCTGGCCCGACTGGGTTTTGATTGCATTATTATCGAAAATGTTGGGGCTGCCTGTAGCAACACGGGCTGCCTGTATCAACAACAGAAATTCAAATGATGCTCCCTTTGACGACTCTCGGGGCCGGTTAAAAAATTTTCTACAAACGTGCACTTGGGTGGTTGCAACCCATGCCCCACTTTTCTGGCACCATGCACCGGTCATTCATCTTGCCGATGGATTACGTGCCCGGCGGATTACGTACCTGGAAACCTTCCGCTCGCATCGCGCGGGGTTTCCACTACGTACGCTGTGGAGATGCACCGCTCTGGAGGGGCGACCGCTCCCTGAATCATGCTGGGCTCCCAAACTCGCACTCCGATTCTCCGCACGCGGGACGCAACGCCTGCAAACCTCGTCTGGTCCAATTCTGATCCTCGCACGGTCAGACCTCGTCTTCCACTATCGTCAGTCGCAGTCCAATGAGGAAAACCGCTCCAATCGAACGCCGGATGCAGATGCTTGATCGTAGATGGGTCTCTTTCTCCCCTCGCTTTAGCCAACCTTTTTTCCTGCCATGTTTTCACTGACTCCCTTCGAGTATCCCAGTCCTTCTTCGTCACTGTAGATGTAGACCCGGCCTCGGCGTTTGGCGGTATCAGGTCAAGCTCCTTTATCACGCTAGCCTGACACTTTGTTTTACACTTGTCTATTTGCCATTTGTGGTACAGGTCTTTTGTAACCGCCTTTTGACTGGTATATCCCTCTATTTTCATGAATAGGGGCGGATCAAAGGGCTTTGCACGGTACTGTCGGTTCTGCGCCACTATACCATGTCCGACACCAAGAGTCGAAGGGTGGGCATTGCTCGCATCCAAACACTGGCAACAGAGAGAGCCCGTAGGGTCCCGCGCAGGCTGCGTCGATGCTAGTGGGGCGGCCCCGAGAGCAGGCGTCGATGCAGCACGGCCTGGCACAACTTCGCTAGACGCGTCGGTGAGCTCCGAATCCGCAGAGACCGAGTCTGTGCCCTCAGAACACTCCTCCTGGAGTCCTTGAGCCATCAACAGGTTGCCTTCAGCCTTCAACTGGTGGCCAGCAGCTATCAGCTCGTCAGCGAACTCGTTTTTCTCTTCAGGTCCCATACTTCTCCCCATGGTAATCACTTCTTGAACCACACTATGCCCAGCATGTTTCGTGTCCCCATCAACACTGGGGCCCAAACTCCCGGTGTCGCGTGGCTTTTCCTCAGGCACTGTGCTAAGTGCCCTCTTCCCTGCCGCTCGGGTCGTGCCTGCACGGGTCTTGCCTGTCTGAGCCCCTGACTCGCTGCGCCTTCGTGGACTGGTTTTTAGAGAAGAGACTCTCGGGCTAGCTAGCCGGGGACTAGCTTTCTGGCTCTGCCTTCCCTTCCACTTTGGCCCGGAAAACCAACTCGACCGGCCCTTGCAAGCATATCCTGTATCCCTCAAGCCTGCATCCCCGGGCTTCATCCAATTTTTCTTGCTCGATATCCTTGGCACTACATCCTGTACATGCACCGGGCCTGACTCAAGCCCTATGGCCAAGGCTTTTACGTCGCCCGAGGCCTCGTTCTTTTCCTCTGTCGCGGCCGAGGGTCCCTGGACTCCTGGTCCTGGTAACGAAATACGCGGAACCAGAGGCTTTGTAGAAGAGACTCCTTCCGGCTTCAGAGCTCCTTCTGTCTGCTGCTCACGTTCGGGGTCGCGCAGCTCAATAGCTAGAAAGGGAGAAATAGAAATACTTGCGGAACCCGCAACGATGACAAAGTTTAAAAACATTTTTCGCTGTACTGTTGGCAAAAAATGTGGGGTTGAAAAAAACTGTAGAGTTTCAACTTGGAGTGGTTCTTTCCCCGGGCGTGAAACAACTCTCGTCATCACCCAAACTTGACTGTTCAAGTAATAGTATTCACCCAAAACTTCAATTTCTAGCGCAAAAACCCCCAGATATTTTTCTTATTTGTCTACCCTGGCCTCGAACACGATCGGATCTGTCCAGCCGTGCCAACAGTGTAGATAACTAATGGAAAGCCCCAAGCCGCAAGCAAACGAAGCTCCGGCAATCTGTTCTCCTCGATTCAAGGCGAGAATCATACTTGCCACCCCAGACCGCTTCTTCATGACGAGTGAAGCGAACTGGAGAATGAAAGCTATACTCATCAGACAGTGCTTGACGACGTTTATGCTGCTGTCGCGCCTTCACTACTGCCCCAGGCACTAACAATGGACGGCCCCAGACCTGTCAGAACTATCTAGCCCCCCGTTTCGATCAAGTCGGGCAGGGGTTATCTCTCAATAATGTCCATCCCCAGTGCCGCAATCTCTGCGAGGCGGCGCGCCAAAGGATGGTTAAAAACTTTCCACCAACTCAGAAAAAAAATCCAAAACAAATCCTAAAAAAATCAGAGAATGAATGGCAAAACTAGGCAGTGGCCTCTTCTCTCAAGTAGTTCCTCATAAAAAAACTGCCGATAGTGTCTCTCATGATCCCTCTGAAGACCTCGACACTGTACAGAAGCCCGTTTTGCTCGATTACGTGGAACAACGACGAAATGAACACGAATGAATGAATGTGTCTCGAAAGTGAAACTCTTCCAGACGGGTTAGTCATGCCAGAGATCGAGATACACATCGGGTATCACCCCCGGGTAGGTTACGGGTTTGATCATCGAGCTGATATCTGAGAGGTTCTGCGGCAGGGTTTTACAGCGTTTAATCGCTGAGGGAAGGTTCTCTAACTTTCGCGTCCAAATGTGCTGCAACACTCTGTCAGTATGCACTGTCGCATTACTACCTGTGCATGAAAATTTACGCCTCACTAAGAACAAGATCAGCATATTTTGGAAAAAGAACCCGACCGGGAAAAAATCTTCTTACCAAGACCATAGAACAGCTCAAACTCATCGACAACCGGCTCATCTGGCGGCGCATCCTGCGGTTTGGCTGATTCTTCGTCTTCCTCTTCTACGCCCTCGTCTTTTTCCTCGCCCACGACCACCTCCGCTTTTGTGTCGGCAGTGCCTGGAGCGACAAAAGTTAATAACTTTTGCTCTCCACATGAGAATCCTATACCGTTGCCAACCTTATCCGCGTATTCGTGATAGTACTTCTTGGATTGGAGCTTGAAATCCGGAGGCAGCCAGCCCGCGTTCTCGAAGTGAAACGCATAGAGTCTCGGATGCGGGCGGCCGGCTCTGTCAGACGTCGGCGGCTTTTCGTCGTACCAGTAGCTGTGGGCCCAGTAGCGATACGGATCCAGGGGCGCCCACCGCAACTCGGAGGCCAGTGTCAGATACGCATCGGCGTCGGTCGGTACCCATTCAGGCACGCGCTCGAACCGCGCATTGTCACCCAGAAACGCGGAAAACACTTTTTGGTCGACGAGATACGGATGGGATTGCAAATACATGAAGAACGAAGACAGCCACTCCCGGGTCTTGAACGAAGAACGAACATAAAAAAACCCGTTGTTGATACAGTCGTCGAAAATACTCCCGCCAACCAGAATGTCAAGTGGCTCTGCCGCCTGAGCCGCGATTTTATCCTTGGTTTCTGCACTTTGAGCCCCTATACGCTCTGCCTCGCCGAGTTTTATGGCTTGTTCTTTCAGAAAGCTCGTCGGGTTTTTTAGGAGATAGGTGTCGAAATCCACGTAGACGATGTCATACCCGTATTGCAACAACACCAGTCCCAGAGAAAATTTACCCAGCTCTCGCGATATGCCGCGCACACAACGCCCGCCAAACAGAGCATTTGTAGTTGTTTTTGAGTGAGCACTATTGCACGCGACGCTTTCTACGCAGGCGGTAAGCGCCTTCATGTCGTGGACAAACACAAGATACTCGTCAAAACTAGAATCTCCAGCCCCGATTCCGAGCTCGTTCATGTGCCGACAGTACGCATCCAAATACGCAGCGTACTTCTTACCCCAGACCATAGTCACATAAATCGTATCGACAGTCGAGGCCCGCTGTTTCACAAACTCCCTGTCTTCCGAAGACTCCTCCGTCGACACGTTCACCGGAAAGAGATACCGCGAAAAAAACTCGCTCGTTGCTCGCTGCCAGTTCGATGTTCTCGACGCGGTTTTTGTGTCAGCGGCTTCCATCTTTCTCTCTGGAACCTCCTTGTCTGGTCCGCGCAACTGCTTGGGCATGAAGCGCTTAAAATTCTGCAGCAGCTTCTGTTTCACCGGACTGTCGATTGGGCCGAACAAATACGTCTCTTCGAAATCTACCGTATAATCGTGCTTCAGGGTGTTGGTCCCGATTACTAGCCATAAAAACGCGCCTAACGGCCACTGCGAAGCGAATAGACAGTCCAAGTTGCACTCGGGGGGATTTCGAATCAACACCGTGGTTCCCTCATGCACCAAGTCCCCCGTAGCCGGGCCCTTGCCATTGTTACTGCTCCCTTCAAACACCTCTTCTTTACCGGCGGTATCCGCTTCACCATGCCCTTCAGTACTGGCTTTACGCTTCTCCTCCTCCTCTTCTTCTTCCGTTTTCTTGTAGAAGAAGTCGTCTTCCGGTGAGAAAGCTAGGCCGCGTTGCCACATGTCGTTGGCGAAATCGATGGATGTTTGCACGTTGCGCGGCTCGGAGAGAATACCCACATAGGCCTCCCAGAGCCTTGCCATGCCGATGCCCCAGTAACAGATTTTAGCCGCAGTATGCCACACCAGCCCGCCGCCGTCAAACACGAAACGCATAGACCCCATGCTCCAGTCCCCGTCCCAAAATCTTTAACAGTAGCATAATCTTAAATTTCGAGTGAAAAAAGTTGTTCGGTACTCTGGATGAGAAGATGCCCTTGCAGCGTTATTAAAGATTTTCCGAAACGTATCTACGCTGGTTTCAAAATTCTGCTGCTCGTCCGACTCTTCTTCACCCTGCACCTGCTGCAGCTTCTGCGCGTGGGTTTTGTTCTGTAGCTCGTAGTACGCCACCCCGTCCACCACTTTGATTTCGTTTCTGCGCACAATCTCGTGGTTTATACAGTTCACACTTGGATCCTCGTAGATGTCCTTGAACCGAAAGGGATTCTTCGACCAATAGCGAGAGTCCGTCAAAATCTGCACGAACGGCCACTTCGTATAGGCAAACGGGATGAACTCAGTAATGGAGTTGAAATTCACCACCCAGCGAATCATTCTTTTAGGGTCCTGACACAAATCCCATTCGCGATAAATCGACTCGTCCTGCACTATATCCGATAAATTCGGAATCACCCCGCCGACATCATCTTCGATAACCTCTGACTCCCCTTCTTCGAACAACGAGCTCCTTAAATTCTCATTTTCGATGTCGCCCCCCTGCGCCCGTGCAATGTCGCCTTTCTGCTTACGCGAGCTGATCTCTTTCACAATTCTTATCGCGTCTTTGATAACGCAGGAAATGTACTGAAGCGCGAGAAAAAAGAGGAAGCCCATGGGACATTGGTGCACCGTCATAGTCAAATTTCGATGCGCAACACGCGTTGCCGCCTCCAAGACTGCCATTTCCGGATAGTTCCGATGCAACTTCTCAAACAGTATATTGAATTCGTCATCATACACCGCCACACGATTCGCCAACATCGGAATGTCCGCTCGAATCCTTGCTAACCACGCTGGGAAATCCACCTAACCATGTTTCTAGGCTGAGTGCACAGCCAGAGATTTATACGGATCCGATGTCCTGCTCGTCTTCGTATTCTCCATTGAACTCAATCACTTTCGTGAATTGACAATCCCAGTCCGGAAGCACGTTCTCTATTTTAATTTAACTGCAAGAAGTAGTCTGAAAAGCTGATACCATCTGGCAAGTTCCACGATCTCTCCATGCTTTGATGAAAGAATGCCTGCAGCTCCTCCGTCAGGTTACCTGGAAGTATGAATTTATACATCTTAAGCGGCTGGAAGATTGATATACGGTAGAGGCTCGCCTCGGCATAGCTGCAACCAGCCCAGAGGAGCGCCCAGACCAGGACCGCCATCACTTCAAATTCGATTTGACGCCAACCCACATCCGAGCCCGGCAGGCGGAACCCCTACGCCCATTTTCTCTTTTCCCGGCCTAGGCCTTTAGGCTGGCACTGTTTTTTGCAGCTTTGAATTGAAGTGCCAAAAAGTTTGCGTCAGGGAGTTTTGGTCAATTCCCCCAAAACAAAATCTGGATACGGAATGACGACTTCGCCCCCCCAGGGCATTTTGGCGAACACCCAATTGTCAAATTCCCAAAAAGTTGTCACTTCTTCCCCATAGCTTCTGCGACTGACTCCTGTGCGCCGATCGTCGCTGGCATGTCAGCCAGCAAAGCGAGAACCGCGTAGCTGCTTACCCCAAACAGAATGACCGAGGAACCCGTCGATCACTACGCGCCACCACGAAACGGCGCTAGCCAGGTCTAGCGCGCCAGGTGGTCTGCGCGTGGTATTGCGCCCAAGCGGCTGACAAGAATACGGCGCGGGCAATTTGAATCCCAATGCAAAACCCGAGTCGCGCCCCCGTTTTAGCCGACGGAGGTGTTCATCGGCGTCACGGACTCCAGGGTGGATGGATGGCCCAACAAGGGGTAGAGAAAATCCCACGCGTCACATAATTCTTTGGACCGCGCGACCAAGTTGCAGAACACGCCCTTTCGCGATCTCTTAGCCTCTTCACTCTTTTCCCCAGCTTTTGATGATCCCCTCGCCCGCCTTTCCGTAACTCCATGTCAATCTCGATATAGTCCGTGCTGCAGTGGTTGCAGCAAATCTCCCTGTCGCTCCTCCGATAAGTCTCCGGAACATGTATATCGACCAAATCCTTGGACAAGCATACCAGGGCGGCCTCAGGGCGTTAAAAAACCCCCCCAAGAGTGGGTCTAGGGGGTCGATGAGGTGCAGACCCATGACGCGGCCCATGTACCACTCGACGCTAACTGGAGGTCTTCGCCCTCCAGTTTCTACAAGCAACGAAAAGGAGCATCTCACCGAGATCAACGAACCTAGACATTCTGTCTTTCGCTCACAGCAAAAACTCCTAAGTGGGCCTATGTATGTGAAAATGGAATTAAAAATCACGATAGATAGCCGACTTGAAGTAGTCTCCAAGAAAAAGACGGCGCTGACACACTATTCAAGACATTTGACGCACACGCTATACATAGCAGCCACTTTTTCACGTATATGACGCAAAGGCACCTGGATACAGAATGACGATCTCGCCCCCCAAGAAATTTTAGAGAACACTTTGGTGAGGCCGTATAAGATGTACAGCGCCCTCCGCTGTAGCATCTTACCCATGATGCGTACCCTTTCGAGCAGCACAGAGCATGGAGCTGGACCATGCAGCACCAGAGCAGGAGCATATCCCAAAATGCAGGTACCCCCTCACACCGTACTACATGTGCACAGACATTTTGGAGAACACCCAGTTATCAAATTCCCAAAACTTTTTCACTTTTTCCCCGTAGAGCCGCTTCTGCGTCTGATTCCTGTACGCCGCAGCCAGCAAAGCGAGAGCCGCATAGCTGCTTATCCCAAAGAGACTGGCCGAGGAGTCCCTCGATCGTTCCGCGCCACCAGGAAACGGCGCTAGTGGTCTGCGGGGCCAGCGTGTGGGACAGTTCCTGAACGCGGTTTAAAGCTTCACCTCCGCAAAACTTATGGCCGCGGCTGACAAGAATATTCCATGGCCAACTCGAATCGCAATACAAAACCCTGGCCGCGCCCCGTTTGTCCTCATTAATCAGCCCCCGCACACTTTGCGCCCCGTACGAAGCCGCAAGCTCGGGCGATGACCCGTGGCGCCGAAATTCCCCGCCCCAGAAGCGTGGCGACGTCACTCTCCCTCCATGTCGGCACCGTGATTCAGGCCCTGCGCCGCTATGAGTAACCGACCCCGACGTCAGCGCAAAAAATGCCTGCACCAGCTTGGAGAAACTTTCCCCCCACCTCCGTAAACCATTCTGGAATCTGGATGGAAAAGCCGACCCACCCCAACGGGCGCAGCCCCGTGGAAATCACGGGCGCAGCCCGAGCCTTGCGCCGCCTCTCGTTCCCAGCACCCCTGCGGCCGTTACCACGTCTCCGGCGATCTCCCTACCGGTGCGCAGTCCCGTGCCAGACGGCCCTTGACGGCTTCGAGCAGTGCTTTCTGACGTTGTGTAGCAGGTTCCCCCCCCCAACGAAACACCGGAGCCGAAAAAAAAGAAAAACAAAATGTCCTATGTGGGCCTATGTATGTGAAAGTGGAAATACAAATCACGATAGAAAGCCGACCTGAAAGACAAAGCTGCCGCACTATTCAAAACATTTGACGCGCACGCTATCAATAGCAGCCACTTTTTGAAGTATAAGACGCACAGACATTTTGGAGAACACCCAGTTGTCAAACTCCCAAAACATTGTCACTTTTTCCCCGTAGAACCGCTTCTGCGCCTGATTCCTGTACGCCGCAGCCAGCAAAGCGAGAGCCGTATAGCTGCTTACCCCAAAGAGACCGGCCGAAGAGTCCCTCGATCGTTCCGCGCCACCAGGAAACGGCGCTAATGGTCTGCGGGGCCAGTGTGTGGGACAGTTCCTGAACGCAGTTTAAAGCTTCACCCCCGCAAAACTTATGGCCGCGGCTGACAAGAATATACCATGGGCAACTCGAATCGCGGTAGAAAACCCTGGCCGCGCCCCGTTTGTCCTCATTAATCAGCCCCCGCACACTTTGCGCCCCGTACGCAGCCGCAAGCTCGGGCGAAGACCCGTGGCGCAGAAATTCCCCGCCCTAGAAGCGTGGCGATGTCACTCTCCCTCCATGTCGGCACCGTGATTCAGGCCCTGCGCCGCTATGGGTAACCGCCCTCGGCGTCAGCAAAAAAGTGCTTGCACCAGCTTGGAGAAACTTTCCCACCAACTCCGTAAACCATTCTGGAACCTGGATGGAAAAGCCGACCCCTCCCAACGGGAAAAGCCCCGTGGAAATCCCGGGCAGCGCGAGCCTCCTCGCGGATTCCTCCTTCGCCAGCGGCTGCCCCATTCACCTGCCCCACGCTTAGCCGAAATACGCCACCGCAAGCCAAGCCGCCACCGCATCCAAATCTTTGATCGATGTTTACTCGTCACCGGAGCCGAAAAAAAAGAAAAACAGAAAGTCCTACGTGGGCCTATGTATGTGAGAGTGGAAATACAAACCACGATAGAAAGCCGACTTGAAGTAGTGTCCAAGAAAAAGACGACGCTGACGCACTATTCAAAACACACGCTATAGATACCAGCCACTTTTTCAAGTATAAGACGCAAAGGCATTTTGGAGAACACGACATGACTAGCAGAAATGGAACTGAATTTCTGTAGAGGCCCACCGTCCCCATCTTATAAAATTCTGTCACGCCGCATTACGCTTGCCAGCCCGTTTGGAAGACTTGTTGGAAGACTTGTTAGTGGATTTAGCCCCGCGAGATGCAAGCTTTTCTACGCAGTTTCCGGATCGTGGCTCTCGCCAAGAAGTGTGCACGCTTGCAGGTTCGATTCGTCCACAGGCTCGTCCCACTTTTAAATCGATTTAGAAGGAACTCAATGAAATTGGAAATACTCTGGAATCGAGAAGAAAAGATTCGATATCCGGGTCCTGGACATGAAGAGGCACGCGGGTATTGGTTAGGTCAATTTTCGGATTTCTGTAGAAGACGTCGTACGCATTCACGTACCGCTTCTTGACCGCGCGTTCCTCGTCGACCTTGCCAGTCCCATCCACGAAATGGAACACCACGATGTCCTCCACACGGCCATGCCTAATTCAAACTCCCTAATACAAACCAGAAAGCCCCCAGCGCCCTGCATATACCATCCTTCCGCGTCGCCGTATATTTTCTGCGTTACAAACTGCTGCGTGGAGTTGAAATACCGCAAATGCGGCCTTCTGACACCGGTTTCCGGGTAAAAGCCCGGCCCAGGAGGCGCCTCGTCCATATACCTAGTGTCGAAAAGAATCACTTCTAGCAATGACTCCCTTGAAAAACCTGCTGACTTCTTCAATCCCAAAAAAACTTGCAAAGGCTTTCTGGGAAAACTCGTAGGGGTGCCACCAGATCCACGTCAACCAGTTGTTCAGGAACATCTGCGTGGAGGGCGTGGACTTGAAGTAGATAATCCCCGTGTTCGTACACTTGACGCGGAAATCCCGACACGTCGCCATATCGATCTTCCGATCGTCGCGAATTTCGTTGAAGAACGGCGTCGGATCCTGCAAGTAGCAGAATACGAACTTAATTTTTATTTCCAAAATACCTGCAGCAAGACGGTATCGAGATCGAAGTAGACGACATCAAAGCCGAGCCTGCTTATGATCGAGGTGGCGGTATACTTGTTGAAAATCGACTTCTGCTGGCCTTCGATGCACAGGTTCGCGTCCATAGGATTCTCTGTCTGGAACGTGACGTCAATATCGGGGTAGATGATCCCGTTGTTTCTATTTCTGGGCGCGTGGGGGTGGACTTCTTCGCACTTGGCGCAAGACACCTCGTCTAGACAGAAGATGAAAAACGATTTCGCCATGCCGAAAGCATCCGCGCGTCGCAAAAATGGTCCCAGGTAGTCCAAATACCGAGTGCCCCAGATCATCGTGATATAAAACCGCGGCTTCGCGTTGTAGTTAAACCCATTCACAAGGGGGCTCTGCGACTCATCTTCTACTGCCTCCGCATCCTGCCTTTCTCGAGATGCAACCTCGAGATCTGCAAACATCGAGCCGAGCTTCTCGTTTTCGAAAACCCCCGTCGTCACACCCGACTTGATATGGAGCTGATTTTCGTATCCTCCATGCTGTTCGATCTGTATGTGGACGGCTAAAGCATCCATCAACGCATTGAGAATCTTCCCGAACGAGTTGGTATACAATCGATGGCGCAGGTTGTGCCTGAGATTCTTGATCACGCGAATTAATAACGTCATGTGCTCGGTATTCGTGAGGTTGAAAAAGTGCTTCGTTCCGATCACCATATCCGGATTGCCCTCATCTAAGTTGAGCGTGAACGTGTTGTTTTTTATGTTTGGCTTCACCGCCGTACTCGCCAGCACGTTCTCCCCCTTGTACATCCCCGCCAAAGGCTCCACGAACATTTTCTCCACGCTCTCGTAACTGTTACTAGTCTCCGTAAGTTCTGCTATGCGGCCCGCTCCCATAACACCATCCGAGACACACACTTCTAGCATCGCTTGCTCCGCGGTTGTCAAAATCGAAACATCCGGAGATTCTCGCAAAGTCACTGCTGGAACGCCCCCGGTTCCAAATGTAACTGCTGTTGCATTCTTCCAGCCTGCGATAGTTTCTGTGAATGACAAATCAGTTGCATTCTTCGGGTCATATTCGACCGTGAGCACGCGTCGCGCATGGAATTCTAAATTTGGCAGTGCATAAGGCGCTACCCACGTGCTACTGCTATGCACTAAACAGGTTAGATTCGACTCGCACACGATACTCGATTGCGGCACGGCTTGCTGCGCAATCCTCGCGTCTTCCTGATACTTCGCTCGCAAGCGTTCGAGATCCACGAAAACTTCCATCTCTTCCTCCTCCGTGCCTTTTTTGAATGTTGTAGTTCTGAAACCCATAACACGAACCACAACTTTAGTTCACCTTTCGCAAAGACGACAACACTGATCTCGCATTGGCGAAACACGTCGGACAGGGTCACAACTTCGTTCTCACGCAGCACTTTGTCTAAGTCTGTTCCCAACACTGGCCTCAAATCTTCTGTCTTGCTGTTCGGGTCTTGACTCGCACCCGCGAAGGGCAGATCAAAAGTCTTTCTTCTCGGCTGCAGGAGGTTCTCTGTGATCAGTTTCCGAACATCGAAGATAAACGGACTGTGATCCGTACTGTAGATTCTCAAATCCAATTTATAGCTTTGCTCCCGACTCGCTCCCTCCTCTTCTGCCATCGCGATTTCATACCTTTTAAAATCTCACTTCTCACACAGCAGAAATCTCACTCCAAGGAACCTGTGCCGCTCCTCGTGATCGCTAGTCGTCCTTCCCTGCGTGTAGTGCAGAAGCATTTCATTCCGGAGGAAATCTAGCATGTAGGGCTTGTACTGGTAGCCTACCCCGCCGACCCCGGTCGCGCAGATTTGCAACAGCGCCAAAACCGGCCAGTCCGTCAAGGTTAGCGCCGTGAGTAAGTCCGGAATGATGTTCCCACCAAGAAGGACTGCAGTGGGGGTCTCCCACTTGCGGAGGAGTAAATCCTGAAAATTATCATGCAACGACAGCAGCCTGTTCAGAAAGTCCGGGTACACCAACGTCCCGTAGTCTTCAGACCTTTTTTGCTCTTGTCGAACCGCGTACACATACAAATACAGACTATACATGCCCCTCTGCGCAACCACTAACCGAATCAAGATAATGGTCAACGCCCCGAACGGACAACTCTTGAAGAACTGATCGTCTTTCTTCGCCCGCTGCAGCACTCCCGCGCCCCATGCGTACTTAAACGACGACCTTTTTCAGGAGGGAGGTATCACGTTAATACAAAGCACTTGATAAAATACATGATGAAGTTGGTCGGCTGGTCGTCGATCGAGAGCCGAAACTTTTCCCACGCGAATTCCTGTGTGTATTTTTCCCACAAGTAAAGTAATGCGAGATTCTTCACAATCACTAGTACCTCCGTATCCTTGCAGTTCAGTGCCTCTTGCATTTTTGACGACATGTCCATGAGAGCGGACGCGGTAAAGGACCTTGCGTCGTCGTTCTTTTGGAGAGATTCCTTGATTTCCGCTACACTCGAAGCCGTCGTTGCCTCGACGGGAGGAGATGTTTCTTCACGGTTCGGGGCGAAGATGTTTTTCTCGACTTCATTTTCCAAGCCGTTCACCACTGTTTCGTAATCCACTCGAAAATACGCGTCTTCGGGCGTGACCCAGGAGTTGGACTTGAAGCGCATGAGTATCGCTTTTTCAATCTCTTCTTCCAAAAACCCGAAGTACCTTTATTGAAGCAGTTTCGCTTTCAAAAACTGAACTAGTCAAAAAACAGTACCCGTAGCGGAACTCCTTCGCTATCAAGAAGTAGCAGCCCATCGCCGCCTGGGCCACAGAATTCAACACCACCGGCAACGAGTAGTGGAAGATGATGGGCACCTTTTTTTAGCACCAGAAATTCAAATCCCTGTTAGACTCTCCTTTAGGGGTGAAAAACCCAGTGATCCGGCACTATGAGGTTGTTCATGCAGCGTGTATCCGTGGGCTTGAACAAGCACATAACGTGCTGAAGGACCTCCTGCACGATCAGAGCGAAACGACACTGCTTGTTCAGCCTTAGCAGATACTTGCTGTCGAACAACTGCATCTTCTCCGCTTTTTTTATTAATCTGGAAGAAGGAAGCAGCCACAAATCTTAAACCAACAAAATCGAAGAGCTCCAGCATGTTTTTGCGGTACAAGGTCATCCAAAGTTTCGATTTTTGGCCTTTTTTCCCCTGAACCTCTTCTTCCGCTTGTCCTGCATTTGCTTCGATCATCATTTGCTCTTCCTCCGTTGCTGCCCTATACGCAGCTTGGAAATCGTTCCCACAAATCCCTTGATGTGCGTTGATGAAATCGACGTAGGGGAAATCAGTGACGTCCCGGCAATCGAAATCAGGCATCTCCGTCCAGAAATCTTTCCACGCTATTTTCTTTTTCTGGGTTTCCGCAGATGGAAGCGGCCCCAAGCCCACGTAACTCCGAGTCACGGGTTCTCCTCGCGCTCCTACAAGTAGAAGCAGGCCGCCCCATCTTATCGCCACAAGCCTCGCCAGGAAAGACATGCTGCCGCTACTCAGCGGTGTGTAGTGAAGCTTCTTTTTGACGTCCGGGAGCCCGGTTTTCGCATTGAAAATAATATCTCAGGGCCCATTCTCAGCCGATGCGGAACGACGTTGGTTTTTCCCGCCACCCCAATTTCTCATAAAATCCGCGCCTCCTAGTTTAAATTGACCCAGCTCATTTTCCAGAAAAAACCTTTTTTCGAGTGCCCGTTTCTTCAAAAAAAATACCCACCCACCTGCCGTTTTGTTCTAAATTTTATGAACAGAGCTACACATGGCCGAACACCGTATCTAAACGATTACAAGCCAACGGGAACAGATTCTCTGAAAATAAAAGCGGGTGATTTCACTCCGCGCTTTTCGAGAAATTTGTACTGTATGCGTCCACAGATCTCCCCTCATGATGTTGCCGTAAGATCCGCTCCGCGATAAAATCCAACACAGAGCTGGCTGGAAGGGACCGAAATTTTTTTCGGCTTTTAATTTTTCCGAATAACTTTGCCCGCTCAATATTAATACGACGAATGCTCGCTGTGGAATTTACATCGTACGACGCAAAGCGTGGCCGAAAGCAAACGCTCTGTAGAAATTTCGCAGCTACAGCGTGGGTTACGCGAGCGCCGATCCACATCTGTTGTACTAAAAGCGTTTCGGGCACGGGCCAAGCGACGCAGAACCGAACAGCTAGATAAAACCGGTTACATGACAACGCATTTACAGCCGAGGCCGCGTTTTTTTTCCACCTTGGGTGACTGCGGCGGAGTGTCGTACTCTCGCTTCACTTCACCGCCTTCACTCAGCTTCGTACTTGCTTTCCAGAGCATACGCTCCGTTTCACTGATATTCGAGTCCAACTCGCCGAGCTCCTGTTTTTTTTTTTAGACTTCATACTGGGCAGCCCGGGTACTAAAGATCTTCTTTCCAAAAGCAAACCATGTCCCTGCTTGCATGCGCGACCGGCTGCCCTATCACAATCTTCATCTTCCCTGCGCGCTTCAATTCCAAACGCATATGATCGATTCTCGCCGCCGCGAGCCGGTTCCATTCTTTGGATATCACCTATGTTCAAACACGGCTCTTTTAATAAAAAATTTTTCGGACCATTTCTTCTGGACAGACGGCGTGTTTAGCCGAAAAGAAGCAATGGAAAGTTTCATGCGTGACACGGGTTTCAATCAGGGTCACATGGCCTTCAAACTGCTGGCCAAAGCCAGGATGCCTCCCCAGGATGATATGCTCCCGCACCTGTATTCAAAGCAGCCGGGAATTTCCAGCTGCCTATCAAAAAAAAAAACCTTGGTTTCCAGTTCGCGGAGCTCATCATCGGTTTCTCTACCGGCAAGTTTTCGTAGTTCTTCCAAAAACAAGGTGTACAACACTGCCCTCCTTTCCAGGAAAAACGCAGCCAGCTCGGCCTTCGCGGACAACCTGTTCTTACTGCCCTGTTCGCCCCCAGGATTGCCGTGCTGGGACAGGTCGCCGCTCTCAGTGCCGCTGCCGTGCCACACCTTTGTAACTCTATCAAAAGAGAATTAGTTTCCAGAAGTCCGACCATCTCGAAGTCCGGCCGCTTCATAGCTTGCGAACTAAGAGGACTGCCCTGAGGACCGAGACTTTCGGAGCCGGAAGGTGTTCGATTCGACTCGCGGAAACTGTTCAGACGGAACACCTCCCAGCTAGCGTCCTCCAGCTTGCGAAACCTAGCGAAACATTGAGTTTGGGATTGAGTTCCGTGGGAAGCCTTTAATGGGACCCACTTTCAAAGCTGCCCCCAAGTACGATACATTTCATCGAAGTAGCTTATTCTCCCGCGCATCACATCCGATACTCTCGACATATCTTCTGACATCTTCTCGCTCAGAAAAAAAACTGGTCAAGAAAGTCATATTAACTTGAAGAAAGATACCTGTCTTCGGAGCAACTCAAGTCGAGTTTCCGCTCTTCAAAATATGCTGTCATCATCCCCGTGATGCAGTTCTAGAGTTAAAACCCCCCTGAAGCGGCTGGAAAACCCTGGGTCCCAGTACCTCATACTTCCCAAAATAGTCAATGGCATATCTCGCGGACTTCCCGTATTCTGCGATCTCTAGCTCCTCCCACCGGCTCAGGAGCGAGGTGTGATCGTCTTGCTTCAAAGCGTTGGCAAACAACTTCACCAAGTTCAGCCATTGCTTCCCTGTCAATACAACTGGGTTTAAACGAGTCCGACTTAAAAAATGTACCGACAATAGGGTTCCCACGGAGGTCCAGCTTGGGAGGGCCGCTTTCGAATTGTGTCACGAGCTTACCTATTGTACACCCAGCTTACTCAAACTTGTCCAAGGCAAAAGCACATAGTTGACCGGCTGTACCTTTCAGCACGTCAATACTTTCTCGAAAGACTTTGCGAATAGTTTTTCTCGGCACGGGACTCCTATCCTCGTTATGTTCCTCTGCTTCCTCTTCCTCTTCAAACGGTTGTGGCATAGTATGACAGTGCCGCTTCTTAAAAAGCCGCAGCAATATGTTTTCCTTTTCAACATCGCATGATGTTATGGATGCGAAACTCCCGTCCTCAGAGGGACGTCCGATCGACTTTCTCAAACACGACTCCAGATACTCGTCTTCAGTCATGTCTTTCCTGTAGGGGCCATGTATTATATTTGCAGCCACCATATTTGCAGCCAAAAGCAATTTGACTCGGAAAACAATTTGTACCCGCATTCTGACTGCAAGAGCAGGGCAAAATCCCTTAAAATCCAGAGGAGACTCGCGCCTTGGTCCTTGAAACAAGCCCCGACCACTTCGGCAACCTGTTGTTGAGTCGCGGCTCTAGACTATCCGCCGCATGCTATATGTGATTCAGTACCTGCGAGGCCAAAGATGACACTAGCGTCAAGGCCTCGATGCTGTTATCGTTGATTACCCCCCTCGAATTGAACATCTAGTTTTTTGAAGCACATTCAGAATTGCTCCCTCAAACAATCACAAGTAAGCAGTCAGTGACAATAGCCGTTAAAGAGATACAAGGACACTGCTGAGACAGACTGCCAGGGCGAAGAGTTTCTGATCGTGCGTTTTATCCGAATCCGTATTCCCAGAGCCCTCGCAGTCTAGCAAAACATAGCACTGATCGTCTTGCTTCGCCACCGACGCGTAGATCCCTTTCGTACCTAAATGACAATGCAGTAGTCAACTGGCTAAAAAAAGTTTTTTTTAAAAACGTAACTAAATACAAGCCTGCACCGAGTCACCGACCGCGAACCTCCCCTCCTCTGTGTCCTCTGCCGACTCGTGTGCTGACCCTGCGAGGTTATTCAAAAGGAAGCTTTTTCCGCCCCGGTACAGGCCACAGACGGCGATCACATGTAGCGGCAGAACTTCCGACCCTGCGGGCAGGACAAAGTTCGGATTTACTTCCAAGTCTCCAGTCACAATCTTTTGCGGTGTGGACCACTCCCGAGGAAACCGCTGACTCCCCAAATCCCGCAACGGATTCGGTATTTCGATCTCGATGTCTTCTTCATCTATGTTTGTTTGTATCATTAGTTGTCATGGAATGGACTCCCCTGCAAGCATGCGAGAGAAACAGTACTGCAGCATGCGCGGGTGCCTTGCGAATCTGCGTCGACGCCGCGGCTCGGTGACGACATCGACTCCGCTGGCCTAGTTGCCAGTTTGCTGCTACTGCTGCTGCTACTGGGCTCCGTCGTCGCCGCAGGCAACTCGCTCACATCCGATTTCTTCTTAGCAACACCATCCATGTCTGCTATATGTGAAGGCTCTTCCATGGACGGAGAGATTGTCATCTTCTGAGCAGGCTAGTGATGTTTTGGCTCAACTGCTCAGACATGCTGGCAACGCTCTTCCCCGCATGATCAGCCCCACCAGCTCCTCAAAGACCGAACTGTGTTCAGCGCCGTTGTTCCTGACGCTTCTTCATGCTAGGATGTAGCCGGCTAGGATGTAGCCTTTAATTTCGACTCCTCCGCCGCGCTAGATAGCCTTGAATTTGATTAAGTATCGGGCTCTTTGTAGTTTGTCGTCCATCGCGTTGTTTTCTCTCTCTGCCTTTCTAAAAGTTAAATGCACTTCTACGTACTAGCAGTATTAGGCAGCCATTCTCGGCCTGCGTTTCGGCCAGCGAACACGACTTGAGGTCTCTTTAGTACCATTCGAATTCAGTTGAGACCCGGAACTCAGCGACCTGGAGCTCACAGACCGTTTATCAGGAATTCTCAGACCGAATTACACCTACTATCGAGTATCCACTATAAGAGTCCATTTTCTCGCAGAAATTTGAACGCACATGCATGTTTTGCTACTTGCTTCTTCTTACAAGGATGTCCGACGTACGTCTTGCCCTGCAGCTGCATTTGGAACTGAAACTCTCCCTGAACTTGGTCCCTGACTTCCTCGTATTTCACGATCTCCTCGGATTTCATCGAGTCGCAGTATTCCTTCAGTTTTCCGACGTAGTTCGCTCCCTCCCTAAAGCATGCACAATCGACTTTTTCCTGAACTGCTCCAAATGCTTCTTCTCTGCTGATCGTGCGCGCCCTCTTCAGCTGCGGGCTCTGTCGAGTCGGCGACGCGTCGTTCACATTTCTCTGCATGATCCGATTTCCTCGAAGCTCCACGAACCCGTCGAGGTCCCTCATTGTTTTGCTGGCTGAATCCCAGCCCAGCCCAAACATGGAAAACCGAAAAAAAACTGAATACGACGAGTCCTCGAAGCTGCATCTTTCTCGTGTCTTGCTACTCTTGGCTTCTGGAGTCGCTCTGTGATCCTCGCTCAGAAGCCCTCGCTGCACGAGCCGAACGAGAGCCACAAAAAACAGCCGCCTTTTTGCAAGATCCTTTTGCTTTAGTTTCTTCGTATCGACCACGTCTCTCATGTCAATCATGGTGCCATCCGGATCCCGAAAATAATCTTCCACTTCAGCTTTTCATTCAGTTCATGTCCACGTTCTTCACAAAATACGAACCTTCCAGAATCTCTAGCCAGCCGTCGGGGGTGGGAAGCCTTACGCCCATAGGCTGAAGCGGCGGCTTGCCTGGCGGCCCTCCAGAACTGCTGGCACTGACATCCCGTGACCGTAACGACCATTTGATCCCCGAGTCGAGCCCCGCAGCTTGCATTCCCACATACAGCAACTCCGGCAATGAATAAACTCTTTCGCCCATTTTACAATCTCCCAACGAACTCCTCCCTTCGGCATAGAGCTGCCCGAGCATCCGGTCGTCGCGATAGATCAACAGACCACTACTCACCGACTTTCCTAAGACTTCCTGGACATATTGATGCGCTATTTGCACACAGTTCAACAAGTCGATCTGCCCGCTGCCCTGTTTCAACGGATATACGCCTGCTATTTCGCGTATATTCGCATGCTCGTTCTCTAGCTCGTCAGGACCTAGGCCAAACTCATCGCCTCCCGCGCAAGCTTCCAAAATGCGTCGCCGCCGCTCTTCTACTTCCGGGTCGTTTTCGAAGTAAAAAATCTTAGCGTCGTGCATACGTGCTCTACCTTTTCCCTGAATGTGACTCTTCGTGACGTCGAATTTTTCGAACCGAATCACGAATCCGCAATCTTGTACATCGAAGCCTTCTTCAATTGCGTTAGTCGCTACCAAGACTTTGATTGCACCGCTCCTAAAATCCTCCACTGCCTTTTCGCGATCAGTATCGGATCGCATTGCGCCCCCTCCCGCTATCATGCCAGCTGGAATTTCCAACTTGGATGCTATCAAGTCTCGCACCGGTGAAACCATGATCACTCGCTTCACAAACACAATCCCTTTCCGTTTCTCCTCCTTTACTTGCTTATTCAGAATCTCAAAAAGTTTGAGCATCTTCTGCGAGATCTGTACTGCAGCAATCTGCATGAAATCCGAGCCCGCCAAAAATTCACCTACTGCTTGCTTCAAATATTTTTTCATGCGTGGCAATGCCTCCTTATATCGCTCCACTCTAGCTTCGCACTCCTCTATTTCTGCAGAGCTTGCTCCATCGCGACGCGCGTGACCCAGTCTGTAATTGGCCTCCTGTAGCCAACCCTCGAGCTGCGGGATTATTTGATTCTGCAAATGTAAATGAAGCCCTCTCAGCCCTGTTTCGCTGAAAACGTGCGTCGATCCACTGATAGCCTTCTCTCTCTTGCGCACTTTGATTTCAGGAAATGCGTCGCAAAATGGCGTCAGCAGACGTTGCTCCACAATCTCATTTATGTACTTTAGCTGCTCCTCTCTAATATCCTCCCGGTTAAAAGACACTCTGACAATTTCTTCTTCGCCCGCTGTCAACGCATCAGGAACTGACTTTGGGCAGAACAGCTTAGCCTGCATCAGCCCTTCGATCTCTTCACGCTTTGTCGCAATGTTCGTCTCATCCACCGTTCCTACTTGGAAACTCGCCGTTAGGCCCATAACCCGCGGTAACTCTGAAGCGCGGCCTTGTCGCGAGATTTGCAGTTTCTTACAGATCTGGGCCATCGCAGATTTTCCAACCGTGTGATGGCATTCGTCAAAGACCACAAGCGAGAACTGACTGAGATCGAGATATCCAGCATCTAGAGCTTGCTGGAAAACTACGTCAATCCCTACCTGTTAGAGGAAACAGATACAAGAAAGTAAGTAAGTAAACATACCAGCACGTGATTGCGACGCAGGCATTTCTCCCAGGCCTCCTTATCCCACCCCGACGTAGTGCCGCCGGCGATTTGCGCACACTTCACAAAATCATATGCATCTTGGGAAATATTGCGAGCCTGTTGCTGCACTAGTACCAAGCTCTTCACCACAAACATCACCTTCTTATCGGGGAGATTTTTCCTCGACATTCCAACAGCCATGGTCGCGCAAAGGGTTTTTCCCATTCCAGTCTTGAGGTTCAAGATAACATTTTGCTTCTCGAACTCTTTCAGGCATTCTATTTGGTATTTGTGCGGGCTCTTTTTCACAAGCTTAATGCCACTATCAGAACTAGATGTCTCTGATCCATAGGCGTGAGCAACGGCGCCCTCGCTCCACTGACCTCGAGGCAACAGTACATCCAAATCTCGATACTCAGCCTTTGTGATTTTTGTCCCGTTCAGTTCTTTTTCATTATGCAGCAGGGCATCATCGATCCAGTCACGGGCGCTCCATTTGTGCTCGTCAGTCCAGCATGGATCCACAAAAGGATGCTCGAGAAGAGCTGCCACTGCGTCGACATGCTTTGCCATAACCTGAAATATTAAGCAATATGCCGCACAAATCACACGCACACACAAACACTAGTACAGCAATGTTGAGCAGCTCGTCTTGAGAACTTCGTCCGTGGATCTCTTTACCCTCTTTGACCTTTTCCAGAATTTCAGCCCACTGATCCTTGTCATTCCAGTCGTCTCCTTCCGACTTTAGATGTTCGACGTGCCGGCGAAGATCAGGAAACTCTTTGAGAAGCCGCGCGATCACCAAAGCCGCTGCCCCACGACCGGTGAGTTTGATTTCTGTAGCTTGATCTCGTACTTCTTCTACCGACACACCGGCCCCCCTGCGCTCCGCCAGCGCAGAGCGCGCTATGGATTCCAGCAACTCCTGATCTTGCTGCGTCTTACCGGCGTGTATTAGATTGCGCACGAAACGCAGCATCTCTCTGAACGGCAACGTCGTCTTGATCGTATTGTCAGGGCCAGCTGCTTCCGGAACCACCTCAAGCCACCTCTGGTAGCGTACAGGTTGCACATTTGTGACGAGCCAATCGTGCACCAAGCTTTTGTCATGGGCTTGCGTCCATAGCGACGAAATACTAGTGCACAAACTCTTGACATCATCGTACTTTTCGCTGCTGATAAGATCCTTGAGCTGAAATCGGTCCAGCGTATCTTGATAGCCGATCGAACAGCAGTCATCGAAATCTTCCGGCACAAGGTCTTCCACAGGGACGACTTCGTCCCCGTCCTCGCTGATTCCGTTCAACATCGTCGATAAATAGGACCCTACAAGCTAGAGTATTAGGGAACCCTTGCGTTCCTCCTCCTAAAATTTAGGGAACCCTTGCGTTCTATCTACACAGTCTCTCTCTCCAGTTTTTCTCCTGAAAATACAAAATTCCTGCGCAAGCCGTCGAACACTACATTTCTCAATCAGACGCAAGAGTCTTTTCGCCAGCAGTGTTGTTGCTCTTTTAGCAGGGCCCTGCTACGAAGCAGGACCGACGTTCGGGAAAGAACGGCAGTTATAACGGTCGCTCACGATATCCAGCTGAGCAACAGTTCCTGCAAGCCAGTGGTGTCGCCGTGCAGCTGGTCTTTGAGTTGCTGCGTGTCGCCGACGTTCAGCGTGATCAGCACCTAATTGTAGAAGAAATACTAATGCTACAGTACATTTCCCCCTCAAAAAAGTGCCGTTCTGAAGATGACGTGCTCGTAGCCGGCCGTCTCCAGACCTCCAGGCTCGAGGCCGCAAAAAGTCGTGATATGGCGTTCCAGATTTGCCAAATCCGAACTCATCTGCCCCCGGAAATTCTTTATCGTGCTTTTTCCTTGCTCACTCCCTGACAGCTGCTTCAAAAGCCTGGTTAGAAAGAAGTTCGAAAACTCTTTCAAAAACGGAGTCAAAGCTCCGCTCTTATTGTCGAACTGCGACAAGTATTGCTTCTGCACGTTGAACAATGCTTGCGCAAATCCCTCAATCAGTGAAGCCTAGATTTTTTTTCCCTCTTCGAATCTCTTCACATATAATATGAATCAACAAATCAACGAACCGAGGAGCCCCCAATACTGCCACCGCTAAATGCTTGGTACCAACTACCAAGGACGCGACTGTCCCAGAGCTTTTGCAGATTCCCGAAATACGGATCCACGAAACTCCGCTGCAACGCTGCGATCTGCTGCCAGTTCTGGTCCGCCATAAAGGCCACCGACTTAGCTCCTTCGACGGCATGAGGATCCCTGCTCAGCTCCTTCAACAGCCTCTCAAACGCCGAGATCAGCCCAAACAGTCGCGCGTTCAGGATGTGACCTTCAAAATCGACGTTCAAATACATAGGAGGACTTACACAGGCATATAAAAACCTGGCCCGCATTGCGCATTCGGATCTAAACCAGCACTAGAAGTGAGATGCTCGATTCGTGTCACGAATAGAAACACTGACGTCCTCGCGTTTTTCGTCACACTCCCCTGCAGAAACGCTGCGCCCGACTTTTCCGCAGCTGCCATCTCTTGCGTTAGGATTTGCACGTAGCGTTTCAGATCGTTCATAGTAGGCAACGCGTTGATTGTGGAGGAGTTTGCAGCAGCTTCGCGCAGTAAGGACTCGGGCAACATCAACTCCACTGGCTCGGTGACGCGGGACATACTAACCTGCACGAACCTATTAAATGGTCCAAACAATTCACACATTTTTCAGAAACAATTTTCAATATACGAGTCATGCAACTCCTGTATGCCGGTGAACAGCTGCCGACGATGGTTAAAGCCGATGGCCGGCCGCAACCCGTCGATCAAGAGCACCTGGCAAGTATCGATCAAAATTTTCTCATTAAACTAAGAATAAACAATTCTGCCTGTAACGCCTTGCTCAGCTT
>Ga0099797_100141_pt1 | contig 45126 bp, 22 predicted proteins | sample Uncmet_Sort48C_1_FD_89871 | JGI IMG/M metagenome (GOLD analysis project Ga0099797, IMG submission 89871) | Marine eukaryotic communities from CALCOFI LINE 67, Pacific Ocean - C012_Sort48C_1 | ecosystem: Environmental > Aquatic > Marine > Oceanic | place: Pacific Ocean: Monterey Bay | collected...
GGTGGTTTTCAAGTAAAATTACGGGAACAAAAAAGATTTCCAGCCATGCCAGATAATTTGGATAAGTTGGTTTTGTTCTTAGATGCATACGATGTACTCGTTGTAGGGAAAGAGAAGCAGATAATTGATCGATATTATGAATTGAAAAAGTTGGAACCAAGTTGTGAAGTGTTTTTTGGTGGTGAGTATTGGTGTAATAAACAATCGTGTCCGGGGAAAGGTGGGAAGGTAATTCGTGCACCGCAATTGCCGCAGTTGGAAGGGGATGTTGTAGGGGGGGATGATGTAACTGTGGTATTTTTGTTGGTGTTGGTTGAGTTGTGGATTTGACATAGGATTTGATTTCCTTTGTCGACATTTCATCTTACACACATTGAATGAAACATTTTGGCAATTTTGAAAATTTTTTCACAAACGATTTAGTATAAACATGATTGTTTTTTACGTATTAGCATTGGATAATTAACACATCGTCGAACTGATTCAATCTTCATGAATGAATGAATCAACAAAAAAAAAAAACACAGCAACAGTTAGGAAAATCACAGAGGATGCTTCCTACCACCACCGCTACATCAGCACATAGTTGGGAAAATCCCCAAAACAAAACTTCAACCCGATACAATTTTTTATGTTCTGGAGTGTTTATGGGTCTTGGAAGGGATTTGAAGGCGATTATGGACGACTATCCTCATGCCAAATATTATGACGATCAATTATATTGGGGTGATATCTGGAAATCTGAAAATAAACCTGGGACGGGTAAGAGAAGGGTTTGTTTAGATGTGGATGGTTTATTAGTACAAAGTGGAGCAGTAACGAATATTGTTACGAACAGAGAAAATGACAGTAATGACAGTGTTGCTACCACTAAATCTTCTTCAGCATTGGAAAAAAAAAATTTAGTACAACAAGATTCTTCTTCTGTGCAATCTTCGCATTCAGATTCTTCTTCTGTGCAATCTTCTCCCAAACCACCAGAACATTCAGAACATTCCGAACATAAAACACATATGAGCTTAGTAGATTCACGAAGATTTAATGTCGTTCAACCATTTTCAAACGACGAAAGTTATTTTTGGAATCCATGGAATCCATTCACCTGGGTCAAAGTGTTATTTCAAACCACAGCAGAAGATTTCGTTGATGCACAGGGAGTATTTGTATATGATTTAAGAAAGAAGCTGGAGGAGGGGGACAAAGGGGGTGATTATGTTTTTGACAGCAGTATTGGCAGCAGTAATAGTGGTAGTACAAGTTCAATTGGAGATGATCAAAATGATGAAAATGATACAAAACTCGACGTACAAGAACAAAAAAAGAAGCCTCCACCTCATTACTACAATCAGTTCCTTACTACCCCGACAAACACTCATCCCGACATCATTTTCGACCCAACCAAACCCATGGGTGAAATGTTTAAACGAGCTGCACATTTGAATCCTGGACGTGAAACTGAAAATTATAAACCATTAATCTTTCATTTCAATGCAGACAAGAGACAATTTTACCCCATATATAGTGAATTACTAAATATGAAATCTGTAACAGAATTGGATCAAGTTTCTGTTTCCTCATGGGTAGAAAAATCGCCGAATATTATATATGTTGGCGGAGGTATACAAAAATCAATTGTTGAAGATTTGTATCCTCTCGTGTGGATCTGTTGTTTTTTTACAGCTTGTTGGTTAAGTAATGTCCATGGTGATTTTGAGAAGTGGTTGAAAAGGAGGAATAGGTTTATGTTGAGGAGAAAGAGAGAACAGAAGATGTTGGAGATGTTGTCAACATGTCACGGTGAGAAAAGTGGGGAGAATAATTTTAAACGTGATCATGTTGTTAATAGTAATGTTGGTTCCAATGGTTCCAAGGGAAATGTGGACAACAATTTGAGGAGTTGTGTTGGAGTTTTAAACTCCAGCCAGGAGGAAGAACTTAAAGGTCGAGTTGGTGGTGAAAAAGGTGGTAGTTTTCCAAAACAGACTATAGCGAGAGGTGAAAAAATTGGTACTACTAGTAGTAAAATTGTCTCAGAAGTAGTAATTGGAAAAAAAACGAGTAATTGGGAGAATAATGATGATGCTCCGAATTCAGTGGTGGGGGAAAACTCCGAAAACTCAGAAACTCCGCTTCACAATTCAGCACAATCTAGCAGAGAATCTTTGACTATACCAAGCAAGGATAGTATAATTACGGCGACTAAAAGTACTACAGCATCGACCGGGAAAAAATTACAAAAAGCAAGAATTGGAACAGCTACTATTAGTACCAAAGCAAAAGAAGAACGAAAAACGAAGCATGATAAAGACAAAACTTCTACTTCAAGGTTATCGTCGCGAAAAAGATCACGGCGCGGAAAAGCACATGATTACTATTATACCAAGAACAACAACAATAACAGACCAACTTCATATTTAAGTTGGACAATCTTCTTTCGTCTTATATGGAGAATTATGCTCATGTTTTTATTTCTTGCATATGCGTATTGTAGTTGCAAACATTATTACGATGTAATGTTTTTAGTACAAAAGAGACATCCATCGATGATCGATTTTGTTTTTTGGGAAGATTCACTAAATTTGAAGCTTCCAAAACCGGAGGAGTTTCTTGCGAAGCTATATAGTTTTCTTTGTATAGTTTTGTGGCCATTGTATATATTTTATAAGGTGTTATGGGTAGATTGGACATGATTGACATTGCTGGGATATTATAGTTTGTATAAGCCCAAGATAGGTCCATTTGAACAGTGGTGTTGTTAATGTACATTTTTTTTGTGTTGGAATGTGTTGAGGAAAAAATAATACCAAGCAGGAGATCAAAGAAGATGGTCGTAGATCAAATTTCTCTGTATAATCTTCGTTCGTTACGGTTATGCCGCGTCATGTGATGTCATATTAATGGGGACAGAATCGTGGCGTCATATAAACTGACGTGGTGGAGCAAGCAAAAAATGTTGTTCTGTTTTAAATTCTTGTCCATGATGGTGTCAAATGTTCAGACTGGTTCGATATAATATGTTCTTTTCCAGCATTACACAGTGGTATTCAATCATTTCAATCAATAAAAAATTCTGCAGGGAATCAATCTTCTCGTTGTTGAAATTTGATTGTTTTTTATGAATGACAATTTGAATGGCATGGATTGGGGATAAATTTTTGAAAAAATTAAGTAGAAACATTGTGTTTCGCTAAGTTGAGTGGGGAATTGAAGTTTTTTAGGCTTGTCAAGAAGAAGTTTTTCACATGATTTAGGAGATTTAATAACATCTTATCACAATACTATACTATACAAGCATTACAAAAAAAAAATGTCCGTACAACATCTCCTTGATATCGTATCTCAATTACAAGATAAAGTTGCAGATCAAGATCGTAGGATTTCAAAATTAGAATTGGAAATTGCAGCTGGTGCAGCAGGAGGAGGAGCGAATTTATTCAGTAGTGGTGGAAGTCATAGTCATCACAGTGGTCATCATCCAAGTACGAGTAGTACTAGTAGTAGCAGCGTTGCAGGAGCTCCTCTTGGTGGTCATAGTTTTAGAGGAGGACATCAAACAGCAGGAGGACATCATCCTAGTCCTATAGTACATCCATTTCCATCTGGCAAGAATACCAATAGTATCCCATTTGGTGGTGCCGGTGCTCCACCTGGGACTATTCCAAATACACATTTATATAATAGACCTGGTATTTTTTTAGATTGGTTTTTGATCAATGGTTGGATAGGTTTTCTATTATGATGATGCAATACTATTGTCTCACATTGCAATAGTACAAATTACAATGTTGAATCGATTCTACAAACTTTACCTTTGTTCATGATAAAGACACAGTGGACTCGCACATTGCATTGCATTAAAATAAACATTTTTTCACAAATTCAACAAACCACACTCAAATATTTTCAACAACAACAGACACCATAGTACGCCTCCATGATGGTCAAGAAATTACACAACGAGAAGCATCAGAACGAGTTATCGAACAACTTACAGCACGCAACGTTGACGATCGATGTCGAACGTATTACGAAAAACATGCTGATATGCATGCCGAAATGTTACAATTTTTAGAAGACGAAGATCTTCCACCAGGTAGAGACTCGTCCAGAGATGAATCACCTTATTGGATGACGAGACTGAAAAAATTTTTGGAAGATGTAGTTTGGCGAGAAACAGGTGGCGGCGCACTACCACATCATGCGCATGGACACGGCGTTGCGCCTTACGGCGGATCCGACCAACGTGGAGTGTTGCTACCACCGGGAGTAAGGGGAGCCGATGTATTTTTTTTTGGAAATTTTTGATTGAAGTAGTTATATTGGTATGGTGTTTGAATTTGAATTTGATCGTATTGAAATCTTTAGCAATTTCAAAAGCAACATACTAAATCACATTGACTCGGCCCTCATGTTATAATCAAAGCGTTAACTATCGGCATCGAAAAACTGAATCCATATGGAAATTTAAAACGAAATTTAAAAAATCAAGGTATCCGGTATGGTAATACGAATTCTTAAAGATGAAAGAAAATGTGATGATAGATGCGTGCAGTTTTGGCGTGATCATCCAGAAGCCCATGCAGACATGTTGCCTGATCTGTCTAATGAAAATTTACCGCCCGGAAGAAGTGCGGATAGAGATGAATCTCCGTATTAGCATATGATTTCTTGTTGTAATTATTGGTGTAGTATTTTGTTTCCATCGTGATTCAGTGATTTAGATTTGTAGGTGCAGCGAAAACCATAGAGAGAACTGAAAATTAAGGTTTGGACATTTTTTGAAAATTTTAGATTCTGAACTCAAGTCAAAAATTTAGATCCACACAAAAGTCCATTTATTAGATCTGTGTGCAAAAGTTGATTCAGTAGCAATTGCATTTCTGAACCGGATCCAAAATTTCTGATTTGCACGCATACCCAGATGAAAAAAAAAAAAAAAAGTAAAAGTCAGTGCAATAGGGATTTAACTTTCTAAATCTGGTTCGAAAATTTTGATACACGTACAAAAGTTCTTTTTTTTTTTTGACTATGGAAATACATGGGGTTTGTTTCGTTCGCTGTCCGTGTTTCTGTCGTTTGTCGGTGTTGGCATCGTTGTGTCACGTCGGGAGAAATTTACTAGTCATTTGAATTGCAAGTCTGATTCAAAATTTGTAGTCTGTGTGCGAAGTTGCATTCAGTAGTGAATTAAGTTTTGAATCTGGTTCAAAATTTTCTATTTAGTGTACAGAATTTAATTTAGTTTGGATTTGAATTGTGAATCTCATTCAAAAGTTTCTGGTTCGTATATAAAATTCGATTTAGTAGTGTTTGCAAGCAACTGAAAAATTATGACGGCAATATTTGATACTGGTCTTTGACTGTGGCAGAATAATCTGTGTAAGTTGCATGTGCGGAGGTGGGATAAGAAGTAGATGGGTTTGATTTATCTTTGGCGGTGCGTAGTGTTTGCATTGGGTGTCTGGCGTGATCGATTCATGCTGGACAGTCTTGGTGTATTATTGTGTGGATACCGTGCTAATTGCGACCGGCTATCTGGTGTTTTGGGGTTATGAGAGTTTCCTGGCAGGATGCACTACCCACCGAGCAGCCACAAAAATTCACTAGCAAAGTCGCTCTATCGTTCTATCGTTAAGTCGTTAAATCCATAGCTTATTAATTGACTAACTAACTAACTAACTAATCCCTCAACGAAAGCAGAAGAGCAGTGGTAGTACAGGGAGACAGTCTACTGCTGACACAAAGACTGGTGGTAGTACAGGGAGACAGTCTATCATTGGTCCGCTGGTAATAGTTGCGGACGACACTCTATTATTGGCGAACGAAACGCGACAAACACTAATGAATTTATTACATGATGCATACCCAGATGAAAAAAAAAAAAGCATTTCTAATTTGCGCGCAAAATTCGATTCAGCACGGATTCAACAAGCCCCATATATTTTGATAGTCAAAAAAATTCTGAATCGGATTCAGTATTGATTCGAATTCCCAACATGATTGAAAATTTTTAACTCCATCCATGGAGTAGATGGTATTTTGGTTCAACGCAAACTAAAAAATCAACAGGTATTGGCACACGCGTTTGAAAAAATATCTCGAAGCACGAGCTGTGGGTGGTGCCACGGCGGCAGCGCATGCAGCGTCACAAGGCGGTGGATACGTGTCATATGACAAGGGGCACCACGGCCATCATCGTCACCGGGGGAGAAGCAGAAGCAGGCACCGGTGAAACAAGTGAGTGGTGTGTGTTTCTGTTTGTTTCTTAGCGGAAGTATTGAAAAAGATAGTCGAATCCCCATGTTGAGGTGGTAGTTCCGTTTCTATTGATTTGTTTCTGATGAAGTGCGATGATGTTTTCATTGCTCAGTAGATGATGGTCTCGGTATTGATGGTCTATTGGTATTCTTATTGATGTTTATTGTGGCGCAGCATTGGGTAAACCATTTCCTTTGCAATAGGAGTTGTTGGCAGCAGTTGGATGGTATACAAGTATGCAAGTGTTATTGTGTGATTCGTTTGTAGAAAGTTTGATAAAGTGTGTGATTAGCATCGGAAATTCATTGTAAATGTGTGTGATTCAGTTAAGATACAGCATGTGTGAAGAAACAAAGTAGTTCTTTGTCTGGGGATTCATTGGTTCAGTGGGGTAAAAAAGTATCAACATGTCAAAAGTCACAGATTCAAAGTGTTATTAGTGGGATGGTGTCACAGTATCCAATCGTGTGTGGGGTCTTCAAATTTGAATATCTTGTCTTGTCTATTCTAATAGCAAAAAAACAATTTTAATGTAGAGAAAATTTTTTTTTTGTTTACCATGTTAACTCATTAGTAATCATGTATAACGTGATGATTCATCATGATTAAAGCATTTACATGATTATTAAGACATATTGCAATTCGTAATTAACAAATCATTGTATCGATTTAACACTAATCAATAATGGGTGCGAGTCTCGGTGTATGTCTCTATCCGGAGACGGAAGCAACACCGGAAGTAGTTACCACACCCTGTGATTCATCTCCGGCGGTGTCCCCGTTGGATAATCATGATAATAAGATTACTCCAAGTAGTAGTAAAACTGCGCCATCCACTTCGGATGGCAATTTCAGTACTGGTAGCGAAAATAATACACCAGTAGATAGGTCGGTGACGGATGATGTCACTGTCAATCTTTCCAATAATAAATCCACTCCGGTGGGTACCAATGTCGATGATTACAGTGTCGTGACGGCATTCGGAGAAACATCAGAAGATAAGAGTGACGGCACAACGGTCAGAACTGATATAATTAGTAAATCGACGAGTCTATCGAAAAGACGTATTCGTTGCAACAACTATACATCTTCTGCCAATGTTGCAAAAAACAACACTACCAATAGTAAAACACCGGTGATGATCGGATATGGTGAAGAGTTCTTCAAAATTGATCCATTAGTTCTACTTCAGAACATGGAGAAATTTGGTATTTTAGTACTATCAAAACAATATTTCGAGAAGTTCCACCAGTACGGATTGTCGAAGACTTTCGCCATAGTTCCATTTGCAGGAGCAAGAAATGCAAAGAAAGTTAAGATGTTGAATCTATTTAGTCGGGATTTGGCTATCACAGCAGCAGCAGGGGCAGGGGCAACAGCAACAGCAACAGCAGCCTTTCCAATTCAGCTACAGTTGCAAGAAGTTGCAACCGGCATCGATTTTAAATCAGAATCACAATTCCATGATAGTAATGTTGAAGATGTTGAAATTGACGAATTCGTCTTGTTGAGGATCTTGAGATGTTTTGATAATTTTCTGATGAATGGAAAGATCGATTCAATTTCTATCGATTTCGATCTATTCCAAAAAGTGAAAAGATTCTTAAATGCCGGAGGAAGGATCGGTGTTGGTTTTGTTGATTCTGAGAACTATTTCAATAATGTGGAGTGGGTTATGAAATTTGACAAACGCAGTATTGTCAAATCGAGGGATGAGGAGGTGAATTTTGAGTATTGTTTTGGGGAAAAGGATAGTGGTGGTGTTATCAATATTCGGCGGTTGGCCAGGAATAGTGAATTCGTTGGAGTATATGGGTTAATTTTCAAGGAAGCATTGGATCATTTGCAGGGTAAACTGCTCACAGAAAACAGTAGTCGGGTGAGCGAAGGAAATCCGTTGAAAGACATGAAAGATGGCAATACTATTGTTTCACAACAGCAACAACAGCAGCAGGTTGTTTTGTTGAATAGCAAGGCGGTTGTTTGTAACCGCATGATGAAAATGTTTTTATCGATGGTAAAGCGGAGTGTTACAAAGATGATGTGTAAGAAATTTCATTGTCCGATGATGAAAAGACGAGCAACAACACATGAACAAAGGAAGGAAATAATGGCAAAGGCAGCAATAGTTGCAGCGAAATCCAATCAGAGTAATAGTTGTCCGTCAAGAAAGACATTTTCCTGTTTGCCGAGTAATTTATCTAGAAAAAGTTCCTCACCGAAACCAAGTTCATTATACAAGCCGTCTTGTTCGGAAGGAGAAAAAGACTCAGAGAGAATCATTCCCAGAAGGATACTACTTGCACATGAAATGAGACAAGATGAAACAGGACAAAAATATGCATTAATTCCATGTAGACATGGTAGAACGTTAATCCGTGAGGGAAAGATAAAATGTTGGCGGAACGGAAAGATAAAATGTTGGTGTTGTGATGAAGATGAGCGAGAACTTGCTGCAGAAGAAAGTGCAATGATATCAGTGCCAAAAGTGATGGAAAAAAACAACTCTGCTAATACTACTGAAGAATCTGCTGGACCAGGCACTAAACAATCTCAATCAAAGAAGAAGTTCCGAGATATGCATCCGTTACCAAATCGTGGAAACGTTCGAGCCTGGGTTGAGTTTATGATGAGATTTGAATACAATAAGAGTTGGTGGAGTTTTTTTAGTTATGCATTGGTGAACACGCATGACACTTCGATCAAGAATTTGACAGTACAAAAATTCAAAACTCTCGACGCAAAATATACCGGAAGCAGTCAATCAAATCCGGATCTCATGCAGCGCTGGATATGTAACAGAGAATTTTTCAAGCACCTTTACACTGTAGCACACGGGAAAGCTGGTCCCAGAGCAGCACTGGGAATGATTGCATTGGCTGATGCTCATATGTTGATCATACCGGATGTATCGAAAAAATTGTTGGAAATATATGTTGAACAAGTCGGGAATGGAATTGACTTGTGTATTGAAAGCAGTATACAAAGTGGAGATGGAGAAAATTTTGACTATTTGAAGACTTTTAACAAATTGCTTCATAGGAAGTCTGCATGGGGAGGGAAGGGAATAAGAAATTTGCATGGCAAACGTTTCAATTGGTGGAACTGGATGTGTGAGCTGGCAAAAGAAAACGGAGCAATCATCGCTATGATTTTGGAAGAACTGCGTGTTAAAGCTGAAACTGCAAAAGTCGCTAACAATTTTGAAGTTGAAAAAGATTTCAAAGAAGAAGGCTGCAAATTTTTGCCATGGTATACTGGTTTTGATGTAGACGGTTGTGAAGGTGGGTATGATAACGGTAGCGGTGGATGGTATGAAGGTGGAAAATATTATTATAAATTTCCAGATAGTCAAACTGGTGAGTTGAAAGAAAGATGTGATAATTGTGAGACGGTGCAGAATTGGGTAATGAAAAATGGAATTCCAAAAGTATGGAGAAATGGTGGTGGTAGTGGCGGTGGGAATTCAAACAATGTTGCGGTATCAAATTGTAATGGTATTGTACAAGTGCAAGAATCTCCTGGCCGAAAACACAATGACCCTGCTGCTCATTCTCAACCATTAGCAAGAGCATGCTCTACGTCCTCTACAGTCACAGTGACAGCAGTGGCACCAAGACGCACCCGTGCACCCTGTGCAAAGTCGCCAAAAACACGTGTCTCCAAACCATTGGCCAATAAAACTACTTCTTTCACTGTTTTTACACCAGCTACAAAGGATTTGAGTATGCAATTAGTCGTCGTGAACCAGCAACAAGAACGATTTGATATCATCGCATCATTGAAAATGGACGGATTATGCATTTCGCCGAGTAAATTTCAATTCTCCAAAACCGTATTGAATACTTTTCTCGAAAACAGTAAATCCTGGTGCAGTGCCAATTTCACCAGAAAGACTCCGCTCATCAAAAGCGGCTATCGCAAATTGTATTCTAACATCGCGATTAAGAACATTCCTACTCTTTCCATTAGTGAAACGGCTACGAGGAGTCGAGTGACCAGGCATGAAGTGAACATGCGGCAAGCAAGAACGAATGTAACTATTGTTGATCTTGCAAACAATTACGTCGCTGTGTCCCCTGCAAATAGTGGAAAACCGGTTGCGATAGTTCCACATCCGTGGACAATCTTATCCACGAAGAAGAAATTAAGAAAGCAGAGAGCTGTCATGGCAGCACGCTCTCCTCGAAATAGGTTCCAACACCAAAGGAAGCGTTACTTTCCACATCGAAATTCTGAAGACAACGATGGAAGTGTTACCACTAGTACTCGTTTCATGTTGTGTGCAGATGGTGAGAAAGAAGTCTTTTTGAAAAATGCAGTAAAGTGCAATCCAGTGAAAGGTTCGGTTGTAAGGACGGACTCACATTTTGAATTAGAAACAACAACAACACAAAGTTCAGCACCGCAAGCAACAGCATCATCAAAAAAGTCTCCACCAAAAGCACCAGAGTCATCACCGCAAGCAGGTGCAAAAGTAGCGTTTATCAAGGGACGCGATGGAAATATTGCTGCAGTCCTTGGTGAAGATAAATTTTATCATGCAGTTACACCATGCCAGCATGGAAATAGGAAACTTGTCGGCAAAGAAGGAGACAAAATAATTCGATGTTTTCATTGTTTGGATGAGCAAGGATCCGGTGACGAGAGTGATAATACTCCTTTTAAACGAGCTGCTGCGTCGAAAACAGGATCGAAACCAAATCGAAGGATCCAAACCAAGCCGTCACAACTCACATGTGTACCTGTAGTATCAAATACCGTATCAAAACTTCAAACTCCTACTAGTACTAGAAAAAGATACAGCACGTCAAAATTAGAGTCAACAGCAACTAGAGAACATTGCACTCCCACGGTGAGGATGTCAAGAGTCTCTCAGACTCCAAACACAGCATCAAAAAGAAAAGATGGTAGGGGTAGTGGTGGTAGTAAAAAGTTTCAATAATTTTTTGAAGAAAATGATTATAAGTGGTGAGAGGAGGAAAAAGTCATAGGGATGGTGATTTTGTTATTAACCGATTATAGTAGTGATTCAATTTAAGAGAGGTGGAGAGGATACACAATGAGTTTGGATGTAATTATTAGTAAAAACAAAAGAAATTATAGTTCTAACGGTGGGTGGTGAAAGAAGTTTGTTTTGAGTTAGAAGAGGATGTTCTTCTGTAACTAGAAATATTGACAAAACTAAAGATCGGCAGAAAATTTGTGATTTGATTCGAATGTTGTATGGTAATGATAATTGTAGAAGCTGTATGATTCTACCGATGCCGGGAAAATTTGTGATCCGATATCGCAGACTGTATTGGTGCACACCAAAAAGAAAATTTAAAATTTCGTTTGATCTCTGATCAGAACCAGAGAGATCGAAATGATGTTGAAAAGTCAATCTAGCTCGTCAAATTCGACAGTACTACCAGCGCGATTTAATCAACAACTATAATAATCTATGATCTAAAAGGACACCGTCGAACTCAGATGAATAATTGTTGAGATTTGATGGGGAGTAGTGTGATAGAAGGACACGACGAAAGAAAACACTGATAATCGTGCTCCGGTAAATGTGCACATAAATTTGACAAAGTACTAATTACTATTGATTCCATAGTATTCGTAAAAACTGGGACAAGAAACATACGCAGAAACAGCCGCCTAGTGTTGATATAAAAGAGCCGCATTTTTTTCCAATCAAGGATGGACAGAACCTGGTCAAAAACACCAACGTATCGCAGCATCAAAACAGCAGTATAAACACAAGTCCTTCATCATGTGGCTGTGTTTAGATGGCGATTAAGAGAAATGCTTGACAGAACAACAACTAATTACTTGCGATCCACAAGCAGATGATACTGTTACTGTTGCCACAGTCGAAGGCGGACTGAGAAAACAGCAGCGAAAAAAGAAAATGTCCCATTGAATTGGCGTTGATATTTGATGTACATCCATTGTATGAAGAGGCAACTAGTTGTCTCGTTTACTATGTATGCAGTGAGTTTTGGTATTGATATTAATAGTACGATTCCAAATTGTTTGATTTACGTATCTAAAACAACCTATCTAATCAAGACTCGCGAGAATTCAGAACCGGATTAACCGAGTCTTTGATTCTGAGTACACAAAACCTAGTGAATATTACATTCTCTATCTGTCCATCAGACTTAATATGAAAATCTATTTCAAAATCGTTTCTTCATAATGCATATGGCATATTGCCGTTACGTATGAAGAAAGAGTAACACAGTTAAATATTCTTGAAATGTGATGTAGCAGCAGAGTTGCCGCGTCGAATTAGCCTAGAATTATCAAACAGCATCAAAACGTTAACACATACTTTGGACATTTAGCAATACACTGAAAACATCTACATTACAGTTGTTGGTTTTAGTAGAATGATCTATCGTAATAGTTTGCAGCAAAAAATTGCAAACACCGATGCCAAGAGACCGAACGCATCGAAAATTATCAACTTGACTATCATTTTCATTCAAAAATTTTCGTTCCTCATCCGTCGAGTATGAATGTTCGGTGCAGCTCAACGAACATTCGGATGCCAGGAGCGCGTGATGTTGGTGTAGTGTTTTGTTCTTCGAAGTAGAATGGTGTGTCTATTGGTGTATGTGTGGAACAAAATGCGAATATCATATCTTGCAAGGCGGACATCAACAGTAAGATTCACAGAGTGTGGGAATCCAGTCCGGTTGTGTGATGAGTGGAATCTGAAAGTATATCAAAAGTCAAAAATTGTGTCATTCCAAAAATCAGTTATGGTATTCTAGCTGTCTATTGTAATGGAGGTGCATTTGTAATGGTATGTCAGATTGTTTCCATTGAGAATTTGCATAGATAAGATTCATTCAAAAATCACAAAAATCGTAAAACTACCGTTGAAAGAGCAAAAACCACCCTCCAAAATGGAAACCCAACCCGAAAAAATTCGAACTCTCACAATACGGCGTTGTTCTGGTACATCAATCACAATCAAAATCCCCGACCACGACTTTGAAGAAGCAACCCTGAAAACAATCCTACCAACAATAGCAACGGAACTGACCAATATTCTTCGTGAAGAATTCAAACGTGGCGACATCAAATATCTTCGAGGCGCTGTACCACCAGGTCTATTGAAGTTCATCAATTTAGCATTTAGTGATAGCCCGGTTGATGATAGGTCTCCTACTACAGCAGCAAAAATTTCAACGGCAGAACCATTTGTCTCTTTAGATACACAACTCGACGACGTTGACTTCGAAAATGTTCTATTGATGGTGCAAGACTTGTCTCCCGAAGAACAAACATGCTTGGAAGAAGCTGGTAGAAATTTAGAAAAAAAGAAGCAAGAAGGGCTGGAGAAGATTGCCAAAATTGATTACGATGCGATTGCAGCACGACGCCGCTGGATGCAAGATGTACGGATACGGGCACCATTTGACCATGAAAACGCGGTAAAACAGGCAAAACACTTTTTCCCAGATAATAAACTTGAGGCTCAAACAGATTGGTACACCGGCAAAATGCAAGAAGAAATTTTCAAAACGGTTGACAGACGGTGCAGATACCAGGATGCCAATGGATATGTTGAAGAATTTCAAATTTCACCACGAGCACGAGCACGAGCACCAGCAGCAGGTCCAGCTGCGAATCAGCACGGCGACGAGGACGAGCCAACTTCATGGACATCTTTCGATCCATTTAATGGCGTCATGGAACCATCGTATATGGAGCAAAATACCACCGGTAAATCGATGTCCACAGAAAGTTTGAAACGAGTACGAGAACTACTGTATTTGATGCCAGCGGAGTTGTTTCATAGTAAAGATGCATTTCGCTATGTGGATAGTATCGGGCCGTATAGGCGTCCTACCAAGGAACAAATTGCTCGCCGAGAATACATCGAGCATGTCCGTCGGGGTTCCATTTTGGACTGGGTCTGTAGTGTTTGTTTAATATTTCCAGATGAAAAGCTGTTCAGTATGGTATGGGAGTATTTAGAAGAGAGTAATGGAGGAACAGTGAAGAATGTTGTTGTTTCGTTGAAAAATGACGTTAGCGAGGAGAAGCCCGTTGATATTGGATTTGGATTTGGTGGTCTGATTGTTGACACAAAAACGAAAAATCGTGAACTTGGACCGGTTTTAACTCCGTTACGGGATGTCGCAGAATTGAAGTTCCGGGAGAATGTTGCAAAGATCCTTACCGAAGTAATCGAGGCCAAAGATGAGATTGGGGAAAAGTATTTGCGAAAGTTTCTAGGAAAACCAATGCAAAGTCAATTTTGGATGCGAGAAGTCTATGCAAAGATACCATATGATGATGATAGCGATGATCACGAAGACGAAACCAAGTCAAACCAAGGAATTCATGAGACGAGTTATTTGACGAAATTGACGAATGCGATGTGGCGACACCCATATTTTGAAATGGATGCATCATTGGCGGATCAAACACCAGCGGATTTCAGTCAGCAGCAATCGAACCTTTCAAAACTCATGAGTGAAGGTGGAAAAATTATATTCGCCCGCCAGCTGCTAGAGAAGCAAAAAGAAAACATGAAGAAATTGATGTCTCAAGGGCGTTGTGATTTTAGCAAGGAATTAATGGTTTACTTTTTGGAAGAGGACCCAGCAAACGGTAAAGATCTGTGGGCATTCATTCAGAGCGATAATTGTCCGGTTCCATGTAAAAAGTTTGCATTTGACACGATATTTCGAGTTTGGAAAAACGGGGAGGGAAGACTTGCGTCATATTTTGCGGAAACGACAGTATCACCACTTCAGCAATGTTTGATTAAGATTATGCAATGCACACGGGAAAATAATGATCATACCAATAGCAATGTTACTGTCCATGGAGAAGCTGCTGCAGAAGATTTGCTGAAGCAGCTGCAATGGACGAATAACTACCGGAATTATTACGATCGATCTGCAGTCAAAAAGGCGACAAATTTGCTGGAAACAGTATTACCTGAGTCATCGGATGCGCTTCGGGAGCAAATTGCAAAAGAATTTGAAAAACGACAAGAAAGTGACGGATTTGAGAAATTTATGGCAAGACATTTACCAGAAAGATTTCGGCGCGGCATCGCGAAAGATATCAAAAAGCGTGGTTATATCAGTTTAGAAAGATATGCAGCTATGGCACGTGCGTATGTGCATACGGACATTGAAGGTTATCTGGGGAATGATCATCCTCTGGTTTCGTTTTTCGATTGTTTACAAGTTGCGGTGGCAGGATTACGGCCATGGCGAGCGCCAGTACGGAATAAATCGGAAGTTGTACAACAACCAGGAGGAGTTGAAAATAATCAAGCGGAATTGGCAATGGAAAGCAACTTAGCGGAATTGGCAATGGAAAGTAACTTAGCGGAATTGGCAGTGGAAAACATGACTAGTGGAATAGTGCAAGGTACTAGTGGAAAAGTTTTCAATGGGGTTGAAAAAGTTGAAAAAGTTGAGAAAGAACCAGAGGATACGACCCAAACAAAATCAGTATTAAAGTCATCAAAAGAACCCAACACGTTGAAAGTGAAAAGGGTGAGTTTTCAAATATGAATATCAAATCACCGGAAGAATTGGGTAGTGGTGGTGGTGGTGTGTTGGCTGGAGGTTTGGTCAGGGGGATTTGCTTTGAGTTTTTGAACAGAAGGTGATTCATTTTGGAGGATAGTTTGGAGAATTGATTTGTGGATGAGGATGCAGGAGGGATAGAAGGAACAGGTGAACAAAAAAACATGAACAAGGGATAGAAGAAAAGCAATGTTTTAGTTCGTCGAACGTTTTTGGTTGATATAATAGTTGAATATTTTGTTGGTGTGATGTGATTGAGATTGTTGATTTGACAAACAAATACAGTTGGTTTTACAGTTTTACAAACTCTTGATTAGTACAGTTTTAGATTTGTTAGCAGTAAGTTTATTGATATACATTGTCTGGAGAGTGTGTCTTTTCTCTTAGTTTAGTCTTTTCTTAGTAAATGTTTTAGTTAATGTCCATGCGGATTTATCTTCTTAATGATTTCATGTGTAAAGATTAGTAGCATTGTTAGCAAGTATTGAGTCAGTTACAGTGTATCTCTTGAATTTGGCATTAACTAGCAGAATTTATCATTGGAACTACTACAAAAAGTTGGTGTAAAGATATATCAATTCATCGAGTCATCAAATTCTTGAGTCGGGTGGCGTACGTGATGCTGCATGCATATTTGTAGCAGGTTGTCTTGTGATATGAGCGCAGTGTGTTGAGAGTGTAATCATTGTTGGGATGTGGGTCGAAGAGGGAACTGTGCAAAAAGCATGAGGGAATGTTGTTCGTTTAGCATTGGAATTTGAAACGATCTAGGAATAGAAATAGGAACATATCGTGTAGGACTTGCGTTTGCTATGATTTTGGTAGTAATGTAAAGCGAATCATTCTATATCATTGTGATCATATCCATCATCTCTCAAAATGCCGACTCTCACGCTCCAACGTTGTTCTGGCACTCCTATTAAACTACAAATCTCCGACCATGACTTCGAAAACGAAACTCTACGGACAGTTCTACCAATAATCGCAGCGGAACTAGAGAACATACTCCGTGATGAGTTCAAACGAGGCGAAATAAAGTATTTCCGCGGAGCCGTACCGATTAAGTTTTTGAAGTTCATCAATTTAGCTTTCAGCAATAGTCCCTCTGATAGTGGCTTCGGTGAAGAAACAACAGCAGCAACAGCAGCAGCAGCAGCAGATCCATTTATTTCTCTCGATACACAACTATGCGAAATCGACTTCGAAAATATCCGATTAATGGTACAGGAGCGTTCTGACGAAGAACAAGCGAATCTGAATGCAAATTTGAATGAAGCATGCAGTGCTTTAGAAAGAAAGCAGAGGCAAGGGCTAGAAGAAATGAGAAAAGTTGATTATCGGGATGCATATAATTTTGAAATGAACCAAAGAGCAAGAGAAGGCAGAATTTCCCTCGACAGAATTTCCCTTTTCAAAACCTTTCATTGTCCAACAACACGGTTAAGACATGGAAAATGCATCTTTCCTACAAACAAGTTACATGCGCAAACGGATTGGTATTGCAAAGAAGTACAAAACGAAATTTTCAAAGTAGCTCTGCGTCGAGAGAATACAGCTTGGGATTGTTTTGATCCGTTTGGTAATGTTCTTGAACCGGTTCCTCATGATAGGAAAACTATAGGCGATGCATTATCGGAGTCGAGTATCGAACGAGTAAGGGAATTACTATATTTGATGCCGCCGGAAATTTTTCATAGTAATTCATTTCTGTATGTTTGCAGTGTTGGACCACATCACAGGCACAGCAATAATCATGTCCGACGAGGTTCCATTCTTGATTGGATCTGCAGTGTATGTCATATGGTGCCGAATGAAGCGTTATTTGGTGTAGTGTGGGACTATTTGAAAGACAGTGGGGGGACAATGGATGGAGTAATTCGGTTGTTAAGCGGCGATGGTCAAGTGGGGGATCGATTGCAAAATGCGAGCGTTGAGGGTCATGTCGAAAACGTTGATGAAGCTGCAAGTCAGAACGATGAGGATAATAATTTTACAGAAATTGGGTTGCAAGAATTTGGGCCAGTTTTGAATCCGCTACGAAAATTGATCACAGTGTTCGGAGAGTTTTCTGCAAAAGTTGTCATTGACGTTCTAGAAGAAGGTGGTGGTAGTCTCGAAGAATCCCATGTGAAAACCTTTTTCCAGAGTCCTTTTCACGATACTCAATTTTGGCTCCCAGAAATATACGGAAAGATGCCTATGGGTGAAGAAAGTTACTTGAAAAAATTGACCGATTATATGTGGAGTCATCCGATGTTTGATGCCGAAAGCGAGTTGGGAAGCGGAGTCTTGTTTCGTTTGATAGCAATGGGTGAAGGTGGACAACGCGCATTTGTCGAGCAATTAAGTCAAAAGCAAAAGTTGCTGCCTATGTTTCAAGGAAAACATCAAGGCTTAGATGTTTTGGTTTGGTTGTTACTGAAGTCGGAATGCAGTGAGCAACTATTGGAACTTATCATGCACGGTGATGATATCATTTCATCGGAAATAAAAGAATTTGCATTCGATTCGATCTTCCAAATCCCATATCCCTGCGAAGCAGAAATTAAGCGTATTGCGTTTAGCGAGGCGTCGAAAAACACATACAAAGAGCAAGTGCTTGCGTTATATTCCGAGAGAGCAGTGTCCGCATTTCAGCAATGTTTAATAATGACTATGGTCAGTGGTCACGGTTGTAGCAGTTATTATGGCCCGTCTGCATTCAAAAGGATGAAAAATCTGGTGGAAAAGATACTTCGTGCAGCACCAGAGAGAGCCGCAAAAGAATTTGAGAAAGGACAAGAAAGCATCGGATTCAAAGCGCATATCCATCGACATTTACCAGAAAAATTTCTCCAAACAATCGAAACAGATATTAATGAACGAGGCTACATAAGTTTAGAGAAGTATGCAATTTTAGCACGTGAGCATATCTTAAAAGAATTGAAGAGATTTGAACATGGTGATAATGAAACAGAAGCGATTGATAGTGGCACGAAGAACGTTCTGGTGTTGTTTTTCGAATCGGTAGAAAGCGCTGTTAAGGGATCACGACCGCTTGACGGACCAGTAATCGTGACGCCATCGGAAACGGAAGCCGATGCGGATTTGAGTGTGCGAGTACGGGATGCAGAGAAGAGTGTGCGAGTACAGGATGCAGAAAAGTCTTTGGCAAAAACTCTAGATTTTAGCGAGGATGTGACAATTCTACAGTTCTTCATGTTTTTGTTTAAGCTATTGTTGCAGCTAACAATAATTGGTTGTATCTGTATGAAAGATGTCTTTGTGTCAATATGTTGGAATGAAGAGAGCAAATCTTCCGAATCGAATACTGACACTGAGAGTTTGGCAAATGACAATCTCGATGCTAGTGGTGGTGTTACAAATGACGATATCGATGCTAATAGTGGCGGTGTAACAAATGACAATGTCGATGCTGATGGTGGGGTTATAACAAACACTGGTGAAGAGAGTTATGATAGTATCATAGACAGTTCAAGAAGAATGAGAATGAAGAATTTCGATGCTAGTGTGTCAGGTAGTGGTGGAAGAAGTTTTGATGATGACCGTGATAGTATTGGAACTTGTGAAAATAGTACTGGAAATGTGCAGCAATATGATCCGGAAATGGATTTACCAGTGTCATCACCGTCATCATTATCAACTGCTGGTAATACTGGGGTCGTGGAAAACGATAGTGACAAATCAAGTAGCATCAGAAGTCCCGTTCCCACTTCAAATAACAGAAGTTTAGAAAATCTTGATGAAATTGTAGACCGTTCGGAATTCATGAAGGGATATTATATTTTTCCGAATACAAATGCAGAACATTTTCAGGAATTCGCAATCATCTCGTACGAAGAATATTTAGAACTAGTGAAACAACATGACGGTGTTGCTCCATGGTTGATCGGAAGTGAGGCATAAGTGAGATTATTAGGTGGGAATTTTCGCGGGTGAATGTGTAGATACTAAGATTAGTTGGGAATGTGTGAAGAAGAGTGAAAAATGATGGAAAAAAAGATTTAGGAGGAGGGATAGAGGAAGAGAATTGAGATTCGGTTTGATTTGTTTTGATAAATTCGTATGAGTTTTAGGAAATTGGTGTAAAAGTTTGCTTGATTTTGTTTGATGTTTTTCAATCTGGTTAGTTCGTGATGTGCAGTGTGAAAATTTCAAGGAAGAGTTTGGTAAAATTTAGCAAGTTCTTATATGGGATTATAGTGTATATTTTTTCTTGGGCATTAGTGAGTAAACAATGAATTTTCAATGGATTTACAAAAAGTTGGTTTGATGACATATTGAAATTCTTGAGTCAACCGTGGTGGATCGCGATGGACGTGTGCATCATGTTATTGAGTTAGCTCGTGGTGTGAGTCTGGTCATGTGTCGAGAGTATGTAATCAGGTGTTTGTGGTGTCGAGTGAAAAGAATACCGTGTATAAATGTGATGATGCGTGGTTCGATCGTGTAGTTTCTGGAAAAATGAAATCTAAGTATGCGCATGCAGGTGTTATAGGATCATATCATAGGACAAGCATGAATCATAGGTTTTAGTGGCGAGCAATAAGTATTTCATCTTACGATCAATTCGTTATTGAGCAAAAATATAGCGTCTTCCGAAACCATGCCGACTCTCAGGATCCAACGGTGTTCTGGTACTCCCATTGAACTACAAATCTCCGACCACGACTTCGAAAACAAAACTCTGCGAACAATTCTGTCAGCAATCGCAAAGGAACTGACCAATATTCTTCGTGAAGACTTCAAACGTGGTGAAATAAAATATTTCCGCGGAGCTGTGCCGCCAAGTTTACTGAAGCTCATCAATTTAGCATTTACTGGGAGCCCATCAGATGATAGTCCTACTGCAAAAACAGAAGAACCGTTCATTTCATTAGATACGAAATTGTGCGAAATTGATTTTGAAACTGTTCGATTGATGGTGCAGGAATTGTCTGATGAGGAGCAAGCAGAATTGGAAAACGAGTGCAGTGATCTAGAAAAAAAGCAAAAAGAGGCGATGGAGTACGTTGCGAAAATTGATTTTGCTGTTGTTGCTCGGCAACGCCGGATTGCCGACATAATTTACCGAAGAGCGCCATATGATGAAAGCAGTGCCAGAAAACAGGCTCGACAATTTTTCCCGAAAAACAAGGTGCAGGCACAAACGGACTGGTACTGCCATGGAATGCAAGAAAAGATTTTCAAACATATCTATCCTACCAGTACACCTCTGAATTTACCACAGCGTGATCCTGCAGAAAAGGCAGGGACTGTTCTGGATCCATTTGCTGGCCTAGCCGAACCGCCGCCGCCTCAACCCATGTCGCCGGAGAATCTGGAACGCGTGCGAGAATTACTGTATTTGATGCCGCCCGACTTATTCCACAGTAAAGATGCATTTTTATACGTGAACACAGTCGGACCACATCGGCGCCCCAGCAGCAATCAGACTGTTCCACGGGAAAACATTGAACATGTCCGTCGAGGTTCAATTTTGGATTGGATCTGCAGCGTATGTATGATTTGGCCAAATGAAGAGTTATTCACTATGGTGTGGGAGTATTTGTTGGAAAGCAATGGGACAATGAAAGACGTTATTCGATCATTGCAGGTTGATGGAAATGGTGATTCTACTGGTGGAGGTGGGAAAGACGCGGGTATAGTTGTTGAAAGTCGGGAGCTTGGACCGGTTTTGACACCATTGAGGGATGTTGCTGGATTGTTTGGCGGGAATGTTGCAAACATCATTATCGAAGCGTTGGAGACAGATGAGATTGAAGAAACTTCTCTGCGAAAATTCTTCGAGAAACCCTTGAGTAATGGATTTTGGCTTCGAGAAGTTTATGGAACGACGGACTCAACATACCATCTGACAAGGCTCGACAAGCCGAGTGAATTGATGAAATTGGCGAACGCCATGTGGCGACATCCCCGTTTCGATGTCGATGCTGCATTAGGACATGATCGGACATATTGGAATGAATGGCTAAATCTGGATCGCATGAGCGACGCCGGACAAATTGCATTCTACAAGCAGCTGCTCGAGAACAAGAAAAAACTGAAGATTTCGATGTTTCAGGGATGGCAGAATGGGAAGAGTATTGTAAGACACTTGTTAGAAAACCCAAGAACCAGTAAATATTTGTGGGAATTCATTGACAGTGATGACTGTCCGACAAAGATAAAGAAATCTGTAATGAAAACAATCTTTGAAAACCGCAAAATGCAACGACCACGTGCTGTAGCTCCTCCAACTTTAGCACCGTGTATGTTCGGAGTGTCAGAGTTTCAGAAATGTTTGATGAATATTGTGTGCGAACCATTTACCGATCGCTCTCGTCACTACGATGAACATTGGGAACGTCAGTACGCTCGAGAAACGTGTGATGGGCCGATTAATCTGGTGAAAACGATATTGCCGTCAACAGCAGAAGAAGCTGCAAAAGCTTTTGAAAAAGCACAAGAGAGCGTCCTTGGATTCCAGTTATATCAGTCGGGCCGTTTACCAGAAGAATTTCGGAAAACCATGCAAGAAGAAATCAATACAAACGGTTGTATGAGTTTAGAAAGATTTGCAGTTGTGGCCCATGAGTATTTTGTAAAGAGATCTAAATCGGATACAGGTGGACGTCGTGCTCTGTTTTTCAAATGGTTGCGAGATATTGTGAAAGGCGTTGTAAAACCGTTGGAAAATCCATCGCAGGATGTGCAAAAAGTTTCAATTGGGGTTGCAGCGGAAGTAACCAAGGAAAAGCAGGGTGTTGACGCTCGTGGTGATGTCGAAAAAGATGGTGGTTATGTCGAAAAGGACAGTGGCGAGGTGGAAAGAGATGGTGGTGAAAAAGGTTTTCAGAATGAAGAGTCAGTACTGAAGGCAGTGAACAATCCGCAAGATCTAAGTCAATATCAACTCGGCAGACAGGAAGCAATACAACATAAACCTATTGTGGGAGAATTGGGTGTTGGTGGTGGCCCTTTTTCCCGCGATCCGAATAGTCATCAATTTCAGAATCCGAATATGACAACGACGCATTTGCCGGGAATTGAAACGCGTTTCGGACCGATTCCTCGTTCCAATTTCCAAGTTGCGGCTTCAACGAGGTCAGGTCCCAGCAACAACGGCACCGGCAGTATTCTCCAAACGAGACCATACTGTAATCCTTCGTATGATTTTCAATTCGTCGGACTTTGCAAAACCGTTCAACCTCCTACTAAAAGTAACACGATCGTTTTGGGACAGCCTCCGAATCCTGTACGTCCACGTCTCGGTCAAGAAAGAGGTTTCACAACGGCTTTGATATCATCGACAGCAGCACCAAGAGGACCATTGAATCAAGATAGACCATTAATCCGGACAACTGCAGATGGTGCTATTTCGGCTACATGCGTGTTTGGGTTGACGGAGTCGAGATTTGACAATACGATGAAAGCAAAGGAAGAAAAATGTGATGGTGGGAAAAAATCAGAAGTTTCCGGTATAGAAAAATTTGATGATGATGATGGCAACTAGTCGAGTTAATGGTGGGAATATACTTTTGAAAATTTGCGGGAAGTGGATTGGAGCGGATGTGTTTAGTGTGGAATGTTGTTTAGTGGAAGTAGGTTGGGATATAATTTGGGAATGTTGAATGTGTGTGGAGGTTCATTAGAATTCAGGATAGAAAACGCCGGAGAAGATTTCATTTGAGGAATTGTTTGAAGATTTTAATTGGTATTTCGGTTGAGGATTAGAATTTGGTGTTATTGTGATTGACGGTTTTCGATTTGATAGTTGTTGATATTGAGATTGCAATTGATATGAGTGTTGATTTTGTTAGTTGACAGAACATTTCTGTGATAGTAGTTGATTGTGTTGTAGTAGGTTAGTTCAATGCAGACTATACAGTTCCTACCAGTAATTGTTTTAGTGTTACGTGAGTTCGTAATGATCATTTCAAGATTAAGAAAATGCATATGTTAGTAGCAGATTGTAACTCGTTAACAGTGAAATTTGTACATCTTGATTTCTCTTGGTTGGTAGCATATAAGATTATGTCATGATTCACTATGAGCAAAACAAATTCTTCATAGCATGGTTGTACAATGATTATTAATTCAGTGAGTCAAGAATGATGTTTGTACGAAGGGTGTCTTGCGTGAGTGTTTGGTCGTTGTTATCGTCCCGAGGGAATGTTGTCCTGTGTGTGAGAGAGAAGTATTCCAGTATGGATATCATTTGTAAATCGAATTCCATCTCTTGGCCTCAAAAAAAAAATACATGTGAATCTACTCTAAGATTTTTTGCAGTTTAAGTAAAAGCAATTGATTAAGTTCAAAAAACGCATCGCACAGATCAAATGCCATTGAACAAAATGGCATCCTTCAAAACAACAATGAGACTCTCAAGAGTCGTTACCACGACACTCCCGCTCATGATGATGTCCGACGGTATAAACAGTGGTGTAACGCTGGTAGAAGCCCTAGCAGCAGCATCACCGAATTCACAAAAGCCAGCTAAAAAAGGCCGAAAAAAAACCTTCCACGAAGACACCTTGATCAAAATGCACAAACATAGTTTTGGTGAAGACGATATTTACACAGCCAAAACCGATAATTGGGTAGATGTTGACGAAGTCGACACCGATTGGAAACCGCTGGGAACAACCATAGCATACGATCCAAGAATTGTTCTACACCCTGACGTACCCGATAGATATGGTTTTCTATGGGCGAATAGTAGTTTGAGCACGGACTCGTTTGATATTATGAGTAATGTGTTGGTTGAAGTCACTGATGATCAGCAGAAACTTGGTGAGAATGGTGATTTGGGGGAGAATATGAGAAACAATCAGGGATTTGGTTTGTTTTATGTCAAAGAAGATTTCGGATCATTCCTAGAAGGACAATTTCGTAACGATCTACATAGCGCTTACGACAGGAATCCGGGGGATTTAGAAGTTCAATTTGGCAACGTCGTTCGTCAACATTCATTGTGGGATAACTATGGATATAGGAAAATTGATGAAAGAACTGGGTCGAAAGATGGTTTTGGGATTGTATTTGAAAGGAAAGAATCAACAGCGCATACGGCTGCGAAATTTAGTGAACCTAGTGAAAAAGGTGGTGCAAATGGTATGGTAAATAAGACATTGAATGTGAGATGCGTGGGAGAATTGTTTCACGGAGATGACGCCGTGGTAAGGAAGGGAAGCAATTCACAGTGGTTGAGCTCGGTAGCGTTGCCACCGGAAAAGGTTGGCGCGCGGGAAAAACAAATTTCGATGTTTATGGATAAGATGCAGAAGAAATATTTAGGAATACAGGTTGGTCTTTTTGTAGTTGTTTGTTTATTTGTTGGGTTTTAAAAGCTTTGACAATTATTATGATGAAGTTCAAACTCAATGGAATCAGAGCTTTTGTATAAAAAAATTCGTAAAAAAAAATCGCAAAATGGAGAACCTGGGCATCGATCCCAGTGCCTCTCGCATGCTAAGCGAGCGCTCTACCATCTGAGCTAGATCCCCTGTTGCATGCTGATTCAGAAATTAAAAATGATTCAAAAAAAAATCTATTTTGTGTACACATGGTGACTCAGGCGATGTCAAGTGTGTATCCATGGTGATTCACCTGATGTTAAGTCATATACATGATGATTCATTTGATATCAATGTCCAACTATACTAGCATACGCCAATATAACAAACAAGAAAACAAACAAACAAAAATACAACAACAGATCAAAGTCCGTCGTCATCATGTTTCTGCTTATCTCGATGGATTTGGTGAAGTTTGTCGATTTGCACCTTTGAAATTTTTGGACGGTTACATTGGTTTTAGTGGATATTCTGGGATGAAATACGATGCAACAGAAATCACCCGGAGAAGAGGAGCAGACATTGATGCAAGGATGGCACAACGTGGAGTAAGTGTACAAAATGGAAGATATACTATCAATAATCAACCAGTAAGTTTACAACAGGCGACAGCTGCAGCTAATCAGGTATTATTGTAGTTTTGGATTTAGTAGTACTCGTAGAGTTTTGTTTGATGTGGATTTTTAGGATAAGATTTTTTACCAAGATGAATTCCGATGTGAATCAAGTTATCAAGATCAAAATTCCCGCCCTAACACGCAAACATGAAACACATTCAAAAAAAAACAGATCCAAGATGAACTCCAACGTAAGTCCTACCAAACCTCACTCCCTGTCTACATCCTCAACCTAAAAACTCTAAATTTAGATGAAAATCACGTTGGAGAACTGGATTCCTCCGGTCTCTTTGCCGATATGGAAGTAAATCTTAAACAACATGATTACATAGATCAACATGATCAAGCAACAGCAATCAACAGACTAAATCAATTGTTGGACCGTTATATTAAGAGGAGTGATTATCATCCATTGTTGTACAATTTGGAAAAATTGGATAGAAGGACTGGGGATATTGAATATTCAGTGTTCAAATTCAGGAAAGAATTGAATATATTGTTGGATGGAAAAGATTCGATGAAGAGTCTTGGTGAAGAGTTGGGGAAAGTACAAAATTCATTCATTTCTCACAAACGTGTTCAAGAAGAACAGATGACGATGTTACAAGATGGATTAGAGTTTACAAACAATCAATATCGGAAAATTTCTAGTGCGAGATCGTTGCAGAGGTTACATCAATCGATTGATAAGGTTGAGAATACTGCTTTGGATGGGGGGATTGGGACAAGTTCGCATTTGGTTTATATTGTGATTGGGATAGTGGTGGTGATTGGGATAATAGCATTGAAAATGAGGAATGTAGAGAAAAAAAGTGAAAGAGGAGGTGGTGGGGGGGCTTTGGGGGGAGGTGTGGAGTTGCAGGGGTGGTAGATGTACGTTGAAGTGGTTGAGTGGAGTTGGGTTGGTTGAAATGGTTGAGTGGAGTTGGGTTTTGGAAAATTATGATAAAAGCTGATGTATTGGCTTGGGGGGAAATAATAGATTAAATCCGTATACAATTGGTTTATTTTTCAATAGCATTGATTGGTTGGTACATAAATGGAGTTACAAAATTTTACATGGGGAATGAATTAAAAGCAAAAAATGAATCCTTTTGTGAATGCATATAGACCGTATTGGTTTTCATTTATAGTTGGTGTTGCATTGGAAAATTGTGTTTGGTTATATATTTACCCATAGAAATGAACATAGGTTCTGGATTGGATCGATGATGTTAAAAAAAATTTGGCCATTCGATATTGAATTGAATTGACTATGGTTAGCATTGGAGCAGCATGCAGCTGCAGTTGGATTTCGAGGGATTTGATAAAAGTTCAGCATTGTAGTTGGAAATCGATTATGAAACGTGACAGCTGTTATTACAGCAAGTCTCTTTCGAAGTCTAATTCTGATAAGAGGCGCGACATAGCGACGTCGCGGTGTTTAAGGGTGGCAGTGTTCAAATTCAAAGATGAAAATCCTGTGCAATGACACTTCTTCAGAAGTTTAGAAATTTTTTTTTACCAGTTCCAACAAGTCTGATCATCATCTGTTTCGGCGCAGCACAGAATCGTTATTATCCCATTTTCGTAAATTGCAACAATTAGTTAAATCAGAAGTACATACCAACAAAAAAAACAATGAGCAACTCTGTGCCGCCCCAGGAATTTACAGCAGGCGTAGTTGACGACGATATTGATGTCAACGGCTCCAAAATTTCCAAAAATCCATCAGTAAAGTCATCAATAAAAGATACTACTGCAACACAAGAACGTTCACTCATGTCATCCCCCTCATCACCATCATCTTCCCCCCCAACGACGCCCCCCCAACGATCGTTCAAATCCACCTTCACCGACATCTCCGATCTCCTCGTCTACACAGTCGCATCCAAAGCTAAACCAGAAGTCTACTACGTCATGCATTCAGTCAACACCCTCGGTAAAATGGATTTTTATTTCCGCGGGACAGGCGATCAAAAACTACAACATTGGTCTAGTGTGCTAACGAAACTAGATTACACTCGTGATATGGCGTCGAGGTATGAGAATAGACTCCATTTATTTCTAGACGCGTATGATATCATTGTATCAGCTAGTGGAAAACAAGTGTTGAAGAAATATCAGGAATTGCGTGATGGAGAATTGGTTGGGTTGGTGGAGGAGAATAGTTTGGAAGATTTAGGGAATATGGATAAGGGAAAAAATGGAATTATACCAAGTCATTATAAGAAAATCGAAGAAAATACTTGTCAAGTATTTTTTACAGCAGAATATTGGTGCAGTGCTTGGAATTGTCCTGGATTAGGTGGAGTTTATGTAAGACCAGCGAGTAAAAATTCTAGTTCAAACAATCATAATGATCATAATGCAAATGAGAAAAAAAAAATCTCCAACTCTACATGGACTCGATTGAAAAAAAAACTTGCACACAAATACAATGGTGGAAGGAGTGACATTTACAGATTCAAAGATGGAGGCGGTCATGAAAATTTTGCATTGGGGGATTCGAAATATAGGTATTTGAATTCGGGGAGTTTTATTGGACCTGGTCATGTGATCAAAGAACTAATGGAAGAATACAAGATCCCCGAAATGGAAGCGAAAGGTGTGACACACGGGAAAATTGTTGACGATCAAGATTATTGGGCTGAGGTTTGGAGAGCAGAAGCGAAGAGACCGTTGGAAAAAGGTGGTCCGAGAGTTTGTTTGGATCAAGATGGGGTAATTTTTCAAAGTGCAGCGATGACACAAGTTGGGTTGGGTGGTAGTGGTGGCGTTGGGGATTATATGCAGAGTAGCGTCAAGAAGATGGAGAACGAAGACGATGCTGAGGCGATGTTTGAAGCGATGACATGTATATTCTTGGTTTTTGGTGGGCGGAATTTTTTGCAAAAAAGTTTCGTGGGTTGAGATTCATATTGTTCCCGCGTTATCACGATGAAAGCAATGGAGTTTTTTCCGACCAAAAACACATGTTCAAAAAAACAAACTGATCATAAGCAAAACAAACATGAAGACATGAACAATTATAAACAGGTGTCGACCCCCAAGAATCCCGACTAAAACAATGCTCTCAACCCGAGCTCCTTTTCTATCCAAAAGCACCTATCGGCTCGAAATTTATCAGACAGATTGGATTGAATGAAGATCGTCCTCAAACTACACCTGCTGTTGTCCATTTCAATGCAGACAAAACGCAATTTTATGAAACTTATGATACATTATTTCAAATTTCAGAACATTCACGGAATGGCAAAGGACTGGATGTTTACGATATTAATTGGTCTATGACTGGACCTGTATATGCTTCTGTAAATCGAGCTTTGATGTGGTCATTAAGGAATGAATTTGTGATTATGTGTTTGATTGTGGGATGGTGTAGTTTGTTGTTTTTTGGGAAAGTTGGGTGGAAGATATGGAGAGTTGCTGTTTATTATGGTAGTTTTTTGGGGAATTCGAAGAAAGGTTTGGTTGAACTTCATCATGTGGAAGAAGACGAAGAATTTGAAGAAGAAGTTGATAGTGATTCAAAGAATATTACAAGAAGTGTGAGTGCAGAGACAGATCACAATTCCTCGGTAGAAGAACAGATTGCTTTTGAAGAATTAGAAGGAAACATAGACAAGGAAACTACACGGAACAATCTTCAGAATCATAACAAAAGTCACAAACGAAGACACGCAGATTTAATACAACGACAGGTTGATAAAGAAGTTTTCCCGACGTCGATTTCGTCGATTTACCAACATCTGAGTTTTTTACAACTGGGTGCATTTGGTGCATTTTTAAGGAAAAATTCACTTTTCCGGGGTATACTAAAAGTTGTTTTCATCCTTGTCCTCCTAAATCTCTATCATCATTACGGCGTGCGTTTTTTGAAACAGGTTCCGTTTCGTTTGGTCAACATGTACCCTGCGCAATTTGAAAGTATTTTTTTCGATTATGTAGTGGGGAAAACTAGCAAAGGCGATATCGGCAATGGTTATTATGTTTTTAAATACGATCCGATTGGAATTGTTCCAAGTGTATCTGTACAAAACATGCGTATCCACATAGATTCATTTGAAAAAAATTTGTACAAATATTGTTGTATATTTTGGATCATGATAATGCCGACATCGTTTGTTTATTTTGGATTTTTAAGGAGATGGATTAGGGAGGTTGTGAAGAAGGTCAGGAGGTGAAGGTTATTGTAAGGGGTTATTAGTGGTTGATCTTCATCGGTGTATTTATCTAAATCTGTTTGGAAATATTTGTATGTAAATCTGTTTGGAAAAATTCGGGGAGTGTATACAGTATAGTTACGCACATGATTCAATCCAATTCAGTGGATGTTTCTGTGGCATTCAACATCTAGGATGAGGTTCTTGGGCCGTGTTCTTGTAATATTGTTGATCCATTCGTGTAAAGCTATAGGTGTAGGTATTCGATCGATGTGCAAAAAAAGCAATGGCATGATCATAGCAGTCGTGATGATCGATCCGCTCGAATTGGTTCCATTGAAATCATAACTTTGTGAAGATTCACAGTCTAAATCTGTATGAATTTCCAAATTCGTTCTCCAAAAGAAAAATTGTGTAATAGATCATTCTGTTTCTAGTTCATAATTTGAAAATTGTGCAACTGATCATTGTCCATTTCATCCGAATTGCCCACTCAAATGAAGCCAATTCCTTCGAATCGAATGTAAATGAATTGAATTAGTAATTGAATGTATTGTTTCCATCACTATAAATTTGTCGTAATTTCGTATCAATTCCACAATCCATGGAATCATGATGTTCAATCATAGAACAAAATTCAATCATTTTTATCAACAACAAGACGCAGCTGGAGAGGTTATTACATGAAGCTTTTGTAGTAATTCTATTGCAATTATAGCGAGTGTATTGATTGTATGTTGTTGTAACCCCATAGGGTTTCCAGAATTCTCATCATAGATAGAATAAATCTGCCATAGAGTGCAAATCTCTGCATTAGCGCAAATATAGTACAAAATCACAAACACAATAACAACCCACAAACGCCCACATCATGTCGGAAAAAGTTGCAGTAACAGCACTTTGTTGGATTCCAAAATGTAAGGAAAATAGAAAATGTGAACCTTATCAAGCAACAGATGCTGAATTAGAAGCAATTGATGAAGAACTCGGTGAATTTGGCAATACTGAAGGTGTTCATGAAGAAGATAGTGATAGCGATGAAGGTGCTGATGGTGAAGATTTAAATGGTAAAGATGTTGAAATGGGTGATGATAATGATGACATTCAATATGAAGAGATGGAGGATGCTGCTGAAAATGCTAAGAAAAAAAAATCTTCCAAAGCCCCAGAAAAAAAAGAAAAGAAACAAATGTCTATAGAAGAAGAATTTGACCTTGACAATTACGACTCTAGTGACGATGAACAAAGTGTCGAACAAGCAGCTAAAAAAAAACTGAAACAATACAACAACGTCTTTAACGTCACAGAGGAAGACAAAATGTTGGCTTTTCAAGATCCAATATTAACACAACAACAACAATTATCCGATAGTGAGGATGAAGAAGACTTTGATATTATCAAACCAACAGACAATGTTTTTGTTGCGACGTCGTGTGAGGACGATGCATGTACGTTGGAAGTGTTTGTTTATGATGATGAGGAGGCTGCGATGTATGTGCACCATGATATTATGTTGAATGCATATCCGTTATGCTGCGATTATGTTAGTTTAGGGAGTGATGGAAATAGTAAGAATCAAAAAAATTTCTGTGCGGTAGGACAATTTGATAACAATATTGATATATGGGATTTGGATGTGGTCGATGTCATGAAACCTGTTTTGACGTTGGGGAACGATTTAGAGTTGGAAAAACAATATGAGAAAGAGTATGGTGAAAGTAGTAGTTCTGCATCTAAAAAATCTGGCAAAAAGAAAAAAGTTCCTAAAAAACCAGCACATGCAATGAGTTCAAACATCAGCGGTGGTTCAAAACCAACGAAAACGAGAGAAGAATATGGACTTACTGGTCATACTGGTGCGGTAATGTGTTTACAAGCGAATCCGTTTAAAAGAAATGTTTTGGCAAGCGGTAGTGCGGATTGTACCGTGAAATTATGGGATTTACATGAAAATAAATGTGTACATACATTTGGAAAAATTCATAATGATAAAGTTCAGGTTAGGGGGGTTTGTTTGTGGTTTGGTTGGGGGGTTTGTTGATTGATTTAGATTTTTGTTGCAGTCGACATGATTTGAGTCAGACTGTCAGTCGAAGAATTTGTGAATCTTTTGTCTCTAGCATTCTTAGTTTTAGTAAAACACAATGGAAAAACCATTGGTATAACAAGTCGATTGAGTTTTCTTCATTGAATTAATCATAATCCACATCGAAATTCTATTTCCTCACCCATAAAAACAGGTAACCAAATGGCATTTAGAAGAAGAATCCGTACTCCTCACAGCCGGTTTTGACAGAAAAATGTGCCTTTCTGATGTCCGAAATGGTGATGATCGTGTAATTCAAGTCCCACTTACTGCCGATGCCGAAGCAGCTATCTGGAATTTAAATAATACAAATCTATGCTACATCGCAACGGAAGATGGAAAAGTATGCTGTTATGATGCTAGGAAATTGATATCTAGTAGTAGTAGTAATTCTTCTTCACAACAGAATGCTTCTCTTTGGACTCTTCAAGCTTACAATACAAAAACAGCGTGTAGTGGGATATGTCAAGTTGGTGATATTATGGTTACGAGTGGATTGGATGGTGTAGCGAAAGTTTGGGATTTGAAAAATACAGGAATGGAAGAGGGAACTAATGTAAGTATTGGAAGTATTGGTGCACCAGCTCTTCTCTCAGAAAAAGGTCTTTCTGCAGGACCATTATTTTCATGTCAAGGTGGTGATGGGAAAGTAAATAGTGAAGCAATGTTTATTTTTGGTGGTAATACAGTTGCATTGTGGGATTTGAGAAGTGAAAGAAGATTATGTGAAAGATTTGGTTGGCAATGGGATGGAAGAAAAGAAAAAGATGAAGTTGAAGGATGAGTTTCTGTGAAATTGGTGAAATTGTAGACTCATATAGTTGGGATTTTGAATTACTACAGGTTTACAGCCTGGTATGGGAAGAGGAGGTCCAGGAGGAGGTGGGATTCGTTTTGCTTAATTTACTGATGATCGTAGTGTTGGTAGCGGTGGTCAATAGTTTATATTCGAAACGAATTTAGAGGTGTATTTAGTAGTTGTTCTTCTATATCCAATAAGAAGTTATATAGTACCCAAATAATCCAGTTTCTTGATCCTGTGACATTTTATACCATGTTTGTTTCTAAATAGTTCAAATTTTTGGCGTTAAAAAACAATCTGATGTAAACGTTTCTGTAATGATTTTTTCATGAAAGTTTATCGTGAGAATTTGTGCAGTTGTGCATGGTGGTATTACATCGATCGAGTTGTAGGTGTGGTCCGTCGTAGTTGCAAGTCGGATGATGGTTTTGTTGTGACTGGATTTTGTTCTGGTCGGTATGTGCAAATCGATGTCGATTCGGATTTTCAATCTCAAACAAATTTCTTGTAATTGTTTTCCATGGGGATTGAAATTTTTTTCCAATTCAGTGGATGTAATGTCTTTCAAAATTTCTATCGATTCCAGGGTGCATAATTCTCGACATCAGCAGACAATCATCATGTGACAACCAAAAAGTCAGGGGTATCAGCGGGGATTTTATTAGTTGCAGAATAGTTTCTTTGCAATATTTATAAGTTGTTTCGCAGTGTCATCATTGTTAGATAGTATATAACAATATCAATTTCCAAATTCAATTTCCCAGCGCAAGTAAGTTACCACACACAACACGATGGCAAAAACAAAAAACAAAAAGACAACAACAAGTCGGAGCTCTATAAAGAGCAGTTTTGCCGCAGCAGCAGTCCTCGCATCTCCTTTCATAACAACCAATGCAAATGCCAACGCAATTCCCACCACAACAATAGAAGGCTTGATAAATCTTCCTCCACAACTCGCCGAAAACCCCAAACACGATGTCAACAAAGTGAAATTGTTTTTGACTAATCATATTGATACAAAAGTTGTTGCGCCGATGAAAGGAGGGACGTTTGAATTTTTTGATGTAGAGGCTGGTGGAACCTATGTTTTGGAAATACAGCATCCGAGTCTACATTTTGATAGTGTGACAGTGGATGTTGGTAGTGGTGGTGGTGTAAAGAGTAGTTCTGAGGTGACGCCGTATTTGACGGATTATTTGTATGGGAAAGGAGCGAAATTGAAGTATTTGGTTTTGGTTTTGGTTTGGTTTTTTGGTTTGGAGATTGTTTTTGGTCCCCAAATTTTTTTGTGGTGATATTGTATGATCATTGATGATTCCAAAGTTGCAATCATGTGCATATCGCAAATCGATCTTTGTCATGTATAATTCTGATTCTTCATTGAAAAAAATTCATTCAAGGTATCCATTGGTTTTAGCACCAAGTCAAGTTATAAATTATTTCGAAGAACGGGAAGAGTTCAATATATTGAGCACATTTAAGAATCCTATGGTATAGTTTTTTTTGGGTTTTGGGGTTTTGTTAGATGGGGTCCAATTGATTATAGCGGAGCTGGACCATAGCCAGATTCGAAAAACTTCACACAGAAACACCCAATGCATATTTAGTTACCATTGAATGTAATGTAGACATTTGTATCAAAAAGCAATTTTACATATTGAAAAAAAATTTCAATTCAACAACAACATATAGGTATTAATGATGTTAGTAATGTGTGGTCTAATGTATGTAATGCCAAAAATGCAACCTGATATAAATCCAGAAGAAATGAAAAAGTTAAAAAAGGATTTGAAAGGTATTTTTTTGTTGGTCACAAAAGTCCAATCAAATCAAAATTTTTGATTTGATTGGACTTTTGTGACCAACTGGTGTTTGAAATTTTTGATGATTAGCCAATTTCTCATAAATTCATTCAAGTTTTGTCAATTTCGAATTGGGGATTTTCATGCATATTGAACGAAGTCGTAGTTTGTCGTAGTTTGTTTATGGTCTTGTGAAAAAATCAAACTGGTTTCTAAAAAAATCTTCAAACTGACCCCATGAATAAAACAAAACAGATGACGATAGTATCCAAGGAACTGTATTGAAAAAAATGCTTGGTGGAAGTAGTTAATAATTCTGTTTCTTGGAAGAATAGCAGTACCCCAATAATTTACCCTGCAGTAAACCCCGCAGTGAACAAATTGATTTGAAACCTCTTGTTTCTCGTCGGATTGGGACGGCTTGTATATATGACAAACAGGGATATCTGTACTAATCTCTGGATATTTGGGAAATTGCGATTCTATGTCGATGTATAAATGTCAGATTGAACTATGGGAAAAATTGTTTCTAACACAATGCAAATGCGAGAGCCTTCTGCGTTGTTCTCAAGCATCGTCATGGTGATTCTATGCAAAATTTTCTCGACACAGGCGTTGTTTGTTCATTGTTAGAGCATTTGAGAGGATGAGTATTATTTCGTTGTGTGTCGGATGTGTGATTGATTGTTACGTAGTTATTCGGTCGAGCAGTTCTTGTAAGAGAGTGCATTGCAGTTTCAACAGCAGCATTCCATACGAGAGTAGTACAGTATCGGTCAGTATAGTCAGAAGTATTCGGTGCAGAGATTGCATTCACAGAGGCAGATCAGTGGGATCCGAATTGTATTTCAAGATCATTCATGACAAGTGGCGACGACGACGATCACAAACAAATCCGATCCATATTGTCAAACCCGTCGTTATTAAAACATATTTGTATAATTAATGCGAATGTGTAAAATTAGGTTACGGCTCAATATGTGTTTAAACGATTGATGTATATAGCCATGTGCAACAATGTTTAGATCATGATAAGTGAATGATCAAGGCAACGAATGCGGCACAAATTCGCCCTACAGCTGTGTCTATCGGTTGTACAAATAGCAAAATGCCCCCCAATTTCAAAAAACAAATATTAGTTTTTCATTTCCACTACTAATTTTTTAACCCCTTCCAAAATTTCTAAACTATGACGACCGATAACAACAATTCTCAAGCTGGAGTTCTAAACTCCTCCAGTATGCAACTCCGTACGAAATTCATAATCGGATCTGGCTTGCTCTTCTATTTCGCCCTACTCTCCGGTATATTAGTTTCCTTTCAAGAAAACCTGAAAGATAAATTCATTTATCATCCAATATTTATGGGACTTGGTCTGGTTTTGATGGCAGTTGGTTATATAATACCGATAGGAGGGAAAAATGAAAGAAGTGCTGATCATAACACAAGTGCGTTAGTACATTTGGTAGTAATGATATTGGCATTAAGTGGATTTGGAATTGGATGGTATATGATGTATTTAAAACATGAAGAAGCTGGAGTTGGACATGTATTTTTTTTGTTGTTGTTGATGGTTTAACAAGTTGTTTTAAAACGCACAATCATCATGTGCAGTGTAGCCTCTCAATTATGCCATTATGATGAGAATTGATTTTATAGTTTTTTCTCCTAACAGTACAGTCAGGTCTGTCTGATGTTGTTTCATGGCACATCTGAGTTTGCAGTACACCGAAAAAACACTATCACCAACAAAATTTAAAACAACACAATCACAAACAAAAAAAACAGTTCGGCAATGAAAAACTAACCGGTCTCGATTACATTATCCACAAAGTCCACGTATTCGGTGGTTATTTGATATTGGGATTAATGATAATACAACTTCTCGGTGGACTCGCAAAATACTTCCAACTCCCTAAAAAAACAACAACATGGCATGGCTCATTAGCCTTCTACATATTTACATTAGCATCAATAAATGTCATATTAGGACCTTGGATGCTCTTGAAACTTTGGAATATAGGGTATGTAGTGTTTTTAGACCTAGTCCTAATATTTATGGGATATAATGTGATCAGGGGAAGGAAGAATCCGGAAGAATTATGGGGTGGTAGTGGTAGTTCTGGAAGAGGTGTGGGTGGAGATGATGGAAATACAGATCAATATTTTCAAGATCCAGAATGTAGCAGCAATGGTAGTAACTTCGGTGATGTTGTTGGTGAACGCTACAATGATACCGCAGGACGCTACAATGAAAGAAGCCCATTAGTTGTAAATCGTGCTGGTGGTGGAACTTCTTCACATCGTGATTGAAAAAGGCTAAGTTTTTTCCCTTCAGTCTTTATCACCTTGTATTTTCATCAGATTTGTAGTATAGCAGTTATGATCAACAATTTCTTCTCAAACAATGCATTGATTGACAAACAAACTGCACATAACGACATGACATGCAGCTGCGATCAAAAAAGAATTAATCATTTGAGCTTCCAATGAAAACGCTTGCAATGAGTTAGAGAAAGAAAAAAAACTCACCAATTATTCTCGCGACAAAACCCTGCTGATGATCAATACTAGGGGAGTTTTGGTAGGCTAGTAATATCTATGAGCTATTCTGAAAAGAAGCACTATTACCAGCATCTAATAAACACATCGACAAAACCGAGCCATTTAGACAGAGCACAAATTATACAACATTGTAGTGCTAGTGCAGAGGAAAATTTAACGAAAATACAGTAAATACACCCACTGCCATTGATGTTGTGATGCTAAAACAAACATACTATGACAAAAAAGCAACGTTAGCGCTCTTCTTGCGCCCACTGAAGAAAAAAAAATTTCAGCATCTCTGCGTGGCAATTATACTGATGATGAATTCAAATTATATGTTTCCTGGATATAATCGAATCAGTGTCCATTTTTTTCCCATCACACGGCCGGTCTACAGTCTGACCTGGATCATGTGCCGTTATTGAGTCGAAAATTTGTTGCACATATTAGACTGACCCATTGATTGAATTTGCAATTGATTTTTTTCATGTGCATGCCGCAGGCATGCCGCATGCACAGTTGAATCATGTGATAGTGTCTTCAGCTAGATTGAATTTTCCAAGTCTATGTGTCAGACATATGCAGTAATATTGTGATTTTCATTGCCGGGCGTTGTATATGGCTACAAACATGCCGGCGTGTGATATGTTATGTTCTGTGGTTATATATGTTGTCATGTCATGCAATGTGGTTGTATGTTGCCATGTCAATATCAAGCATGCATTTGCATTGTGGTCTCGTCGTGTCGTGATGTGAGTGAGTTGTATCTCATGTGTATCGTGAAAGGTGTGTCAAGAAAAGAGATTGAAATTTCCAATAAGCGAAGCGGTTTTCCCAATGTCAATTTCTTCTTCTATTTTCAAAAAAAAAAAAATTTCCAGCTGAACATTTCAGCACCAATTGAGTTTGTTTTTTTGTTATTAAAAACAAAAATTCTGATCAAGTTAAATAGTCCTATGGTATTGAAAAAAAAAAAGTTATCATTAAATCAGCATGTATCAACCATTGAATATAAGAAAAACAAAATCATACCCCATCTAAAAAAACGCATCATCTAACTAAATAAAGCAATCAAGATATCAACATGTTGATACAAAAAAAATCATGACGGTAAAGGATTCACATTATGCGTCTAGCTCATCACCCGAGCTGGACCATTATGACATGAACCCTACTGTACCCAAACAGACGACGAATGTATATAATAAATCCTCCCAATCTTCTCACAACAGCGGAGTACTATTACACCCGGACAGTACTATAAAAATGTATTCCGCTGTTCCCAACACCAGCTCCAAAAAGTATTGGTTGGAAATACTAACCAATAAGGCCCTAAGGCTGTTATACCAACAACAGCAGCCTATGATCAACTCCATTAATAACAATAAATCTAAGTCAGAATCTGGCGGCAGAGCCTTCCGTACGGTATTGAACCGAAAGTTCCCAACGTTCGGTTCAATATCGAAGAAGTCCAATACAAAAACCGGTTCAACAGTGATGGCGCCAATGATGATGATGACGAGAGTGATGATTATATTCAGTTTGGTGTTGTTGATAACAATAATAAAACCCTTAAACTCCTCCTACGGAGATTCCTCCTACGAAGACTCCTCCTCCTCCTTCTCCTTCTTCTCTCCCTCACCCAACAACAACATTAAAATTGATAATATGAACAATATCATCACTTTTGCACATGCAGAAACACTTGAAAAAGTTCCCTTACTATCAAAAACAAATGTAGCTAGTAATTTTTTCAATAGTGCAATTGCATCAATTTTTGGTCAAGGAAGATCGAGAACATGCCAATCCGGAAGAAGATCTACAATGAAAAATTTGATGTCAAGAATTAAAACTTTTGATGAATTGAGCATGTCTGATCATGAACAAGAAGCTGATTTGAATATTATAGAAGCTGATGGAAAAACTGTTAATTCATTGCATAGTGCAAAGTCGGACCCATCTCCCATTGTAAACGTTGTTATTCCAAAAGGATGTGAACCCCCATCATGCAATTCAGTTGTGAAAAAGATTATCCCAGAAAAGCCTAAGACTACAACTGATGTGACTCATAAAATAAAAGACGAATGGCTTGATGATCTTTTTTCTTGGATTGAAGCTCGTTTTGGGTTTGGTAAAAACTCGAAAAAATTAACTTTTGCCCATTGTTTACTACAGTATGTTGTAAATTGGAAGGATTTGTTTGTTTGGATATATGATCATACAGTGATTCCAAGATTGATCGGATGTATGTTGCGGATAATAGATTGTGCAGTGAGTTTTCTTCTGAAAATATGGAATATTCGTGAAACGATGCGAAATTGTTTGCAAACGGGAAAAGATAGCAACAATATTGGTGATAGTTCTAATACAGGCGCTAATCAAACTGATCAATATTTCAGCAGTTTCAACGGTTTAAAAAATGAATTTTATCATCATCGTGGTAGTATTGGGAATTGTACTACTCTGGTAAACAAAACGGATACAATTACAAACGAAACAATGACTCAATTACAGTCACGTATACCATTTTTACCAGTAAGCATCGCAGAACATATATCAAGCTGTCCGAATAAATGCCCATGTATGCGGGAAAATAAGGACACCAAAAATGACCACCCATGGAGTTGTTATTCCATTTATTCAAAATTATGGTGTTTATTCATTTATTCACCATATGTGACGTTGTTGAAAATTCCATTACTGGTCTTGACAGAAAGCTGTTCGGAAGTGTTTGTTTTATTGTGCAGTGGGTGTAATTGTTGTTGTGGACGGGTTATTTGGAATATGTTTTTGCAAAAATTTGTTTGGAAAACAGTTTTGGTTGATGGAGTTGCAGGCACAGTGGAGAAAGTGAATAATTCGACGATGTGTATTTGGATAAAAGGAAAGGTTGAAGGAACAGGTGGGGGATGTTGTGGGTCTTTCGGACGTACTATGGGTCATTTCATACAAACGTATATCGTAAAATTGCCCGGAAACATATATGACGAATTGAAGAAACTGTCAAGTGGAGACGAACTAGAACAGAAAATGGGTACATTTCGAGAAAAAGCCGAATCGGAATTTCATAATGTAACTGGAAATAGTTTTCGAAATACATGGAATCAAAGTAGTACATTATGTGAATCTTGTTTAGAAATGTTAGAAGATCCGAGGAGATTGGGTAAAGCATTAGTAAATGGGACCGCATCCTTGGTTACAGACGAATCACAATATGCTAGTCAATTAAATAAACAAAATGGTGATTTATGGAGTTTTTTACGATGGATATTGGGTTCTAATGGATATTTGACTAGTGATATGAGTCATGGTGTCAGTAGTGTTCATTTTACTGGAGCTGAAGATGGTTGGAATAATCTACTTTTAAAGAATTATACCGGAGATGCAGAAAAAAAAGTAGAAATACTAACAAGCATTACTAGCAAATGGGATTATTATATTGATACTGTGGCACCGAAAAATATTGGTGGTGCTAGATTGGATGGAATAACAAAATGGTTGAATATCATTCAATTGATGTGTACAGTAGATTCTCTTGGTTTTCCAAGACATGGTATATTAAATGAAATTGGATTGTGTACAGGTAGTGATCATAATGATGATTCATCAACAACGTCAGCTCCGAAAGAATGGAAGTGGACCAATATAAAAGAGTTTTTTACTGGGCTGTGGAGGTGCATAGTAAGTATACACATTCCAACGGAGTGGCCAACGAGTGGAATCGGCGTGAATCCCGTTTATTACGTCAGTGGTTGTGTATCTCAAACCAAAACATTCTTATTTCATTTCATAATTGATAGCGCAAAATTCTTGTGCCCATTATGTAATTGTATCTGTTGTAATTGTTGTTATTGCAATAGAATGTATGCATTATGGAGTTTTGCAGTTGGTACATTTACTGGAATAGTTTGTGAATCGACGAATAGTGATGCAAGAGGCGAACATGGAGCAACATTTGGAACCGCACATTTTAAAGAATCTGCATGTAGTCATTGTGAACGTTGTGATTGGTGGACTGCAGTACGGATGGCAAATGGATTACCTGTAGGTGAGATTAGAAATGAGATTGTAGACGCGAGTAATAATCCTAAAAATCGTAAATTTTTGAATGGTTTAAAACCATGGAATCAAGCATTCAGCATTAATGATGATAGTGATACAACTTCTCCTTTATCAAAACTACTATCAAAACATCAACTGAACCCAACTTCACCAATGAATGCAATAATTGATATAGCGGAACTAATTTGTGTAGGTGGTTGGGTTTTTCCGCAATGGTCAATAGTAGCAAATATTTTAGGAAAGAGTTATGGCGAACAATACAAAAGCAGTAGTGGGGATCAACAAAAAGCTAATCAAATTTCCAAGGGCACGATAGAGTATTTCAAAGACATCGGTAAAATTTGTATCGGGTCACAATGCTGCCCCTATTGTAATCCCATCGATGGTTTTACTTTACTCTTCGTCCTCCTACCTCTACAAAGATTAGCAGCAACTCTTACGGCTCGACTCTATTTCCACACTTGGCATTTTTATCGTTTTCAATTAAAACCAAAAATTTGTAGTGGTGCTACCGGTACCAGAGATAAAATTAATACAATGATTGAACAACGAGCACGAAGGGCACAAACGGAAGGCGATTGTTGGACTCGTTTTTTGGGTAAAGTATTTGGTCGTTGTGTATCAACAAAATGTCAAGATAGAGCAAAAAATGAATTACTTATTACAGCAAATGTTGGATTAGAGGATGATGCTGCGGTGGATTTCTTTTCGAAAAGTGAATGGGAGGCAGTGAAGAGAGTGAGACAAATGAGAAAATTACAAAATTTACCTCCAAACAAACAACAGGCATTGAGGGGCAATCCAGCCGGGTTGGATACTATTATACCAATAGAATCACCGAAGGTAATATATTCATTAGATTCTGATGATGATGGCGTGACACGATTAGATTCACAAAATTCAATCAATAGTTTCATTCAAAAACAGAAGTTAATGTTATCGTCAGAAGAGATTGATGATCAAGATGCAATAACAAATAGCTTAATGACAGTCCCAGATAGCACTGGATATCCTAGTGGCAGTACCGCCGGTAATCCATATAACGCTATAGCGAACAATGGCGAAGAAGCACCATTATCTACCTATGAAGCACCTTGGAGTCGTGATGTTTTGGCACGAGAACAAGAAAATTTATTACAAGCATATAGTGAATGGATTTTGGAGTATTTCTATGGTCCAGAAAGTGATCAACTCATCGATTTAGTTTTAAATCCAGTAACAGGAGTACTTATGACATGGGAAACTGAAAAAAGATTAAATGCAAAAGGTATTCAAATTAACCGAGCGTCAGTAAATACTGTGAATGACAATATTGGAATGCCAATCGTAGAAACTGGACCACAAGCTGCATTGGGTTCATTTCTTAGTTTAGAAAAGTTAAAAAAACTAAAAGCGGTAACCTTGGGAGCTGATTTAACAGATGGCAATACTCCTTCCACGACAGCAACGATGAATGTGGTAATACCAGACTTGTCTCATACATCATTAGTAGCACAGCCGGGTGGGGATTATTTGTTCACTGCACCTACGCCAGACGGACAAGAAGTGCAATTTACAGTGCCTAAAGATACAAAACCAGGAGACACTCTTACGGTTACATATCAACCTATTGCACCACCTGTTGTTACAGCAGAACCTACTGCACCACCAGCACAAACATTACAACAACTTCCAAATCACCCAGCCAATCAACCAGTATATCCAATACCAGCACAAGCATTACAACAATCTCCAGTCTCTGAACTTCCTACACTAACACCAACAGCGCCACTACCAACAATACTAGATCACATCGTAATTGGACCACCAATTGAAGAACTGAAATTAGAATCATCTTGGAAAGTATTTGATGGAGCAGGTACGAGAAAAAATTATGAATGCAATGGATGTTGTACTAGATTTATGGAGCATAACAAAAATCGCTTACTAGAAGCCGGTTGTCTTTTTAAACCAATTGCATTATTTTGTTGTTGCACAGTTGATGATACAGCAACTCGTTGGAAACGATATGAGCAAAAAGTTCAATCAAAAATTTCAGAAATTAGAATTTTAGCTGCTGAAAGGTTGGGGATTGAAGTTGGAAAAATTTATTTATTGAGTGAGAATCCTGGATTAAATCCTGGATCATTAGGAGGAGGAGTTGATGTCAATAATGTCAATACGCCTGGTTCTGTTGAAGATGAAAAAATTTTACAAGAAAATATTAGGATAAATCATGATCCAATTTTTAACGCTGGTGATTTTGATGAAAATATTGTATATCCATTAATACCAAGGGAGATGGATTACCCAGCGACAATACAATTATTGGAACAACATCGTAGTCTAACTGAACCTAGTGATGAAAATCAAAGTGAATACAATACAATCACAGCAGATCCACAATATTTTGAAAGAGAAGCTGCAAAACAAGGTCCATATGGTAATCCCGCATCTGATTATGATTGGAAAATGTCATTGAAAGAAGATTGTTGTGCTAACAAAAAAGGTTGTGGATTGGTGCAATGGGCAAAGTTTAAACGACCTGATGATGTGGAATGTTTAAGTGTCATTGGTTTATTATGTTTGGCAATACATAGTGGTGCACATTATTATGATAAGCTTGTGAAGAAACCGTTGGAATCTGATTATGTATGTGGAAATTGTTGTATGACATGGATAAAAACCAAAATTACATGGTTATTTCATACTAAAACTATATGGAATGGGATTGCGTGTTTTTTTAACAATTGTTTGAAATGTTTTTATCAAGTGTTGAAGGGTATAGTGAAATTTTGTATTGATAATAAATTTTATTCATTACCAGCATTATTAGGAAATTGTGGTGGTGGGATGGAAATTGATGGAAATATTGATGGTCTAAATAAATATGGTCCTCAAGGTATTATCAACGGCCCCAGAGGAATTTTTGCCAATGCACATCAAGATGGAACTAAATTTTTCAAAGTTGAATTTAACAATACAATTGGAAAAAAAGTTTATGTCCCAATAAATGGTACAACAGCATATCATTTGGTGAAAAATGCAACAAGATCAGGTGCGAAATCAAATGTGGTGATAAAACCAGGAGGTGATTCTGGCGTGGGTAATAAAATTGAATGTTGTAATGGTATGTCAATACGATTTGATATGTTAAATCCATTAGCATGGATTGGTACTGGTCCAGATGTGGGAATTAATAACGGCACAGATTGGAGTGAAAGAAATTTTGATACTGATACAGGTGAGATATTGCAAGAAATTCATCGTCATTTTGAAAATATGAAAATGAATTTGAATGCGGAGTTTAAGAATAAAACCGATCATACTATTATACGTAATAGTACATATAAAGATCGAATGAATCAACTGGAAATTGAAAAAGATAAGAAATTAGGAGAATTATCATATGAAACCGAAAGATTAGCACCATGTAGTTATGGAGCAAGCGGGATTTTTGCTAATATACCTGTACGTTTACTCCATGTAGTTACAGGGCGCAATAGTATAAATTCTGATGAAGCAAAACAAAAATCCAAAGAAACTGCACATTATAAAACTTGTAAAGATGATCTTTGTTGGGAACAGGAGTTATGTGAAAATAAATTCTCTCAACAATTTTCATTATTTACAAGTACGTCGATACCACATGTATATTGTGAGCCACCAACACCAAGCAATTCTCTTGGGGGTGGTGTTTTGAAATTATTTAAAGCATTAACAACGTTGGAATTATATGATAGAGTTAGCACAAATGAAGAAAGAGTTCAGGCGAAAATTGATTATATAATGCAGATGCATGGTAATTATGATACTACTACTCCAGGTGGTGGTAACACTACTCAATGTAATGGTACTAACACTACTCAAGGCAACACTACTCAATGTAATGGTACACACACTACTCAAAGCAAAAGTAGTGGCAAAAGT
>Ga0099797_100142_pt1 | contig 45053 bp, 24 predicted proteins | sample Uncmet_Sort48C_1_FD_89871 | JGI IMG/M metagenome (GOLD analysis project Ga0099797, IMG submission 89871) | Marine eukaryotic communities from CALCOFI LINE 67, Pacific Ocean - C012_Sort48C_1 | ecosystem: Environmental > Aquatic > Marine > Oceanic | place: Pacific Ocean: Monterey Bay | collected...
CAAGCCAACACACCGCAACACAGCCATGGTGAGAAGGCTGGTGGAGGGGGCGGCCCACGTGGACACCAACCTGTGCGTGGGCAACAACTGCTGCCTGGCAAGAGGGATCCCGGCGAAGGGGGGGGCAGTGAGAAGCAACTTCCACCAGCCCCAGCCGGCCGCCGGCGTGCCCCTCGACACGCCGATGCACGACATGGATTTTAACTTTCAACCGGCGACGTTCGGGAATCGATACACAGAGCAAGGTCGCCATGCCAACAACGTGGCCAGAATCTGGGGAAAATCAGAAGGCAAAAGAACCGATGGGTTGATGAAAGAAATAAAAATAGCAACCGGCGATTGCAAGACCATGCTCGACAAAAAAACGCCAAAAAAAGAAAGAGTGCGGACCCTGAAAAAATATTCCAAATTGGCCCCAATTCGGGCACCCCCCGTGGGGCAAGGGGGGTGGGGCCTCGACGGCCCGGGCATGGGGGGGGGGGGTGCAGACTGGCCGCCAACGCCACCAACATCAACCCCCCCACGGCCCAACCGGAAAAGCCCCACTTCGTGGGAACTAAAGAAATCATGGGGCTGCTGCACCATCTCGCACCAGAAAACGCCGAACCACGCCCCCACTCGCCCCAAAATCAAGAAGGCATCCCAGAAGATTTGGGGGATCAGGAAGGGTGCAACAAGTTCGCCCCAGGGGGTGGGCATGGCGCCGAAAAAATAGACAAAGCGGGGCCGACCATGCCAGCTGCAACGGCCCACCCGAGAACCGGTGACCCAGGGAAATTAAAAAATAAGAAAAAAATGCCATGCATAGCGCAAATGAGTGGGGCAGACCCCAAAGAATGGTTCCCAAGCTGGGCGGCCGAGGGCGCATCCGAAAATGCAGTGGCCTTTTTCGATGCCGGTGGGGGGGCCTGGCGGTTCTTCGGGAGCGCAGCAGGGCAAATGGGCACCCTGCACAGCACCCCCACCTGCTGCCGGGTGCCGGGGGGGTTGGTTCACGTGGCCAGGGTGCCCCCCAGGGCCCTGTGCACAATTTGCACCGGCGGCACGGCCATCCCCAGCAGGGGCCCGGCAATGGCAAAAAAGCAGCACGGGCCCGCCCAATTTCTGCACGGGGCAACCTTGGGGGCAGTGCAAACGTCAGGGGGGGCGGGCGGCCACCACATGCCGCCGGCCACAGAACTCCCAGGCACAAACTATGGGGCCGGCATGCTCGGCCAATGCATGGGGGCAGGGGCCCCAGAACTCGTGGGGGGGCAAGCCAGCAAAAAAGCCCCAGGGGCCCCCGAACTGCTGCGGGCGTCGGTGCACGTGCCGGCCAAAAAGATGCTGGAAACTGCAGGGGCAGGGGCATTTGTGGGGCCGGCCCCTGGGTTTGACCCGGGCTGCGGGGCAGCAAGGGTGCCCTGCCTGTGGCCGCACCAACAGTTGGAAAAGAAATTTGCAAAAGAAAACCTGAAAAGAGAAGCAGCCCATGTGTGCCAAGTCCTCGGGAAGCCCCCGCCCGCGAGAAAATTCACCGAAGTCGCCCCCGGGAGAGCGGCTGGAGTGTTCAAGAACACCAAGCCTTATGCAACACAGCTTGGGGGGGTTGGCAAGCCAACGGCCTGCCTAGTGGTCGATTTGTCTGGCGGCCCGCCTATTAAGGGCGGCGGCGTGGTGGCGGATCAGGCGGGCAGGTCGTGCGCCTTTCGGTTCGAAATCCACCCCGGCGACCTACCCCCCAAATGGGGGGGAATTTTTGCAGGGGCCGCGGCCGGGGGAATGTTTACCATTCTCTTAGCGCGAACCCCCTTCCCACAAGTAAATGTTCATATTGCCCACCGGGCCGGCAACACATGTGCCGGGTTCGCCGCAGTGAAAGGGGCTGCTGTTCCCGGTCATGTTTCCGAAAAGGGGCTGTTTCCGGCCATGTTTCCGGTTGGCACGGCGGAAACTGTGCGAGAGTGCATTCCATCAATTTTCCGGACAGCATTGGCATCCTAAATTCTGCGTGCAATCTGTGTTGCCCTGGGTGCAAAAGGGGGTGGGGGCACGAATTCGAAGACGTTGAGCACCAAAAAGATGGGAAGACGCACCGTTGGACGAACCAACGACGCGCGTGCATTATTCATAAGTTTCGTGAGCACGTTGGGGCGTGCAAGCACGCGAAGAAGTTGGGCTTCGGATCGGTAGCAAACATAGTATGAAAGAAGTATTCTCTGCGAAATGTTGTTGTTCAAGACCTGTTTGGTTCTAGTGTGTCCCCGTGATGAATTGAAATTTATTATTAGAGGCAGCCCCTTCAAACGTTTGTTATTGTGAGGGGGCTGTCAGCCCGGCGGGGGGTGGGCACCCCACAAATCCGTGATTCGATGCCTTGCCAGCCTTGCTGGCCCCATGCATGTGTGCATGCATGCCAGGCAGAACCTGGCGATGGCGGCGATGGCAGGCCCCCCCCGGCCAGAAAACACGAAGGGCAATAGCTTGCCGACATATTCTCATGTGCAATCTATTAGAAACATAGCGGGCCCCCTGGCGAGGCCTGGCAAGTTCGGCCCCTTTAGAAAACTAACGGGTGGGCCCGAGCCAGGGCCCACCCCGACAGGCGCCACCAAGAAAGCCCCAGAGCCAGCAGACGCCAAAGCGCAGCAGATTATTCGAGGGTGCCCCCCCCCCCCAAGGGCACAATGAGCAAGAGGGCAGGGGCCCAATCAACAAAGGGGCGGGGGGGGCGGCAGCATCAGAACAAAGGTGGGGCATCAATGCGAGCACGCCTGCTCGCTAGAAGGACCCGGGTGCCTCCGCGGGGGCGTGCCTTGCTACAACGAAAAAAGGCCCAAACGCACCCAAAAAAACAACAATGGAAGGTGCTGCGCGTGAGGGGGGGTGGGGTTGGCCGGGGATTGTGGAAATTACGAATGGGGGGCCCCCAACAAAAATATGTGGGGCCTTTCCCCACGGAAATAAAAACTGAATGCTGTGCTTGGCCTGGGCTTTTTGGTCGCATCGCACTGCTCTGCCCGCGTCCCGCTGCATGCCTTCTTAATTTCTGCCCCCCCCCCCTCGTTGCACAGTCACACAATGCACCCGCGATTGAAATGCAAAGCCGCAAATGTCCCTGCCAGGGGGCGGTGGGCAGTCCCCCCCATGTGGTTGCTGAAATTTTAGGCCGGCACCCCCGGGGCAAAGACACTTGTGTTGGCAGGTTTTGGCCATTGCAAAATAGCACCGCACCCTGCATTGGTGCATTGGGGTGGCCCTCTCCCGGCAGGGTGGGGGCAGCTGATTGCAACCGGGTGCTGGCAACGGTGGGTGGGGCCCCCCAAACGCAGCATGCCAACAACATTGGCCTGGGCGACATTGGGGGGCCGATAGTGCGCTTCCCCCTGCCGCGCGCCGCCAGCTCGACAGCACCGGCGCCCGGCGGGCCGGGCCAATGCGACCAGGCGGCGCACCGAGCACTGCGGGCCCAGGAGGGCGCGGCCCCCGGTGCCGGCCCCAATCTGCGATCCCAGGTCGCCTGCGGGGCCTGCTGGGGTGCCCCCCCGGGCCACGTGCACGCAATGCCTTGCGTTCGTGGGCTGCTGCGCGGCGGCCGCCAGCCAGGCGGGGCCCCCCCGGGCGCCCACGCCGTGTGGCTAGAGCGGGCGTATCTGGGGCCCTTCGCCCTGGCAAACGTCGGGGGGCATCTGCAACACACGCCCCCGGGGGGTGCACCGGGGGGCCAGGCCCCCCACCCCCGCGAGGCAGGCACGCGCCCGCCCTGGGGCCCGCGCGCCCCCCAGCCTGCCCTGCAAGCCGGCGGCACGGCAACCAACGGGGCAGGATGGGGCAACCACTCGTTGCGGTTGTGCCCCCAAATGGCCACGAACGAGCTCGAGCCCCGGCGTCTCGAGGGGTGGGGCGTGCAGGGGGGGCCAGTTTGCCACCCCACCGGGGCGGGCGGCAGGGCCACGTCGGCGGGGGGGCGGTGCGGCGTGCCTGGCAACCAACCGGGGGTGGGGCGGCGCCGGGGCCAGTGCAGGCACCTCAAGCACAACGTTCGGCCCATGTTGCGGGCAATCGGGCCCCAGCGGCGCGAGATTGGCGAGCTCAAATCGGGCGTGTGCAAATGGGGGGGCTGCGCAGCGATGCTGGTGGGGCCAATCTCGCCGTGGTCGGCATTCAGAACTTGGGGTGGCTGGTTTCAGCACCCACAAGGTGGGGCCAGCCCAATTAGCCACCAAGAATGCGCGGCCCGATTCTTCAGGGGCATGGCCGGTGGCCGGCAGCAGCAGGCGGGGCGTCAAAAACAATGCGCGGGGGGGAAGCGGGCGTGGCGAGGCAAACACCCATCAGCCTCTTTGTTGCAGCAATGTGGAATTGGGGGAACCCCCCCAACTTTCAAAATACAGCAGGGCGCCTTTTTTCAAAAGGGCCCAACCCAACAATGCACAGCGCCACCGCATTGCATTTTTGGGGAACACAGCCAACAATCACAGCATGCAGTGGGGCCCCGAGTCGGGCACGCTGTCGTGTTCTCACGGTGGCGAGTCTGCATGCATTTTTTTTCTTTTTTGAAACATGACTTTATGAAGTTTGCGCTTTTTAAATGTTTTGGTCTTTTTCATTTAAGGTCGAATTTGTTTTCCCCGGGCAACACATGGCCCAGCGACGACTCTAGCTCAGGTGATCGGCACGTGAGGTGGCGGGTCGGGGCGATGCCCCGCGAGTCGGAACATGGCAAGGCATGGGCTAGCTCCCGGTTCGCACCCCGGTGCGGCCCGCAAGCGGGCGGCCACAGGTGCACGATCCACAACCCGGACACTTCCATAATTTGATCGGGCAGAAAAAACGATCAGACAATTGCTCTGTCCGGCTTCACAGTGGTATGAAACACGTGCCTAATTTTACCAGGTGACATTGCCTGCTGTGTTGCATGGGCAAATTCGATTCGCATCCGCACCGCGGCAAAGCGGATGGACGATAAGCGAGATTACGCAGCACTAATGCCCACTTGTAAACAAAGAAATTCCCCGTGGCCAACCCCTGCTGCCTACGTTTCAACTAATACGTTGGTGGTGCCGGGGCCTGCTTCGCCTTATATTGTGTTTCACTTTTAAGGCTGCAGCAACCCCCCTGGGGGCTGATCCCAGATGCTCTCGATCTTGGCGTGTCAGGCTTGTCCTGTTTCGCGGTGCCGACCAACCGAGAGTTAGTTTGCACCGGCAAGGTATGAGCTAGCTCCCGGTTCGTACTCCGGTGCGGTCCGCAAGCGGACGGTCACAGGTGCACGATCCACAACCCGGACACTTCCATAATTTGATCGAGCAGAAAAAACGATCAGAAAATTGCTCTATCCGGCTTCACAGTGGTATGAAACACGCATCTAATTTCAGATGGGGCATTTCTTTTCATGAAATAAATTTTCAATGCAAATTTCAACAAAGGTGAATGAGCAAGTGAAAAATGGCCCCTCTTATATTTGAACGTTTTTCTCTACTAGTAGAAGAACATAGTCGATGCCAAAAAAGTAAACACATTCTGATGAATATTATACAAGCACAACAGGCATTCTCAAGCACGTCAGCGGTGAGGCAGACCTGTTCGATCAGGATGGTGAAGATGATTTCTGCGAACAGCAGACCCGTCATGAGCCTCTCGAAGATCATTGTTACGAGGTGAAAACAACGGACGTAGTAGCAGCGGGCAAGGTACCAGGTCCAAATGCCGAGGAGGAGGAGGTTTTTACGAGCAGTCAGGCTTGTAGTCTGGCACAAGGAGTCGACAACAATAATATCAAAGACCATATAATTAACAACAACAAGGCATCATCGACAGTAACGGACGGCAGCAGTATTATCACAACAATAAGCCGCAGTAGTAGTTCCTTCAGGAGTCATCATCGTGGCGACCCCTCGTCGTCGTTGTCCAACATGATCAGAATTCCGAATAAGGAAAAAAATGCGGTCGCAGCAACGACACGGGGAAAGTTAGAAAAACACATCGCGCATCCCTTCGAGCGTGCGGTCTCCTTTCAGCAAACCTTCCTGCGGGTGTTCGAAGCGGAGATCGAGGCCATGGGCGGTTCTTTGCAGAAGAAAATTTTGCAGACACGAAATCAGATCGAAAATTTAAAAATTCAATACGAGGAGTCTTTGAGAATTAATAATAGTAGTACTTATACTACGAAGAAGAATTCTTCTCATCTTGATCTCCTCCTCGAGGATCCTCTTCCTCTTCCTCCGGGAGGAGGAGGAGGAGGCGAGACTATGAACAACAACATATACAGTAGTAGTACTAGAGAAGTCGAAGTTGAGAATTCTAATAAATCTTTGAAAATTATGACGGACGTCTCGGGAATTTCGAGACGGATGTTCGACGCGGCCCGCGATATCGATTTTTTGCGCAGAGCGACCATCTGGAATTGCGTAGGGGTGGTGAAAATATTAAAAAAAGCCCGAAAAATTTTTAAAAAGGATCAGCTGCCAACAGGTTTGTTTACGTCTTGGACGAGGAACACTACAATAAACAACCAACAGGGGCCCCTGTTGCTGGACGAGGAACAAGACGAGTATCATTTGAGGGAACGCGCGCTGCTCAAATTAAAATCGGGAGGTAGCTTAGATTCCGAGAAGGCAAACCTCTTGCCGGAGCTGGTACTATTAACAAAATAAATAGTATTTTTATGCATCACATTAAGGTTTAATACGTTCGTTCAGAGAATAGCAGGTGTTGTGTTAATGAATCACAATGTAAATGTGCAAAAATGACATGCACTATTTCTAAATCATGAACTAACAATTTATAAGTACAGAGTACATACATCGAATTTTAGCGGAATACAATGAAAGCAATTTGGGGTGGCACATATATTATAGCAGATCATATTGAATCTATTTTTAAATGAGATGCACATTTATTTTGAAGTAATCTATACTATAGTATGTGACATGCATCTTTGCCAAAATTAAAGACCAGGTGCATTTCCTGCTGCAATTCGCGAGGCGAGTGTGGTCGAGGAATAATGGAGACCCCGAAGAAACCGAAGAGGAGGACCCGGCCTCCAGTTTGAATTTTCGGACGAACGCAAAAGGGAGCGACAAAAAAAAGCAGCCGCAGGAGCTTCCAGATGAGGAGGCGTGTCCGATATGTACGTCGCCAATGATCGACGCAATCGAACTGCATTGCTCGCACAAATTTTGTTGGTCGGTTTTTACTTTTATATAATATTGATATTAGGAAGGCTATCACATTAATTATTTCATAGAAAAAAAAATTGGCTGTATCACTAGCCACATTAAATGATATGATTGGAAAGTACGAACTGTCGACATACTACGCGTAAATATATTATGTCATTGTTGAATATCACGAAGCGCTTTTCAAGGATCCCTTTATTCATATTATCATGGAGCAGGGTATTAAAAGATTTACCATTTCTATTAACCATTATACCGTGGATGCAGAGCACAAACAATTATTGCTCTTCATTAGTTCTATAGTTAGTTCCTCCTGACATCGGCACTTGGTTCGATATTTCGGGTCTCCTCCGCCTGGTCCTTGACCGTTGAAAGTGAACTGGAAGGCTGGGATCTGGGGTTGTCGAATTAGGTGTCTGATGCTTGGGGTAGGGGCACCCACCTCCGCTGAATTTATAGCCCAACTGGTAGTATAATCATTGCGTATTATGATAAATACCAATAACCAATACAATACAGGACTTGCTTTGTTTTGGGACCTATCCAAGCGAAGGTGGACAATTATGCTTTCACGCATTGCCCCGTCTGTCGCGAAAAATGCCGGCGCAAGGAGGTTTGTAGTTAGCTGTATAATACCATATGTTTGATATCGATAGGTAGCAGAGCGAGCGGAGTGGTCGGATGGTGACTGAATGTATACTATTATGGAGATTTTTCGAAGAAGTAGAATGATAACGTCATAAGCGCGCGTCTCCCTAATGCTGCATGGGCTTTTGGGAATAAGTAGTATCTTGCGATCATTTCGGCAGCCCAAAGGAGATGTCAACCTTCTTTCGCTTGAGGCATTTCCAGAGGATTTCTGCGAATCCAGAAGTGGGATATTATTTCTATTCGGATTGTAGTTTCAAAATACCAATATTAAATAATTATTGTAGCTTTCACGCGAACTGTGTAGCTTTGCGTAGATTATATTATTTAAATTAAGTCAAGCAATACCAGTCATGTGGAGTATCTAGAGTTCATAGGGTGAAAATCGCAATCGAAAGTGAAGACACAAAAAATCAAGATTAAGTGTCAGGGAAGCTTTTTTTTCGATAGGGTCCTTCCGGATTTGTTTTACGAGGCCACCAACAGCAGGGGTCGGGAGATGGAAGGGAGAGCAGGGGGGGGGGGGGTATTCCTTGAAAAAACGGGGTAAAAACAGGGTCACGCTTCAGCGGTTTTCGTTTTTCAAAGATGACAAAAAAAGAATTTCTCAAAAACAGTATATACACGAAGAGCTAGAAAATGCCTGATGGCCTCTCATGGGAAGTGAGGAACATCAGGACACGATCGGCGCGCAAAGCGCGCCGATCGTGTCCTTGAGCGAGACTGCGCAAGTGGTCGGACAGCCCCTTCGCGACAAAGGGAGTTGACATATCAGTACAACATGCCGGTGGACCCGCCGCCAGGCGTGCCCACCAAGACAATGCCGTCAAATCCAGAAATGATAATTCAAAGAGGAGGTTCACTCGATTCTGTCGCGCCTGCAGAAGCTTCACGATCAGTTCGTTGTGTTCGAGGGCCGGAAACTCCCTCCTAGTTGCCCGCCTTGTCCGGCTCGCAGTAACGATGCCGGCAGTCGTGCTCGCACCCTTACTCATCAGTCGGGTATTACGACTGGTAGTAGTAGGAAATTAAAGAGGAGTAGTAGCCCTCTGGCAGGCTCCTCTTCTTCTTCTTCTTCTAGCGGAGCACCAGCAGCAGCAGCAGCAGCTACTTCCTCTCAGGGGCGCCTGCTTGAAGGGAGCGACGCGGAATTATCCGAGCTGCTGAACCACGTCCGCACTACAGAGCGGGACCCGGCGGAGTCCGCCTCCGTCGTGGATCAATTAAGTATTATCGAATCTGATGAGGATCATCAAGATGAAAGGTGGATCGAAGAAGGGAATAATAGTAGGCCCAAGAAAGGTGAAAAAAGATGTAGTATCGATCATCTGGATTTCTTCCGCACCGACGTGCAGACATGGGACCCTTCGTCCAGAGAAAGAAGAAAAAAAAGAGTAAATGAGTCGAAGAAAAGTAATTTCGAAAAAATAGCACAGCACCTGGGCTATTATTCGTACAGCCCCCACCTGTGCTGCTTTCTGTGTGGCGACCCGCTGATGGATGACAATGTTCTGACGACCCCCTGCAAGCATTATTTTCATCGCCACTGCGTGCTGCAGCGCCTCGAAAAGCCGCACTGCCCGCTGTGCGAGGAGGAACTCCCCTTTGAGTGGTTTCTGGGCCCCCGCCATCCCCTCGCCAAGAGAGGCTATCGGATCTGTCAGTGCGACCCGGAGCGTGTGCGGTTTTCAATGAAAAAATTAAGCAAAGGTAATATTTTGTTGTTAGACCAAAATTGCCAATCTGAACCTCCGGCTCCGGGGGACCACCTCCGCGTCGACCTTCGTCCTCGCGTCAAGAACAATTTTGACAAAATGAAAACTCGTAGTTCTTCTGCACATAATAACATCAAAAGTGGACTTTTTGGCTCTGACGATTTTTCGAAATTGGATAATAATGTTGAGAATAATACGGAATGTGTTTATGAGAATGCTCTCGCTGACAAGGAGCTTCCGAGTATCTTTTGTCCGGAAACTCATCTGCTGACAAGAGTGGCTCAGGCGGAGGCGACGAATGGAGGAAATAGATCAGATCCGAGTAGCGAGGGCGAACTGAAAAATATGAATAGTAAAAGTCTATCAGAAGAAGGAGGAGGAGGAGGAGGGAGCCCCTCCTCCTCCGAAGGAGGTGGCAGATCCTTCTTGGCTCCAGAAGACGAAGAAACCAGGGAGGAGCGAATTTTCAGAGAAAACGTCGAGGGTCTGGATAAGCTGACCGGCGGCGTCCCGTGCTTGAATTGCGGCTGCTACACGCTCCGTCCGGCCCCGCCGGCCTGTTTTTTGGGCACGGGCGGGGGGGGGGCCCGGGGCCGGGTCCCAAGGAGGCCAAGGCAAAGCGTTGTTGGTCACGAATTCCTACTTACACAAAGTGCCGCGCGGCGTATGGGCGCATTGTGTAAGGCGCAATCTTGGGCGCCTTGGCCACACTGCGGGTCGCCCGCCACCCCCCGCTATTGAATGTTATACTTATTATGGTGATGCATCCACATGGCAACAACCACATGAAGGGGACCCAGCAGCCGCGACCACTACTGAATCATGTGACGACCACACGGATGGGGCCCCACCTACTACTACTACTACTACTACTTGCAACTATCATCATCTAGACGCTGCAGAAGGTGGCATAATATCAAAGTGTAAGTCTTCATCGAAAGACGAGCCTGATAATATTAAAGGTGGTACTGACGGAGAGAGTGGCAACAATCTGCAAGGAGTTGGTAGTAATCTTCCAGCCCCGGCAGTCCACGTGGTTGGCTCCCGATACCCGCTCCAGCAGGTTCTTCTGGACCAGTTTCCGACGGATCTTCATCATTTCCAGCTGCAGGTTGATCCTACATTAGTTGTAATAAGTGGTGCATTACAAAATGATACAACAATAATTGCGGATTGCGTCCAGCGACAATCACGACACAATAATAATAATTATGATATGTGCAGTACCATCAACGCAAAAAATACAGCCGCTGTGGTTAATGATCACAACGTGGGCCAGGCCTCTGTGGCAATACCAGTACAGGGGCAATACCAGACAGGGGCCCCCCGCCCCCGGGGCCCGGGGGGCCCCTTGATCAATGCTGCTGGTCACAGTCTTCTTCCAACGCAGTGCTGGCCGCTGCTTGCACCACTACCGCCGCAGAGCGGGGGAGGAGACGGGGGGGCCCCATTCGCATGGCCGCTGTTATCAGGTGCCGGTTGTGGCCGGGGGCCCGGGCCACAGGTTGTTCCTGGCCCCACTGAGAATCAGTCGGGAATAGCCCCGCTCCTGCCTCCACCACCGGCTCATCCGTTGTTCTTTTCTTCTTCCTCGGGTCTGGATCAGTTCGCAGCCTCTCGGGCAGCAGTTATAGTAGGCAATCAACAACAAGTCTCTTCTTCTTCTAGTTCTTCAGCCACAGGCACTGTGGCAAGAGGAGAGGATGTTCATAATAACAGTGACTGCTGGTCCACCACGGCGCAGAGGGGTTTTCCTGTAATGAGTCGCGAGGAGGCGGTTCGTTGTTTCGCCACAATGTCGAGCGCGTCCAATGGGCACCAAATGAAGGCGTCCGGGTCCGACAACAAAAGTGGGTCCCAGGAAATGGATTCAAATGGGCTTTTTTTCAAGGAGCCTACCGTAATTGGGCCCCCGCGGCCCTCGGCGAATTGGGACCTCGGCGAATCTGCTGCATTAGTAGGGGCCACCCCATATGATATTGCGCGGGCCCCTGATCTACGTGATAGTGTATCCAAAGACATGATGATAGTAAATGGGTCTCAACAACCTCCCGACGCGGTTTTGAGCGGGTGGAATAATTTTGAATTACCCAATGTTGGTCAAAAAAATGCGCCAACAATTGCAGCAGCGGGACCCAATCAGCAGATTAGTGCAACAGCAGTAGGCACTGTCCCTCCACCCGCGACGGGTGCTACGGGTGCCTCGAGCCAGGTCCCCCAAACTCAAAGTGAAAGCCGGCGGGTCCCAGCGACCTCCTCAGGCCCTGACTCTACTACTACTACTACTACTGCGGCCGAAGTTCGCTGGCAATGTTCTTCTTCCGGTTCTCCGAATAACAATAACCACGAAGAAGTCGAGACCAATGGGAAGAACAATTTGAAAAGGTCCGGAAACAGTACAAAGCAAAAACCGAGCAAAGGCCCAATAAAAAGTCTATTCATACGATCTCCAGAATTGCAGCAGCAGAACGCCATCACTAAGACTACCTCGTCAGCGAAACGCCTTCAAGAACAAAACAAGAACAAAACCACGAATGAAGATTGGCGAAGATTACGGTGGGGCAGTGACGCGGTATCGGAGTCCTCATCCGAAGAGGACGACACCACGGATAATAATATTAATATTGCGCATACCGTTGTTGAGCATCAGGACGCAAGAAATCGTCAGTCTCGATTATCTGGAGCAGCTCTGCATTTTTATAGTAGTCACCTAAACGGCACTGGAGACAAAAAAAAAAAATCCAAAAAAAATGCGATCCGCGGTTGTGGCGGCATTATGTCGTGCTATATCCGCAACAATGAGCTGGAAAAAATTTTAGCGAGACAGCGCGAATTGCTTGTCTCCGCTATGAATTAGGAAAATTGCAAATTATTGTGTGAATCCGCGTTTTTAGCATGCGTATGTAATGTCAACACGCAGTTGATGAATATGAAAATGTTACGGACAAATTAAAGATATCAATGGCATTTTGACAGAGGAGCGGGCTGGACACTGTCGGACGCGTACAAGGTTAAATTTATAGATCCTGTTGTTATGGGGCTTATCCCCTACATAATTTCATGGGATGTATGCAACGCTAGGTGTGTAGATCTCCAAATAGAAGTTATTCGTAGGTCGGGTAGTGATTTGTGGTGGGTGAATTCGTATATGAAGTATGGAGTTACTGTGGGTGATACGGTGATTTGGTAGATCCCTCAAGGGGCCCCACAACAACATGCTCTATAAATTTAACATGGTCCCACATGTAATGTCGGCGGCTTTTTTCTCTACACGGTGTATTATAATAAAGTTAATAGTTATGAATTAGTATAGAGAATCAGATCTGCAGAAAACAACGTTTTTTTGAATATGAAACGGTAAACGGTATTCCAAATGTTGCAGATTCTATCACGGAAATAGCGATGATAAATCATGATTCTACGAATTTGGTTGTTTTTTCAACTCATCCCTGTAATATGTTTCTGTTCATTAGAATGATTCATGAGTGTTTTCAGTCATGCATGGGCGAAGGGTTGAGGGGGCGCTGGTGGGAGATCTGTAAATACACTTTGGTGCTACCATTCATCCAACTCTACAGCGCAAGGCGAACCCCAACGATGTGAAGGAAGAGGCCCTTTTTCGTGCAATTTTCAGAGAATATATTTTATTATGTTCAATCAAATCAAACATACCCCGCGTTAACATCGACTTGTCCGCTCAAAAGCCCCGTAGTGTACCCCGTTAGAATCTCCGACACCCCGTACCCCGTCAGAATCTGGTTGAAATAAGCGCGCCGAAACGCGCTCTCAGGGACGAAATCTGTGTGCAGCGAATTGCGCCGCAGACTAACCGGGCAAGTGGATGCGACTCCGATTTTCCTTTGATTCTAACGGGGTACGGGGTTTTCAGGCGGGCAAGTCGATGTTAACGCGGGGTAGTGTAGGGTAATATTGCTGCTGCTATAGTATAATAATAGCATTAGAGCGAAAAAGCTATAAACGCAATCCGTATCTTACAGCGTTGCAGTCGTGTTCTTGCAATCTCTCCGTAGCGAATTTTTTTCGAATCGGCCCTCTCACATGATTGATATTTTTGCGCCGCAACACATTTGATACAGATTCGTGCAACTGCTATGTTGAAGCTTTTGACCGTGTTCCCACATGATCTACTTGTTGATAATATCAATTAAGTCATGGTGTTGTTCCTAAAGAGGGAAAGAAAACACACAGTATGTGCTGAAGGCCGGGGGCCCGCTAGTATTTTTGCCAAAGTCGCATTTTTTTGACCCAACTCTATCTTCATACGAATCCATGGGTAGTCTTAGCACAATAGACAGTTGGACTATTAATAAATAAGATGGTGGTGCACGCGGGCCTCTCTTTTTTGGCATTGGTAGATACAGCAGCAGGGTCCGGACGAGGCCCCTCCCCTCCTTCGGGCGTCACATTGTTCGCAACTGATCGGGGTGGTGAAATTGAATTATATGCACAGCCGGCGTCCACGGGCGCCGCTTCCTCCTCCACCCCCTACACGCCCATTGAGGCCTTTCCTTTACGTGCCACTCGAACTCCCGTTTTGAACAATACTCCTCTTAATTACATAGCAGGGGCAGCTACTGCCACACCCTATTCGTTTTTAGCCGATGATCCAGTCTCCTTACGATTGCACACAGATGTTGAGGAAGTCGAGGACAACACCGATCTCGAGCGGGGGATTCTCGAGCGGGGCCAAAGGCAAATCCCAACACCACGTGGACAGATGATCGGAGCCAAGCGGATCCTTGCACTGCCGGTTCTAGATCAAACTCCGCGCAACCATCAGCATCCGGGTTATCTTCTTCCCGGGGCAGTCGCAAGTAGTGAAGATCAGGTGGAAATACCGAGGGGCTTATTCGTGGCACAAGAAGAGGCAGGGAGCGAGGCGCCCGGAGCAGCGAGTGGTGAAAGGCAAACCACAGGGTCCCTGGGGCAACAAGACGAAGAAAACCCGCCCCCCGGGAGTAAAAAGAGCAGGCACAGTAGTAGTGATAACAGTATTTGCGAATCCCACGAAGAGCACGGATCGGGATCTCTTCAAGGTTTGAAAAGGTTGCGGAGAGCCCTGCAGTCGATGATACCGGGGCCACAAAAGGATCCTGGCCGCTCGGAAGAGCCAGTACCAGACGGGCCGCAGGGAAAAAAACGACAAAAAGCAGCCAAAAAAGGGGGCCTGAGGAGCAAGTTGGGGCGGGCGTTCCGCATCACCCCCAGGTGAAATTAGCATTTTTTTTTTCAATGAGGCGGCGCCTCTACAACGTGGACGGAGTGAAATTAGCATACAATATTAATCAAATACGTACATTTCGTGATTCGTGACATTAATAATTTCATCCTATATAATTTTTCGGATCAAGAAGGTCAACGACTATAGAAATTCAGAGTGGGTACCGTTGCCGGACAATATCAGATATTGTTTGATGTACCGTATTAAGAGTAGATGAATATGATTGCAAACGAGGCCGGTCCTTTGCACTTGCCTGGCCAGCGCGGCGATTAGTTTGGGGTGCACGCTGACGAACTTCTGGATGGCGGATCGGGTATTGCACAACGCCAACATTATCGAGGAATTGGGCTTGCTGCGTCTCAAAACGGAAAGCTACGGTTTGAGTGTCTTCAGGGAGCCCGATGTATTCTTCCCCTCTCTCGCGGGCGGGAGTAGTATTTTTGCTGGGGATTTATTATTTGCTGATGGTCCTACTTCTAGTGTAGGAGGAGGAGCGGCAATTATTAATACACCACCGCCAACGCCATCAGAAGGACCATCAGGGGCTCGACCTGAGAATCAACAAGAAAATCATGACAAGAAGACAGAATCAAAAAAGTGTGCCGAAGACATCAACGTACTTCTCCAAAAATTGCTGGCGAAGATGGAGAGTACTATTTTTGAGGACACGGGCGTCGCCGAAGAACTAGAAAAGTTTTTTTTTTCGCTCATGATTGTTGTTATGGGGCTTATCTCCTACATATTTCCATGGGTTGTACGCAAAGCTAGGTATGGAGATCGTTGATAAAAGATATTCATGGATCGGGTAGTGATTTAGGACGGGTGGAATTGTTATAGAAAGTTCAGGTACTCTGTGTGTTAGGGTAGTTTGGTAGATACCACAAGGGCCTGACAACAACATGCTCTATTTTTTTATCACTTAAATGAAAGCATGATGTACCCCGAGATTCTTTTCTACAGATGAATTTTTGTGTGTATAGATATAATTGACATCCTTCTTTGGAGATGGTGGCTGCTGGTAAAGGAAGGCAGTTGAGAACGTTGAGAGCATTGATTGAGACACTACAAAAATAAATATCTCCGTCAAGAAATCTTGTCTAGGTGGCGTAAAGAGAAAGTCTCGCATCTCACGTTGGAAAGGGAGAGTCTGTTGCGTTTATTCACAGGCAAGAGCTTGCATTTGCCAACGTGCGGGAGTGATTCTCCTACAAGCAAAAACGCGTCACAGAGTAGTAGTAGTCTTGCGGAGTACCTATTCGTGCAGATGCAGAGTCCTACTACGACTGAGAGTAGTACTACTACAGTGGAAAACGCGTCTGTTGTGCCAAGTAACAATATGAAGTTAAACGGGAAGAAAGGAGATTCAGACTCAGTACAGAACGCGGGCTCTTTTCCGAAAAAAAAATCGGAATTCTTGGAGGCGGTCGATCGGTGGCGCCAGCATGTTCTGGAGACCGTCCTTTTGATGGACAAAATTGTGGAGCGCGTGTCGGCGATGGTCGACGAGCGCGCCCAAACGGCTCTCCTCGTAAACCTGCTGCAGTTGTTGTTTTACGCGGTGGTGGATCGGCCGGTCATGTTCTTGGTTTTATCCTTCTCCCTCGCACCCCACTTCCGCCGACTCCAAAAGGAATTTGAGTCGAAAAATAGAATCTCGGCCTACTTGAAAAAACAAGAAGACAGAAACGCAGCACTCCAGAGCGCAGGAAATATTCCTCCGCATACCCACGAGGATCTACCACCCTTTGCCGACATCATGGGTACGATTAGTGGTACATGTTCGCCGAATATTATCATTAATACAGCTAGTAACGGGGGGCCCGGGGGCGGCCCTGCAGAAGAGCAGACGACTACCACTGGGCAGAGTACGTTTGAGACTCTTGAGACAGGGTCCGGCTCGCTATCCTATTCGCGTCCCTCGCAACCGTCAGGCGGCCCCGATACCAATAATTTGGAGACAGCATCCGAGGTTGGGTCCGAGGTCGGGTCGGAAGGAATGCGCAGTTCCCATTCCACGGCGCCATCTAGCGACGGAAGGAGCAGCGGAGGCACGGTTTTCAATATTATTCAGAGTTGGCTATCGTATCGTATCGTATTTTGCGTATAATATTACGATAAAAAGGTTCATTGTTGCGAGCGACATATTCAGAAAAATGAAAAAAAAGGTGCTGCGTCTCCAATGGTATCAGCCGCTGGTTCTATCCGGACGTATCGTGGGGGTCTGGCGTCTGGAGCCGAGCTCGGACCGGGCCCAAGCCGCGTTTGCGTCGGGTGTACGAAATTCTTACCTGGCTAGATATTTCTTGCGTGGCCTAGAAATTTTCACGATTGACGCGCGCGCAGTCATAAAGGTTGGCCGTCACTATCGGCGGCGCCTAGACCGGGACGAGATTCGGAACGACCTGTTCTACTGGGGATCGAGGGTGCTCATCCCTGACCCAGATGATTCCTCAATTATGTATTTGGTTGACCCCGTTGCCCAGGTTCGGTTTGTTGCGATCTACCGCCGCATCGGAGACATGCCCGTCAAACGACGAGAAGATTGGGTCGTTGAGTTGGTGACCCCTCCAACCGTGACGCCTCGAAGTGGTCACACGCCTCTGGGTAGTAACACCACTTCTTCTTTTGCAGTCTCGACTGCAGGCTCCTCAGCAACGGCACCGTCTTCAAACCCGGAAGCAGTAGTACGAGTAGCAGCAGCAGAGTCTGATCCGGCACGAGCGGACCTATTAGCGAGCTTTAGCGGTTCTTCGTCGAATCCCAGGGAACCGCCGTACAACAATGCTGAGCCTGTTGCCCCGCTGATCTCGCAGTCGAACGGGAAGGATCGCCTGTCGCAATCAGCTGAATTCGTTTCCGCGTCTCAACAAAGAGCGGATGATGGACAATCGGATGATGGACAATCGGATGATGAAGATGAATCGTTGCCGAGTCAGATATCCAGTGGCGATTTCGAGGCATTCCTTGATCAGATTTTCGGCCAGACTTTTGATTCAGCAGACGTTGATTCCGAAAACGGGCCGGCAAAAGAAAAAGGATATTGTCGTTACTGCGCCTCGAAGGGGTCTGGGTCTGCTTTCCGGGCTGCAGTTGAACACCTCGTTTGGCGTTCCAAGGCGGGGTTCCGTTTCTGCCTCTTCTCGGCGTTGGTTTTCTCAATAACCGCAACCACGGAATTTAGTTTGATTGACCACCTGCGTGGCTCCGGAAATTTCGTGGCCCAAGTAGCCAAGCTGCGTCATCTCGTCGAAGGTCTATTTCATTTTTTTTTGTTGGAAATCCTGTTATATAATTATGTATGTATCAACCTTTAGAAGCCTTGAAGGGGGCGCCCAAGTGGCGGCCTGTAGCTATTTACATGTATGTATCAAAGGTTTTGCAAAAATGTATCAAAGGTTTCGCCCTGCACTCGCTTCTGTTCGCCGAAAAGCCCTTTGGTGACCAAGGTAGTAGTGCACCAAAAAATCGCAGCTGTTTTTTTCCTGCAGATTTTGATGCCGATTTTTTTCCTGGTAGATCTTCATCAGGGTCTAAAAATAATATTGATCCCTGGAAGGAATCGGAGGAGAAGGGCGGCGAATCCGTTGCGCAAGCATACGAGAGATCCATGGCGGGTGTGATTGCGGACTTGAGCGATCGAGACCCGGAACTCGGGGCTCGCCTACGTACGTGGCGGAGAAACTATTGGGAAGCGCTCCTCGAAGGCGCTCATCGTCTGCGCGTGCTCTTTATGGTATTGGTACCGGTGCAGGATTCCGGTTCTTCCGAGCAAGTGGGCGGCACTTCGTCTTCTTCTCATCGGCATAATGATGATGAGTATAATCGCGGTGAGAATTATTACAGTAGTAGTCGTAGTAGTAGCAGGGAAAAAAATGGCAGCCTTAGTAGCACCACAACAGGAAGGACAATAAGTACTACAAATCCTTCTTTCAAGCCGACTCAAGTTCCTTTGTTACAACAACAGCAAGTTTCTTCCTCACCGCTATCCGTGAACGAGCTGTTTGCGATGACGGACCAGACGCGCGAAAATGTTCAGGGTTTGGTGCAAATAGCACGCGAGAGTGAGAGTGAAAACGCCCTGGCACTGTGGGTTTTCCGTTTGGCGAAGTTGGGTCTGCACGGAGTGACGAGCCTTCTGGCGTTCTTCACTTTTTCTCTGGTCTGCCTCCCCATCTTCGAAGAAATTCGTCTTTCGGAACGTGCGGCTGCGAGCATGTGCGAGAAAAGCGCGACTTTACACACACAAAATAATTGTCTTGAGGAAGAGTTGCTTGATCAGGTAAAACCGTTTTGGGGTGATTTGCAAAAACGGGACAATTTCGGGAGAATTCTTCGGGACAATTTCGGGACTGTTTTTGGACCAATCCGCGGAATTTTCGGGACAAAAAATTGGGACAAAAACGCCGGGACGAAAGTCGGGACGGCTCAGGCCGGGAGGCCGGAATTGGAATAATGAAAATGGTCGAATTTGAATGGCAACAATGGAACATGAGAAGCAGAAAGGGGAAGGTCGTCGGAGGGGCGTCTAAGCTCAATGATAAATATTATTCAGGATAACGCTTTTAAGATTGCACATTGAGCTCAAACACCTCAAAAGACACGGGTAATACGCCCCTCAGGACGAAGGTAAGAGGCAAGGCAGGTGTCATGGCAACTACCAATTGATGGTCGTGTGCACACAACTTGAATAATGTGAAAAGGGTGGGAACTAGGGTCGGAGAAAATCCATGTCATAATCTATGATAAATATACTGAAGTTATTCATTAAGGAAATCTGCCAAGATTGGCCTTTTACTAAAGGTGAAATATACCTAAATGACCACTTTTACGCCAGATTCTATTGCGGAATAGCTGATTTTTGCTCGTTTTTTCACTTTTTTGAAAAATGAGGTTGAAAAAGAGCCTTTAGCCCGAGTATCTGGTCAAAAAAGGCCATGGTGTTACGCCCTTTTTTCGCCCTTTTTTACGCAAGAAATCCAGGCTAAATGCGAAAAAAAGTATCATCTAAAAAAATCCAGTCACGCTGATCTTTTTCCGTCGGATAGTTGAACGGCTATAGCCTTCTAATCTGAGATAAAAGGTCTTCAAAATGGCGATCAGGAAGCAACGATTTTCCCGGTCGTTGCGTACATGTCTCATTTTTTCAACATTTACCAAAGTTCGTATCTTTTGGCTTATACTGGGGCTGAACATAGTTTTCTATTGCTGTTTTTTCTCCAAAGTCATCTGTAGACCGTGGCTGGCTCAACCATGGTCATTCCAGATGATTTTGAGATTCGCGCAGATTCTTCGACTAGCAGGCGGGTTCTTGGAGAGAGCTTCTCCAATTAGCCCTCTCTTGACAGAAAATCGCCAGTTCTGGCACCTGGCCATCGAGCCTTCCCAAGCAGATTTCCTATTGCCACCTCTGGTGGCCGGTTGTTCATAATTGAGCTTTGACGTGCGGTGGCATTTTTTTTGGGCATGACTCCAGGTCCATTATATACATAATCAGTGGGGTGGGAACTAGGGTCGGAGAAAATCCATGTCATAATCTATGATAAATATACTAAAGTTATTCATAATTGAGCTTTGACGTGCGGTGACATTTTTTTTGGGCATTTGGGAACGTGCACCACAGTGCGCAAACAAACTGTGCAGCTCGATGCAGTGCAAACAAAAGACTTCTAGATTTAGAACTCAATTCGGGCGGCCGGAATGCTCGGTCCCGCATCGGTCCCGCAATTTTCAATTCAGAAAATGGTCCCGAGACTTGTTCCAGGAATTGTCCCGGGGTTGTCCCGAAAATTTGTCCCGAAAATTGTCCCGAAATTGTCCCGAAAATGCGGCGAACCCCGTCCGTTTTGTTTTCCTCATGATTTCTATATTGTTTAATTATTCCAGGGACAGTGCATTTGTCATTTTGTGAAAGTAAAAACGCGACGCAAGAGATTTGTTGTTTAAATTTAAAATTTGATATAAAAAAAAAGGTATTATAATATATTATGAAATAAATTGATTTATTATACGTATAGAACGGTGATGTTGTAACTGTGGGTGGCACAAGCGCACGAGGCTGTAGCAGTTCATTTTTTCTTACCTATAGTTGATGTCTTGGAAGTTAACTTAATACCAGACTGAGACAGTATGACATGATATTGAACACCAAATAATAATATATTGAATCAGGTCCCAGAAATGGCGCCCGCCGCCGCGCAAGGGAAGCCATCAAAACAGAGCCGGCACCGGCGGGACCCTAAAACGCACCGCAGCAGGAGATCGGCGGCGTCCGGGCCAGCTTCTTCCGGAGCTTCTTCCGCCGGAGCAGACCCAACTCCTGCGGGGCCGCTCGTCGAAAAGTGGAATTCCAAGAGCGGCCGTGCTGCGGCGACTGGCGAGACATTTGCTGACCGAATAATTGCGAGACATAGTGCTCTCTCGGGCGACTCTTCCGGTGGTGCGGACGATAGTCACAGTCGCGCGTCGCCTCACCAGGAGCGGGGCCTCGACGGCAGCAGCACCTACGAGGAAAGAGAAAACGAGGGTCTCGGAGGAGGAGAAGGCGACGCAGGAGAAGGAGCAGGGGCCCCATTTCCAGACGACGCGGAGGGGCGGGCCCCTTCTACGCATATGCACGTGGCCAGGACGTATACTATGGCTGAAATGCCAGCAATAGAAGATCTCAATCTGTCGGCACCGTGGGATCGGCAGTCTGACTCCACCGCAAGTAGTTACTACGGCCCGAATGGGGGGTTCGACCCGAGGAACATTTTTCGTGCACCGACTGCAGGTCCCGCAAGTAGCCGGGGCCCGTCGGCAGCAGCAGCAAGTCACAGTAGGGGTTTTCTAGAAGAATGGGAACGACAAGCAACTTTGGTCCTTCCGCAGCACCGCACTTCCGCGGCCGCGGCGGCGGGTCCAGTAGTTGACGACGCCGGAAGTTCCTCTTCTCATGTGAGTTATTGCCAAGAACTTTCCGTTGATGCAGATGTTCTTCAAAACTGGGCCAATACCATGAATCCTCCTCCTCCTCGGGGTGGGCCAAGTGTGGAACCACCACTATCTACCCCCTCTTTTCCAAGGTCGTCGTCCCAAGATGCATACACCTTCAACATGATGGACCCAGAGGAGCAACGCGCCGCCGCTGCGGCCCGGGCCCCGGGCCATCTGCAGACTCCTGCCCACAATTCGAACAGCCAGGGAGGCCCACGTGGGCCTCCTGGGGACCCGGATGGCCTCCACCGAGTGAGGATGGCCCTCCTGACAGGGGCCCCCTCAGGTGGGCCGGCCGCCCGAGGGAGCGCGACAAGGGCACAGACTAGTGGTACACAGAGTGTCCACAGAGCAAGCGGAGACGATAGAGATGCTGTACAACGACAAAACGATTTATCTTATACATGGAGGTGGAGAACCGCCAAGGCGGAAGAGCACCCCCTCTTGCGAGGAAGATCAAGAAATCCATCCGAAGATGTACAAGAACACAAATCGTTAATTGGGAGTTGGGCTGCTCTCGGGGAGGCACCAATGGGCGGCTCGATTGATCCCGAAAGTTTGCTACCGGAGGAACTGCGGCGTTTCGAGATCACCGAAAATGCCCAGCTCCGAATCCTCGCAATGGTGCCAACGGAGTTTGAGGGACCACTAGAACTTTCTTCTATGGAATTTGTGGGACCACACGACCCTGACACTACCAGTGATGCTGAAATTTGTCGTCACGACGATGATGTTGGCCTGTTCTTCTACGAATATTTATTGTTGCCAAGCACCGCAGGTACGAGTCTGCTTTTGATTCCAGACGATTTCGGGGCACATAGGCCAGGTGCAATCGAAAAATTTGCTAGGGATGACCCCACTACGCCGCGCGAGCGGGACCCGTGAGAAGCTATCATCATAATATAGGATATTTTATTATTGTTTGCAGAGTAAACTAGCGTCTATTAATTAAGTTTCTGTCCACGGTGTCACAAGTGTAAATTGTATTCGTATCGTTGTGTTATATTAGGAACCCTTATATGTACGTATTCGTATTCGTATGTATTATTTGTAATCTCGAACACGCTAGAATGTAATCTACGGTCTTAGTTGCTATCGCAATAGAACTTGGGGAAACCAAAACTCTATATAGTATATCTGCGCGTGTTTGTCTCTTAGTGGTTGTGTGGGCCTAAGGCCGGGCCAATGCCAATCTACCGCCGCTACTCGGCCAAAACCCGCTGCACGAAAAGGAGTTGGAAGGAACAGGAATGGGTAAACAGAAATGGGAATAGGAACGGTGGAAGATGATGATATCATATGCCAACATTCCCCCCCCCGAAGCTGTGTGTCTAGCACAGTTTCGCTGCCGTGCCTGCCTTTCACCTCTCAGTCTGTCCCCATTCCGGTAGTGGAGTCCCAACGGTGTCTAACGACACTCTCCCTACCAATGCCGCAGCATTCTACCACCGTGTGCCCTACACGATCGGCCTCCTAAAACTACCAGCACGCTACTACCGAATGTGCTGCCTCGATGTGGGGAATAAGCCCCCCTGCCTCTACCATTGACATGCCCCATACGCTGTTAGCAGTATGCATCTCCAACCTTTTTGGTAACACTGCTTCTTCACACACGCTTGCTATACTACAAAAATGGGCAAACTCCGCATCCAAATCGTTCTTAAACATATGGATGTACTTCTTCCCGCCCACGACCGGTTTGGTCAGGCAATCAGCCCGGTTCTGTCCCGTTGGACAGTAACACAAATCCTTCACGAAATCACGCACCACATGATAACGCAGCTGGATATGTTTACTCCGCTTCGTGATAACAGACGACTTACTCAGATCGAGTGCCGATTTATTATCCGTAAACGTCAGTGGTAATTTGCCACCGTCACCCCCTAGAAACCAATCTAGGTACCCTTGACTCTGTGTCAGCTTAATCATGTCATACAATGCCATATATTCGCTCTCACAGGTCGACGTTGCTTTCACGGTCTGTCTCTTACTGGCCCATACTATCGGGACACCCCGATGGTATAGAATATTGCCGCTCGTGCTCCTCAGAGTCACGCTGCAACCGGCGAAATCCGCATCTGCAAAGCAGACGGTATTGCCTAAGGATTTGCCCTCTTCAGCCGCTATCTTCGAATAGACTTCCTGAAAGTCAGCCTCTATAGCCGGTGAGTATTCTAGACCTATATCCTTAGCACCCTTGAGGTACTTAAGGACCCGCTTAGCCGCGATAACTACGTTCTCCGTGCATTGAGTCATCTGCCGCGCCACGCGCTGCACAGCGAAAACTATATCGCAGCGACACGTCGTCGCTATATATTGTAAGCTGCCTACTAGCTGTCGAATCGGAAACGTCTCATTGGGAGCCCCTTCTTTGAGAATAGACCGCTCACAAGGAGTCGACACCGCCCGACAATCGTGCATATTAAACTTCTTTAATACTTTCTCAATGGCATCGCCCATAGAAATCCGCAACCAGCGCTTCTTCCTGTCATAACGGACAGTAGCCCCGAGGACATCACGAACCTCGACGTCACCCTCATACTGAGGAGGAACCACCTTACCGGTGAAGTGTTCTAGAATTCGCTTCATGGCAGTCTTGCATTCCGCTTCGTCCGGTCCGCATATCATCGAATCATCGACATATACAGAAAGAATCATAGAATTCTTCCTGAACAGTCCTGGTTCGCGATCGCACATGACCCACCCGTCTCCCTCTAAATACGCCCTATAGGTGTCAAACCACTTCCTCGGCGAAATCTTCAATCCATACAAGGATTTCAATAATCGCACCTTGTCGCCCTTTGGGTCTGCACTCCAGTTCTTGGGTAATCGGATGAACACACGCTCATCCCCCAAGACTGCCTGCATGAAAGCATTTGAAATGTCAAACTGCTCGATAAACCAGCCGTTCGCTGCAGCCTCAACGAGCAAATATCTATTGGCTGCATGGCTAATCGTCGGTGAGTATATTTCTGCTGCCATAGCCTGGGTCTGCCTATTCCCTAACGCAACGCATCGCGCTTTGAATCGGCCAAGGGGGTGTTCCGCACAAGGCCTCTTCCGGGTATAGATAACAACCGCCGGAATGATCTCATCATTCGGCCCTAACTCGCCTTCTTCGACTTTTCTCAACGACTTCTGCGCCTCCAGCTGAACCCGTTCAAGCGTATCGGCTTCGATCCACTTGTCCGCGTCCGGCCCCGAAAACGCTTCCGAACGCGTCACCTGTACGTTAAAAGCAAAAGCTGTTTCTTCTTTTAAGAGACCGAAGCGTTTCCGCATCGCCTCTTGGATTGAGGGATCATCCCCGTCGACTCGCCAAACTGAGTCGCCCGCCGCGTTCTGTACAGATTCCATCTGTTTTCGGGTCCGTTTGTTTGCTGCGCGTTTTCTCTTGCCCCCCCCCCGTCTTCGGAGGTTCTGGTTCTTTTGGTTTGTTCTTGGAGCCCTTGGGTCTCCCTCGGCCGCGTTTCTTCTTTAAAAGATCGCCATTCCTAATGATTCGGGGGTCATCACCCTCCGAATCTTTAACGCTAGACTTCTCCTCTTCCGGATCTTTCTCGGGTGACGTTCCCTGCAACGTGTTTTCCTTTACCGAAGACGGTGTGTTCGCGCCATCGGGGACACCGCTTGAGGAGGCGCGACTTTCCTCAGGGACCACCGCGATGTCTGGCAACACGTCCGCCTCACGGAGACCAGAAGGAAGAGGGAACCGCACATACGTGCCAGCATTCCCGGGAATGAGGTCTTCCACGTCCCGAATCAGGACCGTCTCATCGAATTTAACTGTTCGATTCTCATTCACCTCAAGGCGATACCCCAGCTTAGTACGATTATCCTCCCGCCAGATTCCGACAAGATAAGTTGAATTCAAGTCCCCGTATCCTAAAAAGATACCTCGTTCATACTTATCCGCCAGTTTCCCATCTACCTGCGTGTGAATCTTCGCATAAGCTAAACAGCCAAACTTCTTAAAGTAGCTGATCTTCGGGTCGCGCCCGTGTCGCTTGTAAAATGGGCTCTGTTGCCCCTTCCTCCGTGGCAGTCTATTGTAGACATGGGCACAGTATTTGGACGCATAGTCCCAAACACGCCTATCTACACCACAGAGATTCGCCCGGATCGCACCCCCCTGGGTGCGATTATACCGTTCCACGCGTCCATTGGTCTGAGGCTCATATGGAACGCTAAAAGTAACGATAATTCCATGCTTGCACGCTACTGTGCGCCAATTACATTTTTCACCCTTGAATTCCTGCGCGTTATCCGTGCGAACGACCTTGGGTCTGCCGCACATCTGGATAAATTTTTCAAGTTTCTTGTAGCAATCGTCTTTGCTTGCTACCGGGAAGTTCTCTACCCAACCCGTCGCGGCGTCGATGGCTGTGAGTAACCAACAATTGCCCTTATGCGATTCTAACACCGGACCCCAGTAGTCCCAATCTATTTGATCTAGCCACTCCTTCGGCTTTAGATACTCTGGCCGCTCCCCTTTGTGACCTACCCCCCCCGACTTGCTGACATCACAAGCGGGGCAGTGGATAGTACCGATGTCTGGACGCCAGAAGTGTCCAGACTGTTCGTGCTTAAGCAATTTCTGGGCTGCCGTGAGACAAGCCCAACCCTGCTTACTGCCCGTAGTGCTCTTGTCACCGGTGTCGGCCGCCACCTCTTCGCAAAGAAGTTCCGGCTGATCACTCGTGATTTTGTCCCCGCTCACCTTAGTGGACCTAGTCTTATCCCCTAGCTCTGCCGACGCAGCCGGCCTACTATAATTGAATCGCAACCCAACTATCGGTAAACCTTGTTTCCTATCCATATAATGGACAGCACCTGTGCTGAGCGTAATGCTTCTCTCAGCCTTGCTAAATTTGATCTCCGCGTCATCTTCTTCTAACTGCAATATAGACACCAACATGCCTTTCAGATCAGGATGATACAATCCCGTCTTCATATTAAAGTTATTGTCGACGAAAGTCCCCTGGTATGCCGGCTCTGGAAGCACACGATCGGCCACCCGCAGGGTGACAGGCTTCGTATAATCAATATGCGAAAATTTTGACTTATCCCCTGACATGTGTGAAGTAGCGCCACTGTCAGCTATACCATCTTCGACTGAGTCTGTGCCAAAGACGCTATGCAAATACGCCATCTCTTGACTCATCAAACTAGACGACACCGCCGGCGACTTGCCAACAACAATTCCCGAACACAACTTCCGACTGCCATGGTCGCACTTCTGAACAAAATCAGGCTCCGCTACATACTTTTTGGTAGCTATTAAAGAACAAAGAAAGGATTCCGAGTCGCCCCAGGCTGCTTTTACTCTGAGTTGTGCTTTCACCTGAGAAGCATCAACCGTCTTAACCGAAGTTTCGTCGACTGAACTCTTCTCAGTTTCTCCTGCTCCTAACACGTCGCCGCAGCTAACGTTTACACGGGCTTGCCCTTCTTGCCGTTCTTGCCTTTGCCCTTCGGCTTCTTGCCTGTTTTGTTTTTGTGTTCTTCCTACTCCGACATCATAGATGTCATCTACTATACAAGTTAATGCATAGCCTGCCTCTACTAAAACCTCAGAATTAGTAGATAAATTACCTTTGTTGCCCTTGGCGTTCTCCGGGCACTCGAAACGCTTGTGCCCCGGCTTTCCACACTTGTAACAGACAACGCCCGCCACGACGTTCGCTGTGCTACTGGTGCTCGGCCCTCCGGCTTTGCCCTCCGCCGCTCTTCTCTCGGCGTCCGCCAGCCTCTGTTGCAGAATCGTGTTCTGCTGAGTCAGCAAGACGTTCTCGGTCTTCTCCGGCCGTTTCTTAGTCAAAGTGGCTGTCTCCCACTCCTCGGCGCGTACTGTGGCTTGTTCGTAGGTAACCGCCTCATCCGAAATCAGCGGAACAACAATTTCGTTAAACTGCTCTCCGAGATTCTGGATGACCGAAATCTCTAGGATTTCCTCCGCGGACACCTTTCCGCCCAACTTGTCCCGAAAGATACTCTCTTTCTCGATCACAAAGGATCGCACTTTCTCGTTCGGCTTCTTTACTGTAGTTAACAACTTGGAGAGCCAGTGCTTGCGAGTACTCTTCCTCTGGCTGTTGTACTTAGCCCCGAGTTTACGAAGCGTCGCCACTAAGTCCATACCACAGGACCGTGCGAACGTCAACGGCTCGCCTACTAACGATCCCAAGATCGCGCCTTTGAGCTTCTTCAGTACTTTCTTCTCGTACACTGAGAACTGCACGTTCTGACCAGCCACCGCAGCGGCAAAACGGTCTTCCAAGTCAAACTCCGAAATGGCGAGTTCCGTTTTGCTCTTCCAGTCGGGCCACTCCGAGGCAGACCCCGAGAACTCAGGGATCTTTGTCTCGACCCGTACTCCGCCGCCTTGTCCTCCAGTACCGCCGCCTTGTCCGGCAAGCAGATCGGCCATGATCTGCGCGTTCAACGGATTTCCGGCGAAATCCGCGTTCTGAAAGTGGTTCCCGCCACCTGCTCCGGGTACTACTCCAGGTACTACTCCAGGTACTACTCCTGCTCCAGGTACTACTCCAGGTACTACTCCGGGAACCTCTCCGGGAACCTCTCCGGGAACCTCTGCGGGAACCTCTCCGGGAACCACTCCGGGAACTACTTCGTCAACATGCCCGCCTCCGAGCTCGTCAGGGTTATCGCCGGCCATCTTGTTCTATTATTAGCTATTACAGAGCCTTCAATTTGACTTTCAAGATATACTATATAGAGAATGTAATCTCGAACACGCTAGAATGTAATCTACGGTCTTAGTTGCTATCGCAATAGAACTTGGGGAAACCAAAACTCTATATAGTATATCTGCGCGTGTTTGTCTCTTAGTGGTTGTGTGGGCCTAAGGCCGGGCCAATGCCAATCTACCGCCGCTACTCGGCCAAAACCCGCTGCACGAAAAGGAGTTGGAAGGAACAGGAATGGGTAAACAGAAATGGGAATAGGAACGGTGGAAGATGATGATATCATATGCCAACATTATTCTCATGTATTATTATAATAATAGATAAATTCGTTTATAATAATAATTTATATACAGATTCTCATGTATTATTGTTTTGAATTGATTCATACATTATTCTCATCTAGGAAATTTACATCTATTGTTTGACTTTAACAGCCTATATCAAAATACACCCTCTGCATGCCTCTATCATATTGTATTAACCGTATATCTGATTGTTATGAACTGTGTTTCTGATTGAAGTCCCTTTTATGTGCTGCCTACTTGATCAATTTATGCAGCTTTCTTCATCTACGTGTAGACCAGGTTTTATAAAAGCTATTCCTATTCTTTCGAACTGTCTTTCATTATTGTTTTTCGTTGATACTTGTGGTAGAACTCTTTGTTGTATACGCCCTTAAACCTTGGTTGTTGCTTTATTATTCATTTTCGGATTCTGATTTTTCATTATCAGTGTACTAAATAGCTCCGTTGTCTTTATTTCAGAAAAAAATTCTTTTGCATCATATGGTTTTTATAACATCTCTAATCTATTGTAGTTATTTGTTTTTCTTTTTTAGTTGCATCACTGAGCCGTCAGCTTCCAATGTGAACCTCTCTGATTGCAGTCTGCGGGGGGAGTCCCCAAAGACCATATTCAACAACAAAACAAAAAACAAAACAAAAAATGTATTATTCTCATGTATTATTATAGAACGGTGGTATAGTGGTTAAGCCGTTGGACTTAACATTCTTCCAAAACTTGAGCCACGGGTTCGATTCCCGCAGAGGCCAGATTTACACTTGGCACTGGAGGTCCAGTCTTCCAGTTTGGCACTGGTGTATGGGCCTAGAACGTTCTGGAATGATACTGCCTGCGGCTCCCTGTGCTGCGAATGTCGGTTGACAGGTCCTGTCAACCGACATTCGCAGCACACCCCTTGCTCCCCAGCACATCCGACCTCGCTCAGGAGGCGGTTCGGGAGCCGCAGGCAGTATCATTCCTGGACGCGATCAAGACTTTTATTCGTCGCCCGAGGAGTCCCGAGTGGCGCCGGGCGTCCCGTTTTTGTGGGACCTTGAGGGTAATCGTGCGGGCCATTTCGTGCCCCTTGGAAATTCAGAGGGCCCACTGGAAGAGCCGCTGCACCATTCGACATCTTCAGGTGATATGTTACTGCCCGCACAACCTTATTCATTGTTGAGAGACCCAGCCGCATTCCCGGACGCCGAGGAGGACATGGACGAGGTCGCTGGCGAAGAGCTTTCTACCGGAGGACTGCGTCAGCGCAGAGGGCCAGCGCAGGGGCTGCCTCACTCCGCGATAACTTGCGTTCCGCGGGAACGATTTCAACTCGGTGTAATTTTGGCGGGTGTTGGTGTATTTTCGCGGGCCCTCTCGTTGTGCAAAGGAGCGTACAGCGACGTCGAGAACGTGGTTGTTGAAGGACCGGAAGCCGTCGAGAACCTTACCTATGAGGGCGCGACGCGCATCCTGGATGCGGTCTGTCTCCGGTGCGGGTCGAACCTCATGAAGCAGGCGTGCGAAGATGGTGTTGTATTTGCGGAGGCTGCGGGGCACGAGCAGCATGAATTGGAAGAAGCAATACAGCAATTCTGTGGCGAGTGGTCTGCGAGAGGGAGACTGGAGATCGTTGAAGATCTGTTTGTGTGCGACGCAGAGGCGATTGAAGCACCAGCAGAGCATGCCGGGAGGGAGCCGTCCATCCCTTCTGCGCAAAATGTTTGCCACAAGTGCGTGACGATGCTAGCCCGTATCCTGACGTGCGTCGCGAATACTCTCAGTCGGTGCTGTCCGAACCGGCAAACGCATGAGCTCCGCATAGCGGCCCGCGGGGCGTCCGAAAATTCCGGTGAGACCGAACCTTGCCTCGAATGGACGGCACGAAGCAAGTGGTGTGGCCGGCGGGCGGCGGAACCGTGGCTCTGTGTGTCCGGAAACATTCGGAAGCTGTGGATGGGAATCTCGCACCGCCAGGTGGAGGAAGAACAAGGTTAGTTCTACTCTAGTCTATTCTACTCTATATGGCCATGTAGACTAGACTATAGAGTAGAGTAGAGCGGATTATGTGAAAATTATTTACGAGCCATTTAGATTGTGTGGAGCACGGACTCGTATCATTATTTTTATTTGCAGTCTGTATGATATCGGCCAGTGTCATTTATCAATAATATTTTTAATGGCGAACAAGCCTGTCTGCGCAACAAAAAGCATCTTTGCTGTGTAAGTAAAAATCTACAGGACTGCAGCGGTAATCGAATTAATTGTATTAGTTGTAGACCTTGTAGTGAGTGCCCAAATTCGTTGCCTGAGTAAAGGTAGACACAGGCGTTTGAGAGAGATTGGGCAGATGATTTGATAACAGTTGGATCAAGGATCGCAACAATCTCTCTCGCAGAGCATGCCTTTTTTTTACGGTTTCTGATCATAGAGCCAGAGGCGCATCGGGTCTAACGCTATGATGCGCAGGTTGTGTTTAGCGTATATCCCTGCAACCTATGTAGAATAGAGTAGAGTAGAGCATGAGAATCCTCTACATAGAGGCTATTAAATCTACAATATTCTATTCTACAGGTCTACACGCCAATTCTGATGAAGAACCCTTCATTTGGGAGGTCCGGAAATTGAGCACTAACCGCGAGAATCATAATGATAATATGGACACCACGAATATTCTGCCGCAGCAGACAGATCTCTCGAGAGCACTTGAAAAGGAAAAATACAGCCTGGAGTTTTTCACCTGGTTCGCAATTCCGCTGTATGGACGCGCTTTAGTGCGAGGCCGGATGGTGGTACAAGAACCAAGCCCGGAGCAGCATACTAATAACGGTGCCCAAGCAGAAGAGCAGAAGGTTATAGAAGCCATCATCGTCGGTTTCATCCCTGAGCTGTGGCGGGGTGGGACTGTCGTGGCGCGTAAGGTCCATAAAGTTCTAGAAACAGCCGATCCACCCGGTCCAGAACTTTATAGGGGTGAGCTCGATCTGTCCGAGAGTAGTAGTAGTAGTGTGCGTGGTGTGCCGGCAAGTTTTTGGGCCCCACAATTGTTGGGAAGACGTTCGCAGGCTGTTGGAGCGGAGATGTCCGAAACAGAGGAGCCGGACAACGCTCAGCACGAAGAGGCCTGATTTCAAACAGAGTGGAGAGGGTTTTATAGCAACAACACTCAGCAAGGGCCAGGGGTGGTGTTTACAATTAGCGGTGCATCTTATTGTAATAATGTTTGGTCATACTCAAAATTATCCGTCTAAATTTTTCCCCAAAAAAATACCCCGCGTTAACATCGACTTGCCCGCTCAAAAGCCCCGTACCCCGTTAGAATCTCCGACACCCCGTACCCCGTCAGAATCTGGTTGAAATAAGCGCGCCGAAACGCGCTCTCAGGGACGAAATCTGTGTGCAGCGAATTGCGCCGCAGACTAACCGGGCAAGTGGATGCGACTCCGATTTTCCTTTGATTCTAACGGGGTACGGGGTTTTCAGGCGGGCAAGTCGATGTTAACGCGGGGTATTTATCATTTTCAACAGGGACTCGTTTCGAGCACATGAATAAAGAGGACCTTCACAAGAACACCGAAAGCATCCCCTTAACGGAGATGATTCGGGAGCGGCGGCTACGTTACATAGGGCACATTGCGGGGTACCCGGAGGAACGCTGGGGCCGCCTAGGCCTTAACGCGGAAGTAGAAGGGTACGAACGCAAGCAGCGGGGGGCACCGAATAAATCGTGGTTATCTACCACCAACGCGGACCTGAAAAGCTTGCACGCCAGCTGGGAAGACTGCGTGGCAAGGGAACAACACTGGAGGAAAGTTTGTAGCGGGGAAGTTGTGCTACGCGCCATCGGTCAGGCTCGGGGGGATTACGATGTGAAATGCGCGATCGGCAGAGGGCAACTAGAGTAGCGGGCGGTCAAAGGCGAATTGAAGAGCGAAGAATCAAAAAAAGGCGTAGGACCAACAACAACAGCAGCATAATAACATTGTGAAGTGACCTCAAAAAAAATGAAGTTCGGAAACTCCTTCAAAAGCTATCTTAGCGACGCGGGGCATTCTGCGGACAGGTTGATTACATTGGATAAGCTGGATAAAAATTTTCGTATACACAAAATAGACGCTAGGCGTCATGTTCAATAATATTTAACCCAGGATTGAGTCTATTATATGCCCTCTGGTGGCTCGTCAAAGGCGAACGATAATAGGGCGATCCGGTCGTCCTATTACGATATGCGTACAATACGTACCATTATTATTGGTACGTATTTAATGATTATTATACAAGGGAATGTCTTAAATAGACTTAGTTTAACTTTTTCAAACCGTACACTACAGTCTAGATTACGCTAAGTATAGTATAAACCATACCTTTGTTGTGTGTCCATGGCATGTATGCAACGGTCTGTATATAGTTTTTGGAAAATGGGGGGTCTTCTAATCGGGCAGTATAGGTCGTAGCAGATGGATTTGCTATATAGCCAGGTATTATATTCTGAATGGTGATATTATATGAATTTTCGAAAAAAAAGGTATGTCAGCTACCATGAGCTCAAAGAAATTATCAAGAAGACGTTGCGGCGTCTGGAGAGAGCCGAAGCGGTTTTTTCCCGCAGCGGTGACGAAAAAACTTTTGTATCATCGACGCATGATCACAACAATATTCATGCCGAGGGGCCCGATGACCTTGACCCCCACGCGGTAACTGTAGTGGTAGAACAGAGTAAAAAGGATCGCAAGGAGTTCGTCCAGAGGGCTCGTGACGATATTCGCATTCTCGCGGTGCACGTGAAATCTTTGTTGCAACCGTTGGAGGCGTACCTCGGTGAGTTTCAGTTGCTCGCGCTGGCGCTCGGCCTCGCCTGTATTAACCACGAATATCAATATGACCACCAGATTAATATTAATAATCATGATTCCACCACTAAGTCTATTCCTACCTCCGAGAGCTTATTCTTATTCGAAAATTGGATCAGTGAAAATATGCAGGCAGCGTTAGAGTGCGCCGTTTCGGGCCCCTGTAGTAGAGGGCCCACAAAAAGGCCCCCAAATTATCATGACGAGTACCCCCAAATTTCCCGCCCGGTGTATACAGAAGAGGAGATTCGAAAAAATGAAGAGGGGGGCCCACAGAGCCAGAGCCGGTCCCGGACCCCGAATATAGCTGTGGCAACCGTAATAGTAGATTTGGTGCGTACGCACGCAAAGGTTCTATCTTCAGCCTCTAATGTATATATTTAGTATTATAGTGCAGAATTATAAGAACATTTGGAGATATCTGGAGTTGGCTATGGTGTTTATGATATGTGTGGCAGACAATTCCGCTGGAAACAAAGGCTTGACAGGTCATAACGCATAATAGTGCATATTATGATTGCGCGACGCATCGTGGAACTAAAGACATCTACCTTGGATATCATTTAAATTTTTTTAGTATTTGAATAATGAATATAATTAATACATTTTTTCTGAGGAAGTCGTTGATGACTATTGAAAACGGACCCTCTCATAGAATCTGAAAACCCAATAGATTATAGTATAAGGATAATATTAAATATTTTGGTTGTTCTCCTGTGGAACGCGTTGCAGACGTATCTGGACAAGAATTTGACCGCGCTGCGCAAAATCACGAAGAAGTGGAAGAAGGTTCTTCTATAATATATTGCACGGTTCACGATTTTTGTGATGTCCGAGTTTCGTGACACGTATGCAAAGTAGGCACGTAGAGATATTTGAAATTATGGAATGTTGGTGGTTGTTTGGATGGTGTATGGTGCATTCGTAATACGGAAAACTCAGCTATGCTATGTTTGACCGTAATACTGACTATCTAGAGTAATAGTAGTAGATTGATAGCTGGTATTATAATATAGTTTGATAGCTGGTTGGGCTTCTTACCCTGGTTGGGCTTCTTACCCTGGTTGGTTCTATTGGTTGGGCTTGTTACCCTTATGGTGAGAAGGACGGATACATCAAATTGCTGGGCCCCAGTACTAATAATCTTCTGGATTATTAGTCGGTGATTGATGTTGATGTTAGTGATCTACAGCGCAAACCGTACTCCCGTAAAGTCGTGCCGGTAGCAGCAAGCAGCATGATTACCTCCACCTATAGCTGACTACCATTTATTATTATATTGTCTATTGACTACCTCCACCCTTAAATTTCCAATATGGCCGCCCGTTTGTCCACTCCACAGGACTTCTTACTATTGTACTATAGTCTTATTCACCGTTATACACCGTCATTCCTCCCTCATTATTTTTATTATTTCTGATGCTGTTCCCCTGCGGTAATGATGTTTGCGTACAACATGTCTTTTCTTCATGCTCACAAAAAATAACCACAGTCCTTTTTAAATAACTTGTTTTCGGAATTGTATTAGATTTGTATTTATTTCTTACTGGAAACTGTCAACCGCGGTGAAGCTTTAAATACAAACATAGTTTGATAGCTGGTAATAGTAGTAGATTAGAAATATTCGTCAGTTTCTTTTCCTATATTAAAAATTTAAATATGTTTGTTCCATACTTAGCTGCTGGGCGACCCGTTCCCCGAATTCTTCTGCGAGAATTTATACGAGAAGAATCAGACCGATGCATCTTCTTGTGCCTTTTTGGTGCGCGAGGGAGTGCGGGCCGGGTATTTTTTTTTTAGGTCAATGTCATCATCATGTTGCTGTGAGGTTAATATTTCCTCCATATTATTTTGTGGGCTGTGTGCAACGCAACGCTAGGTGTGCAGATGGGCCCCGAATAGAAAAGATTCGTAATAGTCGGGTAGTGATTTGTGATGGGTGAATTCGTGATGGAACGTTGGGGTATCGTGGGGGGGTAGTTGACTTTGGTATGTACGTAAAAGGGTCTAACAGCAACATGCTCTATTTTTTTTTTTTTGTAAAGCTAATTTTTGAATGTATAATTGATTCTCTGCACGATTTCTCTCATTATAATTCATGATATTAATATTCAATTAAGTATAGGAATGAGTTCCTTATTATATGAAAGCAGTAAGAGAGGTTCCTGACCGAGAAGTCAAGCAGCTATTATTTAACCAAAGCTGGTGCGTAATATAAATATAAACAATTATTGACAGACGTATAAGAGTATTAATAAAGCACTACAGGTTATCCGTTGGCGTCCAGAATGCGTTCCACGCGGTCCACTGCGCGGATGAGTGCATGACCGGAGTAGTGAAAAGTGCCTTAGAGAACTACAGGCTGAAACCGATCCAAAAAAATTCGCAAGAGAGTAGTAGTTCTTCAGTAGCATCGTGTATGAAGGAGGATTTTTTACAAAATACGCCACCAAATCCAATCCTCATAGGGGCCCCAAAAAGTGGAGAATCGTCAGGCTCCTCCCGGAAAAGAAAGAACCATCCCCACAACCATTTGCACAGCAGCACCCGTGCAGTAGACAGCGCAGCGCGTGTCAATATATCGGGGGGTAGAAAAATACCTGGCAAGGATCTTCTTCATATTCACTATAATAAGGAGAAGCCGAGCACCTGTAGTAGCGAAGAAGAAGAAGAAAAAGAACACGTGAATATTATTAATGGAGAAGAACTTCTGAAGAACATGCAAAATCTTCTCCGAACATGCAATCGCGTGGCCGCGCAGCCATTCAGCGCAGACAATCCTTGTGCGCATCTTTTCACCCTGAGCACAGCCGACCTGAGCAGGCAGGAGCGCCTGGCGAAAGGCGAACGTGAAGAAAGCGCTTCAAGTTCTGCGAACGGACCAGCGGAAGAGGCTGGCCCGGTAATGGACAGTCATGCGGTAAATAGGAGTAAAGAAACTGTTTCGATCATTCCAATGCAAGAGAGTACTAGCGAAAGCGGCACTGCTGCGGAGCGGCCAATTGAAATGAAAAAACCTTCGAATACACAACAAGCAACTTTAGAACTCCCAACTGTAAATCCATTAGGGCCAGAGCTTTCCGCGATGTATGGGGATTTGAGCCGGTCCTGCGACGCCCTGGACGACGAGGGGGACGTGATGGTCTGGCCGGCCTTCGCGCTCGTGGAGAGCCCCATAAGGGCCGTTTTGCGGGATCACCCCGCTCTTTTCGACAAATTGAAAAATAAAAAACAACAACAACATCAGCAAAAATCACAACAACAACAACCACAGGTTGCTGGTTGGGCAAAAACGGAAAAAACGAAAAGTACAACCTTCAAGGAGATTAGTAGTGCCGAAGAAGGGGCCCGACCCGCCCGGTCGTCTGTGGAAGAAAGGGAAGAGGAAAAGAAGGAAGATCTTTTGGGGACCCAAAAAAACGATGAAGAAGAGATTTTTCCTTGTAAAAAAGACGGGCCCCCCACTCGAAGTATTAATAATGTTCACAACAATCACAAAATGGCAAAAGCAGAGCCAGTTGTCAATAATAAGAGTAAGGGGATGAATATCCTGGAGTCGAAAGAAGAGCCACTGATGGCTCCTGCACCGGAGCCTGTCGTGTCGGAGCATGCTGCTGGAAAAGAGACCCCTTCAACCTCGTCAAAGCTGGGCGAAGAACGGACGCGTTATTATTATTCTGCAGAAGAACCCTCCAGCACAAGCTGCAAGGCAGGTCCCGAGAGGGACCCGCGGGAAAGAGAAAGTCTTCCCCTGACGGGTGGGCCCATTCCAGAAGAAACTGGTGGAGCGGCCTCGACAGCGCGAAAGAAGGAGGCAGGCTGCTCCGGTGTTATTATGTTTGAAACAAACGGAAGAAGAAACACGCACCAAGAAATCTGTGTGGGTTTTTCCGTCGATAACAATATTCCAGAGACAGAAGAAGTAGTAGAAGAGACACAACAAAGTCACGGAGAACCGGACAGGCTCTTCGTAGACTCAAACAGGCCGGATGGGTTGTCAAAAAAAGGCACTGAAAATGAGGAAGAAGGGAAATGTAAAGATATTAACATCAACAAGGGTTGTTGCACCACCACTGGCGAGGAAAAGCTGTGTACTGGCGGTGTCGAGAAAGAGCGTATCATATATTCGGTATCGGGGGCTGGGCCCCTAAGGTTCCAAGAAGGGGACGAGGCTGTCCAAGAAGCAGCAGGCACCGTATCCGGTTCCTCCTCGAGAAAAAAAGAAGAAGACGGGTGTTTGTCGAACTATCCTAGAGAGAAGAACGGCCACAGCGTAGTAGACAGGGTTTTCGAAAAGCTGAAGCTGGTGATGATCAATGAAGAAACGCCTACTTCTTCGCCATCGGAAAATTCTTCTTTGGTCGACGTTTTTCAGCGTCTGTATAGTAGCGGCGCTACCCCGCGAATGAATCCAACTATTGATCATTGTGATGATGTGCTCGCAAGTTTGCGGGCGCGCGTGATCGCGAATATCGCGAATATCGCGGACGTCGAGCACCAAGGTTGCCGTGGTGGTGATCCGATATCGGCTTTGAAAAATTCTGTTTTGGAATTTTCAAAAGACAGCGTTGAGACCGTTGGTCCAACTTTGGACAAAAGTGGTGGGCCTCTTTCGACCCCCCCCGGGGTGGTGCACAAAAAGGGCTCCGGGGCTCCACCTGCTAAGAAGAGAAGTTTCGAAAGATCCGTTTCTTCGAAAGAAGGAGAAGACATGAGGATGGCAAGAGCAGAAAAAGATGGCAAGAAGAACGAGGGGCCGCGGACAGGTGCCCGGAAAAAAAAACAGGGAAAAGGAGGACCGGGCCCTTTTTCAAACAAGAACAAGAAGAGTCAGAACAAAAAACCTGGTATTTTTACTACTAGCAGTAGTAGTGTGCAAAAGACTTTCTCCGCAGACAACTGGATTAGTTGTACTAGTAGTTGCGGGCCCCGCTATGTGTGGGCCCAAGGGGCCCCAGCGGAAGCAGGACCAGCAGAATCACACAGAGGTCAAAGCGCCGTGAACCACAGACCTGGTGACTCGAGTTGTTATGTCAATAATCACTCTCGATGGACTACTAGTGACTCGACCAATTCTTCAAATCTCCCGATGATGTATCAGATTCATCCGCCTCCTCCGGGCCATTTCATCTGGGATCGGTGGGACCCGGCGGGGGTCCCTTACGGGGTCCCACCGCATTCCTTTCAGGTCCCGCTCCCGTATTAATATTGCGCGGCCGAGCAGCGAGCCCCCGCCGGGTGGGGCCACGCAGGGTCCTGCGGTCGCTGATATTTTCGCACTGGAGTCTGTGTTCAAACATTGTTTTCGCAACCGTTCCATTCTGACGCTGAGGGGCCGTTAGTTGTTTGCACATATTATATTAGCATTAAGAATGCATCAATCGTGGTTTTGAATAGGGGCAGTAGCTCTCGGCATAGTAGTCCGAAATTGGGCAGCCCTTTCGTTCTTTTCGAAACAATCGACGGTTGTGATTTTCAGGTGATTGCAATGGAACAGGAACTGATGTCCCAGCGTATCGCGTACTATGGTGTTTAGCTCGACATTCTGTTTAGCTAGACGTGTTCTCCGTGGCTCTGGTAATTTCGCTTATTCGTGAATGAAGAAGAAATTCCAACTGGTTTCGGCCGCCGTTCGTGCGTTTTTGTTTTCTGGAAGATTTTTAATAGATTAGATGTATCCATTTGACAAATCCAGTTCTTCATATCATGCGGTGGTCGGTGACTGTAATATTTTATTGCACGCAGCTAATTGTTTAGCCTCAAATATATTTGTTTCATCGGGATCGGCGCACATGTCATCGGTCGCACCACGTGAACACAATTCCATTGATTTCTGTATATGAATGAATGTTCCTGGTTTCGTTTCCATTCTACTTCTGGCCTTTTAGTTGTGATTCTCCTTTCCTATCTAAAAATATCAAGGATTGTCACTCATATTTTTTTCATTCATATATATATTACTATCTCAGGCAGGGGGTTGAGTTTCGGCGTGCAGAAGTTGATTTTCTCCTTCGTCTTCCTTGTCCAGCAGGATCCGTGCGAAACCATGGAACCATCTTTGTGTGAAACTGAATCGCAAATGGTATTGACGCGGCATCAGAATTCATGTAGACGTCAAAAGCAAAATATTTCGCTTTTTTGATGTTATAATATGATGCGTGAGATTGTATGTTAAGGTTATAATAATTTACATTGGGTGATGCAAAGATGAGCAGCCGGCGCGATCGTGATGCGGACTTCCGCCACGCTCAGCGTGGCGGCTTTAATTACAATTACAGTGGTGGTGGGACCACCCTGAATAACAACAGCAGTTCTTTACAAAAAAATGACAAGAGAAATAATAGTAGTAGTAGTAGTAGTAGTAGTAGCAGTGTGACGCATCAGCAGCCTCCCCCCGGAGGGGTGAACGACATAAACAGCTACGTGAATTTTTTTCACAAACACGCGGCCGAGCGAGACCGCCAATACACAGCCCCGGGCCAGGGCGGCCGCCCCCCGAACGGCGCCACGGAAATAGGCGGCGGACCGGTGGTCAGGAGGGAAAAGGTACACTACATTAATATTTTATATTTGCGACTTTTGTAATGTCAAACCATAATTTTTCATAGATAATACATAGATTATTTGTGCAAACCGTGAAAACACGCCGGATTTGTCTATACACAACATGTGATTAATTTATGTGAAAATAGTCATCTCTCTCATCTCGAGTACCAGCTGCATTTGAGCAGCACCCAAGAAGCCACACCTGAAGTTGAGGCCCGGAGCCTCACTACTAGCTGCAGCAGCAGCACCGTGTTGAATATTATGTTGAATAATGTGATTATTATTGTGATTGTGTATATTTAGTTTGTTGTTCAATGAAAATATTCAGAGCCGCTCACATGATTTACTTTAAGTATATATTATGCTTCCATGATGAATTATTCTATAAATTTCGAATACTATTAACTGAAGCTTGAATGACAAATATTATAGAATATTATTCTATAATATTATAAAGGGCACGCGCGAAATTGATTTGATGATGCAGGAGATGAAGAAGACGCAGACGCAAATCAAAAACGTGGAAAAAATTGATATCCTGATTCCGGAGAACGACGCCCAGCGCCGCTTCATCAACGCCGTGGCTCACTTCGTGGTCCGCGTGGGGCATGCGATGGAGCTCCGCGTCCTGGAGGACGTAAAGGAGGGGCGCATCCGTTGTTCGAAAAACATCACGTTGGACTTTTTGCGCGCCCCACATACCAGCCCGGACGGCCTCTACTACCTGTGGCGCGTTTATTCCTTGTTGCAGGGCGACACGCGCCACCGCTGGCGGACCGAGCCGTTCCAAATTGTAAAAGACGGCCGTGTATTCCGCCCTCCCAAGATCCCGGACTACCGCCCCAGCCGTAGCCGGAGCCGCAACTCGCACCGGCGGGGAGATGACAGAAGACGGGACGTGAAGCAAGTCCTTTTTTTTTTGACTGACAGCATTTGACGCGGACCTCGTCAGATGTAGGTTTCTTTAGGGTACGGACGTGTACAATATATTCATTGTGTACAACTTACTATACGGATGATATATTTTAGAATGTCTTCTTGGATATTATCTTGATACGATGGGGTCCCACGAGTCGGTTTTTTATCCTTGTTTTGGTATGAAATATGAAATATCTTAAATATCTCTAGTGCTGAAAGAATGAATCGTACATGAGTCGCTCATTACTCTCTCATTGTGGTGCGCAATAATTCAATTGTGCTGACATTGACATTCAGGCCGCGGCGGGAATGAGCGTGCTGGACAAGGGCGCCCGGAGCGCGGTGGAGGTCATCCTAGTTTACGTCGCTATGGGGCCTGTCTTTAATACATGATTTCGTGGTATGTACGCAACGCCAGACTATTTAGAGCTCTATAATGTTAGAAGAGATTTTTGTTGTTCGAAATTAATGTTTTGCGATGAAATTCTAGAATTCGTATAATATATGAAGCGGTAGTAGGGTACTACTGTGTTTGGCAGGGTAGTTTTACAGGGTAGATACTACTTGAAGGGTGGACCCACATGACACCAACATGAACATGATCTACTAGGTCACCCTGAACGCTTTGAACTCCACTCGCAACAGCATCCTGCGCGCGATGGTCTTCCTCCTGGACCACGCGGATTGCGCAAACGAGATCACGGCCATGCTCACGGTGGAAATTTCGGAGCGGGTATTTTTCAGACTATGACTTGCTTCACTTGGAGTTTCAGTTTGGTTGCCATGTCTGATGTGATGTGAAATGTACTTTTTAGAAGAAGGCAGGGGTTATTTTTTTTCCGTAGTAGCTTCGGTTCCGTCGACTTATTAAATTAATAAATTATTGTAAAAAAATTATTAAATATATTGTAGAGGGTTAATATTTTCTTTTAAAGGAGCCAAACTATCGATGATATCCATATTACATGATATTCGATTGATGTTGAGGCATAGGTACATACTATAGCATAATATGTGATTGGCTCGGTATGGTATAGTATGCAAGAACCGATCGAGCGCTTGTATCTGTTAATATATTGTTACCAAGAAACGCAGGCCAAACCGTCTTACTGGCTCGCGCGCCTGTACCTAATCAACGATATTCTGCACAACGCGGCGAGCGGCACCCAGCCACGCGCCTGGTGTTTCCGGAAGGGTTTCTCGTTATATTCACTCAGAGCATTAATTCAAATTTGCATAAACTTCGTGGAAGTTAGAGTTGAAGAATCTTTTGAGTCTCACTATGCAATTTTACATAGAAACCCAAAATTATATTTAGATCGCTCATCGAAATTCTATCCCAGCCTTCAAGTCAAAATTGCATGTTAAAATCAATCCGATCATCATCTCGTAAAGCGCCTGGTGTTTCCGGAAGGGTTTTTCGTTGTAGTTCAGAGCGGGCATTTCACAATTAGTTAATTTCATATAGTATCTCACTTCTCATTTTTTCGAGGCGGTTGCATAATTAGGTGAGGCATTTTCATAATTTGACGAATTTGTTCACATTTTTTTGACATGAACGGTCCGTGTGGAAATCCGTACAGCATTAGAATGATGTTTGTTTATCATGGCACGTAGTGTGTGTGTCTCCGTCATGAATCAAGCATACATACAGGTCTCAACAATCATACGGGATTATTTAAAATTACTTTTCACAAAAACGCAAAAAGAACTCGAACCGCGGTTGCCGGAAGTTTTCCACCGGTTCGGTCGTTTCGCAGGGAGTTTTGAAAATTCCTCTTCCTCATCATCTGGTGGACCAAGTAGTATTATTTTTAATGGTGGGGATCAAGATGAAGATGAAGGTCGTTGTGATGAAAATCAAAAGAATGCGAAGAAGAAGAGTCAAAAGAAGATGATTACCGACGCGGTGCAACGTGTTTTGCGTTCGTGGCAGGACTCGGTGCTGTTTCCGCCCAACTTTCTGAAGGGACTGCAGGCGACGTTCCAATTCGCGAGCGACCACGGTTCGGATTCCGAAAAAATCATCGAGGAATACCTCACCTGCCCGCGCCTGCTGCAGAAGGTGAAGGAGTGGAACTCGGTAGACCACTTTTCGCAGCTCGAAAAGGAGTGCCGCATGAGGGGCTTACGTTTCGTGGTCAACAACGCAAAATCAAATTCCAAGTCTCTCGGTGCGGCGAACGCAAAAAACCATTATTCGCCAGACGAAAAAATTGAGTTCCTGGTAATAACTATTTCATAGAACCATGAATATATAATACAATATATTCTACTTTTCATATTATTACAGCAACGAATACTTATTAGATACTAGTTCTATGGAATGATTAGATAAAAAATGTTGCAGGGGCCCGGGAAATCAAAATGTTGATATATGCACGGAATATTTGTTGCAATCCAATTTTATGTATTATATGTAGTAACACATCAGTCCCTGTAGTCCTACTACGTGGATTAACACCATGTCATGATTAATAATATCAAAATAGATCCGGCAACTGGCTACTTACGAGCACTTCGTGAGCGGCGGCGCTCGGTTCGCGGTGGAGATGGAGGCCGCTGCCTCTTCTTCTTCTTCCTCCTCTCTCGCTCTCTCTCTCTCTCTAGGAGGAGGAGGAGGAGGTGTTGGTGGTGGTGATTTAGTAGTGGTGGCAGGAGGAGGTGCGCTTTTGGACCCTTTTGCGAACCTCGGAGGAGACCCGCGGGTGGACGGTGAGCCGATGGACGAGTTGGACCTGGAGTTTCTCGCCAAGCAGGGACGCCTGGACGACGTGTGGATTGACTTCGCGCGACTTCTCAAACGCCACACGCGAACCTTCTTCTTTAACAATAAGAATTCCTCGAGCCGCCATGCCCATCATCATGCTGCATCATCGGGTAGTAGTCGTCGCGCTCATCATCACGAGAAGAAAGTTAAAAAAAGTAGGAGTAGCCATCATCATCGTGGTGGCAGTAGTAGTTACGAAACTACGAGAGAGAACAGAGGAGGAATGAATAGAGGAGGAGAGCACCCTCCCGAGCTTGCCTCCGTAGGAAGAAGCTCCGAGAAAAAGAGAAGGAAGGAGAAGGAGCCGGGAGAGAGCCACCAGGAGAAAGGAGAAAGGAGAAGAGAAACCAGATCTTCTGCCAATGATGAGGACCACCTTAAGGAGGACCGAGGAGGTCATGAGGAGCTGTCGCGGTCGCGGGCGAGGAAGAAAAGGAAAGGATCTGCTGCCGGGCTTTTGTCGCCCGGGAGAAGGTCACGGCGGAGGGGGGGCATGGCCCCCTCAGGACGCGGGGGGGGGGGACCCAGAAGAAGATGACCGGAAGAAAGGCACAGAGAAGAATATGAAAAAAGAAGACCGGTCGCGGCGGCGGCGGCGCGGGGGTGATCAAGATCAAGCAGAAGCGCAACCACAAAATGGTTTTGATGACCTGGACGGGGAAGATCTGGATGGCGAGGACCTGGACGACGAAGATCTGGACGGTGAAGCCCTGGATTGAGGGATGCTTTGGTACGTGGCAGCCTGGAAGACTGAGACAATATATATAGTATAATAACTCCTCGCGTCGTCTTCTGAATATTATGTTGTGTATTGTATGATGAATTCTGCAGCTGTGTTTTTTTCGGGATCTGCATGTATAGTCTCTCTCTCCTCTTCGTTTTTGTATTGTACAGGTGCAGTGCCCCCCCAATACATGGTCGAATGGAGTTGTTTTCTTTGAAGAAACAAGCGTGTCAATTACTTTAGTTTATGAATGCAAACTGTTCTTGGGTGCATGTGTGTTCTGCGTGTGTGTATTCGATCCCCCACCAACCTGGCGTGCACTAGGGGTGCACGTTGCGTATAAATATAGACATTGAACTTCGAATTTCCAAATGATAACTTTTTCTTCAATCGCAGCAACTCTGTAGCGACTGCGACCCCCTGCGCCCCATTTCATAAAGGCCTAGAAGCTTGCTACGGCAGGCCGCCACGGTTCAGCCCCGGTCGATTTCTGTGCAAAGGACGGGCAGTATCGCTCGA
>Ga0099797_100143_pt1 | contig 44777 bp, 53 predicted proteins | sample Uncmet_Sort48C_1_FD_89871 | JGI IMG/M metagenome (GOLD analysis project Ga0099797, IMG submission 89871) | Marine eukaryotic communities from CALCOFI LINE 67, Pacific Ocean - C012_Sort48C_1 | ecosystem: Environmental > Aquatic > Marine > Oceanic | place: Pacific Ocean: Monterey Bay | collected...
TTCAAAAAAGACAGAATGGACGTCTTCTCCCGCATATTTGACACATCGAGCTCAGCATTAGTGACAGCCTTCACGTATCTTGATATTGAAGCAAAGTATTCGTCCAGCGTAGCTATAGCGGTTAGCCCACTTTTCACGTGTCGCAAGTATACGCCACCAGCTCACCTATCACTATCAGTAACATCCGCCAGCTGCGACCCAACGGTGTCAACGTTAGACTCGGAATTGGAACCGACTGCGACAGCACTGCTAACGATGGCCTCGTTCTTACCATGCTGCTTCTCCTTGCGCTTCGCTCAGGCATCCTACCGCCATTTTCAAAAATCGGATACCTTGTATTTGCTCAACAAAGCTCCTGTGGCCTTCAAGAATTTCTTAGCCTTCTCAATCTAATTCTCAACCGGCTTCTCGATTCAGTCCACAGGCGAAGAGGAAGACGACGAAGAGCCACTTCCGATCACACACCTCGCTCTTGAATGAGCTCACAGTGTATCCTGCATTTCGTCCAGCTCGGCTTTAGTGAGCTCACTGCCCTTGCTTCCTCAACCTATCGACGCTGCTTCATCATCGGGCTCCTCTACATCAATGTCAAAAACGCCTTCGCTGATCACTTGCCCTCATCGAAGGCCATTGCCAAAGAGAGTAACGTGGGTTTTCGTTTCATGCGACTCAAGTCGGACTTTGATAACCTGGCTCAACCACACCTCCCCATCTCATTCAACATCCGCTGCTTCTACGAAATACCTGACGTGATTGAGCTTGCTTTTTTTCATGTGTTTTTTTACCACAGGCAAGACGTCATCCGATAGCTGATGCCACTCAACATCCTCCGTATGGTATTCAATCTGTTCGTCGAAAAAAAATGGTGTGCACTAGGTATTCATGTCATAAAGTTTATCGTACATCTCCTGGCTCATCCCCAGTTCTTCCAAATCGACTGCTTTGTCCCAACAATACACCTCAAATTCATCACCCGGTTCTACATCCTCTCCATCGTCCCAGACCAAGCCACGGTTACCAAAGATGAACTTCGTAGTAGTTCCGTAGACCCGCAGTCAAACAAAATAACTGGTAGGTGCCACATCGCCGACGTAGTACCGCACATTGTTCTACTTGCTCTCGCTCATATGCTTCCTAATAGCTTCTTGTGCCTCCGGTCAACATCGACTGTAGTAATCCGGAAGGTCATCCTTACCAGAAGGCTGCAAAAGAGCTGACTGCTCATCAAAGACCGTCGGAGTTAGCTAAGCCGCAGATGCAGAACTCGTCTCCTGAGGTGAAGAAGAAGACGACGAAGAGCCACCGCCGGTGGCAGCTGCTTTCGCGAGTGCTCACAAGCTGTCGAGTCCATCTTCCAGTCGTAGGCGTAGCGCCTTCAGGGTACTCTCTTCGTATGGTGGCTAGTTCCTCATAATGTGCTTAAAAACGGCCCCGCCACCGTTATACGAATCATGAAGAGCCTAAGTATCTGGAGTACTACGTTCGATAAGATCATAGAAGCCTCATTTATTTTTCCTTTCTTCAAGCTAGTCGCCTCAGCACTTTCCGCTGCACAAAATAATACGCGTTATTCGTTTCTCGGGCAACTCCAGGTGCGCCACCAGCTCGAACTAGTCCTCACAGTAAGACACTGTGTGCAGGAAGTGGCCCTCCATGTGTTTACGAATAACTTCACGGGCCCTCTTCTACGTGCTCGACCATTGGTCAGCGCTCTCCCTGGCGCGTTGATACGCAGTCTGCTCCGGAAAGAACGTCGGAGTCAACTCACGCGGCATGTTGATTATGAGTCGTTGATGTTATGACTACGAGTTCCAAAAAAAATGATCTCGTATCGTCGTACTCGTATAGCTATAGATTTTGTATCTTTATTATGTCGATCCTAAGTATTTTCAAAATATTTTACAGTACTGAATTGATTGTTAAGTAAGTACGTATACAGTCCCCCCTTGCGTGAAGTGTAGACACGCCTTTTGAGTGTTCGCAAGATATGACGATGCCACTAGGAGACTGAAAGACGCGAGAACGACGAGTAGAAAATTCGAACGTGGTGAAATGCGACGAGCAGACGTAAGAAATGTAATCAACAATAGTGATACAATAGGTCCTGACAATTACCTATGGATTTGCATCTCCGCTTCATCATTATCTCAAAAAAAAAAATTCAGTGTAAGCACGTGCAGAACGCGAATATCACGAGCATGAGCACGAGCACAAGAATATCATTCAATTCCACCTATTTACGGTTGTGTTACAGGTGAAAACGAAGACAAGAGAGGACAAGGGAGCATCAGATGGTATGTTGCTGTTGGGTTCGGTTCAGTACACTTCAGTTGACCTTGACTTGCTGGAACATATGCCTACGACTATTTCTATTTGAGTCAAAAACGGTAGGACAAAGCTTTTAGTACTTAATAAATTAGTAGTTTCCCTTTCCATTCAAATCTTAATCTTCCTATTTTTTAAGCAAGTACGTACTTACTCATCGTAATACGAGCTTAAGCCTTAGGAGGCGCTGCTGCGATCGTCCAGCAAGCCTAGGGGTTTGAGATGCGGAGCTCCGCCTCAATCACCAGGTCGCCCACGCTCGCGACCCGCTTGTTAGTGGCGCTTTGCAGTGGCCGCCATCAGCTCCCCGGCAAAAACTGGCGCACTTGCGCACCCAGGCTCCCGCCGGCTGCGATCAGTTCGGCGGCCTTGGCCCGACTGGCGGCCATGAGCTGGGCGGCGGTCTCGACCACCGGCGGGACGGCGCGTTCGACGAGCGCCACCATCTCCTCTGTCTTTGCCGTCGCATCGTCCATGTCGATCGAGGCTAAGCCGTGCGCCTGGACCTGCCGGCGCACCTCCTCCAGCTGGCGTGTCGCAAATGCGCGAAACTCGGCCAGCGTGATGATCTTGCTATAAGTTACACCAGGTATCTGATACTTGCCGCGAAAAACTATAGATGATCCTCAGTATTCAACGCCGCGAAAAATTTCTCCGGGCCCATAGCTAAACCACTTTGCCTTATTCTCCGCGTCACGCAACACGCATCACGCTTCCATTTTCTCAACATCAGGGCGGTCCAGCTTCGCTATGTCCGCCGCGGCCTCCTGCATCTCCGTAGCCATGGACGCGAGCTCGCCCAGCACGTCCAGGTCGATAAAGATGCGCCGGAACTCGGTCACGGACTCAGCGGCCTTTTTTACCGCCTCCTCTTCCGCACCCGCCCAGTCAAAAAATCGCTCCTCGTAAGCCACTAGTGCGTCGCGGCGCGCGCGCGCGGCCTGCTGTTGTTCGTGCCCCTCCCCTTGCGCGGCGAGCCCTAGCGACTTCACGTATGTTACTGCCCAGCTCGGAAGTATGCCGGGGGCGTTACCGAGGTGGAACGTTCATTGCGAGAACCGGCACAGGAGGCCAGGTTCGCCAATCGCGCGCACCCAGAATGCATCGTCCGCGAAGATATCACCGAGCAGCGTTTTCGGCCGCGGATGGGCCGCCAGCAGCTTCTCCGCCGCGGCCGCGGTACTGCACTGCACCGTGAGTACCAAACCATGGAGTCGTCCCCTGAGTAATTCACCCTGCACCGCGAGCGCGGCGTCGCCCGTGTAGCGCCGCAGCACGTCTACCGTGGCCTCGCGCAGGGCTTCCGACAGCCGCCAGTGCTCGTAGCTGTGGTGGACTTCCAGCAACACCGTCGTCGGCAGGTCCGGCTCGCCCAGTAGGCCCATCGGCTCCGTGCAATCATCGTCGGTGTAAAACTTGGGCAGTTCGTCTGGGGCCCAAGGCGCGGTGTGCGGCGGGCCACTGAGCAACTCAATGTCCGTCTCCCAACCGTCGCGCCGCATAACGAACATGGCCAACCTGTCGCTGAGCACGTGCAAGTCCATGGTGTCGATCTTCGCCTTGCCCGTCGCTGGCAGGCGGACCACCGCGAGTAGTCCGCCGCTAGGCGGTTTGCTCCATATTAAGCCTCACACCGCCTCGCTTGGGCCGCGCGTGAAGCTTTTAGGCAACACGTCCTCCTGCCGCACGCCCGCCGCGGTCGCCAAGTTCCGCACGAACTGTAGTTCGTTGGCAGCCTTGACCTGTGGCGTGCTTTCCCAGTCAGCAAAGTCCTTGAAGCACCAGATAGTTACGTCAACCAAATCCGCCGGCGGCAGCTGCGGCGGCTGCTGCGGGGGCTGCTGCGGTCGCTGCGGCGGCTGCTGCGGGAGCTGCGGCGGCTGCTGCGGCGGCTGCTGCGGGAGCTGCGGCGGCTGCTGCGGAAGCTGCGGCGGGAGCTGCGGCGGACGCTTTTCCTCTTCCACAGACGCGGCGCCCGGCCCGCCCACGAACCAAAAAATAGCTAAGCCCGCCAGCGTCAGTAGCAGCAGCGCGCCGCCGACGGCCGCCGTCAGCATCCACGCGCTAACGCCGCCCTTGGCCGGGGCCTTGGCGCACTCAGGCCCCTCGTCGCCGTCGCACTCGCACGGGCTTTTCTGCGGCGAAATTAGCGACGCCTGCTCTTCCTCTAGATACTTCTGCTCCAGGTCAAGCGGCTCCGCGAATGCGGACTGCAACTGCGCCATTCTGTTTTTCCTTGCTTTTCTTGCTGTCTCCTTTTTGTCTGATCCCCTCGTCCACGTCCGTGTGTGACTGTTGTTCTTACTAAAGCTGATGTATGCGTTTCAAGCTAGACAGAGAATCAGAAGTCTTTTGAGTGCTTACAATATATGACGATGAACCTAGAGACTGCAAGACGCGAGAATGACGAGTACAAAGTTCGAACGTGGTAAAATGCGACCAAGCGACGCGAACGAGCAGACGTGAGTTGTGTAGTGAACAGCAGAAGTGTTACAAAAAGTCCTAACAATTATGATTATCATTTCATCTACTCATCGTGAAATTCCACACGGACGTAACCGTCGTCAACCCACTCCATAGCGCTTTACTCCGCCGCCGTCATCATGACGACCGTCTTCACCTTGCGGCGTATGCCTTGCATCTTCGCTCACTTCGCGAAGGCCGGCGGCGGGTGATTGAAGTCATTGTTGTGATCAGGCCGCTCCCCCCGGATATCAAGTGGGTCTACCCAGGCGCCGTGCCTAAGAGCAGACGCGTGCACCGCGTCCGTCACGCGCTGCGCAACTAAACCATCTTGCAGACTCGCAAGGTGCCCGGGCAAGATACCGCCCTCCTCAGCGGGCTCGGCGTAGGAGAGCGGCTTCTTCGCATCTGTTTCGTCCGGCCTGAGCACGGCGAGCATCGCGCGGCCCATAGCTGGGGTCCCTACGTCCGCGAACGCTGAGCCGAAGCCCCCACGAATCGTCTCTGTCTCAACTGCTCCACTCGTCAAGTTCATCCTTTGCACCGTCAGCATAGACGTCGAAAACTCGAAGCGCATGCTCCCGCGTGCGCACTGGATCTCGAAGTAGCGCTCGTACGGCACGTCCGAGGGCACCGATGCAGTCCTGATCGTCGCGTACACGTAGCGCTCGGCGTTGAAATGGGAGGTCGGGTCGCCGCCAACCATCTCCAGCGTCGCCATCGTCAGAGCGTCCGCAGAAGGTTTTATCAACTTTCCGTCTCGCTCCGCGTCCGGCAAGTCATCTCAAACGCCCTCAGGCTGCACCGCGCTCACCCGTCTGACCTCGTAGCCGGTCAGGTGGCGTCAGAGGTCGGTAAAGTGCAACCCGTAGTAGCTCCATGCGCCTCCTCCCATGGCCTTGTTCGCGCGCCAGCTGTACTTTGCCGGGTGATGCAGATACCCAGACAACGTGCCGACGAAGTTCATGTGTAGAACCTGCCCTAGTTCGCCAGACAGCAGCATCTTCCTCGCCTGAACGATCTAAGGCACCGCCCGCACCTGGAAGTCGACCCACACCAAACTGCGGCCACCGTGCTCCTCTCGCTGCAATTCGATCAGCTTCTCGACCTCTTGTCAGTTCATGCCCGGCGGCTGCTCGAGCAGCACGTGCTTACCTCAGTGCAGTCACGCGCTTCACTGCTCGAACCTTGTACTGGTTGGGCCGCAGCAGCTGACGAGCTGCACCGACCACAAGCGACACACCTGTTCCACGTGGTTGTACGCCTACCCGATGCCCTCCTCCTCTCACAGCCTCTCCGCCCGCTTCAGCCGCCGGCTGTACAGCGCGTTGATCGAGAACCCCGCCTTTTTTAGCCCGTGTGCCTGACCTAGACCCCACCCGGTTCCCAGCACGCCTACTCCCACTTTCTTCTGATCGCCGCCACCATCTCGGTTATTTTTGTTCACCTCATCATCGTCTTTCTTTACGAACGAACGCAGGTCCATTTTAAGCGCTAAATTATCAGCTCTCTCGCTCTCACAGGTGTGATCTCACTCGTCAAAATCTTTTGCGTGATCATATTCAAAGCAGTACTTACATAAATGCGGGAAGCAGCGATCAGGATCGATTAAAGCCAGAACATCGCACGAACGTCGACAAACTGCAGTAAACTCAATTCCTAAGTAAAATATGCGATTGTTTGTCTTTGCAGCTCAGTTTACTCTGAATCTCAATGTCCCTCCCCTGCCTGTGAGTCAGTGCTTTTCATCAACCTCTTGGTCTGCGACGCAATCAATTTTGAAAAAATTTTGACCTGGTTTCGCTCTGTGCTACTCGTCCGGTGCGCTTCCAGTAGTAGGCCACCCTTCCCTCGCCTCTAACTTAGATGGCACGGTTATCGTTATCGTATGTAAGTAAGTACCATTCATGGAAAATTTTCCTAAAGTGACGTTCTTGATGATGTCAGAAGGACCTTCCACGTCGTCAAGCTCAGACAAAGCAATGAATTGCCCATCCCCGTGGAGATAATGTAATTTTTATAGATACGCTGAAGATTGATTCTCTTTCTCACTCGTACTCGGTAACTACTACCGTCGTGAAGAAAAAATTTACAAAAATGGATAGGCTGCATCTTAAACGCAGCAATCTGGAAAAAATGATATCGATCGTTCTCGTTTAGCTCAATTTTAAAGTAAGTAGTCGTCACATACAACTGATTGTGCAAGTGTGTCTACGAGCTTTTAGTAAGTACTTAACAGCTTCTTAGAGCTTTGATTTAGGCTTAGGGATCTACTTGTTGGTCAGCTCGGCCAGCTTCGTCAACTTACCAGCGTGGTTGAACGGCCCGAGGCCGATCGATCCCACAACTTTTCCGGTCTTCACGTCGACGACGTACTGGCGCCACGGGCGGGACTCGTAGGCCGCCTCGTTAAGCACAAGAAAACATATACAATAAATTCCGTGAAGCCACATGCGACTGCGTCCAAGAGTATCCTTGCGAAAGTTGTCGATTTTCAAAGGCTCGGCATGCAACTACGGGGCCGGCTACCAGACAATCAATATAAGTATAACATCGACAAATGTCTTCAGAATGGTAACTTCTAAGATTATCAAATAACAAGCAAAAAGGCACCCCTCGTAAAGCCAGGAGTCTAATATCGATGATACCAAAGGGTGGTTCGCGAGTGTGCTTCATCAGTAATTCTAATTTCTTTTTTTCGCTTGCGAACGTTGCCTCCAGCTTGTCATCCATGGTGTCCATCCACATCGACCACGTGCGCCCGTACTCCTCCTCCTTCATGCCGCAATCTTTAATTAAAAAGCCCTAAACAAAGTTTTGTGAAAATCGGGGTCGAGATAAAATGCATAATAATGATCCTTCACTATCCTGCTGTAAGACGAGATCCAATGAGGCTCATGTGTTTGGCAGAAGGGCTATTTTAGTGTGTTTTGGCATCACTTGCGTTTTTGACTAAAGCGCAAGAAATCGATGACTAGCTAATCCTGCTGGATGCCGGTCTGGTGGAGGCCAAAAATCGTCCTGCTGGCTTTGCAATAGATGGTGTTTGAGTGTATTCCGAGCAGAAAGTCAAAAAAGAATTTCATCTCGACACTGATTTGGCTTGCAAGCTGTTCCTTGCACTCGCGCGCCACCAGCCGGCGCATGCCCACGTTCTGGTGCCAGCGGACCTGTGCAAAAATTTTAAAATACTTTTTCATGCTTGCAAGACATCCTGCTTCGAGACCCTTCTGACAGTGCCTACATTCTGAAATAAATTGCTTTGTGATCAAGCCATTTTCATTACGGAATGACGTCAAGTACGAGCTCGCTCAACGTGTACAGAAACCTGTAAATAATTTGCACTCTCGACCCGGGTCCTGCAAATGCGCCTGAGATGGAAACAAAGTTAATCAGAAAGGGTGTTTTTATTAGAAAGTTTTGCAAGCAACAAAAGAGTCCTGAAACAATCTCTACCGGACGGGCCATAGCGATCGGCGTGGTCATGTGCATGCCGCCGGCGTCGAACACGTCGCAGGGCTCGGCTTCGCGCTGGTAGATGTGCAGCGTCGGTAAATTCCCATTCTTGCGGTTCACCTCTCACAGCTCGGCAAGAGAGTACAGACGAGCGAACGGGCACGTGATCGCGTCGAAGGAGATCAGCACCTTGGACGTGCCATTAGCCGCCGCCAGCTTCTTGCACTCGGCCAGCAAAGTCGAAGACGGAGCGGGACCGTTGTCACTCGGGGCTTCGATGGACAAAATCGTTCCGTCGACAATCGCGTCGCCCTCCTTCGGGTGCTTCGGGATGTAGCCCGGGCCCGCGTACCCGCGGTGCTCCAGGAACTTCTCGTACGTGATGCCCTGAGCAGTTGAGAACAAAAAAAAATATTTAGTCAAACTCAAACTCAGGGCATTGCTGCGCTTTCCTGAAGGGTCTCATAAGCTCAAAGTTTTAGATGTCTTTGTAGTCGAAAGTAGGGTTAATTCGTTGCGAAATGGCTTCCAACGCAACTCGTGCGTTCAAGCATTTCAGTCCACAAAGTTCATAACACCACGGCCGGGTACGTGACGTGCAAAATTTTGGCTCTCAGAAGTCCTGAAACGGGGCGTTTCGCTTATAAAACACAGCAATGCTCGACTGCACTACACCAGTAATGATCCGCACCTTAGCCGTGATCGGGTCGTCCTTCATGTTCATGCGGTCCATCACCATCATGCCTCCCATTTGCTTTTCGACCTAAGAAAGAGCAGTATGAAGCTCGACCTCTGAAAGTTTTTGAGTGCGTCGTATAAGCGAAAGACCCTGTCTCAGCTACTCAGACTCTCAATATTTTGATCTAGCGTACCCCCTGGCACGCAGGTGATTTTCCATCGAAGTATCTGGAAGCAGACGTTCACTAGTAAAGAGTAAGATTCTTTAATCGAAAAGACCTGTTGTACCGATGCAAACGTGCAATTTCAAACGACATCAGAGACCGGCATCACGCCACTCCAAAACTTTCATCAACAAAAAAGTTTTCAAGAAAACTAAAAATCGATTACCTTGCGCGGCTCCATGCCCGGGTTGAAGGTACCAGGCAGGTTCTTGAAGGTACCTCCGTGCTTCTCCGGCACCATGAACGTCTGCACCTCCTTGTAGGACACCTATCAGTTGCCAAAAATTTTTGAGGACGGATAGTTGAATAAAGCAAGCGTCGAACTTCTGTAACAAAATTTCCGTAGTTTTCCTATCAGAAAGCGCCGAACAGAGTACATCGCGGTACCGGCACTTCAAGCCTTATTCTGAGCAGACTGTAAGGCTTTCTGGGACCGTAGTGCAGTCGATGATATCTACAATCAAAAGACGATCAATGAGCTAATCAAAACGCAACTTTCTGCAACTGTACCAGGTGGTTCGTCTGAGCTTGTTGCCAACATAAATTTCATTGAAGTTCTGGCAACGGACGGCACGTCCTTCTTCGGGTCCGCCACTTCCTTCGGGAACTGCATGCTCATGGACATGCCCATCTTTAGCATGCCGCCCATACCTAGAATGTGCGAAAAAATCATACAACCTTCAACCAGCAACTTCGTACTTCGAATAAACCCTCGTGTATAATGAAAACAGCCTCTCTCGTGCGATCTGGCACTCGATTTCTTGCGCTCCTGATACCCGACCAGAGCGATGATGTAACTGCACCGAATTTTTTATTCAGAAGGCCAGGCTGTAAATGTATCGATATTGTTCCAGGAAAGGGTCTATCGCATTGCCAAAATGCGATTTTCATGTAGCTCAAAGGCCGGCTACGAAAGTGAAAGTATTTCGAAGTACGAATTTCTTGGTCTTGCGAAAAGTTGTTAACAAGCCATGCCCAGCTTCTTGGGGTAGAAGAAGATCTCGCCCTTCAGCGGCGCCGGGTTGCAGATCTGGCGCATCACGTTCAGCTTACCTTCATGATTAAACGGTCCGAGGCCGATGTAACCGACGATCTCGAGCGACTTGGCGTCCACGACGTACTGGCGCCACGGGCGCGACTCGAAGATGCGCTCGAGGTTGTCGTCCATGGTGTCACAGAACATGTTTACCTTGCCTTTTCCGTAGAACTGCTCGAGGAAGGTTTGGGTCTCCTTCGCCACCTGACGACGTTCGTTGATGTCCTTGTGCCAGCGCACCGGGCGCGCGAGGGCCAGGGCGGTGCTCATGTGCATGCCGCCGGCGTCGAACACGTCGCACGGCTCAGCCTCGCGCTGGTAGACGTGCAGCGTGGGCACGTTGAACTCCTGGTGGATCTTGGCCAGGTCCTCGGCCGAGTACAGGCGGAAGAAGGGGCAGGTGATGGCGTCGAAGCAGATGGCGATGCGTTCAGCAGTCGGGTTAGCTGCCGCGATCTTCTTGACTTCCGCGCGCAGCGAGGAGGCCATCCCGTTCGATTCGAGCGACTCGAGCTTCCCGTCCGGCAGCGGCTCACCTTCTTTGGGATGCTTCGGCACGTAGCCCGGCGCCGCGTAACCACGATGTTCTAAAAACTTCTCGAACCTAAAAAATATTGAGAACAAAAATTGATACCTGACGCATGGCAGCGAGGTATTCACTTGCTTAATGAATTTACCCTACTTTGGCTTTCAGAAGACGCATTTGGACGTCCATCACCATACCGGCAGCGTGAGACATTATTACCGGCTGAATTTCGGCTTAAAGTAGCCATTTTCAGACTTCGAGATTCTCTAACGAAAAGTCCCCTTCTCAGCAAACCGAAAGACAGATTCAACTGCATTCACCATCAGGTTCATACATGTATTCAGTTCTGGCAACGGACGGAACGTGATGCCCTTGTTGTGCGGGGCGCCGGCCGCGGCCATGCCCTTGCGGTCGAAGACCATCATGCCGCCCATCTGGGCCTCGTACAGGCGCGGCTCCATCATCTTGTCGAAGGTGCCCGGCGCGTTCTTGAACGGCTCGCCGACGCTGGAGGGGACCATAAAATCTTGGACCTCCTTGTACGTGACGTCCAGCTGCGGGTTGGTCTTGGGCAGGGTCATGCTGGCGGACATACCTACCGAGCCACATTTAGATTCATTCGGCGTCATTTGGTAATGAGCAGTTTGCCGGGGCACGGGAGCCACTTTCGATCTCTCATTAGGAGTCCGAATTCATGGTTCTTCCGTTACGAAATCATTACTCTGAAAATGTGGCGTATAGATGTAGGTTTGAGCACCAAAATATAATACCAATCCCCGGTGCCAAGACGTGCCTCTCACACGGCAGTCAGCTTACACCGTTTAGCTGTTTTTCTTAGTCGTTTGCAGTTCCTTGGTGTGGGCCTTGATCGAATCAATATACACAACGGCAGGCTTATATTATGGCTGTTCAGATTATCGCTTATTGTGTGACTGTACTAGGTAACCCTGGAAAGAGCCCTCTCTGAGTCCAGAACATGCCCTTTCGACCCCCGATATTTGTGAGGTATTATCTATCCACGAACTACGCGAATATACCAGCTCATTTACGGTGACAATTTCCAAGCAAAAGACCATGCTTCAGGGCTACTAAAGAGCGAACAAAACTAGCTCAAGTATCAGGACAAACTGCTTGTTTACCAAATGACGCCGAATGAATCCAAATGAGGCTCGCCAGACATGCCGCTCTTCAGCATCCCCTTCATCATCTTCTGCTGCATCGGTGAAGCGTAGATCGACATCTTGGCGATTTCTTTCCTTTTTTACTTGTGCTGACGTTGACAAGTGACAGACAAAGTTTAGTTTTGACGACGACTTGTTCGTAAACGAACTGTGAAGCTGTAAAGAGCAAAAACTCTTGTTTCTCTCTCCTCAATGAAAGTTGGTGGCTGACGACAACGTCTCCTAGTTGTTCTTTTTCGCGCTGTGAGCAGAAAGACTTGAGAGGATGAAGTTGAAGAGAAAATAGATTTCATTGAAGTGACAGCTACGACCTACGCGATAACTCTACACACTCGAAAAACTATACGCGACATACCACTACCGCTGACGCGTACAGACTCATCTCATTCAACCACTGATATCTCTGATGTGTTGAAGTTGTATTTCTTCTCAACCTTCTCAAGTGTTGAGAACCTTATGCTCCACTCGATTCATTTATCACTACGCTACCGAATTATCAATAGTTTCCTCCTTAAATCGCAGACTTCTTCTCGATGTCCTTCGCGATCATGTTGGCGAGGTCGAGGTACGCTTCGGACCACTCCACGAGAGTTTCCTTAAAATCTGCCTCGTTCGTCGGGTTGAAGCGCGCAAAGCACTCGTCCGGGTCGGACAGGGAGTTCAGGTTGTGGTCGTGGCTCGCGAGTTGGATGAAGTCGGACGCCGAATTTCCCATCTTCTCTTCAAATCTGGCCTTGAGATCGGGCCAGTCCTGCTTCCAGGTGAAGATCTCGAAGGCAAACGAGTACTGCACGCCAAGCTCGTCGTACACGTAGTCCAGGCAGGTGCCGGGGCAGCTGTAGCCGACCTCCCGACCTAGAGGTTGAAAAGGCACCACATGAATGTATACCACAGTAATTTCGACTTCCTCCGAGAAAGCAGCTATCACATGTTGATTGGGGGTCTATTTGAAAGGAATTTCCTTGCTGTTTGAAGGCAAATGACATTCCACTTGAGATGATCAAGTTTAGTAGCCTCAGTGGTTCTTTGGTACCGGGTCTGGTAAACTCATTTGAATGAGTGCAACATAATGGAAATTCAGCTCGTTTTTTTACACTCTGAACCAAGTGGCAACACGCTACTTCACGAGTACGAGTCGTTGAAGTGAGCTCAGTTCCGATAACGTTCCAAGTGTTTGATGAGTGCATTTGCAAACTAAAAGACCCTCTATGGCCTTAAGGAATTGCGATTCTGATAATGTCACTAGACCGGTACTTTGTATCAAACCAGAATCAGTATAAATCCGATTCATGTCTCGACATTGCAGTGACACAACTTTACTTCTGAAACAGGCAGTTTTGAAAGCAATGTGATTGACTGCAACGTGCTTTTCCGGACCAGGTCAAAAACAGTGTGGTACACGTATCTGTGGTAAAGCCTCAAGCTGTAACCGACCAGCAGCACCGAACGGGCACTGGCAGTGCTTGGAGTCCAGATCCTTCAGCATCTTGATCATGGCGGGGCCGTTTTTCTTCGCCAGGTGCTCCATGTCATAGGCCCAAGGCATGTACATACCCTTGGTGCCGCTGTGGATGGTGAGAAAAGACGTCGGCTGGTACTCGGACACGGCTTCCTGCAAATTTTGGAAAAAAATAGATCATTGGCTGGGCTTGAAGCTGTCCCTGACGGCGGGTCGTTTCGTTTTGATCGTGGAAGCCTTACACGAACATGGACAAAATCCGAGCACAATACATCTTTTATGATTGTAAAAATTGGAGGCAATCCAAATAATCAACCAATCAACCCAATAATTCAGAGTGAATAAACTCACCTTGAAGATGTTGGTCTCCGGCTCGGAGAAGGCGCGCGGGCCCGGGTTGGTGTCCGCGGGGGCAAAAGAGTCGGATCTAGCGGCGGTTTGAGTCCGGTATCGAGAATCCGGTCGTATAGATACCGAGTCATTCGATACCAGGTTTCTGAATGACAGGAGTAAATGATGAAACCAGGCCATGAAATACGCATTCCTATGAATAAATTTTGAATATGCCAAATCTGACGTTTCGGCTCCATACACAGCCCGAATTAATGCGCTTCAGTGCGGGTACCTAAAGCTTACTCATTGACCCTTTGAAGCCCTAATTATGCCAGATATGTGAAATGCATGTTTCAAAACACAGGATAAAACACAAAACGAGCTAATGTAAGCGACTCATACACCTGCCAAAGACGATCTCAAGTTACTTCCAAGTGGGCTCCATCGAGCTGCGCAACAAAACGCCAGGGCATTGACTCACTTGCAGAGTGATTCAAAGGGGCTTCGAGGCCGGCTTCTAGGCAACAATTTCATCAAGCAAGGTAATCTCGGAGGGATCAGAGTCGCAAGAGCGCAACCTAGACGAACAGATAGGCAAATTCCATCACTGGATCTCATCAATCGATGTCATTTCATGAACCCGGTATCGAATGACCCAGTATCGATACCGGACTTTCGAAACCGGACTCAGACCGTGGCCGAATCGGACTGGTCCGCAGGCTCCCACTTCTCGTCCCAGTTGCGGTTCAGGTCCACGCCTTGCCCATTGACTCTCAAACAAAAATCTCCCTCCTCGACCTTCCGCCGGGAGTTCGGGTTCCCGTTCACGATGATCTGGAACTCCGAGTGCTCCAGCACGCTCGCGATTTTCTGCGCGTTCATCTCGTCGTCGTGCTTGCCGCAGAGGGACTCGAGAAAGTGAAGCGAAGACTCGGGGGAGATCAGCTCACGGGCGTGCTCGCCAAACAAAATGAAGAACTTGTTCTTCTTCTCCTGGCTCGGGTTGCGGTTCAGCGTCGCGACGTCGATCGACACGTCGTAGGCACCCTCCATGCCGGCCTTGGTGTCAATCGTCAAGCCGTCGCAATCCCCAGCCAACTCCTTCAGTCTGTCAGAAATTTGATCAGACGTGTGGTAGAACGACTCCATCGCGTTCATCCCCTTGCTGCCCGTCTTCACGGTGTACCCGAGAAAGCCCTTCGACTTGCTAAACGCTTTGCGGATCGTCGCCCGCCTGTGAATCGCGTCCTTCTTGCCGAAGTGCTTGTTCGAGTACTTGACCATCGCGCTCTGACTCGTGCTAGTCAGGCTCTGGTTCGTGGTCGTCGTGGACACGACCTTCTGCTTCGACTCGATGGCGAAGCCAGCGACGCTGCCGACCAGCGCCAGCTTGCTAAGCACCCCCATGACGTTCTTCTGATAAATTTTACTCACTACGTTTAACGAAATCTACAATACTCTAGACTACTACTCAACTATATACAGGTCCGTAGGTACTGCGGAAGAAAACTGAAGACTTGTAAGATTTCGCGCTATGTTGATGACTTCGATGACTACGCACGTTCTTCCCATCGAGACGACGCTACTATAGCGAGCAGAGAACCTCATCAACATTCAAAATCGATCCGTTCATTTGGTGAAAGTCAAAAGCTGCAAAATTATAATTTTCATCGCACTACCATTACGCCAGCATCGGCTCCGCCACGATCGGCTCCTTCGCGGCTGCCTTCTTCGAGCTCTTCGCGCTCGACGCCTGCGGCGGCGCCTTCGCGGACTCCTTCACCTTGTTCGCAGCCGGGATCTCAGCGTCCGGCACTCGCTTCGCGTCCAGCAGCTGCACGTCGGCAATTTCGTTCTCGATCTTGTCCAGCTCTCATAAGACGTCGTCGTCCGTGATGCCCTGCTGCGCCAGCGCTGCGTTCGTCTCCTGGATATACTCCGAGTTCTCTTGGACCTGCAATTTTGAAAAAAAAAAAAAATTCTATAATGTTGCAAGGGTACCTCACGGCGATAGACTTCGGGTCACCTGAATCATGCTGTTGCGGATATTGATTGATTACATATAATAAGTGCAATATCAGCTAGTCGAATAGTCCAAATAATCAACCAATCAACTCAACAAATAAGTTGTCTCACCTCATCCATCAGCTCGCTGACGTAGTCCACGCTCAGGTCCTCCTTCACCTTGCTCATGATTCAGTTGCCGTTCTTGATCGCGTCCACCACGTTTCAAGTGATGGCCTGCATCTCCACGTTGTCGATCAGTTCCAAGATCTTAAATTTCGCGTTCTCCGTCTGTTCGAGCATTTCCTCCCGCTGCTTCTTCTTCTTCAAGCTGAACAGTCACATGTCCTTCCGGCCCTTTCAAAGGAAGCCCTTTGCCTGCTCCGTATCCTGCACCAGCTGTTTTTCCAGCTTTTTCTTGTGCATCGTCAATTCATCTCTCGATTTTTTCAATTTGAGAATTCACTGGTCCGTCTCGTTCGTCCTCTTCAGCTTTTGCGATTGGGATGGGTTGGACCCGCCGCCGCCGCTCCGGGGCGAGTTGTCGCCACCCTTATTCTTGTCGAAGCAGTTCTTCTTGTCCTTCTTGCCGCCGAAAACGTTGCCCATCGTGAACGATTATTATGATTGTTTTATGGTGCTATGAAATTAAAAAATTCTACTATGCTAAGCTGCTAATTATGAACCACGGCAAATACCCCCAACTTTTTTTCAAGACCAGCTGACGACTTAGAATTCGATGGAGACCTTCGAAACGATGTTATTGCAGACCTAAAATCATTGAATGAAACGAACTTGAGTATTTCAGACGACCTAATAACGCGAGATCCTCCTGACGGTTGCAGTTCAGCGAAGTCGTCAATAAGTTGTCGTGTCCAAAATGCTATGCTGCGTATCAACATTAGCTCGCAGGCCATAGATACAGTATCCATCTTCTGTCATCATCAGATGATTTTTTTCGTGAGCTTCTTTCAGGTACAGCTTTGCATGAAACATTTCTTCTTCTTTTGCCGCTTACTTGCGAGGTGAGATGTTTATTCCTTTTGAGACGTGTAGAACTCGCCGCCGCGCTTTGAGCAGCCTAAATTAATCTGACAACCTAATATCCTAACTTTTTAAAATCTATCTTCTTCGATTCGGTGAAAGCGTAGTGATGATCAAACAAAATCTTAGTCTGTTGTGATGAGAAGTGTACATGCCCGTTGCAATAAATCAGAGCTGTATTGTCTCCTAATGTTAAATGATTCTACGTCGTGATTTTAAACCGCTTAGCACGCGCAGTTCGCGTCCTTCTTCTTCGCAGGCTGCGACGGCGTCGGCGTGATCACGATGTTCTCGGCCGCGGACGCACCGACCGTCTCCGCCCCGCCGTCCTGCCCGGGCAGCGCGCTGGCCAACTGCCGGAACAGCGCCTTCACGTTGTATCTAAAGAAGTTTTGCAAAAAAAATTGAATGAATTCATTGATAAAGTTCTGTATAGGAAACTGAAGTTGAAAGTGAATCTGATGAATAACTTACCCAGCCTTCGCACTCGACTCGATGAACATGACGCCGAACTCCTTCGCTTTGGCTTCGCCCTCCTCGGTGGAGACCTGTCGCCTGTCGTTCATGTCCGTCTTGTTTCCAACGAGGATGATCACGACCTCCTTCCCTCGCTCCGTCCGCACGTCCTTTTGGCGAGTATTTTGACCGGGATAAATCGGGCCCGGGGGAAATCAGAGGTTTGAGATGCTGATTTACCCCGGGTCCTATTTATCCCGGTAGTTTGGACCTGCGTTTTAGATTCGAATTGGAAAGACTTGAAAATATGAGCAGCCCTCAGAGGTCTGTTGTACGCCTTACATGTAAGATTTTGAATGCTCCAAATTAGGCGACCCAGAAGCATTCTCCGACCGCTAGGTGCACAATCATAATTGCTTTGAAACCGTTGCAGAAAGTATTACTGAGTACTGTAACATATGAGCCAGTTGACCCAGATAGCAGCCTCGGCAGGGTACGCATAGCGGGAAAGCTAGTGCTGACAATACCAAGGATTTCCAGGCTATCTGAATTGCTCAGGAAGCAGTCGAGCTATGCGTGTGGGCCCCTTCGTTTGGAGCAATGAATATCCCCCCTTCAAGGTGAAGATAGGCCATCTTGAGCTAGCGTCTATTCTCTAATCTTTCCAAATTGAAATGCGAATCTGGATCCAAACTACCGGGATAAATAGGACCCGGGGTAAATCGATATCTCAACTTCCTGATTTCCCCCAGGCCCTATTTATCCCGGTCAACATAGGTGCACAAGTCCTCCACCCACTTCGCCGTGTTCACGAACGACGCCTAAAAAAAATTTGAAAAAAGCATTGAGTGGGAAACTTTCCGATGCAGTGGCGGCAAGGTATTCGCATTTCTTCCGATGCTGTAGCGGCAAAAATCGGCATGTTGATCGCCGGCGTTACATATTACATTTATTGTACCTTTAACCTAAAACATGATCCAAATAATCAATCAATCAATCAACCAAAAATAACTCACCCGGTTCGTGACGTCGTAGACGACCACTGCCGCGCTGGAGTCGCGGATGTAGGACGGGATCAGCGAGCGAAACCGCTCCTGGCCAGCCGTGTCCCACAGCTGTAACCGCACGCTTCGGTCCTCCAGATACATCGTCTTGCTCAGGAAGTCGATGCCGATTGTTGCCTGAAGAAATTTTTTCAAAAAATTTGGAAGGAACGGATAGAGATTGACGAAGCTCTATCATAAAAGACTTATAATGATGTTAATGAAGCCGAAGGTGTCTCACCTGGTAGTTGAAGTCGAAGGTGTCGTACATGAAGCGCGTTATTATGCTGGTCTTGCCGACTGCCTGCTCTCCGAGGAACACGAGCTTGTATCTAGTACAGTTTTGGGCACGCTCAAATCAATACGCTCAAATCAGCGGTGGTGCCAGTATGGTATCTATTCTGGATCAAGAATACAGCGTCCAAAGACGCCAGTTTTTTGTGTCATATTTGGATGGAAACAGCCATGCCAGTCATGGCACGGTTTCTGGTGGGCTAAATGGTCCTGCTGACTGGGCTATGTGAGGTCCTTCGAAAGAGCTCCCAAACAGTCGCGTTTTAGGGTGATTTGCTTGCAATCTGAAAGCCTCGCTTTGGTGTCACTTCGTGTAGTTGGCCACGACCTGGTGAAGCACTTTTGGCTTCCCTGCTTTGCGTCGGTCAGGCAAATCAAACTGCGACAAGTCTAATTAGGATCTGGGGAGACAATCTAAGCTATAGTTCGGGACCGGCAGCGAGGCGACAATAAAGCTAGATATTTTGAGCCTTCGTACGATACTTTTGCGGACGTGCAAAATGACACAGAATGTAAGTCCTTGAATGGCCCATTTTTGGAGTCATGTCAAGCGGCCATACCGGCACCACCCTTGATTTGAGCGTATTGATTTGAGCGTGCTCGAACCGGGGCTGAATTGTACTTGTTAAGGCCGCCAGGCCTCTTCGAGTCCATGTCTACCATCTTGTCTGGTCCTAGCTATAAACTTCAACTATTGCTACTACTTCAACTATTTGTCTTTCACCCGCCGTCCAAATTGACCCCCTGCCTATTCTGGTCCTGCGACGTATTATTTTTGTTCAGTTCAGAAATGTGGACCGGCATCGGTTAATTAATTATGGTTACGTTAAGGTTAACACAACGTGCACATGCAATGAGAATGATTCGAGTTTTATTGGCCACTTTTTCGGAACGACGCACGCTTACCAGCTGCAAATCGACTGACCCCACTTCCACGAACGCATTTACCATGCACTGCTTACACACCACGACTTCACTTACATACCACAACGACACACGGACAGTGCAACACCACGTTATTCAGTTCACTACTACTAATCCACCAAACGGTGTCACGAAAGCCACACACAGGGCACTGCAATCCTATGACGCATCAGTGAATGGAAAGCTCGCTTAACGTTACGTAGTTCGCAAATTCATGCAACACCGTGAATCGCGGCGCACTCGTCCGGGGGAGAGTCGGACCGTACTTTGCGAGACCGGGACAATTTTGTGGCGGCCTTAGCCTTGGAAGCAATAGCGGGAAACACCCCGCAGGTCGCGTTCGCCGAGCCGCTTTCTTCCGGATCCTGGTGCCTCTAATCTCTCCGACACCAGGACCCAACCACTCTACTTATTCAGTTCAAAAATTCTTGATCAAAAAATCTAAATCAAACTTCGAAGAATAAAGTCGTGTCCATCGCTTACTTCCCCGGCTTGCCCTTCTTGAATCGCAGGTAGATGCGAAGCTTACGCACCACCCTTGACCCTGGGTGCGCGCCCTTCTGAGCCGGCGTAGGGTAGCGGTTGAGTACGCCCTTGTTCCGCAGCAGCGCGCGCGTCGCGCTGAACAGCGCGCCGAGCATCTTTATGACTATCTCTATCTCACTATCTCTATCGATTTTTTTGGTCCCCTGACTTGCAAAAAGTTGACTTGTGCGATGACTTACTTCATCATAAGCTCCCACTTTCTGCTTCTGCATATTACATGACTACAAACGATAGAACTCTTCTCGTGAATCAAAACGTGTCTCTGTGCATCTCACGCATTTGCATTTGCAAGTAAAACTCAGATTCGTTGAAAACACCTTCAGTATCGCTTAAAGCTTCTTCTCCTTCTTGGACTTAGAAGCAAAACCGGGAATACCCACTGTCCAAGTAAGCGCGAGGCTCGCGAAGACCGACCCGCCAGCCACCGCGAGCGCGGGCAGGCCTTGCTGATTTAGGATACGGACGCCAACTTGCGGTCCCGCCGTCGCCGCCAGCGCGTATATTGCGTGCTCCGTCCCTACCAACGTGCCCTTCAGGTCGGAGGGGACGCGAGCCGTCGATCAGGCGGTGATAGCAGTCGCCAGCTGCAGCTGCAGCAGCGACATCACGAGCGCGAGTCCCATGAAGTGGGTCTGCTGCAAAACATCTGAACCAACAAAGGCTAGCACCGCGTTGAGCAGCGCCAAGCCACCCAGGGTGCTGCGAGTCACGTTATCGCTACCTCCTAAGACCTGAGAGATCTTGCCGGACGCAACGCCGCCGAATGCGTTGACGAGGAACATCCCGCTCATCGCCTGGCCCAGCTGCGCCGCGTCGAAGCCGAAGTGGTTCTTCAGAATGAGTGGACGAGCGGCGCCAAAAGCTTGGTTCGCGACTCCACTAATCAACTTCGTCAGGAGCAGGCCGCCGGCATCGAGCCAGATGGCCTTTCAACGAGCATATCAGCTGGATGAGTTCACCTCACTCTGTTTGCTTCCCTTCTCGCTCTTCTTCTCCGCGGGCGCAGGCCCCGGCAGCGCCACGCACAGGCAGCAGCAGAGCAGGGAGCCGACGATCGCAGCGACAGCGCTGCTCTGCACGCCTAACAAACCGCCCGTCGCCGGTCCAATTCATCCACCCACCGTGTAAGCCGAGACCAGGCCGCCGAGCGCCATTCACCGCGCCGGGCCCGCAGGCGTCAGCTGCGCAGCCGCCGCCTGCGCGATCAGAAAGCCCGCCATAACAGCTGTCGGAAGTTTGGAGGCAAAAAGCAACGTCAAAGACCCCTGCTGATCCGCCAAGTACAGCATGCCGTAGGACATCGCGCACCCCAGGAAGTTGACGGCGAACATGATTCGCACGCCGACGCGGTCGATTAACGCACCAACCGCCAGCGACCCGAACAGCTGCACGATCTGGAACGCGCTCTGCAAATCTCAATACGTCTGAGCCGCCGCGCCACCCATGCTTGCGCCGTCGCCGATAAGTTTCTGCACGAGGAAGGGCTCCAGCGGCGCCTGCAGCTGGTAGCACACCGCGTACATGACGACCAGCGCCTGCACGACCAGCAGCGGCCGCGCTGTAGACGTCGACATCTCTATTGTGTATCAACTAAAATTTTATAGCTCCAATGCAAAGATTAGAGTTAGACCGAGACTGACTACCTAGTATACCATCGCTTTTCTCGCTCAAGTACTTCGACTTCGAAAAAATCAAGTTCTCTCTATAGTTTCCATGCGCTCTTTGAGCCAGCGACTGTTTCGACGACCACACGCACTCGCGAACCAATCACATCAGTAGAGTATCCCCCAGGTATTTACGGTTCATTATCCTTTCATTTGAATTTGAAAACTTTCATATGCTCGTGGAAAATGTGGCGACTCAAACTCTTTACACTTAGTGAATCTCCAGTGTGCGCTTCTCGCCATACCAGCGTTCCGCATGGCGGTCGTACAGTTCCTTAAGCGCCTCGATGTACTTCGCGTGGTACTCGTCGATCAAATCTTTAGGGACTTTGTGCACGTCGCCGTAGGCGTCTGAGTCCTTGTCCACCGGCGGCACCTTGATCGGCGTCCCAAACACCGCCTTGATCGGAACCTTGTGCGGCACCGGGGTGAACCAGCGGCCGTAGAAGATGGGCAATCAGATTTGAAAATTTTTCGAAAGCCACTGCAAGAAGGGCAGGATCGGCTTGTGGATCGTCGTATAAGTATCTCCGTTGCCGAAGCCGTAAACAGGTATGAGATCAACTCCATGTCACAAAGCTAATCGGACGAAGCCCTTCCTGTTCTTCAAGACGACTCGGTCCTTGCCTTGCTCGGTCAGCAAACTTTCTCACTCGCCGCCCGTCACGATGTACAGCGAGTTCCCGTTCTTCAGCGCCTTGCAGCAGGTTCATCTACCAGCGTCTCTCACGTTCGATCAGAGAAAGAGCTCGCGCGTCATCGGAATTCTGAACACAACACTAGCGCCGACGCCAACGTAGGCATCAGTGTTCCCGTTGACCTGCCGGTAGTACTCGCCTGAAGGGATCATTAATTGAGTTAGAGGGAAGCAGTGGATCCCATGCGGATGCATGCCCAATAAATACTGCTTGTCCGCCTCGATCAACAAGTTCTTCTCCTCATTATTTTCAACTCACTTCCCAGACTTGTCCGTGTGGTGGTCGAACGCGATCGTGAACGGGAAGTAGGACGTGGTGTAGTCGCAAAATCTTCACGCTTCATTGTGCAGCCAAAATCAACCCCTGTAGTTCTTGTAGTCAAAATACCTCCGCAACCTCCTACTTCCTTCTCTATCCGCCACAAGATGCGTGGTGTCGAAGAAGATGATGATCACGTAGTACAGCGCCAACATCGTGAAGATCGCCGGCCACGTACTGACCAGCCCGCCGGTCACCCACGACAAAATTTCTAACCCGAAGTATATAGGCGCAAACACGACCGCCATCGTCGCGAAAATCGCGCCGATGGCCCCTACACCCACGCACTCGGCTACTGGCTGCGGCAGGCCGATGTACGCAAACGCCATCAGCGTGCAGTACAGCCGGTAGATGCCATGGCTCATGAAATTCATGTTGCTCTCCTCGAACTTGCACCACTTCGGCAGCCCAAAGTGCCGCTCCGCCGACGACTTGCGCGGCTTCTTCTTCACATCTACTTCTTTCGACATCTTTTTGTTTTTTCTGTTTCTCTCTAACTCTATCTTCTTGATTTATGATACAGATGCCCGCACTGAAAATAACATAGAGCATGACGTCACTGTCATCACAAAAACATTTCAACTTGACCACACCGACGCGACGCGACTCGAGCAAGAAGGAGCAGCAATCACAATGCAATCGTCAAAGTCAAACAGTTCTGCGCAATCGCTGAAATTGCAAACCTCGCTTTGGGTTGTCCGTGAAAAAATCGTACTGGTGAAACCGCATTTGGGTGAGATTAGAGTAACAGTCAGTTTAAACTTAAAGTGTTTAGCCCCCACATCATCATGTTCGCACACGCACTGGCCTCCTCCTTAGCTGAGGAAGATGATGAAGAACACGATGAAGAAGATGATGATGCCGAACACCTTGATGATCAGCATCCTGTTCGACGAAATGCTGCTCAGGTACTTCAGCAGCGACGCTTCGGCGCCCTCCAGGTTGTCAAGCGTGTTGCCGACGTCGTCGTCGATGCGCGTCACCATATACCTACAATGAGCACCACCGACTTAAAATTTTCCAAAATTTTCTCGAATTTGGCGGGTCTCTACCTTCCTGAAATCTAGAAGAATGCATCAGAAAATTGGGGGCTTTCTGCATAGGAAGCCATGAGTTTTTGAACTCTATCGGGAAGTCAGTTTTCTCGGTGACCCATTGGCACCATCGCCAACGCACTTGAAAGCCATACAAGTGGTAAGTTTTGCTTCACAAAAAAGGCTTGCCAGCTTAGTAATACCTCATGGCCAGCTTTCGTCAACTCACTTACTTATGTCCACCCACAAAGGGTGCTAAACGAGCCATGCAAATGCACCAGAGTCAGCAACTTGTAGGCTAGAAGTCCAACATGTTGACGCGTGACACTTCATTATGCCGGCCATCTGGGGCGGTTCTCATGCAGCGAGTGGCTCGCGAATAACGCTGCCTTTTGGGTTCAAGTGTCAGCTGCGCAGTTTTCTTAGTAGAAATGCCTCAGTTCTCAGAAACCTTCTGCCAGATTTCAGGAAGGTCGAGACCCGCCAAATTCGAGAAAATTTTGGAAATTTTTCTGTCGGTGGTGCTCTTTGTAGCCATATACTCCTGTTCCTGAACGATGTCCGCCATGCGCTTGAACATCACCCCGAGTTCTCCGATCACTTTTTGAACGCCCTTCATCGCCTGCGTACGGTCCTCGCCGTAGATCACGGCCTGGCCCTGCCGCCCGCCGCCCATCAGGCCTGTGAAAGAGAGAAAAAAAAAAAATCTTTAGTTGTTGGTCATAGAAGGATAAAGCTCCTACTTTTAAGTATTGCGTCAGTTTAGTTATATAATAACAGGGCGCGGAGTAGGTCAAGTGCGTGCGAGGCAGCACCGATAATAACTTCATGGCTCGCTTGAGGCAGGGGTAAAAAATCACGAAATGCAACATATTTGGCGTATTGCAAAGGATAAAAATCGGTCACATCAGTATCCTTTAGAGTAAGATCAGCGCAATTGGCACGAGCCGGCTCAGCCAAACTGTGAAAATTGCCTATCTTGGGGTATCATCAGCGTGACGTCGTATAAAAATACTCATCATAAGTAGAACTTACCTTGATCCTCCCCGTTGTCGCTGCGTCATGTCGGGTCAAAGAGCTCACCGCCGTTGATGCCCTGTCCCGAGTACGCCGAGTGGCCGTAGCTCTGTTGGAACGGTAGTGCCCCCTTCGTCTTGCTCTGGTTCTCAAGGTTCTTCGCCCGCTGCTGGCACAGCTGCGAAAACTCTCGTATCACCTCCAGCTGCCGCCCCTTGAGACTCTCGACTATCATCTTGCTGTTCGTGGCTGCCTGCTTGCTGGGTCACGAGTGCGACAGCGCCTCGGCCTGCTAGTTCAGCGTCTCAATCGCCATGTTCACTTTGTTGTTTCGCTGCAAAAGTTTTGAAAAAAAAAAGTTTCAAGCAAAAAGTCGAAGCACTCGAGGGTAAATAAGTGATAGATAAAGATAAGCGTGCTGTCAGTTCGGCAAAATATTTCAATCTTCACTACCACCGATCAAGTCGAGGATCAGAAAAGTAGGTAAGGTTGATATGGTTTGTCATCATGATAGTAAACAACGAGTAGAAAAATTGAGGAAGAGGCAAAGTGCGAAAACGGCGTACCTCCTGTATCTTGTTGATGTACACGTCCGCTTTGGAACTGTTGTCGTCGAAAAGTTTTGCTTTGCTCCGCACGAGCTTACCCAACTCCTTCATCTCTCACTGCGACGTCTCGATGTTCTTTCAGATGTCCTCGGAGATCGTGTACAGCTGCGAGAAGCCCGTGCTGGTAGAAGGTCCGCCACCAACGGACACGCCCGCAACCTTGGATGCGGCATAGCCGATCTCATCGAGAATTTGGTGGAACTCCGGTGTTCTGTCGACCGCCATCCTGCTGTTTTTTCCTTATATTTCACTGCGTACGTCTAAGTTATTTCTGATTTTTGCTGCCTAGTCTACCTATTCTCGAGATTCTAACTCCGAAGCGATGTCAAACACAGTTTTTCAACGAGCTGGATTGGTCTAGTGGTTATGACGCCTGCTTCACACGCAGGAGGTCCCGAGTTCAATCCTCGGATCCAGTACTCATTTTTAGCGACCGCGATCCGCGAACCGAAGTCGAAAAATAAAATACCCACAACGCACGCAAAGAAACCGAACGTGAACGCAAAACGTCACGTTGGTGATCTAAGATGATCGGCTTGAACGATTTCATCGACGTTGAAAAGTTTTGACAAAAAAAATTTGACACGACAACAACGACAAACTTATTCTTGATTAATAGCATGATCAGTGAACAAGTTTCATTGGTGAGATCAATGGTAGTCCGTGTAAAAAAAAATTTTGGTGAGACTTCTTTATCTTTACATCTTCGCGAATTTCTTGTGATACTTCGCCTGGTGGCCGCGGTTCTTGTGGAACTCGTGCCAGCGCGTCAGCAGCTCCTCGTTGCTGTAGCCATCGTCTCTGTTGTACGTGCGCTCCACCATGCGCACCACCTGGCTCTTGCCCTCGCTTTGGATGTATGCGCGCTTCCGCTGCAGCTCGTCCTCCACGTCCATCTCTAACATCTCGCGTCGCTTATCCATCTCCACTTTGACATCCTGCTCCAACTCCCCCTTTCTACTCTCGGTCTGCGCTTCGTACACCGCGTGCAGCTCCTTCTGTCGTTGCTCGCATCAAGCGTAATACTTCGCGTCCAGTTCTTCCTGTTTTGCCTTCCGGAGTTTCTGCGCCTCGGACACGCGCTCCATGTTTCATAACGAAGCGGCGCGTGCATCCTCCGGGTCCACCTCACCCTCGGCATTCATCACCTTCTGCACGCGCTCGTCGTTGCGCCAGTCCGTCTCTTTGACGAAAGCGGCGTACTCGTCCTCGACTTTCAGACGCTCGACCTCACATCAATCCGTGTACTCCTTCTCCAGCGCCTTCGCGCGCACCCGCGCGTCCGCCTGCACTTTTTCCAGCAGCTTGTCGCTCAGCTCGTCCTTCTCCACTCACAAAGCTCACTCCATGTCGTTCCTCAGCACATTTCAATCCGACTCGAACCGCCTCTCCAGCGCCATCATGCGGCCGAAGTACTGCGAAGTCCACAGGTGGCGGTTCTCGGTCCGGAACAGCAGGGGGAAGTAGAACTGCTTCTCCTGCTCAACCAGTATCTCCTCTCCTGTAACGGGATGCACCGCGTCCTCGGGCGGCGGCTGAAAGGATCACGCGTCGTCGTACAGCAGCACGAAGGTGACAGGCACCGTGTTCACGTCGGGCGTGCGGAACTTCACGGGCAAGCTCCTGTAGACAGCGGAGTTCACGCTCTTATCACCTCGTTGGTTGAAGAGTCACAACGACGCTCACCTCTTCGCCTGGTGAAACGCATTCTCGGTACGTCGCGTCTTCAGCAGCTGCAGCCGCCACTCCTGGCGTCAAACGTTCTCTCTTAGCTTAGTCCGTTCTTCCTCAACCGCGTCCCTTCACTTCCTTCAAATCAGTGCGCCGCCAGCTCGCAGCTCCTGTCGTTCCCTCTCTTTGAGCTTCGCTGCCGCTACAGCAGCCCTCACCTTCTTCTCCAGCTGCTCCGCGACGTTCCCCGCGCTTTCGTCGATCCGGTGCCGCGGGTCCAGCACGATCTTCGGCTTCGGAGCTAGAGGCATCTCGGCTTCTTCAACTAAACCACCTTCTGAGGCTTCAGATATCGCCTGCTGCTCAGCATCAAGCGTCTCCTGTCTTTGTCATTCAAGCTTCTGCGTTTCCTCCTGGACTCTTTCTTCCCAGTCCGTCGTGACGAACTGCCGCTTCAGTTCCCGCACCCTGCCCTCCAGGTATTCGATCGACTCTCAGTCGACGTCGGGGTCCACAAGTTCGTCGTAGCACTTGATGTCGGCGACCTTCACGCCCTCGACGCAGACCTGCTTCTTGTTCAACTCTCAATCAGGCATGTACAGGCCGTCAACCAGGCCCTTGCCATCTTCTGTTTTCTTCTCGCGCTGCGTCTTGTTCCCCGCGAACATCAATGAAAACGAGTCCGTCTCGAAGTCGTACGCGATCAGCGTGGCCTGCGCAGTGTACCTTCTTTTCAGCTCTCATCACCTGTCGAACCGACCCTTTTCATCCGCCGGTAAACTGTCATACAACTTTCACTGCCAGCTCGCCTGTTTCTCCCGCGCCTTCAGAGCATCCACGTGAACCGAGACTCGCGTGCCCGGCGCGTGCATCTTGAGGAAAGTTTCAACAGGCTTGTCAAATACCCCGACCTCGTCGCACCGCCTTCCGCTAGGCAACTTATCAACAAGGATGCTACCAGCAGGTACCTGCGTAGCACCAACAGTGATTTCTTTCCTTCACTCAAGGTACGCGTTCGCCTCGCCCTCGTTCGCCACCGCCAGTCAGTGCTTCATCGTCAGCACCTGCGCCAAAGTTAGATGAACCGTCTGCGTCATCAGCAACGAGTCCTTGATGATCGGGAAGTCGCCTTGGAAGACTCAGTTCTTCAGCCTGTACTCAACCTCCGGCTTCACACTCTCGTCGTAAGGGTCCGTATACGAACTGTTTTGGCTGTTCTTCTTGGCTTCGATGTCCACCTCCCGCCAGTTCCTGCTCCATTTTTGCTCCGCAAATCTTTCCCCTTTATAAGTCACCTCGCAGTGCTCGTGCAGCCAATCTCAGAAAGTCATCGGCACCGTCTTGGTTTCGCTCGCCATCCCATCCTCGCCCGCCAAGTCCTTCTCCATCGTGTCCAATTTTAAAGGATCAAATCAGTCCATGTCCGCTTCGATGTCCCTCTCCAGTAATTCTAAATCATCCAGCTCCTCATCCACGACTTCCCCATTATCATCTATCAAACGGATGCGTGTGTCATCCTTAAGCAACTTCGACTTGTCAAGAACGAGCTTCCGCGTCGTCGCGGGCACGAGTCATCAGTACGGCATCGTGTCGCCTTCAGCAAGGTGGGCCGCGCCGGAGAGCCTAATTAGTGCTTTTTACCTTACTAGGTACTCAGGGTATCGCTTCGACTTCTCAGAAGATGTTTGGCTTGAACAAAATGGCTTTGTCAGTGTGAAAATTACATCATATTGCACTGGATAAGCAGGATGGCTAAGACCCTCCGATAAAGGTAGCCCTCGTGCCGGGTATGGAAGATCGGCTCCATGACGCAAACTTCTTGTCAGTTTGAGCTTCCTCAGTATAAATTGAGGCCATCTGCAATTGGGCTTGATAGGCTCGTTTAGGTTGCTGTCTCATGCGAAAGGTTGGCAATTTGTAATGGAGGAAATGAGAAAACCGCTTACAAATAGCCCTAAATCGTTGTCATTTCCTCATTTCCTCATTTCCTCGCAGAGGCCGGCCGCGAGCGGTACCGACAGCCATGGTTAGCCGGACCACCAGCAGCCAATTGTGAAATAGAGCGAACTACTAATGAAAAAGGCCTGTTTGCTCAAGTCAGACATCTTCTAAGAAGCTTTGTAGATACCCGGCAAAAACTGTGAGTGCGTAGTAAGGTAAAAAGAGCTAATTAGACTCTCCGGCGCGTCTTACCTTCAGCAAGGGCGTTCTGCTCGTCGATAGCCTGATTAAGTCATACTGCTCTTGGGATTTCTCGTCCGCCAGCCTTTCTTTCCGCAACGATTTCGTCCGCGCGCTCGTCGATACTCACACTCCCGATTTTTGGTGCCAAAGCATCCACGGGCGCTTTAGCATCCTCTTGCTACTCAACAACACCGAATGACGAGTTGCGCAGGCCGAGCGCTTCCCGTCGAAGCTTCCGCTCCGTGGTTGCGTCCATCTGCGCAAACTTCGAGATTTTCTCTCACTGCTCCATGCAGTCAGACGCATTCCCTGCACCCGAGTTCCTGCCTCCCACGGCTTGCTTGTCCTTATTCAAACCCCAGTGGACGAACTCTGCGAGGTACCTGATGTAGTTATACTCCCGAAAGAACTTCCGACTGAACTTCTTCCTCTGCTTCCGCTGCGACGGCTTCTCATGCCCAAGCCGCCACACCTGAGTCATCCTCGTGATCTTGAAGTAAGTCGCCAGAAACCTACTTCTTCTCAGCTGCGTCTTCGCGATCTGTCATCAGGACAGAGGTCGATCCCGCTTCAGCTCACGTGCTTCCTTCCTTCTTTGCAACCAGTCCAAGTACGCCCCCGGCCTGACATAGTGCTTCGGGTCGGACGTGACTTTTCACATAGAGCGGGCGTCGACTTGATTCTCCATGTTTATCCGATCAATAGGGCCTGACCGCATCGACCGCTGCGACGCGCGCAGCAGCTGCGGTTGCTACAGCCGCTGCGAGAGTCGCATCACCACCATCTTATTCTTAAAGTTATGATAACTCTACCCCTACACCTCAAACGAGACCTGTCAGAGTGCGTGTTGCACAAATAATCACTCATCCCACTCTTGACGGACAGATAACGTACGGAATTGCGAATCGAGATCACCAAAATCTTAATGTCCACTCTGAACACGGGATCATCAGGTTTGTCATTGTCTCCCCTCAAAATCTTGTTGATTATGTCCTTAGCGCTTCCGCTTAGTAGCGCATCATCCCCTCCCTCGTTTCCACTCCTCTGTCCATAGCATAATAGTCAGACCTGCCAGGGCTCGCGCCAAACAGCCCCACGCTCGAGTCCGGCGTCGCTCATCAAGAGGCGCCCAGCTGCAGCGGGCTGTCGACGTCGAAGTCGTAGTCCAGGTCGTCGTCGCTTGGGAAGTACTTGCGTCCAACATAAAGTAAGGAGCCGGAGAGCACGATCATGTACACAAATGCTCAGAACAGCGTCGCGTTGTTCGACTGGAAAATCAGCCAGGAGCTGAAGATCGCAAGAGCGAGCTGGGCCCAGCTGAAGCACGCGACGAGGCAGAAAACGTCGTTGAAGAGGATGCATCACACCGCGTACCGAGGCAGTACCTCCCTCACTCCGCTGTCGTTTTTGCCAACCTGGTCCTGCTCTTCGTCAGACGACCTCCCGTTACCTGCGCCTGCGACTGGTAGCGGCGACAGCGGCGACGCTCCGTGTCAAGTCAACGGCGCGCCGAATCAGCTCGCAGGCGCAGTGAGTGGGTTAGCGTTCCTGTCACCATCAATACCCTTCTTGTCCTTCTTCGAGTAGTGCCGCTCCACGTCGTTCATAAACGAGTAAGGCTTATCGTCCGCCTGTAACTCGTCGAACTCGAGCCGCCTTACGGGTGAACCAACGCGCTGCGCCGAACCAGCATTCGCGGGATTGTCGTCACCCGAGATCTGGCGCATCATCTTTCAGACGTCCTTGCGCCCGTCGCGACGGTTGAGCAGGTTGTCGAACCGTCTGTTCTCCGCGATCTCTCACTCCATCTTCGATCTACTGTACCGCGCACTGGCATCCTTCCACACGATCACGCTGACGTTCTTTTCAATTAAAAACGATATAAACGAGCCCAGTACGGAAAATGCGGTGCACACGAGCGCAAAGACGAAGATCGAGTACGTGTCCAGTTTCGGAAAAGCGTACTTGTGCACCACTTCGACTTCAGTATAGGTCACCGACACCTTCTCTTCAGGTCAAGGCGCAACCACCGCTGGCGCGACCGTCGTCGTGGTCGACGTGGTCGTAATGGGCTCTTCAGTCGTAGTTGGCTCTTCGGTTGTTGGCTCAGGCGTCGTGGTCGGTGCTTCGGTCGTGGCAGGCTCTTCAGTTGTCGCAGGCGAAGCAGTAGTCACCGCTTCATCAGGCTTCACTTCCTCGTCACCCCCCGTTTCCGCCTTCGGCGGCCGCTCTTCAGTTTCAGGATTCCCGCGAATTCCAGTCTGAACTCAAGAGTCCATCTCCATTGGCTTAAAATCAGTTGGTACTTCGGCCGGCTATACGTTGTCCCACTTTTTCATATCATCCGACTCAGCCTTCTCCTCTTCAAGCATGCGAAGCAACGTCCCTCCCTCAACAACCTCGTCGTCTTTGATCTCTTTCAATCAGTTTCACGCTCACGGCGCCGGCTTTCAGAGGCTGCTGCTCGGTGCGGGTGAGTCCGCAAGCGCGTCTTTGTCTTTTGTGGTAATCCCAGTTTTCGTCGTCGTCACCTTATACTCGACCAGATTCTTAGTTATTAAATGCAACGCACCGTACTTCGGGTCCGAGAACGCCATGATCAGCACGCACACGCAGCAGTTTACCAAAAATGCACGGAGTGACCGCCAAAAGCTAATGAACTTCTTCCGCGTACCGCCGCCGCGCGGCCCCGCGCTAGACGACGACGCACCGCCCGTCGAGTTCCGCCGCACCCCGTCGTTGTTATCGTCGCCGCCCGGCGAAGCGTAGCCGTCCTCGCCGTGGTGCGCGTCAAAGCTGCTCTCGTGCGGAATAATAGGCTCCGGTCCGTACGAAACGTAAAAAACCGTCGCGGCTGCGCACAAAATCAGCACCGTAAGGAAGCGGCTCTGGTCCGACGCAGTCACGTCGTTCAGGAACATGTTCTGTATAAGTTTCCATCACACGGAACCCACCGTCCAACCTATGCCGTACACGAAAAGGAACATCATGAAGAAGGGAGCACCTTTGTTACTCAGCCGCTGCCCGCCCTTGCTCAACAATGCGTAGTTGATGTAGCTGCAGAGGATCGTAAAAAACGCAGCAAAAGTTAGCGTTCCCATGTACTCCAATCACGTTCAGGTGTCGTGCACCGGCACGCTCTGCTAATCCTTCGCGTCGCCGCCGTCGCCCTCTCATCACGTACTTGGTCCAAACACGCCGGTGATCTTGTCGATAACCCCGAACACGAACGTCGTTGCATCGTTGTCCTGCAGCACCTGCAGCCACATCTCCAGCAAAATAATTGTTTTGCTGATGCTGATGCCCGACGGCGCCCACTCCAGCTATCAGATGACCATGGGCCAGCTGATGCTCTTCAGCACACCCCCTGAATTTTACCGCATGCCGCCAATGGAGAAGCCGTAGTTGCTCCCTGCATGCGTATAACCGAGGTCGTGGAAGTAGTACACCACGAACGCGCTGAACACGAGCACGAAGACCCACTCGATGATTTACGTTTTGGTGCAGTGGTACATCTCCTAGCTCGAGTCGATCTTCTGGTCGTTCGGAATCGAAGGATCGGTATTCGGCTTGCAGCTGCCAAACCATCAGCCCTTGCTCGAGATGTTCACGCCGCTGTACCACATCGCGCATACGTCGAGGAAGAAGCGGTAGCTGAAGGTGATAACGAGAATCTACGACATCTTCAGCCAGCTCATCAGCTGACGGTAGTAACTTTTAGCTGTATTAGCTGCATACCGCCGCTATCGCCCCGTCAACGTGTTGTTCTTCAACCTTCGTCAACTCACACTGCTCCCACTCTCGCCCGTCGACCACCTGGCGCCTGCGAGGCCTTAGCTGCCTGTGCCAGTGGTCGAGGCGCCGAGGCCGCCGTCGAAGGAACGCATCTCGCGCATACCGTAGTCGGAAGCATAGTGCGTGTCGTAGTTTACCGAGTAGTTCATTTTCAAAATCTTCTTCTTATGCTGGACAAAATCTATGTTAAACACAGCGGGTGAGACTGACTAGACCTACTTTATTGAACACTCCCGATGAACAGTAAACTTCACAGACCCCCTACCCGTTTAAAAATTTTCACCGTGAGTCCCAATTTCGCTCTACTCTGTCGTCGAGATAAACTACCGAACGCACGAACTAGAAAGAACGCGAACACTTCAAACTCCATCCGTTGTCAACGTGTTATTAAGTTATCAGCTGCTCATAATCACATATAAATCAGGGCTCGAGGCCCGTCACAACTCGCGGTGAAGTAAGCTGATTAATCTCACTGCTCTCTCCCTCGACTTAGACTCAAACCTTAAAACTCGTGTAGACTCGCGGCGTCGATCTTCGCGTCCTTCAACGCTGCGCCCTTTTTTAAACTTTTAAAGACCACGCCCTCCCCCTCGAGCAGGGCCTTCTTCTTCCTCAGCGATTCGTCGGCGGTGGAGCCGCCGAAACCTGTCAGCTTCAAATCCGAAGACAGCACGCGGTGTCACGGCACGTTCTTCCACGGGTTCTTGCGCATGATTTGGCCGACAACTCGCGCACTGTTTGGGTGGCCGCACGCTGCGGCGAGCGCGCCGTAGGTGCTCACCTTTCCCTTCGGAATCGCCTTGCACTTCTTGTAAACATCTGCGGCAAAGTCGGAGATGCTCTTTGCGTGCTCCGCCTTTCCCGGACGGATGTTATCGTGCTTCGGCGCGTTCTCGTCGAAGGCGCCGACAGAGTACGCGCGGCCTGCGCTGCTGCTGCGCGCGCTCTTCTAGTTGCTCTTGCGCACGGCGGCGCTACTGCTACTGCTGCTACTGCTCATCTTCAACGATTATGTTCGACACTCTTTGACTACACAACTACATACCGCGATCGCAATTTTCAAATCAATCAAAAACAGTCCACGAATTCTAGTTCTGCCCTGAGGTTCATTTTCCCGCCACCACCACTTTGGGCGGCGTGTCCGCATTAGTTACTCACGGATTACTTAAAGCCACATCGGTTTCTTCTGCATCGCTGCCTGCTTACCTTTCGCTTTCAAGTCGTTCAAGTCCAATTTTGGAACACCGGGTCGTCCGTTCTTGCCCTCGGTCAGCTCGTCCTCGTCGACGCACCCGCGTCAGACGAAGCCGTCGCTGTCGATAACGAGGAAAAAGAAGATGACGGCGACGACGACGGCGATGGCGAGAAGCGTCGGGATCGCGATCTTTTTCAGGTCGATGCCGATGACTTCGTCCTTGAACCGGAAAATTATGAAGTTTTACGGGTCGTTCCACTCCATAAGCCGTCCTACGTGATGCAAGAAAAAAGAATCGATCCTGGATGGCAGCAGATTCCAAACTCCAAGTGCAGACTTTTTACAGGTTTTGCACTACGATATCGCAGTCTCTTAAGCATTTTCATTCGTTCACCATACCCATCGTACGAGAGCAAAATACAAGCAGTTTTGTGTCATCTAAGCCGTAATCAGAACTGCAACATATTATCAATGAAAAGGTCATGAAATGCGCAAGCTTTAATGCACTCTGGCCGCACTTCCGAGGTGGTTCTGCTGCCAATAAAAAAACTTGGAATAACTCTGGCAGCAAAGAGTTCTTTTCCAGCTACCCGCGTACGTGTGCTCCACAAACGATTCCCCGGTTACGTACGGGTTGATAAAGCCTCAATCACTTTTGGATGGAAACTCAAAGGGAGAATTTCCTTTGGGAGATAAGCCGCCGCCCCAGAGCATCATCAGGTCGCCGACGATCGTAGTGCCCTTCGGGTTGAACCGGTTCGTCGCGTAATTCCACCACCAGCGATCGGGTCTCCTAAGTTTTTGCGTCTTGCACCCTTCTTCACCGCTCTCGCACAGGAAGCGCGGCTGCATCGAATCAAACGTTCAACGCTTATTCATCTCGTTCAGCCGCCGCTTGCCGATACCACTACCTCACGCGACCATGCCCCGTAGCTTACCCTCAGCCGCAGGTGTACGCTTCCGCCCGAATTCCGCAGCCACCGCTCGCGCATCTGCCGAGGATTGAACAGCGCTTGGCTATACGGGTGGCTATACTACAGGCCACACCTCGAGTACTGACTGCCCACGCCTTCTCGCTTCTAACTGCGCCCAATGCCCCGTGCCCAAGCCTTCGATGTCGAGATTATCTACGTCGCGGATCAGAGTTCGCAGACCCTTTACGTTGTACTTCTGCGGCCGCGAGGTGTAGCCGAAAATCGACGCCGGCTGCACGCGCGGCTTGCCCTTATCCGCCTATTCCACTCACAAGTAAGGGTAAGACATATCTTCTTCATCTTTGTTCATCCGGTTTCACGGCTGCACCAGGCTTAAATATTCATCGACTGCGTCGGAGATTTGGCCGGGGCCGGTCATCCGCAGCACCGCCCACTGTCTTTCCATTTCACCGTATCCGATTCCTTGCGACCTCGCCTTCAGCTGCTCGTGCGCCTCCTTGAAGCAGTACGTGATTGCGTCCAAGGATTGAGTGCCTGGGGCATCATCGCTCACGAGCTTGTCCTTCACGCGGTCGAACGCGCCCTGCCAGGGGCTGTAATCTTCCTTCTCCTCTCTGAGCGTTTTTCTAGTCTCCGCCTCGCTCTTGTCCCGCCCGCACCACCGCAGCGCTGTGGTGATCATGTGCGAGAACTCTCAATGTACACCTCACAAATAGATGGCGTATAGCAAATGTTTTTTGGACCCGCCGTGCGTCCAGGTGTTGAACTGGACCAGATTCGCGTGCTTGTGCAAGGTCATAGGACCGTCGTTGTAATGCTCATTAACTGCCTCAATGCCGACGAACGCACTCGCGTTTCAAACAAAAAGTTCATCGAGTCCCGGCTTCCTGCTCCCGTCCCTTTCGCTGTCGTAGTCCCCGCTCAGTTTTGTGTCGACTCAGAGTCACTTCAGCGTCTTCTCCGCCGCGTTCTACCTTTATTCATCCATCTTGTGCTTGAAGGCGCCGGCCTTCAGCAGGTTCTCGTTCTTCCACAGCAGCTCCTTCGCCTTCTGCAGGAAGGCTCACCGGATTTGCTTGCGCCGGTCCGTCCGCCAGTTGATCACCTTCGTCGGCTCCCAGCTCTCCCAGCCCGAATTAACAGGCGGGTGCTGCGGCGCATCTAAAACTCGATCCTCTTCTCAAAACCAATCTCTGATCGAGACGAGGGGCTTCACGTCAGCGTCGTTGAATATCCCACCGTTGTTGTATATGCACATGAAGCTGAAGATGTCCTTCAGCTCGATGAAGCGCAGGTAGCGGTTGTCCAGAAGATCTAATGACATGATGAACTCTGTGCCGCTCGGCCAGCTCGCGCTACTTCAGTCAACTTATACATCCTTGGGTGGAATCGCGGTTACGTTGTTGATGCGGATTCCGGTCTTCGCGATTCAATCGAGCCTGTCCTGCAAATACGCCTTCGGAATCACCTTAGACCCTTCGGGCGGGTGGATCACCGGCAACTTCACGTCGATGACGAACGGGTTGAAGCCCAGCGTGCGCTCTCCCGATCTTAATTGCTCCTACATTTCTAAAGGATCGTCGTCCCACACATGGACTATGTGCCGCGGGTTGCGCTCCTGCCACGCCCTGATGCTCATCACAGTAGATTTTTTCTTCCCCAGGTCACTGTACGCCGGAATGGTCCTGTTCTAGAGCCACCGCTTACCCCGCTGGATCTGCCGCATGAAGCTGTGCAGGTGCTACCGCTCCTTCGGGAAGTATCAGAAGTGCACGATCTTCGGGATCTGCTTGTGCACCCGGCGCTCTCACTCCTCGATATGTTGAGTTAAAATTCGCGGCTTCAGCACCGGTCGCCCGTGGCACCCAACGATGAATTTTGCTCTACAACTTTTGTCCTTCTTCATGTCGCAATCATATCCAACAGCTGCCTTGCGCTCTTCCTCTTTCACCTTTTCAGTGTCACATGCCACCGGCACCGGCGCCGTCCACATGCTCGCGCCCTCGTTGGCCTCCGAGTCGACCTTGATCTTTTTCTGGTGCGCCGTCCACTCTTAAAGCTCCCTTTCAGGCGTCCAATACTCCTTGTTGATCTTGGGCTCGAACTTCACGGTTGGAATAGAAGGCTTCGGCTTGAATTTTTCGCGAATCTCGTGCGCGCCCCAGATGTCTTTCGGAATATCGGGCACCTTCGGCTCGTCGCTGACTCCCCACACGCCCTTCCACACGCTCTTCGCCTTCTCCTTCTCATGGCTTTACCTGATAGTATCCTTTTCTTAATCAAGTTTCGCCTTTGATGCTTCTTCATGTCATGCCTCCCTCGCCGCATCTTCGTAATCGATTTTCTTGAGCTGCTGCCTGACTCATCACCGCGCTCACACGCCCTGCGCAGTAAACTCAACTCCCTATATCTTCCGTTCGGATCACCAGTCCTCTCAACTCGGGTTGAAGTCGAGTTTCTCCTGTCGCATCTCCTCTCACCTTCTCTCCGCGCTAAGCACCATGTCCGACCCCTTGTGCGCCAGCCTTAGTCGCTCTCACTCTGCCTCCATGCGCCGTCAGACTTCAGCGTTGAGCTCCGCAGAATGCTCCATATCAGCTCCAAGTTGAATGTTCGTACCTTTGAGACCGTTCGCCAGCATGGTAGTTCTGATCGTCTATGCAAGCTCCAAGTCATCCCTTCAGGAGAAGATGTCGAAGTAACTCCCGGTCACCCGACCGAACTCCTTGTCAAAATTCCTTCTTCACGGATCCCGGTCCCCCACCTCGTGGTTCGCAACTCTGAACAAGGAGCCGACGAGTATTATCCCGAGCGTCCACGAGCACCAGCCACAAAGGCTGTGCGACGACGTTCAGGCGCGACCACGCCGCCACACGTCTTCCTCCTAGTCCATCGCGTTTCTTTTGTTTTATTTAAGTACTTTTACCGTCTAAGAACTATCCTAGCAAGAAATCGTCTAACAATTTTCAAGTAGAAGTCGTTGTAAATTCTAAAGTAATCGAAATCCGTAGTAGCACGTGCGATTCCCGTGATAACGTCGAACAGCAATACGCGATATCAGTCAACAAGTATGCAGTATGTCTTTGTTCATGTCTTCTTTAGTTTACCTATGACGCGAATGCAGCTAAGCACTCTGGAAAACATTTTGTTGAAAAAATCATTTACACTCCGCCCCGCTTGCTTCATCAACTTCATCTATCGCCAGTTGATATCACCTTGCCCCGCGCGTCTCAGCTGAGCATGTTGTCCAGGGAGTCAAATTCATCACAACTGTTGTACCCCGCAGGCTGGTTCTTCACCGGGTGGTCGCAGTAGACTTCGCCCTTCGGGTAGGCAAACGCGTATCTCAAAGCAGCGTCTTGCGTGTGCCCCATGTGCATTCAGCGCTCATTCACTCAGAACACGACGCCCGCGCACGAGTATTCGCCATCGACTTCTCTGACTTCGCGCCTGCCGTTGACGTAGATCATGCGCCGCTGCACGTTGGGCGCCATCTCGTGCATCCAGCACGCGAACTTCTCGCCCATGGGGTATCCGCCGTTCATTCCTAGGATCGGGTTGTCGACGACGTTTCACAGCCTTCACCGATTGAACAAAGTGTTCGTCAGGTGCCCCGGCCCCGTGATAGACAAATCCCCGACGGGTCAGTACTGCGAGGAGAAAGCGCCCACTTTCAACCTCCGCTTCCGGATCTTGCGCATCGCATCTAATAAAATCTCCAGCACGACCGGGTTCTTCGGCCGGCTCGCAAGCAATCCGTTGTGCGCGTGGGGGCCGAGGGTTACGTCAGGGCCGTTCACAACAAACAGGTCCGTCTTCTTCGCGTGGTACTTCCGCACCTTGCCGCGGTACTGAAGTGCACCTGGTCCGTCGCCTTTGATACGCGGGTCAACGATTTCAGACAGGCGGCGGCGGGTGACTGATGAAGATGATGATGTTTTTTCAAGTCCATCAGTAAACATCTTGTACGTCTTCGCCTTCGCCGCCGTCAGCACGCGCCCCAGGAAGCTGTCCTGGAAGCCACTACCCCCTTGCGCCCTGTTGTCCTGCACCTTGCCGAGCCAGTTCTCGATGTCTCACGTCAGAACGATTTCACTATCGAGATAAATCCCTCCGCAAACGTACAGCACCGCAAGCCGCCAAATGTCGCACCGATATCACCGCGGCTTCAGCATCATAAAAGCTTGCTCAAACGTAAAATCTCAGTGTCAGTACAGCTTCTTGTAGAACAGCTTGTCTCACACCATGCCCTCGCTTCGGTCGAAGTGCACGTGGCTGTCGAACGCCTCTATCTCGTCGTGAAACTTGATCTTCTCCTCCTCGCTGAACTTCAAATCTTCGTGCAGCACCTTGCTCAGCGCCTTCACGTTCTATCTTAAGTCCGCGTAGTTGAAGAACGCGAACTTGAAGTCTCAAGGCCACAGCGGGTTCGCAGGCATGTTGCTGTCCTCCCTCGCCGTGTAGAAGACCTGCTTCGGAATACCGCCGTCGTCTCAGCCAAAATTCTTCGGGCAAAAGTACGCCTGGTCCTGGCTGTAAACGCTCTTGTCGCTCAACAACTCCGGATTCCACCTTTCCTCTGGCGGCTTTTGGTTGATATTCAGCGCCCTCTTCCGCGCGTCACGCTGGTGCGGCGGCTCCGTCGTCTGCACGCGCTGCGCCACGTTGCTACCTTTCTCAGCCGTTCAAGTTGGCTGCGGCAACAGCTCGTCCCGCGAAGCTCGCACTGCCTGCATCCGTCTTGCAAGCGCATCGCCTTGCCCCGACGCAGGCTTCTACCTAGTAGCCAACTGGTCTTACTTGCGCTCTCTCTCCTACGCAATGCTCTCCTTCGGCTTCTTTCACTTGAAGTGCAACGTCTTCTCTAACCCAGTTCAGGTCTAGTCTCATCATCTTTATCATACCGATTCCACCCGCTACTGCTTCACACCCATGCCCTACGGCTCGTCGAGCTCCTGCTACCACTCGTTGCGCGCGCGCTCCTGCAGCAGCGCGTCGAACTCCATTTTTGACTTCCGAAACGGGACCACTACCATCACGCCGATGTATCCGACGACGACTATCGCTGCTATCATCGCTACATCTCATATCCTCTTTCTAGAAATCCAAAGCACTTTGAACAGACACATCGTGCCAGAAGGAGAAGTAAGAGGTGGTGGTGTATCGGGAAAGTAGGTTGGCATAGGAACAAGAAACTTTCGCCTTGGATTTTTTGGAATAAGCATCGATGGATAACATGATCGAACTACAACCACTCGACTTGGACGTACACAACAGCAGGAGACAGCACAGTGGAGACAGCTCAGTAAAAACAAAAAGAGTTATTCATTCGGATGTCGCACCTTCCCGGTCGAGCTAACAACGTCGCGCGTGACGCGCCGCAGGTAGCTCAACTGAGAATTCTTAGTAAGACATTTTAGAAGTTTGTTAGAACAAGTAGATACGTAACGTTGAGTAAAGACCGGACAGCGCGAAGCATGTCGGCGCTTTAGTTACGCGGCTTCTCCTTCTTGTCCTTGTACAGGGCGAGCAGACCGCAACCAGCGACCTTCACGACCTCGTTTGCAGAAGAGCCACAATAAAGTACCGTAAATTTCCAGTGGACAAATGTAGGAATAGATGAATGAGGTTCTGAACTCACTTTCGCGAAGAAAACGTTACGTGCACCGCTCCCTGTAGGTCGAGTAGTATCCAGCGTTTTCTGCAGCTCTTGAGTAGGTGCATATGCCGGGTCTCTTGGAAAACTGTCGAAAAGCCTTACAGCACGTCCAAACAGGCACAATTTATTATGAAGTGTGTCATTGTCTTCCCGACTGAGTGGGCCTTTATGCTTGCAGGGAACCAGCAAACTCATGCAACTAGCATTCGCCGGCTTGCCAGATTCTACAGCGAAACACCCTAAATTACAACTTTTTAAGGCATATCTTAGAATATGAACTGGGTCCTGAATGACAGCAATTCCCCAACTAACCCCAGTTGTATGTCGCAGTAATTGGGGTTAGGGACTGAGTTCGTCAAGGTTTCGCTCAGACTATCCATACAAATGTTCCATGACTAACGCCGCAACTGGGGTTCTTACATTTGAGTACTGAGATTTTACGGTACTGTTTTGCTGGACATTGCGCATAGGCGTATCACCACCTTGAAGCGGATACCCGGGATATCACCGACGGCGTGGCCGCGGCGACCGAAACCGGAGATCAGGACCTGATGGTTGCAGAAAAGTTTGATGTAAAAAAGTCGCGAACTATGCAGCAGAATGCCTCTATTCAGACTTGAAAACAAGGGCTCAGAACTTGTTGACAGACCGAGTGTTTCGAAGCTTTTTTTGTGAAGGTAAACGCATTCTCAAGTACTAAATGTCGATAACGCTCAGACCTAACAAAAACAGCCTTTCTCGTAAAGCAGAATCACATATTACAGCGAAGTTCAGAGGAGGTTCTACTGCAAGAGTCAATTCAGAATAAAATCAAATCGCTGGCGAAGATAAGAACCTCGTCGTTCTCGTCGATGAAGTTCAGGCAACCGTCGTTCGGGACGAACGCGCCGATCTTCTTACCTGCAGAATGATTAAGAAAAAGTTAGAGTCAGTGATAAAGAACCGGTTCGTAATGTCGCTCGAATGAGGTCCTGGAAGTTCCCAGAGACCCCTTTTGAGTGTGAAGAACTACCTCCTGCATTTTGAGCTGTGAGACGTAAACAAGCTTGGAAATTAACTCTCGCCACGGCGGGGGTCGCAAGCTCGTTGAAACGTCTCCCAGCTTTCTCAAATGAGGGTGTTTTCATTAGACGTCAAGTAACTTTAAAGTAGATGAAGCGTACCGTTCTTGATGAGCTGCACACGGCAGCACTTGCGGATGGCGGAGTTCGGCTGCTTGGCCTCAATGCCGACCTTCTCGACGACGATGCCCTTGGCGTGGGAGGAACCTGGCAAGGGCAAAGAGATTTGGAAAAAAATTCAATGAAATTGACTCGCCGCTACTGCGGGTCCCACGGATGTCGTTTGGGCAAGTCCCAGATGCGCTCCTGAACAGCTTTTATAAACAGAACTCTTGCTCCTACAAGATAGACTCAGGGTCAACATTCCTACAAAAAATATTTGTCGCTCGCAGCCGGGTACACAAGCTCTCCTATACGATGTTTAAAAATCATGAAAGAGGGCATTTCCGTGTAGCGGCGAGTTAGTTGTAAATGTGAAATCATACAAGTTGGTCGCTGGCTTGAAACGAACCCTGGAAGGGGTTGGACTTCCACTTCGTGCCCAGGTTGGCTTTCTTGTAGTCCTTGTCAGCCCAGCGCTGGGAGCGGCGGCGGTTGATCCACTTACGCGCGGTACGAATGCCACGCGGCTTCGACATCCTCAAGAACCCTTTCTATTATTTAATTACTAAGTAAGTACGGAACCTGCGATTGCAAAAAAAAATTTCGAAACGAGTTGTCAGTGTCAATGCAGTGATGAATTTGAGACGACGAGGAAGCACGAAGACGAGCGAGCGACGAAAGAAGCAACGAAAAGGTCGACGAGTACGATGTCAGAAAAAAACGCGACGCGAGAAATAGAGCAGTGTGAGTGCAATGGTCGAGTCGAAAGCAGGTCGGCTACAAGTCGCAGTACTACGATTAAAACCTTATTTAAGAATTAACGGTGTACACTCTTCAACACTTTTTTTGGTGCAACTGCAAACAATTAACACTAAGTAGCTCAATAGTGAGTAGATTATCTCCCGCCTCCCATTAGATGTTCTTCAATCCAAAAACTAATTTAAACGCCGTTTGCCGGCATGTGCTCTGGAGGAATATCTTCAACCGGCGAATCGTCCTGTGGCATATCGCCAAACGACTCGGTGCGTCGCAAAACTGCAGGCGCCGCCTCAGGCGCTGCCTGCTGCCGAACATTTTCAGCCGAACGAGCTCGGCGCACCTCAATGGGGCGTCACATTTGTCTCTCTTGCAGCACCTCCGTCAGGCGGTCCTCCTCCTCGCGCCGGCTAGCCGCAAGTCAAGCTGTCTGCAAGCGATCTGCCTTAGCACGATCATACTTCTCCTTAATTTGAGGAGTTTCCAACCCGTCTGTCGAGTCCCCGCGGAGAAATCCCCCCGGCGAGTCTTCAGAGCCAGAACCTCCAGTCCTTCTGTCCAGCGCCTGCTCATACCGCTCTTCATCTTCTTGTTTTCTCTGCGCGGCTTTGGTGAACGCGATACGCTCCTGCCTCGCTCAATCCCTCCTCTCCTTGATTCCGGGTGTATCCAGAAAGTCCGAGGTCCCACGACGCTCGAGCTGCGACACGCGGGCGCCCTGGATTTTCTGCGCAGCATCAACACGTGTTTCCATACGCTACGGCGCATCGAAACCGTGGGGAGCATGCTCTGGAACCTCCACCGTCAGCTGCCGGCGTGGCGGCGGTGGCGGCGGCGGCGGTGGCGGTCAAGTCGAGCTTCCAGTTCCAGCCCCCGTGCGAGGAGTATCTGCATCAGCATAACGACCTTCGTCATCGACCTCCTCAATGCGCGGCGTTTGAGGCGGCATCCTGTCTCCTTCCAAAATCTCCACTTCTTCACCTTCACCTAAATCAACCTCAAGCGTGCCTGAAGCCCTACGCTTAAGTCTCACAGCACTCAGTTTCAATGAAATCGCAACTACAACTCTTACCTTACCATAAACAGCTTTCCAAGGACTCACACCAACATCTGCTACCGCAGCACCCGCTTCAGGTGCCGACGTATCGCTCGTCCCTGCGCTCGGTGCCGACGTATCGCTCGTCCCTGCGCTCGGTGCCGCACCCTCCGTTGCCGAAGCTGCACCTGAGCCGGTAGACGGTGGCGCTGACTGGGATCTACCTGGCGGCGGCGCAGATCTACGTGGTGGTGGCGGCGGCGGTGGCGGCGGTGGCGGCGGCGGTGGCGCATTTGGATTAATTGGTGGCGGCACAGGCGCTGCGCCCGGCGTCGGTGCAGGCATCGGTGTTGCAGCAGGCGGCGCGGGGGCAGGAGCCGATGGCCGAGGAGCCGCAGGCCGTGCACCTGTTCAGTCCGCTGGCTTCGGCCGTTTGCAAATGCACTTGTATCTCTGACTGCATCTCTACACACCCACCGGTGTCTACATGTGCAAACGGCGCACCTTCACAGGCTAGTCCCTCATCTCAAACGAACAACCTCAAGGCGCTTGCTCGCTTTCAATGCTGACACGAGTCTATATCTCTCGCACATCACTCGGTGGCGTCCTCTCACTTAACTTTTTTTCTCAATCGGGACCGTAGAGACCCAACTCATCCATAGTACCACCCCACTTCCTACCGAACTCTGCAGCAGCCTTGCTTATGTCAATTTTCAAAAGCTCTGCAGCTTTCATGCACTGATGTACCCCATCAACCGATTCAGCACCTGCATGCTCGCACGTCTCCCTCTCTGTCTCCCAAAAGAACGTGCGCCCCTGATCGTCCTTCACAGATGCGGGATCCATCCGCGGTCCTGCAGGAGGGCTTGGTGCGGGCGCAGGCGCAGGCGCAACCGGTGGTGCTCCTGGTCCAGGCCGCGGTGGTTCAGGTGAAGGTTGCGGATTCGGAGTCGGCGTTGGAGTCGCATCCGATCGAGGCTTCGCAACATACCAACCATCTTCGGGCAAGGTTTGCGGATCGGCCGGTCCTCCGGTCATTTCCTCCAAGCCTG
>Ga0099797_100144_pt1 | contig 44739 bp, 24 predicted proteins | sample Uncmet_Sort48C_1_FD_89871 | JGI IMG/M metagenome (GOLD analysis project Ga0099797, IMG submission 89871) | Marine eukaryotic communities from CALCOFI LINE 67, Pacific Ocean - C012_Sort48C_1 | ecosystem: Environmental > Aquatic > Marine > Oceanic | place: Pacific Ocean: Monterey Bay | collected...
TTCTCAATAACACTGGCATGAGAGGTTTAGGCATTACGATGTATACATACCTAACCTATGGGTACAAATGTAAAAATTACGAAAATCATGAAGCGTTTAAAAAACCAATAGAATTATTCTTGCAGGCATGTGATGAGTTTTTAATAACAGGTGAAATTCTGGATTGTTATGTAAGAAATTTTTAGTTTTGATTGGTAGGTGAGTCTGATGAGTTAGTATTGAAATATATTTTTAGGTTGAATTGATGCAGAAAATTGTTCAATGGTACAACAAAACAGAGCACAAGCTATACAAAAAACACTATCGATAAATTCAGAGCTGTCTTTCCATGTACTACAGAGTGAGTGAAGAGATATATGAATCTATACCGAATAAGTAGCGAAAAACTTCTATATATGAGATTCGTGGTTCTAATGATTATACAAAGTTTGAATAGTAGCCGTGTCCGAAACAAAAGAAATTTTTGAATTATAATGACAAGAGTTAAATTTCAAGTAAAGACAAAAAGACAAATCCATTAATAGCAGGTCGGCGGCTAGCCATAATAGTTGTAATGATAAAACTTTTTTACTTTCCTAGGTGGCTCGACAAGAAATGGCGATGGCTAATATCATAATATCTGAACTTAGCAAACTTTTTTACAATTTCTCAACACACAGAAGAATCAATAATCCAAATTCTTTTTGTATGACAACCTTTTTGATGTAGCTAAAATTGTTTTGGTTAAAATCATTATGTTGCATCCATGATGGATTAGAGGCGTTCTTCGTGTCAAAGTAAATATTGTTTCTTGGAACAACGACACATGACGGATAGGTTGGTACAGTGTTGATGATCAGCGTTGTTGTCAAATAATTGTTGTAGAGTAGCCGGTGAGGATGAGTGTTTGTGTGGCGTGTCATATGTCTGGTATGTTTTTCTCTTATTGGATGAGATTATTGCATAATAATCATTATGTAAATTATCAAAAAAAAAAAAAACAACGCACACATCTCTGATGGATGTGTATGTCGGCTTTGATGATCATATTTGAATACATGGATCATTTCAATATAATTGTCTAGTACAAAGTATCATTTGAAAAAACGAGAGTGAAAAGAAATTTCTTGAAAGTATCAAGACGATCAATTTGTCCAGCTAAAACCAAAAGTAATATTGGAGCAACTTCGACTGGTCATCGATTGGTAGGAAATAATCCACAGAATAACCATGGTAATTCTTGATAAAGAAAAAAGTGGAATGCTAGAAACAGCAGTAGCAGGGGAGAAACGAGAAAAAGCAGGAGAGCTAGCACCTGCAGAACAAGCCTCAACAACAAGCGACGGTATTGTTTGTGAGTGTTGCTATAATTCGAATTGTTCATCTGATATTAAACAAATTTTGAAATGATTGAATAGAAATTCATTTGATTTGTGCATGCATTGTAAAGATCAATTAAGTTGATATTGGCAAACTTCTTGTATAACATACGACGGTGAAGTTTAATCTGAAAACATTAACACACAGTTGATGCAACTCTGGAACAATGTCGCACCGCATATAAAAATATCGTATCTCTTGAAATGCAGAAAAATCCCAAAAAAAACGGTGATAATTTCTTTCAGCATCAGAAAGTTCATGGTGGTCTTGATGGTCCCACATGCAAAGCACTTCGCGGCGATGATAAAGATACTGCTTGGACCACGGAATGCTATAATTACATTAGTTTGGACCACGGAATGCATGGCGCTTATGCTGAACTCGCTGAACTACCAGAATCAGATGCTCCAATTCACTTGAGTGACTTGCTCTGGTCGGGGAACTTCTGTGAACAATGCTGTTTGGTTCGCAAAGGGCATAATGATAAACTGGATGCGGACGGAAGATTGATAACAACTATCAGAACCTGTATTCATAGTTGATAGTTGATTTTTGATGTTGATATCATTGTTTGGAGTAGAAACATTGAATTTTTATGAGTGTTCTTGGCAAAGTCAAATAATTTATTCTAAAAAGATTATTACGTTGTCGATGCGAGATGATGTGGTCTTTCGGAAAATGACTGTGGAGTGTATGGATGCATGAAAACAAAAGAAAAATCCCAAAAACAATCAAGGTTCGGATGAGTTGTCATGGATGGACAAAAGGTTGAATAATGCGTGTCCCGGCTTGTTTATTGAGACTGGTATTTTATTTTTTCATGCTGGCATAGCGATTCTGAATTTATCTATTTTATTAAAGTCCTCCTCAATGAAAACTGTGTAGTGAGTGATTGAAAGACGTTTATTATATTCCATGTCGTGGTCATGCGTAAATTTACCAAGAAAATTTATTCACCAAAATACAATTAAGGTTCTGGATCCGAATTGCCGAAGAACAACGAGGGTGCCAGTTTCTTGCAAACAGATTCACAAGTGCATGATAATGAATCGTTTGCAACCCACAGTATAATTGGCGTCGGTGCTTTGGGAATTGTTGGTTCGGTATTGGTTTTGCGAAAATGGAACAAGCAAAGACAGAAAGCCACAAGTCAATAGAATTGACGGTAGTGATTCTGAATGGTTGATTTTTTTCTGATATTCGTTGGGTAGAATTATAAAAAATTATCTAGAAATTTAACTGAGAAATAGATTGTCAGGTGGTTTCTCATGTGCGGGCAAATATGTCACGGCTTCGCATGTCATTGATTGATTTTCATTTTCGATTTTAGTATCAGTGTCATTTCTCTCTATCTATTTCAATAGTAAATGTTAGCAATTGTCTCGACGATTCCGTATATTTTTTTCCAGTAAATTGCCGAATAAATTCAAATTCTTTTTGTAACAGAAGTATTTAAATTGTTTTGGTTGAATTTTTATTTATAGTACGTTAGATCATCTGTGTCGATAAGTCATTAAGTAAATATCTCTTTAGGTCTATGAGTGATCTTTAGGCCGGTATTTATAGTATATATAGTGCGGTGAATTTATGGTGTTATGATGATTGATCTCTCAGGGAGGTTCAACAAATGAAATTGTTATGTTATGTTTAACTCATTAAGCAACTAATCCGTAGAAGAAAAGCTAAGGTTAAGTACTTTTGAAGGACGACAATTTACGACTGGCACGGAAAACGAGGCTAATGGTAGAACAGCAATGAATACACCAGAATTCTTTACAAGATATTTACTCAGATGGGAAAAAAAGAGGACTCCGCGGAGTACTTTGCAAGTTGCATGTCTATCTTGACATCATATATTCTGATACGAAAGTTTTTGTTGTCCAGTCAAGTCGTGATTATATGGTAGTATCGTCACAATTTGGTTGTTGTGTCGTTGTATATCGATCGTAATATTGGGTCGGTAAGATTTTTAACGTGAGAAATTCGGGTATTGTGTGTTGTTATCAGTGTCGATATATGGGTAGTGAGGTGAGTTTTCGCAAAAGTCATTGTTTGTTTCCTAAATTGTGTCACAAAAAAACAAAGCAATTCGCAGACAGTGAATTTTTTTCAAATGCAGATTTGGATAACTATGAATCAATCAATGAATTTTTCGATGTAAACTAAACAAAGTTTGAACATGTTGAATTTGTGATGTAATGTAATTGTTGATCAAAATTTAAACGCATAGAAACAGTGTTTATAAATTGATCGAGTCAATTTCAGAATTTGTGTATAATAGTTCGTGTGTATTCCCAATTCAAATCTTATCTCCAAAGTCATGATGATGAATCATACTCTAACGGGTGGAAGCACAAAGTCCCAAACATTGATGTTGTCGGAGAAACATTTGCGAAAACAGTTAGAGATAGAACAAGCATACCGATCCAAAGATAATGTTGTCGGAATTCAAAAAGTTTATATGCCGAAACATATGCGAAGTAAGGATCCTTTAGTAAATAAGAGTCCCAGTAAGAGTTTGAGCAAAAGTCCGCGAAGTCCGATGAGCGCGCGTGGAGGCACCCACGCAAATCAAAACCAACCTCGCAGTAAAACAAACAGTAAAATGACGAATGCAAGCGGAGCTACGAATTTGGAAAATGCTGCCGCTGTGAATGCCACGACAAATCTTCAAAATCAAAACCTCGTGACACAATCACCAGATCCATTAATGAATACACAAACTCTGGAACAGCTAAATTACAACCAATTGATCACGTATTTTATGGAATTTGATCGGGAAAGAAGTGGACTGATTCGCAGTCCTGATTTGCAGAAGGAGGCGTTGAAGCATGCAGCAAGTCATTTGTTGGACTTCTATGGGATTGGGGACTTGAATTTATTCCTGGAACATAACCAGCTTTTCAAAGAATTCATTATAAACCGTACATATCCACATGGACTCTCCCTAGCATTGTTTTTGGAAACAGTACATATTTTGAAATTGGAGTTGGGGGATCGAGGATATCAAGTTAGAGGAAGTGGGGGAATGGTTGGGGTGGCTGCGGCAGGAGGCGCTGGCGGGACGAATACGAATATGAATACTGGCAGATCTCAGAGATCTCAAGGTGGTCCAGGGGCTTATACTCCATCTTTATCAAACTACACTAGTATCTCAAGAATGCCACCGAATCCGAATGCTAATATGTTTCATGGTTCACCAGGAGGTCCAGGAGGTGCAGCCGGAGGCGCATCCGGGGGAGGAAAACAGCAGACGAAGAAAATTATCCGCACTTCTGCTGGTGTCATTGTCCATCATTCTGCGGCCGACAGTATTAGTAATTTAGGAGACTCTGTGAGAAGCCTCCATATTAGGCCAGACGGTTTCGCGGGGAGTCCGGCGCATGGTAGAGTCCCGATCGCAGTACAACAGGGGCGAATGACGGTTGCACAGCGGAATAGAGAAGTGGCTGCGCAGAGAAATTTGATGGAGCAGCAAGGTTTGCAGCCTGCAACCGCTCAAGGGAACTTGGCAAATATTTTATCGGAAGTGGATGCACAGCGAGAATCAGCACGGGCTCAGGAAATAGAGAGGCAGATGAACATTCAACAACAACAGCAAAATCAACATCAACAACATCAGCAACAGAACAGCAGAGCGCATATGATGATGGCATCATCAGCCTCAGCTGCAAATCTGGATAGTCGTAGCGTGATGACAAGAATGAGTAATCATGCTAGGGGCAGTAGTGGTGGTTCTTCTCCTTCACGGAGTCCAGATAGCAGACGACAAGAAATGTTGGCACAGCTTATGCATAATGAAAAGAAGTTGGCAAGAAAAGCAATGTCAAGAGGAGGCATGAAAACAGCCTCGATGAGGAATTTACACAGCAGTCCTAACAATAGACTCGCGTCACCAGCAAACAATAAACAACGGATGTATGCAAAAAACTCAAATTTGCGATTTCGAAAAACACGGGATTTAGAAGAGTCGAGGAAGAAAGCCAGTGTTATTATCAAGCCCAGTGCAAATCAGCAACAGTCTGTCGAAATAGCAGCAGCTCAACAAGTCGCGGCAATCCAAGCTGCAGCAGCTCAGGATCCGAATGGAAGTGATATTGATGAACTCCTCGCGAGCAGTCTGGGTTTGAACAGCGTGGAACAGTTGAGAAGCCAGAAAAGTTATCAAAACGTCATGAGTCCCTTGAGTCAAGGAGTCTATGATGCGCAAATGCAGGGAAGATATTACTACAGGCCTAGTTCGAGGAGTGCCAGTCGGACGCGTGCGGCCGCTGGGACTCGTGGAGGCTATGGAGGATCGCGAGGTTCATCACCGCGGCAACGAAGCCAGAGCCCTGTTGGAACGATTTTGCCACCGGATCCAAGGAGTCCTAATGATATCCCAAGAAACATGATGAAATCGTACACGCCGTTATATATGCAACCAAAACCAGTTGTATCAATCAATGAGCAACCGCCCACAGTGCAGCATCCGAACGTGCACGTGTCGCATCATCCAGGTGATCAGATGTCGGCGGAGATGCAACAACAAATCTTGCAACAGCAGCAGCAGCAGGAACAACAACAGGAGCAGCAGCAGATTGCACAGCTACACCAGCATCAGCATGAGCAACCCGAACAACAACAGCCCATGGGACCTGAGTTTTCTTATAACACAAAAATGGCTTTGCAACTCCGAGACCATTACGATCAACTCGGAGTCGGCGATCGTAGTCACCGAAGTTACTATGGTTTTAGTCCAAATGCAGAAAGTAATCTACTGCCTGGAAGTAGAATTCCGATGGTTGCAAACAGAATGATGCCCTCACCATCCAGGACCAACAATATGGGGATAGACGTTGGCAACGATGATGATATTTTGATAGCGACTGAATTGAGGAACACGGCCGAAAAATACTTGTATTTGAGGGGGACATTGAATGACCAACAAGATCATCTGTGGATGTTAAATCAAAACATCAGTCATTTGATGGGTAGTCAAAGTGGTCAAAATGGGGTAGCAGTAGCAAACAACAACAATACGAATTTGAACAACTCAACAAGGAGTATGATGTCAAGAAGCGTTCGGAGTGTTAGTCCGAGTATATTGTATGGTGCTGGTGGTTTTGGAAAGAAGAAAAGTAGTGGAGCATTGTATTATGGTGCTGCAAACATGGGTTTGAATTATTTGATGGGCTCCGGAAGTTCTCATTACGGTGCAGGAACAGCTAGGACAGGATCACCATATGGACGGGTAGTGAGACCAGGTCACGTGAGCTATAGTTCGGATATGGGATTCGGAGCAGCAGCAGCAGCGACAGGAAATACAGTTCCTCCGACAGTGTTTTTCGCTGGGGGTAGTGGTAGTCCACAGCAGGTGCAGCACTCGCAGCAGGCGCAACGTACTATGCAACAATTACAGCAGCCTCACGAGCCGCAGCTGCGACAGGCGCCACAGCAACAGATGTCGCCGCAGCAAGCACCAAATACTAACTATGGCATGGTCGATGAAAGGTCACCGACTCCTTCGCCGGTGCAAATTTTGCAGAGTCAGCAGCAACCGCAGCAACCGATTCTCCAACAACAGCAACAAAGTAATAATCAACTGAATGCATTTTTGCAGCAGAGTGGAGTTTCTCCAAATCTACCAGATAGCAGTCGCGGCAACAATATAGCAACTACCACCAAGAGCAAGGAACTCTATTCCACACCATCAGGAGCGCCAGATTCATTGGATGCAAGTTTTGTTGGCAACAATGTTGGTCCTCTCGCGCAGCAGCAACAGCTGCAACAACAATTGCAAAGCCAAGTACAGCAGCAGCAACAGCAACAGCAGCAGAATTATACCACGACGACTGCAATGTCGACATCCAACCAGGATTTACAGAGGCAACTGAAACACTCAGTTACCATTGGCGTCGAAGATAGTAAAACAGGCGCAAGTGGCGGCGCACAGGGGCTTCTAAAGCAAGAATTGGCTGCGATGGCTATTAAAAGTGTGATGAAAGACTTACAAAAAAGTCAGGCAAGTGGACAAAAACAAGGTGTTCAACAGCAGCAACAGCAGGGTCAAGCTGTTCAACAGCGGGGACAATCTCAACAACATGAACAAATTTCTCAAGAGCATCGAATAATTCGACAGCAGGAACAAGAGCAGCAACATATCACAGGAGCTCAAGCAGCTCAAGCAGCTCAACAAACAAGAACAGTTTCACAGGGGGCGGTAATCAATCACAGTACAACTTCTTATCTGAACGAACCAGGTGGAATGCCAAGATTGCAAGAAATTGAAAACGTCATGAATCAAAATCTAAAGGAATTTGTCGTGAGGAATGTTGACAATATAGCTAGTATGAGTATGGTTGCAGCAGGAAGCAGAGGAAGCAGGACTGTATCACCAAGTAGTAGACCTTCTGGTGCTGGCACTGCTGGGTCGCCAGGGAGTCCCACGAAAGGTGTATACGAAGAGGTTCTGACACAACAAGCTCAAGTTGATACCAAATCCACTGTTCAAATTTCAACTAGCAAAGGATTTCAAGCGGGAAGTGAAGCTGTGAGTCCGGTATTTTTCTCACCGGATGTATCGCCGCATGATTATCATGGGGGTAAGTCGAAATCAATGAGCTATAAGGGTGAAGGGAAGATGGCATCTATGAGCAAAAGTGAAATCATGGCGAAGAAAGGGGATATCATGGCAGCGAAAAAAGGAGCTGTTGTCGGCACGAAGGATGGTACTAGCAGTGCGCAAACTGGAGAAAGTAGTCATATAATAACGTCCAGTAAAGACTCTGCAAAGGGAAAGCGCGAAATGATCATGGCAAAGAAAGGGGAAAAAATGGCTGCAAAGAAAGGAGGTTCATCAGCAGAGAGCAGTAAGTCTATGGGCAATATGGGTAGTAAAGAACAACAGTTTATGTCAAAGGGGAAGAAAGAATCTATTGGTCAAAAACAAATACAGAATCCAGCGGCGAATAGTACAACAACAGCAGAAGTAGTACAGCTAACTTCCAAAGAGACAACAACCACACTTTCAAAAGCAACGAAAGACGAGAAATTATCTGAAAAAGATCAACTTCTGGAAAAAGAAATGAACGAATTGAAGGAAAGGTTAAGGACGTCAGTCGCAACGAATATGGGGGTGGACTCTGTTAGTGATGAACAATTGAATCGATTTATTCCAACGAATGCTGGTGCTGCGCAGGGTGCTGCACAGGGTGCAGCTGCTCTCACAGTTGGCGGCGGCGGCGTAGCAGAAGAGAACAATACGATCAATACACCAACACCTGACAATACAAGTAATCGAACGAATAACACAACCAACACCGGATTCCACAGTTTCAAGAGCCAGAGAATTGTTGTGTCTGCTACAGGGCCACCGACGGATGCGGATGCTGCGAGTCCAGTTGACAAAATGAATGGCGCTTTTGAAAGTGCAGTTGGAGGTGGGCCAGGTGGCGTTGGAAATAGTGGAAACAGTGGAGTTGGGAATAGTAATTTTCATAGCTTAGGTGGAAATAATAACCAAAGTAGTCAAAGTTTCGCAACCGCCGGTGCTGGTGCAATGTCACGAGGGTTAGCTCTTCAAACGAAACCAAGTTTTCAAACTGTGGGAACAACTCAAGGAATGAGTAGTGTTGGTGTAAAAAGTTTTCAAACAGCGAGAGCAGGTGATTTTGGGATAGAACATTCTGCATTGTCGGCAATTACAGAGAAGTCGGTTTCGGGATCAGGTACAGTACCTACTAACAACAACGCGAATAACAATGCGAATAACAATGCGAATAGCAATGTGAATACGAACGGAAATATTACATTTAAAGATTTTCAAGAGACATTGCCACAAAATAAGGGGGTCGAGTATAAAGCGGGCAGCCACCAGAACGCAGCACCGTTCTTTATGATGAGCGGTGCTTTGAGCGATGGTTATAGCGCCGTTGTTCACCGAGGTAATGGTATAATAACAGCAAGTGAAACAGCTGCATCTAATAGTCCAAACAAAACATCCACCGTAGGTACCAACAAACTAAAACGCGGTCCTCAATCAATCGAAAGTGTCGACAGTTTCGACAATCAGTCCATGGCAACATTGGATCTACATGGTTGTATGGTTTCCGGTCTCCCAATAACGCCGACAAATAGTGTCCCAAATAAGAGGCAATCGCCCACGAATATTGTGAAGTCAACTACAAGTTCGAGCTGGGAATCGAGCGAGAACGCAAATGGTGCTACAGGTGAGCAGACTAATATTGGAACAGAGAATGCATCAAGCATACTGGAATATGAAGCGAAAAGAGCTCAGCAACAATCTCCAGTCACATCTTCTTTGTCGGCACTATTGCGACATAGTCATAGTAACGGCGAGGGTGATTATGACGATGAAACAATAGAAGATGGCAGCGGTATCACCGGTAGTTTTGTTCCGGAGTCAGAACTCAAGAATCGTCCTCCGCCGTCACTAAGTGCACGTCATGAACAAATTGATGGCAACAGCAATATCCAGTTACATAGCAACTTGAGTACCGCAAGGAGAGATTTAAATGGAGCCAAAAAAATCATGAAAAGACAAAAGGATGATGCTGCTCTCATAAAAGAAGAAGAAAACGACGCCGAGGAGAAAATAACAGACGCGAAAAAATTGAAAGTAGCCACGGTGGTAGATCATTATTATTATGGTTCTGTAACGAGTGATCATCATCATGTAGAAGAAGATTCACATAATACTGCTACAGATAATATTATACCAAATTCGATAGTCTTAGACACACTGCCAAATTTAGACTACACATCTGCCACCAGTCGAGACTTGTCACCATTTGGCAAAAGTCTGAAACGAGAAAATCATGTAGAAAATACTGGAGAAACCCGCGGTAATAGTACTAGTGCGCTGAGTAGTCACGACCCGGCACAAGCAGAGAATTCCTTACCAGTGTCTGCATTGAAAACTGCTAGTGGTAAAATTATTAAAGTAGAACCGAAGAAGACAAGTTCGACAACGCAGATCGATACTGGTAAGAATACTCCTGCACAGATTACTTCTTCAAGTAGTCCCGTTAAAATCGATGGTCCTGTGAGTTTAAATAGCAGTCCCGCTGCGGCCACACCAACTAGTCACAGTCCCGGCACTCTAAATGCATCTCCAATCTACCAGAATCACATGCCAACAGTCTATTCAGCAGCAGGATCTATTTTCAGGCGGAACAATACCACGGGTAGCACAAGTAGACTGCTTGATCCAGTAATCGAAGCGGTTTGTGAAGACAGTCCAACAAGTGCTCGTGGGCGTCCCGAAAGTTCATCTCCAGCTAGTGGTCCGAAAGTTAGTACCGTAAGTGGTAAGGATCTGTTGAAAAATTTAGAAAAAAATTTTGGACGTAAGTTTGGAGGAAGTGCAGCCAATGCTGGTGAAGAGAATGAGAAAAAGAATCAATTGGCCAATAATGATAAAGCTGAAGTTGCTGACGTAGTAGGAAACAGTCATGCTGTGTCAAAGTCAGCCACTGAAGCAACAGCCACAGCAACAAGCGCAGCAGTTGCACAGCCACCACCAACACCACTACCAGCGGATGTTACTATTATGCCAAAAAAGTTAAAGCCACCAACAGCTCCTAACAACACCACAACAAGCAAAACTATCGCAGCACTACAAGCTGAAAAGAAGTCGTTTGATGATGAATTGGAAGCAATTTTGCAAAATCGAGCAAAAAAATACAAACCAGTAATTGATTTGACAGCGGTAGTGACAGCTGCGCAGAGTTTTAAAGAAAGTGCTACTAGTAGTAGTAGCTTACAAAATGCTGAACGTTGTGATTCAATTGGTTCTTCGGTCACGGAATTTGAAGATTCTCTGGTGATACCTCGAGGTGAGAGCTTGGTATCAGCAGGCCAAAACTTGTCGTCGAAAGTTTCATCAGCCATGATTTCCAAAACTGCTGCGGAACTTTCGAGTGATAACAGAACGACGTCAAGCGGGACCCCATCTTTTCCGGTTAGTAAAAACACTAATACGAGTGAGGAAAATTTAGTTACTACTGCTGTTAGTGGCGGAAACAACAGCAAAAGTAGCACTACACCAGCTACTGCTGTGAATACAGCATTTATCAACAGCAGTAAGTTGATTATCGCTGCAAATCTGGAAGGAAGTGGACGATATCGTCCAGGAAAAGAAGACGGAGATGAAACACAAGAGAATGGAAGCTCCGTTGAGGTTTTGAGTGATACAGACGCTAATACTACTGATATTACTGCCAAAAAAATCAATATAGTAGACATACATTGGGATCACTCAAGAGATGAACACAGTAATTCTAGAGACGACGTTATACAGCATCTTGTTTCGAGAATTTCAATAGACGACGAAGAATCTAGCGCCGAGTTTGCTGAACATGATGATGAACAGTTCGATTCAATTTCACGTGATCATATTAAAACGGTAAGCCCCCGATTTGGCAACTATGATGAGGATTCCGTTGTTGATGCGGTCTTGCTAAAGTTCGATCAGCCTAAGGATGCTGAAGAAAAGAAAATTGAACCGATAGGAACAGCAGCAGCAGTAGCTCCAGCAGAACCGGCATTCGATTCAAATGTCTTCCTCCAGCGCGCAGCAAAAAGTCGACAACTTGCCTGGTCTCTAATGCAACAAGCAACTGAGAAACAATTGGAAATGCAACCCGACGGACCTCTGTCACCGAAAATTGCGTGTAACTCAAAGAGCTCGTCGAGAGAAACTGTACCAGAAACTGCGCAAACAAGCTGCTTGATAAAAGTTAAAACAAACCAGGGAGGCACTGCTAAGACATTAATGTCAAGCAGTTACTCCAAAAGTTCTTCTATGAGCGGAAGTGGAAAAGGCAGTTCAAGTTCTAAAGGTAATTTGCAAAAATCGAATTCGAAAAGTAAACTTTTTCAAAAGATGCCGAGGATAAGTGCAGAAAAATTGTTTGGCGATGATGTTTCAGCTGGAAATAGTTCTTCTAGTCCAGCACGTGATCACCGCGGCAATAAGAAAACTAGTGCGAGAGCAGATAGTATTTCCGAGGTGTGTAATACTTTACAACACTGTTCAGAGTTTGTCAAACAAAGGACAAAAGAGTTGATTTCGGAATCGAATGTTGAAACATATGAGGGAAGTGTTGATAATACATATAAAACTAGCAGTAGTAGGTGTCGATTGAGAAAAATGTTTAGTCAAAGTCTTGTTGTTGGGGATGAGTCCGACGAGGATACTAAGCAATCTCAGGATTTAAGGTTACATCATCATTTGAAAGAGACAACCCCGGTGGAAAAAGGAACACCGTTGAGTTTAGATGATTCCGTGGGAAACTTAGAGGAACATTACAATACTGGCGTTACACCGTTGAGTTTAGTTGAGGGACAACATTCTCTTGCTGCGCCAATTATTTCGAACCAAACAAACAACTCCTCTGGGCCCAAACTCTTCAATATTCCAACGCTGAGCTTGAATTGGAGTTCAAAGCTACTGCATCGAAAAAACAGTGATAGTGGTGGAATCGGTAGTGGGACTGCGTCCGACACAGCTGGTATTGGAAGTGCAGGAGCAGGGTATCCACAACAACATTCATGTCGTTTGAGAAATCTGAATACGGAATTTTTGTTGTCGAAGGCTTGTGAGAAGTTGGAAGCAGATTGTTGTGTAAATTTTTCCAGCAAGCAGAATAGTGCGAGATGTGTTAGCGGAGAATTTTGTGGTTCAAGAACGGAAACTTCGTGTGAAGTGATTGGAAAAAGCGGCTCGAAGAAAAAACAAAACGCGTCTGCACCGGGTTTTCGTCCAGAACAGAAACAACTACAAAATAGGTTATGGGAGTTGTTGCAGCAAGATCCCACACAGTAGCTATATGTGTCCTTTTTCAAGTTAGTTTAGAAAGTTATGATCTATGATTGCCGTGGGGTCGGAAATTCTATTTAAGATTCTATGAACAAATTTCGAACTAGGGGAAATAATCTTTTCATTTGAGTCGAATTGCTTTTGGGGATATTATTCCGTATCAAATCTGAATTCTTCCAACGATGTTAACATGATGCGCTATAATTTTATAAATGAAACTACGTTGTGTGGATCCAAATATAGTATCGCCGGTAGGTTCAGCGATCTTAACATGTGTGAGTTGCCGGTTGCATGTTGTTCTGGTGGTTGAAAATTGATCAGTGTTCCCAAAAGACTTTCCATCTACCACCCGTCAGTCGTCAAAAAAAAATTGTCATCGTCGGGCATCATGATCAAAAGTTTGTCTTTGTCCATCGATTGTCAAATTACTACATTCATCATCGCTCGACAAAAAAGCATAAATGTTCCATTCGTTGTTTTTCTATGCAACATTCCGTTTTCAATTCTGCAGGGGAAATATATTTGGTTTCTAGTTGAAATTGTATTTTCGTTTAAGATTGCAACATTCTGATTCATTGCAAAATTCAAATAAGTTTGGTTTCAGAATTATTACAAGAACATTGAGACCCCTTATTACAAGAAAAATGCCGTTCAAAACGCACAATATTGTAGTACCCTATTCGCCCAGTGTGGATATAATGGCAGCAGAACCCCAACAAAAGGAGATATTATTTCATTTTTTGGAATTAAAAGAATCATGGTTTATCTACATATCGGAGGCAAGAAATCAAGATTTTAAAGATTTGCATGTATTTTTTTGTTTATTTGTGTCAATTATTTGGTAAGAAACAGATTTGCATATGCCATGTGGTGAGAATCTGTAGTTCAGTTGTTGGAATAGTTATTAGTTGCGGGTGAATAAGCGTTTTTAGAAAAAAATTTGAATCACATAGTTTTGAAATACAAAAGAAAGCAGTTTATTCCAAAAAAACAGGTCGGAATCCCGTCTCGCATAACAGATGCAAAACCAGATCTAAATCGTGATTCAAGTTGTCTTCTTGGTTATTACGACGGTCTCGGCGCAATCTTGAGTGCACAACTAGCAGCAGGTTTGAAACAGCCAATACATTTGAGTTGCAACATTGAAATCTCAGAGAATAGCGACGAGTTTCCACAGTGGCAACATTTTTTGTTGGAACAGTGTTTGTTATTTTTGAGAAAAAGGAAAAAGGAGATTGAAGAAGAAGAGGAGAAACTTAAAGAGCAGCAGGCTGAGGCTGAGGAGAGAAAAGTTGAGAAAGTCGCGGACGATGAGACCGTCGCCGAGTTGTTGAAGAAAACAACTTTGGCTATTGTTCAAGCTGTTGTGAATGGAGGTGGTTGATAATTTATAGTAGTTGATAGCGGTTCAATAATGATCATGACGCTATACCCAATATGTTTCTCGATGATCCTCTTCAACTATGTATCGTTTCTGCATCAAAAAGAAGCGGACAATTATTTGTAGAAATCAGCTGACTCTCGTTGAAGGTTTCAGTTGTATACTGTTACAGTTGCAGGTGAGTTAAAATTTGTTATGTGACAATCAGTGTTCCGTCTGAGTTAATCTGTTCAAGCCAGAATACAACAGTGTTTGCGGCCGTGAAAAATCCTCCTTTAATAGACAAAAAATTCGAGTTAATATGTCGATTTTCATGTCAATAAACATTCATCATCAGAAAATCTAAAGTCAAAATTTAATTTCACGAGCGATATTTATCATGTTTAACATCTCAATCATATCTCAAATGAGTGTCAAATTGAAAACTCAATTCCAAATCTTCGACTGAAAAAACTAACAAAAGATTTTTGTTGTAACTAACACACGCATTGCATAGCTTTGTTTGTGTTGTTCTGCACAGCATCACAGCATCATTAACCTAGTACAATTTTTAACCCAAAAATTTTAAAACGCAGCTATTACCCAGTATAGTTAGTCTGAAAATTTAGTCAGATTGTATACAACAAGCAGTTTTATTAGATAGCACATTGTTACTTGTAAACTAAATTGATCATATTCGAAATTTAAAACTTGACTAGTAAATTAACATTACAATCATGCCTTCCATTTTACTAACGAGTCAACAACAACAAAAAAGTGTTTTCAACACGAAAGAAGTCATTGAGTATAATGATTCTCCCGTAGTACAGAAGATTGGTGAAGCTGGGACAGAACTAGTAGTGAACAACGCTACCAATATCAACAGCAATATCCCAAAAGGAATCCAATGGGCATCGCAAGTTGATGAATTCCAAGTGAACCGACTGCGATTTCGTTCCGACATGGATTCTGGAAATGGCGGAAAAGTTGTTTTTAGACCAGAGAAAAATCAATATGAGATCTGGTCAGCGCCACCAAATTTGGGATGGCCGAGGAAAGGAAGGAGTTATTATATGAACAACGATATTATAATTGAAGCCATGCCGACGTTGGCAAACGCGGCTAGTAGTAGCGCAAGTTCCACAGAAACAATCTATGGAAAAACTTATACAAAAGTGGAATGTGTTGAAATCGTTGACGGAAATGGTGAATCATGTAATAGCGGTAGTCCAATGAGCAAAAGTGGCGAAAAGGTTCCAGTAAAATCCGGAAATGAAAAAACGTACTGGTTTAAAGTTTTTGGTGGTGACTCCGGACAGCGATTCTGTCTCAGTCCAACAGATTGGAAAAACGGGAGAAAGACCTACGACATTCTGGAAACATTGGCAGACAAAACGCAAGAATTCCCGGAGTTTTCCGGTGGTTGGTTTTATTTTGGAGTGCGAAATGCAGCAAATCATGTGTCGAATAGTACACACGATAAAGATTCAAAAAAGCCAGTGCGTTTCGTGATTCGTAATATGAAGCAATTGAACCTAGACGAATACAAATATTTACCCTGGATGAGAATCGTTGATTCCAATTCTGAAAATGGAAATAAAGGAAGCTCTGCAAAGTGGGAACGAGTGGATGCGAGTAGCATTGAAATTGAATATGAGAACGTCGAAATAGTCAAAAACAAACCAGAGAAGCGAATGAAGATTTCCTTCGACGTTGAAATTCCTGCTGATGAAAATATTAGTATTGAAATTGCGCATAACGCTCCATATAGCTATACCGAATTGCAGAAATTTTTGGATACAGTTGATGAAGCACAGCAAGAAATGCAAGAAATGTCAGATGATACAGATGATAGTATCTCTTACACACGCGAGACACTCTGCAAATCACATCAAGGACGGAATGTTGATTTGTTGACAATAACGTCGAAAAAGGAGGATGCAAATGTAGACAAGAAATTTGTCTTCTTTTCGGCGCGTTGCCATCCGTCGGAAACGCCTGGTCAATTTGCATTAGAAGGCGTGATCAAATTTTTGTTGTCAAATGATGAAAAAGCAATCGAGATGCGTGAGAAGTTCATTTTCAAGATCGTGCCGATGTTAAATCCTGACGGTGTTAGTCTTGGTCATTTTCGTGTTAACAGTATTGGATTGGATTTGAATAGATGTTATAGGATGCCAGTTGATGAGGATCTTGCAGCAAATCATGCCAATGCCAATGCCATTGCAGCAAAACTCGATCCAGAAGAATCTATCGCTGCAGTTATGCGACTTTTGAAGGGTTTAGGAGAAAAGTTAGCATTCTACATGGATTTTCACAGCTATGATCAAAAAGTTGATCATCATGACAAAAGTAGTATAATGAGTGAGACTTCGAAACAGCGCAGAAGTATGAGTAATGACACAGTTAGTACGACATGTGGCAGTGATCGTGCGTCGTCATCAGAGGAGGAGCAAGAGAATGTCGCACCACGCCAAGCGCCGAAGGAAACCGGATGTTTCGTTTACGGTAACGTTTTGAAAGTCGGAAACGGCTACGACGACATGATGGCGCTCAAATGTTATGAGGATATACTTAAAGCGAAACGCATCCGAGTCAAACAACCGAAAGAGAAGAATGCGAATGTTACAACGATGTTGCCAGGGAAGAAAAGTGCGGCAGCATCAACGTCGACTTCATGCGGAAGGCACGCAGTATACACGAATTTTTGCACGCATGCGTACACTTTGGAATGCAGTAATAACTGTTTGATGGGTGATGGAAAGACGCGCGTTGGCACAGAAGAATGGGCCGAAGATGGCATCAACTCGATTTTGGGTATGTGGGAGTTGATGAAAGGAAATGATCTGAAATGAAAAGAGGGCCTATATGAGCTATCTTTGGAATTAGCATGATCCTGGAATTGAACCCTTGAACCCTGAATTAATGTAACCCAAAAGTATTGAATTGATCAACAGAACAGAATTGAATTGACCTTTGAAATTCAACACCCAGCTGATCACTATGACTGATGTAGATCTACAGAGTCATTGCTGTTAATGTAAAAATCAAACTCCATTGTGAATCTTCCTTGATGTATGAATTTTTCCCCAAATTTGATTTTTCTCTAAAATTCAAAACAACAAGAAATGCAGCAGCAACGGGAACAAGGGTTTTTCTCTGATAGTACTATATCAATGAGATACGATTGAATTATGAGGCGTGTTCAACTTTTGATTTACTATAGAACTGGAGTCTGATTTGAGAATTTTGCCACGAAAAAACGTCTATGAACCATTCAAGTAGGTAGTTTTCAGGCCCAAGAAAATACAAATATCAGAAAACCAAGATGCCAAGCGTTCCAGAAACGAACACACAAGTGTTGGAAGATCTCATTTCCAAGATCTTGAAAATTGATAAAGATCTGAGTCCTGCAGATGTTTTTACGAGATTGTCGGGCGAAAATCCAGAATCGTCCTTCACGAAAAATCAGGTGAAGCATTGTTTGAAACGTTTGAAGGGAAAACAGCAAGCTGAAACCGATACGAAAACCTCCTGCTATGAAGTTCGTGATTTGTCAGAACAAAGCAAAGGCTTAGGGGCAATAGCCACACGAGCGATAAATTTCGGGGAAGAAATCTGTCGTGATTCCATCCTGATGAAAGTTTCTTCTGCCGAAATCTTGGGCGACAGTAATTCTGAGCATGCTCAGGAATGGACCACGCGGATTGAATTACTATCTCAGAAGCTCGAGAAGGGGCATGATGAAAAGAGTAGCAGAATTGATTTATCAACGAAGCAGGACGCCATGTTTCGACGTTTACGGCCCATGATAACATGGGAATTGTTTGAGGAAAAAGTTTACGATGCGGATTCTCACGATGCTTTTGACAAAGCACATTTTTGTAAGGACAAGTTTTTCAAATTGCATGATGGATCATATAAGGACGAGGCTCATACAGAACTAGAATCACACAGTGGAAGATTCTGGAGCAACTCATTCCCTGGCCCACCTGTGGACGATTTAGAAGCAGACGGGGTTTTTCCTAAAAACAGCTCGGAGAATATTCTCCACACAACAGACGATCCAGATGAAAACACAGTAGTTTGTTTCGAAAGTTTATCTCGGTTCAATCATTCTTGTGATCCAAATGCATTGTTTGCTTGGAGAATTGGCGGTCGTGACGAGAAGGGGAAGAAAAAAAATGATCCTAGATGGGAAGGTGTCATTGTTGCAATCCGCGATATTGAGGTCGGGGAGGAAATTTGTATTTGTTATGCAGATTGGAGAGAGGGGGTTTGGAATCGATTGGAAATTTTGGAAGCTGGGTATGGATTTCGATGTGATTGTTCGAGGTGTATTGCGGAAATTTCTGAAGAAATTGATATAATGAATAAAAGCAAGGAAGAGTCGTCAATTCGTTTTCGAGGTATGACCATAACAAAGCAAAGGTTGCACATCATGCACATGGAAAAACTATTAGCGGATCTAGAAGTACGTGGTCTCAGCGATGAGGAAGCGGACGCAGAGGTTGACCGAGTGTTGAAGCCATATGTGGAGTGTGACGAGGATTTGATCGGGGGTTCTTCCATTCCGATGCGATTGTTGGACTTTCACAGCAGCTTCATAGCAGAAAAAGAGATTCAGAAAAAAAAAGCAGTGTCACCAATGGCGTTCCTTTTGGAAATTGTTCATGAATTGTTAGAGGCGTATGCAAGTTTCGGGGAACATTTGAAATACACGGACGAAAATTTCGGCATGTTTCTGAGCAACGCGGTATGGTGTTCGGTGCAATTAAACAATAGACTTGGTGATACGGCTGGTGCCAGTAGTCTAAAGCAGGACGACGATCCGGACTACAAGCGTGTTACGAGAGCAAACATGGAGAAACTCTGTCGAGAATGTTACAAATTCTGGATGCTTGTGAAAGGTCCGGGCAATAAATTCGCGAAGTTGTCGAAAGGGTGGATTCAGGATGAATTTTGGGACCAGATTGTGGACGGATGAGGTGTAGTCAATTGATGATTACAAGAATTGACCAGAATTGTTGTTCCAGCAACCCGATTTGAATATGTTGATTAAGTATGTGGAGGCGCAACCTACTGTACTAGACTCTTGGTGTAGGTCCAGAGAGGTTGATCTTCAATCACAGTATGCGGCGTTTTGCAGTTGTGTTCGAATCCGTTCGCCGTCACAGATCATTCATGGAGTGAGCCATTTCATTTGGGCGCAGGGGAAATTAGTTGGGTTGTAGATTGATGTAGTTGGGTTGTTTCATGTTTCAACAATAGTAATGCATAAGTGAATGTTTGAATGATTAGGTCGTACATACATATATGTCTCTCTGTTTGTTCAAAAATGTTACAACATTTCTCTATTATGGTGATTGAGTAATAACGATCAAAAATGACATAAGATTAGATTACATCGAAACAACATCATGCCAGCTGCGGTCGTGGCAAGCGCCACAAACAGTTTGGAGACGCGCATCTCAGACATCCTAACACTCGAAAAAGATTTGGGAGCAGCAGAAATTTTCACAAAACTGAACTCAGAATGTAGCGGCAACAATTCAGATTCTGCTCCGTTCACAAAAAACCAAGTAAAACATTGTCTGAAACGACTGAAAGAAAAACAAATCAAAATTGAAGCAGCAGCAACTACTTCCCACGATGCGAATTTTCCGTATCAAATCCGCGACTTGTCTGACCAAGACAAGGGGTACGGTGCAATCGCAACACGAGAAATTGAATTCGGCGAGGAAATTTGTCGCGAGACACCTTTGCTGAGAATCTCCGGTGAAGACATAAGTATAGCCACACAGAATGGCAAGATGGCGGAAAGGTTTGGGAAGGAATGCGATGAGGTTTTGGAGCGTGCGAAAAACAGTCAGGTTGGCGGTCGAGCAATGAGAGTGTTGCAGGAAGCATTAGTTAGAAAACATAGACCAATACTTACGGCCAAATTAGTAGAAGAAAAAGTTTGTGGGTTAAGTGAAGAGGCGCAAGAGAAGTTCTGGAAATTGCATGATGGCACAACGGTATTTAGAGAATTGAATGAGGCATTGTCGTCGATGCCGGCATCGTCGTCGACGGTTCAAGTGAAAAGCGAAGGCGGGGATTCTTCGCCGGGTGAGAAAGAAAATTCTGATGACAATAGTGGAACGCCATCGACTGCAGCGTCAGCAGCATCTCTGTCATGGCCATCGTCTTCTCTCACTCGTTGGGCCAGCGGCATATTTTGGAGCAACGCGTTTCCTGCGCCGGAAGAGAGCGATGAGGAGGTTAAAAAAAAAATACAACTTTCATCCGATACGATGGTTTGTTTTGAAAAAGTATCACGCTTTAATCACAGTTGCAATCCCAATGCAATGCTTGTTTGGCGACACGCGGCAAGTAGTCCAGATGTCAAACGCGGCTCTACTAAGAAGAATTTCAAATCAGCAGGATCTGCTACTACAGCTTCACTCAGCAAAAAATCCTCGACCGGCTCGATCGGTATCCTCGTCGCGATTCGACCAATAGAAGCTGAAGAAGAGATCTGCATTTGTTATTGCAATTGGCGAGAACCGGTTGAGTCAAGGCAAATGATTCTCGAAGCAAGCTACGGCTTCAATTGTAACTGCACCTGTTGCATAGGAGAACACTCAGTAGAAAGAGATCCAGGTGATCGAGTTTTTCGTCGCGATATGATCGCAAAAGGCACAAAATGTGAAATTGCAACAATTGAAAGAATGCTAGGGGAAGTTAGAGTACAAAAGTTGAATGAGATACAAGAAGCCCTTGAAGTCGACCGAGTTCTGACTCCGTATTTGAATGCGCCGTTTTTACGGGATGATCGTCGGGATGCGTTATTATATGAGGATATGCCTGTTGATATGAAAATTCTAAGACGAGTTATTCATTTTCACAGCAAGTACAGCAATGGTAATAAGTCGAACATAACATCATCAAGAACGTCACCAAAAGTTTTCTATTTGGAGTTGATCGATGCATTACTCGAAGCCTATCATCAATACTCATTGTGTTATTGGCAAATCAACTCGACACATTTGAAATACACCGATCCGATGTTTGGACTTTCATTGGGGACTGCAGTTTGGTGCGCGTTAAATTGTAACGCAACGCAATCAAGACTTGCAACATCAAAAAATCTTGAAAAACTTTGTCGAGAAGCGTACGACTTTTTCTATTTGGTACATGGTAGTGAGCATAAACAGACAAAACTTGCGAAATTCTGGTGCGACGAAATGGTTTGGAACAGATTGAAAACTTGATTTTGGGGCGGAAATGGATGTCGAGACGTTTTTGAAGTGGATGGAAATACAACATTGATCACCGACTACGATGATCGGGCTGGGTACTACGTTTCTGTTGGATGTTAAATGAACAAAAAATTTTACTATGAGAGTGGATGTTGTTGCGTCGTTGATTGTGTTTCAATGACTAATTTGTTAATGTCCTGAAAAAAAATTTGTTATTTTCTCAAAAACGAATCAGCACGGAAGCAAAATTCCGATACTGGGACTCGAACCCAGGTCGCTCGGGTGAAAGCCGAGTATCCTAACCAACTAGACTATATCGGAGTTGCATGGTGATTCAGTGATTGATTATGTTCAGAAAAAGTAGTGAGTTGGTGTATACGTGGGGATTCAATGTGATTAAATACTAATAGTATACAACATAGTTATAAAAAATGTGCATCGCGAGCGAGCAACGACGTCATTCCTCTTTTCACCGGGGGAAGCACAAAATCATCATTACCAATCAACACATAGCTAGCCGAGTATCCTAACCAACTAGACTATATCGGAGTTGCATGGTGATTCAGTGATTGATTATGTTCAGAAAAAGTAGTGAGTTGGTGTATACGTGGGGATTCAATGTGATTAAATACTAATAGTATACAACATAGTTATAAAAAAATCCGCAGATTTTTTAATAACATATGAAGAAACGCCGGGGGAGTCGTGTTGGAATCATTATGGTTATGCGATGGGGATTTGAAAGCAATGGTTTTGATGTAGCGGTGCCAATGGTTCCATAATTTAAATAATTTGTTGGTTAATAAGATCGCGAAGCGAGTTTCACTTGTTTGATTGTTTGTTTGTTTGTTTGAATGATTAGATCCAATTGGCAAGATCAGAGGAAGGAGCTCAGCTATTTGCAACTGCGGAGTTTGGATTAAAAATGAGGACCGCATTTTATTTTGGACAACAGCATTGCATGGAGTATTTCAACTGCATCCTGCAGGAAAGGGATATCTATAAATGCCCAGAGATTGCAGCAAGGGATTACAGCAATTTAAGCGGTGGGTCCTAAGCTATTTGCAATTGCGGAATTTAAATTAGATATGAGGACCGCATTTTATTTTGGACAGCAAAACGCATGGACTTCAAGATCAAAGGAGTTATAAGCAAGGGAACTATAAATTCTCGGCCTCTTCTGCAGCGGAATTAAAGGATTCAATCTTATAGGGGAGCCTCATCCTAATTTTCTTCATCTAAATTGTTGAGACCAAAGTCTCATAAAATTGATCTAAAGTGTATAGGAACCAAAAGGTCTCCTCAAATCGGAAAATAGATTCAAATCGCAAATTTGTGGTGTAAAAAACCCTAAGGGGAGAATGGGGTGGTTCCCCGTTGGGCAGCCGAGTATCCTAACCAACTAGACTATATCGGAGTTGCATGGTGATTCAGTGATTGATCGTGTTTCAAAAAAGTAGTGAGTTTGTGTATGCATGGTGATTGAGTTGATCTTAAATCAAACACATGGTGATTCAATTCATATTCGTAGCCATCCGTCCTGTTAGTTGATGTTAAAGTCAAACACATGGTGATTCAATTCAAATTCGTAGCCATCCGTCCTGTTATCGTTATGCGAAGTAGATCAGAGGTGTCTGATTTTCGTTTCTCTTCAAACACAAATCGTTCAATCGGTTCTCAACATGGAATTCATATCTTCGAATCCTGTTATAATTCTCTTCGTCGATTCATTTCGTGAGAGTGAATTTTCGTTCAGGCCTGTTTCCAAAAAACAGATATTTAATTCTGTACACAATCAGTGATGGGTTGGGGTTGTCTTCAAAGTATTATATTAGATCATGTAAAGTTGTTTGGTATAATTGCATCGTGTAAGTTATGTTTTGATTTTGATAATTTACTAGTCTCTTTCTAGGTGCAGTCGTAATAAGTCATCATGTATTGATAGTTATTATATCAATGGCAGAAAAAATCCCCATGTTTTTAACGCGATTTGTCATGTCAAAGTCAATTCGACATTCAATGATGGCAGGATACTACTAGTACTACTATTACTAGTAACTAACTCAAGCAGTAACTAACTCAAGCAGTTAGCAGAAACCCCAATTCAAACAGATTGACATTGTGAAATTATACCAAAACTCAAAAATATATCAAAAAGAACAAAATCAATGCCCCAAAACAGTTCGGCACTACTCCCCCTTGCACAGGGTATTGTACTCGAATGGATCGAGGCAAAAGGATACGGTTTTGCACGTGTCATTAGCGGCAATGAATCTTGCCCAGACGTAACACAAATTTTTTGTCATATATCCAATATATTAGATCATCCCCCCAAAAAAGGTGATGTGTTGACATTTGAAATTGGCACGGAAGAGAGGACGGGAAAACCTCGAGCTTTGAAAATCAAAGGAGGAACTGGTCCATGGCCGGAAGATGGACCTGCATCTTGGACAAAATTTGGTAATGGAGATGGGTCGCGAGATTTGCGTAAGAATCAATCTTCTTATTCGCAGGTTCTCCATCAGTATGGTGATTCTAGCCGGAATAATTCTCGTGCCCGAGGAAGAGAACAACGTGATAGAGGGCGTGGTGGTGGTAGTAGGGAGGATTCGAGAGATAGAAGAACAGGTATTTTAGTTGTGGAGTTGTTGTGTGAAAAGCTTTTTGTTGGGTGGGGACAGGAAATTGCAATCAAAATTTGATTATCAAGTTCAATCAAAACTTACTATTGTGGTCCATCGAGTCAGTTTCTTGCAGGGATCTCTAATATTAGAAAATTTTCCTTAATAAAAAACCAAGGTACTAGCCACAATAAACGGAATAGTCGTTCACCTAGACGAAATCAAAACTCGAAAAAAAAGAAAATTGCGTCGAAAGGAAAAGGCAAAAAAGGAAATGGTGATTGGCGATGTGGTAGATGTGAAAACATGCAAATTGAAACAAGAATCACATGTATTTTGTGTGGCGCGCGCAATCCTGCTTTAAGTCCAGTGGATATAAGAAAGAAATCGAAGGATCATGCTGGTAGTGACTCTACGGAAAAAAATGTTCAAGGAGAATCTTCAAATACAACAATTCCTGGTGTAGGCGCAGTTGAGTCAAGTTATGGTCCTAGTGGTAACAATGTTTCTGTTGACAAACTTCACGATAATGATCACAAAAAAAGTCCTGGTGAAGAGCGTTCGAGTCGTGCGAGAAGTACAAATGCTAGAGATAGTAACAGTAGCACCAAAACTTCGCGAAGTAGTAGCCCCAACAGTAGCACTGGAAAAAGTCGGGGGAAAAGCAGAAGCAGAAGCCGACGGAGATAACAGCTCACGCTGCATGAGACTTTCGAAACTACTATAATACAGCAGGCTCTTGTGAACTATACGCGTTGAAGAATTTATAATTTTGAAGGACATCAGTATTATATCCAACTGACCAGCAGCGAAAAGTTTTTAAACAACCGACGTGTTAGTACTCCCACTGTTTCAAATTAAGTTGTATCGCCGGTTTCTATCAAAGCGATTTGACATTTATGACTCATCGTGTCATGAATTGTTTGTAGTTCTAGATTTCTAGGACGTAAGTATAATGGTCGGCGCCGTCATGTATGTGAATTTCCTTATTAAAGTTCCCAGATTCTGTCCATTTGTCAAGCGAAATAATGATTCAATCATTTGAACTGAATTTCTGTTTCTCCAGACAGGTTTGCATCGAACGTGAAATTCTATTCATTCGATACCTTGTCAGTTTGTGACTGCATGATGGATTTGAGTTCACATCGCAGTAATAGCAGGATTTGGATAGATGCAGTTCGTTTGTGATGGATGATGTTGGGGGTCGTTTGTGTGGGTGATCTCTGATCAGAACAGTTCCATTGTGTATTTCGTCTTCGTGAGTCGAGTTCAGTATAAGAATCATTGGAAATTAAAGTCTAGAAATTCGATTCGAGACAACTCAACATTCCTTCGATTCGAGACAATTCTCAGTTCAACTATTCGACGAGAAAAGAATATTCAGGATTTGGGGTGGTATTTGGTTTTGTCGTTTTCTAAGAATTTATGTATGTCTTGTCGTGATTTCTGTGAAGTATATTAATGAAAAGCAACATGTGTGGAGAGAGTCAAGTGAAGTCATAAACTAGTAAGTGAACAAACATTGATTCCTTAATACAGATATTATATAGCCAAAATGCCATTGATAACAAGAAATCTTGCCGCAGTGAAGCACATTCGATTTGCAAGCTGCGCCTCCGCACATTCCCGAGCAGAAGTAGGAAAATCGTTATTCTTCGACAAACTCATGCAGGGGCAAGACCAAATTGAAATAGTATGTTTACCGGATAAACAAAATGCATCGGTTCTGTTTCGACCGAAGTCCAAACAGAATGGCAGCGCTGCAACAACCAAAGTCGACGACCACACGACGCCTTTCTCGTCTTTCTCCCCCACCTCTACTTCCGATCTTCTCTGGGCACCACTAGATATTCGTGTAACGTCAAAACCGCCGGATATGGACGGTAGATATTGGTTCAATCGGAAAATCACCGATGAAAAAGAAACAATTATGGGCGCTACGATATGCGTAGCGTCGCGTATTGGGAAGGTGGGGTTAGTGGGACCGAAGAAGTTGGAGGCAGGTTGGAAAAAACTCGGGATTTACGAGAGAGAGTTTGTGGATGTAGGGGTTGAGAAAGTTGTTGAAGAGGATGGTGGGGCGAAATGGATGGATAAATCAGAAACAGCAGAGAAATCGGATGTGGTACCGGATTTGTTGAGCAGTCAAATGACGTCATCGTCGTTGTCATCGTCGTCAACGCTATCGTCATGGTCCTGGACATCTACTGGTGCAAGAGGGGCTGCTGCTGCGGAGGCGGCAATAGTGCATGCGCCACTAGCAGCAGAGAAGAATTCCACTGAACTTGCGCAAGTCTTTAGTCAAAAAAACAGACAACAACAAACTACAGCCCAAGCACAAGAACACGTTTGCAAACAATTATTAGCTTGGTGGTCTCAATCAACACTGTACACCTACGATAAATGGGAAGACCGGATTGTCAGTCGCTACAGACACAATCTCACGTTCTTGAAAAAGTTCAGAAAGGAATTGTACGAACCTGCTGGCGTTACAATCTCCTACCCTTGGCGTAATATGTCAGTATGTAATTTGATAATCAACAATCATATAAGATGTCTGCAAGTTCGGGCTAGACGGGGTGATATGAAAAGAGGAGCTGCTTATATAGTGGATTTGCGCAATCATAATTTGCGAAATATTCGCATAGGGTCGGATGGGAGTGTTTTGGGTTATATTGATCAACCGGTTGATCAGTTAAAGGAGCGGATTTTGGGAAAAGAGGGTGTTGATGATAAGTTGAAGGAGAGTGTTGATGGTGCTGGATCTGGTGGGGAGAATATTGGCGGTAGTAGCATCGGAGATGAAGATATGGAAGTAGTTGTTCACAAGCTCCTCAAACAACAGTGCGACGACGTTATCAATGCATATGAGTCCAATATCGAAAGAGCAAAAATGGACATAGCCGAAGAAACGAAAAGACACCGGACTATGATTGACAAATTCTTAGTTCCGATATTAGATGACGACGAGAATAAAGTTCAAGGTGCATTTGTCTTCCCAAAAGAAGTGTTTGTAGATCGACCATATTACCGGCAAGTCTATGTTTATCCGCCTTGGGTACAGATTGAGGGCGAAAGGGAGATTGATGAGAAAGCGAGAGCTGAACAGAAAAAACAGATGAAGTATTGGATAGACGCTCCTAGTGCGATTTGTCGAGCAGTTGGGGAGGTGAAGGGGAGTATCGCTGGAGGGAAGGGGGTTAGTGAGGTGGATAGAGAGAGGTTGGAGAAGTATGCAAATGAGTATCCGGAGGTTTATCGGAAGAAATTCAAGGAGGTGTTTATGTGATTATGTACGTTTTGACGTGGGATTGGAATCATTGGATTGACTAGTATGTTTTTGGCAGCAGCAGCGTTTCTATAGTTTGTTTTGGATGCAGCATCTTTTGTGTATGTTTTGGTTGGTCTGTTTTTTGAAGGTGTATGCATCGACTAGTAATTTGGTATGTTTTGTCACATGGATCTGGTTTTGAATTCTTGTATCTGGTGACGATTCACAGTCAAAATGTTATATTGTATCTCCATGGATATATAAGGTTTACAGGCGGATTGCATTATTGGTCGTTGTTCACGTTGTTCTCTTGCAGTAGTTATGCCGTTTTTTCACATCTGTTGATTTTCAAAATTAAGGAATCACATCAATTTCGTCATTGAAAATTTCATGGGCAGGCATAATCTTTGATATCATCTTTTAAAACAATTAACGAATTGGGGTTTAGAATTCATCCTCAAATGATCTGTGATTCGTCCTGGAGTCGTGTCCCTTTTTCACTAGACAAATTCATGAATCGATCTGTCTAGTTTTTCACATTTCAGAATTTTGCTGGGCATTCATCTTCAGACAATACACATCGACATTGATTTATCAAACAATCAGGGGTGTGTGAGTATTACTACACAACAAAAAAACATTCCTCTTCGTTATATTCGTTTCTTCGCATAATAGGTTCGTTCGATTTCGTTTCGCAGATATAGTACATTAGAAAAATTCAATCGTGTTGTTTAATCTTGCAGGGTGAAATTGGAGCATATAAGTAGTCTATATAGATACCCAGTGCGCATCGTAGTAGCAAAGTGTCGTTTTTGTAAAATTCTATAATTGTAAGTTTTGTAATTATCAATACTCGATCAGAAAAGATGATGCATTTCATGATTCGAGTTTCGCAAAGTTGTTTCTGCAATAAAAGTGATGAGTAAATCATGATATATTAGCATAGTATCTGTTGATATTATAGTTTTGTGAATCTTGCGAAATTAGAATATAGTTGAATCCCAACGCGCGCGCATTGTGATCACATCCTATTAATTACCTTAGGAAGAATTTCTCCGCAGTCTATTACAGACTTTTGTTGCATACTCAAGCAGCAATAATTCTGCTCGAATAATAAACCCACCCATCCAGCACTCATAATAAACCCCACAAAACAAAAAAATGTCACGTTTTGAAGGACAAGTTGATAGGGACGCTGGTAGAGAACCATGTCCCGATAGAATAGTGGAAGATCTCGGTTCAGCATTCGGTATGGGATGTATAGGTGGTTTTATATGGCATTTTGTAAAAGGTTATAGGAATTCTCCGAAGGGAGAAAGACTTGGAGGCGCAATGTTTTCAGCAAAGACAAGGTATTTTTTTGGTGGTTGAAGTCACTGGGTTTTTGAGATTTCATTTGTTGTTGAGTTTGCATTGAGAAATTTGGTATTGGATTTCAATTTGCGTCAGTGACAATATGGATTGAATGCATTTTTCCCGACCCGTCAATTCAAAACAAAAACAACTCGGAATTCTAAAAAATTCAAACACAAAACAGAGCACCAATACTGGGTGGTAATTTCGCAGTTTGGGGTGGCACGTTTAGTTCTTTTGATTGCACTCTGCAATACATAAGACGGAGAGATGATCATTGGAACAATATAGCAAGTGGTTTTTTAACAGGTGGTGTATTAGCAGCGCGTGCTGGTTGGAAACAAGCAGGTATTCGTTTTGATTTTATATTTACTAGATTTGGTTAGCAATGGAACTACTAGATTGACAGAGTCGTCTCTTGCCGCTATTTAGAATTCTGCATTGGTGCTATGGTGTAGTCCCAAACAGCAAGGGTTTTCAAGTGGAATTTTCAAGAGTTAAATTGCAAAAAAAAAATCATATCATATGCCACAACAGGTAGAAACGCTGTAATGGGAGGTGTTATCTTAGCAATTATCGAAGGTGTCGCCGCATTATTGGTAAAGTCAACTAGTAAATCACCGAGAGAACAACAATTGGAACAGTTAGAATTTGAAAAGCAACAATTAGAATTCCAAAAACAACAGCATGATATGGCTCAGAATGGAGGACCACCTCAGGTATACACATGCATTTTTCATTCATTTGGTTGCTTTGTAATTTTTTCGTGAATTTCCAGCAGGGGGTGCTGACTCACTTAAAGTTTTTTAGACAAAATCCATCGTTTTTTGCAGAATGTCATTGACTGACAAAAGAATCTTGACACAAATTTTCATTACAATAAAACAGGATGGTGGTATGTTAGGATCATTAGGAAATCTAGGTGCATCAGTATTTGGTTCCGGTATGGCATCAAGTGGAGGTGTCGACGCACCTTCATCAAGTTCGTCATCTGGTGGAATGGCAACAGGACCATCAGAATTTGCAACTGAAAAGCCTGCTTTTCAGGTACTATTGTTGTTGTGGCAAGTAAAGTTTTTTGTTATTGACGTCATGTTTGTCTTTGCATTGTATTCGATATTTAGGCAGGTTCAAGTAATTTCAGATTCCAAGATTGTTCGATCAATTTGTTTTCAGCAGATCATATGGAGTAGTCACTCCGAAAATTCTACGATGGTCTAAATTCCCAACTCGACTATCTAACAAAAACACAGGCGGAAGTAGGTTCCGGAGGATTCTCATCAAACGGAGGACTACTCGCAGAAGGAGGTTTAATATCCGAAGGGTCCGAAGCTAATGGTGAAGCGAAAAAGAGTAGTTGGGGTTCGTTCTTTTAACGACAGGTCCAATTGCCCGGAAAAACAACAAGTACTGACTCTCCCTGTATTGATTGATGATTGAGCTATAATGATAAAAAGAACACAGATTTTTTGATGATGATTGAATTTGACAATTATGCTGATACTAATGGTTAATATGAGAAAATATTGCGTGACTGGAGGATTTAGATTTCTGGATTTTAAAGATTTGTAGTGGTAGTACCGTTGCAGATCTAGATATACACGATTATGTGGTGGATTCATTCTGTACGAGACTGAAAGATGATTGACAATGTGATCGAACAAACAGTGGAAAACTAGTTATTACCTTCAGAGTATTTTTGTGGAAGTTGAAAAAAATTTGTAAATTTTTTGGTGTAACGTTAACGCGTTTTTAGTTTGTACACAAAGTTATCTGAGCAATGAGCATTAGAAAGGGGTCAGTTTTGGAAAAAACGAACCGCGGGAGTTGTCAGCTATGGTATATTGCCATAGTGTTGTGACTCTAGTAATATACGAGAAGAGGACGACGCGTTTCATGAGCTGATTTCGCGATCGGTAGGCCCTAGCAGTAGTAGATTCAATAAGTGTGAAAATTTTATGTCAATGTTCTTCTCTGTACATTATATCGGATCGACCCTTTGTCAGTTCATCTTTGATTTTTTGTTTCAATCCATGATATTAGATTTTCCAGATCGACTCAGCAGCCCCCATTCATCTGGAAAGTCGATGTCCAAATTAGTAATGAATATCTGTTTCTGTATAGTTTACAAGGTGATATGTAGATTTCCCTCGAATCTCTCGAAATCTTGTACAATATTCGAGCCCTACACGCATTGTTTCTAATGGTAAAAAAAAAACACCCTGATCCAACCTTGATATTCACAGCTAAGAATCGGATCTGTCTCTATGAGGCAGCCCTTTCTTGGTCTGTGGGCCAGTATAGATTATCTTTCATCCACCCGCTAATGAATGTATATTGTTGTGCAATCTGTTTCTTGTATAGTATGTGAAAGTGGCATTGAGGGAGTGCAGGATAACAGTGAGTGAATATCGCCAAGCGGCTACGGCATTGATCACGACTTCAAGCAGGCGTTACAGGTTTGTTGTGTTCCGTACACGAGGAGAAAGAATGCGAGAAGTGACGCATACAGCGTTTCGCATCAGAGATGACAATCAATGACTCTCGTCAGATCAGAGAGACGCACTGAGCCACGGCGCATTTTGAGCGTAATGACAAACACATTGGCACAGTGTCAATATGTGATCGCATAAGTGATTTCCTAGGAATAATTAATCGAAGCCGTAGATGCCTTCCTATTTTTCAATTTGCCTTAATAAGAGTTTCTCCTCAAGAATTTACTATTCACACGTACATTATACAGGCCTTAGAAAATTTCAAAAAAAAAAAAATGTTGGGCAGCAATAGTAATCCTCCGGTGTTTCGATCTGTTTCGTCAAACAGACGTTTCGTACCTGTGGAGCAACCGCAAGGGTGTCTTTCGCCGTTGTTAACTGGTGTGTCGCCGTTAGGTGTAGTTCGAGAAAGTTATAACAGCAACAGCATTGGTACAAATGTTGAAGTTGCGACGACAACTAATAGCGGAAACAATATGAACAATGCAACAACAAACAGCAATACCACTGGAAACAATACCAACAGCAACGTAGTACCGCAGGTCAGTGTTTCCATTTCAAATACAAACAAATTCAATTTTACTGGATTAGCAAATAAGCCGCGACTACGAGTGCAATCACCGTCTCCGATATGGACGAATAACAATACTAGGGGAATTCTACATGGTGGTATTGCCAATATTGGAGTCAATAATCAAGGTGGTGGCAGCAGTTCATCTTCTTCTAGTACAGAGGGTGGAACAAGTAGTAATGCGGATGGATCTACTGGCAACAACGGCGAACAAACAACCCAGCAGAGAACAAACACAAGTGTTCCTTTCTCCGCAAACTCCAGCAGTAGCAGTTTGACAACTGCAGGGGGCTTGACTAGTATGAGCGGAACAGTTGACAACAACAATGTCAACAGCAACAATGCGTACACAACGCCGTCAAATCAACAAAATGCAAGTTTGCCAGCACCTGTATCTGTAGGATCGACAACAACAAGTTTTCGCCAAACTAATTCAACTACTACTGGCAATGCTGGCAATACTAGATCCTATCAAGTAACATCGCCGCTCGCTGGGCCGCGTTTTCCAAATTTGCCACCTCCGAAACTCCTTGGCGGTGCACCTGGTGGGTCTCGTGCAAGATCGCCATTGGTGAACTTTCATAGTGCGAGTAATAACACAAACAATGCAAACAGTCTACTTGGTGGTCACAGTGTTGTTGTGGGAGCGGGTAACAGTGGAAATAAGAACGAATCCACCGGAAATCAAAGTATAACTACAAATCCAAGTCCACTTGCTCATGGAAGTTTCGCTCCGAGTCAGAACACCACTCGGACAGTTGGCCATACCACACCAAGTCAACACATGTCGATACCAACAGCGGCCAGGAGTCCACCTGCAAGTTGCCCATGGTCATCGAGTGGACAGCAGTCCGCTTTTGGCACAATAAATCGTGGACCTTCGCCGATGGATAGAAGTAAAGTTGCAACTTCACAGCAAAAAAATGATAACACACAGCAGCAGACAGCAAACACCAGTGCCACACCATTGGTCAGAGCGCCGACACCGACATGTTTCAATTTGTTAGGAGGTAATAATGGTAGTAAGCAGCAACAGGGTCAATCAACTATGAGTGAAGGAATTCAGAGAAGCACACTCAGCTGCAATTTTAGGACTAAAGATCCAAACAGTACGTTTTTACGAGGACCAAGTCCGCCGAAAAGTGGTCCAATGGGATTCGTACCATATGCAGGGGTACTAAACGCTGGACCAAGCCCGACACAGTTTGCAAGGGGACTGTTAGGTGGTCACAGTGGTTCTAAAGTTCCGAATAGTCATCTAAGTAGTTACAACAGTGGTACAAATTCAATCACCCCGTGCATGATCAGCGGTGGCGCAGGAAAGTCGTCTTCGTCGTCGAGCTCTGCAGCGGCAACGACATCGTCCTCTATGGAATTTACAAAAGATCCTCGCAGAACAAATTTGGTGTATGGGGTTGCAAATGGGAAGAAGAAATCTTCTAGCGATGTGAGTAGCAATCAAGTTCCACCTGACACAAAAACAGAACCGAGTGTCAACATTGGTGGGGGGCAAACGCATGTGCAGAAATCGTTGATGTCAAGACGTGGCAATTATAACTATTACGGCAATGGCAAACCACTTGATAATGTCGCAGAAGCTACGGCAATCGAGGAATCGAATTCTCGAGAACTATCTCAGCCACAAAGACCGCTATTGCGAACGAGCAAGAGTCGAAGTTTATCGAGTTCGCCACAGATTCAGGGAAATAACACTGCAACGAGTTCAACAACAGCAGTTCCAAATGAAAATGCAAACAAGGCAGATACTGCGAGCAAACACGGTGCTAATAGTTCAAACAACAATTTCCTGACTTCCAACACGGGCGTTGCCAGTGGCAACCTTGCCACTAACAACCGTGCTTCCGATAGACTCTTACAATCAACTGCGTCCCAAAAAACCGAACTTCAACAAGGAGACGATTTATTAGGAAGTGTCTGCACAAATCCGCACAATCATTTCAGTTCCACAGGTGGTATATTAAGCGACAGATTCTTGATGACAGAAGATATCGAAAAAACTACCGGTACAAATTTTGGAATAGCCGATGAACATTATGCAAATGGATTGAATGCAGCTCTTGCAATGGAGCAGGCGAATGGAATTTTGGTTCCTGTTGACGATGATGATCAAATTCAAATTGGTCTGGACGTTGCCGATCCGCGCAGCGGTAGTATAAATGACAACACTATAGACAGCAGCAGTTTAAACAGTACTAGTCTTCTCAAAGTAAGTACAGAACAAACGATTGACATTGTTGTAACACCTATTGATCATACAACCGGTAGTATTGAAGAAAACACGATCTATAGTATGAAGAGTTTTTCGCTGGATGAACTCCAGGAAATGCAAGAACGTATGGATAGGGATGCAGCTGGAGCTCTACTACAATCAGCGAGAAATTCGGCTCGGAATTCTGCACGAAGTAGTTTGGCCGCGAGAAATAGCAATGGTAATGTTAATACAAAAGGTGGAACAACTCTCAATATAGTGGATGCAGCTGGGAAACATGTTAAGCCTGGTAGTAGTACCACGGCCACAGCAACAACAACACAAAAGAGTCTATCAAAACTTGCAAGTCGCAGTAGTGGCAGCAATAACAGTGTTACAAGGAAAGGATCTAGTAGTAGTTCGGGTCCGCAGGGAGATCTGCGTACTCTCCGCAAAGACTCGAATGATTTGAATGCTGAAGAAAGCCCACTGGATATCAATTTTGTTGATGATCAAACTCCAGCAGGAGGTGTTAACAATATTTTCAGCACTGAGAAGAGCAGGGTCAGTACAACCAGTAGTAATGGCAGAAGCAATGGCAGTCCTCTCGATACAAACGGCAATAGTGATACAGCTGCTTCTGCATTAGCTGCCGCGAGCAGTAGTAACTCCTTGCCAATACATGACAAATACAGTGTTGCATGGGGTATGGTTGACAACGAAGCAGATGTCGCGATTAAGGACGTCGCAGAAGGAGCGGTTAAGGAGGCTGAGAGCAATGTTAAGAAGATTCAGAAAGCCTCGTCTGCGAGGCCATCAGGTGGTGAAATTGGAGATTTTCGTATCTATGAGGATGCGGAAGATGGCAATCCGGGAGAAACAAACGAATCTGTTGTTGACACTGCTTCTAAGATCATTTTACAGGAAGTCGATACAAACATCAACAACCTCCTGCCACAAGCACGAGCTTCACATCCCAAAGATTCCAAACGATTCCGCTTTGTCAGTGATCATTCTTCAAATGCGTTTTCTAGTAATGCAAGTCCGGTAACACGAGTAGGTGACTCGTTTCAGGAAAGTGAGAATCTTGAGAATTTTGCACCATATGCGAACACGAAGGGGCTCGCAGTGAAGAGAGCTAAAAGTGAAATGGACATGATATATCGGCACGGTACTGGGAAGACAAGCACGAATGAAAAAAGTCACGGAACAATGATGATACATGAAGGTCCCAATAGTCTTCCACCAGCAATTGCCACATCAAACTCAGGACCAAGAGAAGTTACGGCTGTGGCAGCCGAACCGATTAGAGTGCAGAAAAAGGATAGCAACGTTTCTAACACTAGTCATGCAAGCACGCCGACAAGTTGTATGAGTAGTGGAAGTAGTAGTTGTGCGGCTAGATCACCATTAGAATTGGTCGATATGCAAGTGGTGCACGTTCCGAATCGTGCTGTCCAGACGACGAATCCGTATTTGTCCAAAGGTAATAGTGGGAGTAGCAGCGCAGCGCCGCCTAGTGGTGGAGAAGAGATTGTGGAAAATAAAGGTATTGCTATTGCGATAGAAAAGTATCGAAACTTGATTCACTACTAGAGTTTAATATCTGGAACAGCCATAACACGGCATGTGCACAGGATTTTAGCTGATAATCACAAAATTGAATTTCAAAAAAACGACATGTACACAGGTGAAAAAGAAGACTCGGGAAAAAATACTACGAAAAGTGTTGCGTCTGCTTACACGTTGACAAAGAACGACGACAAAGAATTCAGCAGGAATACACGGTATGAAAATGGAGATTTAATGATTAATTAATAACCATTCTAAAAATTTGATTGACTACAAATTCTTTTCGTCCACCTTGATTTACGATAATTTTATAATATACCGTGAGACTAGTAAGTAAGACGCAAAAATAATTTTGAGAACAAAAACACAATGCGATCAATTACACAGGATTCAAACTGTTGTCCTACGAGCATTCTGTCGTGTTCTGCAATCGCAACAGGAATTAAAGCAAGTGAATGCTTTCACACAGCTCCGATTGAATTCGATAGTTGAAAAAGTTTCCAGAGAAAAAAATGTGCGTGATTTGAAATTTGCCAGCATGAAGCTGACGACGATCAATTTGATGGAGGAGGACGGTATTGAAATTGAGATTTGTGGTTTTTAGGATTGAGTTTTTGTTTTAGAAATTAAATCGAACAGCTGCACGGACCGCACGGTGCAGTGAGTCGACAACAAACTTCGAAAAGCAAACCAAATCCAAATGTAACATACAGTCGACATTCCTTATCCAGGAGCACCTGCATCAACACCAGTAGATCAAGGACCCGATAATGATTTTGAGATTCAAACGCAAACATCTCAACTTCCGCATGAAGTTAATACAGAAGAAATGGGGCACAGTAGCAGTATTGGTGCTGGTGAAAATAAGTGGTTAATGCAGGAAAAAGATGAGAATACCGCTGCAAGCACTACCGATGACCAACCAACCTCGGGGATTACAGCAGTGTCAAGTTGCACTACTACTCCAACAGAAGCTACAATAGGTGTACCGAAAAACACCGCTGCCAGACACAAAAAACGACTAAACGGCTTCCATCCGAAAGCATGGGGCTCCAATGGAAGTGTTTCAAGTATTCTGCACAAACCTGGGAGCAAGCTAGGGAGCAGAGGTCATGTGAATTACAGCGGCACACATGGTACAAATACCAAGAGAAGCTTGCGACCGAATCGTATTCGAGGCAAACATACTAGTTTGATGGGAGGAAATTCTTGTAAAAAAGAGTCTGAGGAAGGTGCAATGAGCAAGACAGAGGGCGCTGATACTCACACTACTACTAGTCCAGATCCGGTTGCGACCGAAGCGCAAGCACTTTCATTCTTGATGTCACAAACTGATACTAACGATAATCCTTTGGATAGGACTTGCGCCAGTTTCCAGAATTTACAGGATTTGAATTTACCGCAGATCATTCATTTAGAGACGACGAACAACATTTTGGTGTACAATCGAGGAGCTTTACAGCCGCATTTACTGATTGTGGAGAAACAGTAAGACTGTATGGTGATACCCCTGGAGTTTTTCCGGTGATTACACATTTGAGATTGTAATGCTTTTGTTTTGATTTTTTGAGGCATTAAGTCCGTAAAATTGTTTTCATGTTTTGTCATAATTTTTTTCGAAGGAGTTCCTCAGTTAAATAAAAAATGATCATCACGACAGAGCTGAACACAGAATCGTATCTACGTAAAAAATTTGCGATCATGGGAAGTCGGAGCTCAACGTATGAGGCTGTAGTATTAGTTAGTAGTTTGAGAGACGGAGCTGTACGTATAGTAGCATCCACCAACAATTTGAATGTTCAATGGCGACAAATTTGAGAATTGTGATTTTCCAATCGACGAAGCTTGTCGAGCAATTATTCGCAAATTCTTGAAAAGTTGAAACCCAACAGAAAGATCTCATTCATGGCGACTTGATAAAATGTGTTGATACGATGCGTTCAAACTCAGATATGCGAGAGGAAAAACAAGCTTTCGCTTTTAGAATTGCACAGTCGTGCTCGAAAAGTGTACTATTGTTGGTCAGGTCGCGCCATTGTCGTATTAGAAAAGTTTGAATGCATGATTGATGAGTGTGTGGGTCATTATTCTCTAGTAATCTGGGTCGTCGTGTCGTCGTTATTGTATACTAAGTCTAAAAGTTCGTTTTGTGCCTATATTGGATGAGAATTTAAACGATTTCTGATGGATTTAATAAACGCATGCAATATCTGGCTTTTAGTAAGAGTATATTTTCCGTTTATTTAGTGTTTGTGTATTCCAATCCACGCAGAAATCCTAGTCAGCGTGAGTAGATTTAACAAGAAGTTTGTACATCATTTGGTTTTCCGTATCTGTTATCATTCAATTTGGAGCGATTATATTGAAGTAAATCATGCGGAATCTCATGAAGAATCTGAAATTAGTGATATTGGCTGTGTTAGCTTGGGCAGCAGCAAGCAGAGCAGCAGAAAGAGGAGGTGTTGGCGTCAATACTAAAAAGGCGTCGTCGACGTCAGTAAGAAATCACAATATTGGTGCCGCGACTCCGAGTCCATCAGAAACGTCAGGAGAGTCTCCACAGGCTCCGTTAAAACCACGACCATCTGTAGATAATTCGCCAGAAACTCCAGCAGTTATACCCAATCCAACCGTCGACAATCCACTTGGAAATGCGACAGCTCCCAGTACAAGCCCGGACAGTACAGAGCAACCTGAACAACCACCACCAGCTTCCCCAAACTACAACTCCCTCTCCGTCCCCGCCACCTCCATCTTCGTAAGCATATTGCTGATCCTAATCCTCATCTTTGGTCTCTTAATCAGCAAGAACCAACTCTCCAAATTCGTTCCAGGACTTTCCGGAGTGTCCATGCTCTTCGGTGTTCTCACCGGAATTGTATTGGAAGTCCTGGACGTCAGTTGGCATGATATCAAGTTCAGTCCGGATTTCTTCTTCTATGTGTTGTTACCACCAATCATCTTCGAAGCAGGATTTAGTCTAGATCATCGGATGTTTTCCACACATATACTTGGGATCATGTCATTTGCAGTATTTGGAACATTGATATCTGCGGTGGTGATTTCGAAAGGTTTAAATTGGATGAAATTCGAATCACTAGAAGATCCGTTGATTTGTGATTTGTTTGGTTCGTTGATCTCTGCAACGGATCCAGTGGCGACAATTGCGTTGTTGAATAGGTTTAGTGATCAATTTCCTGGGCAGTTGAAATCGTTGATATTTGGAGAATCTGTGTTTAATGATGCAGTGGCGATTGTGTTGTTTGATAGTATTTTAGGAAGGATGGAAGCGGAGGGATATGTTTTTGTGGATGTGGGAAAAAGGGGGAATCTGGGAGCAACATCATCGTTAGCAGAAAATCCGAATAATGGTGATTTAATGCAACCAACCTCCTTCGACACCAATTCCCATTACTATTATCTAATATTGTTTTGGGATTTTGTGTATGTTTCGGTGTTGAGTATATGTATTGGGTTATTCGGGAGTGTGGTGGTATTGTTCTGACTGGTGTGAAGTTTTATTTGTTTTGGTTTTATGGCGTATAATAAGTTAGTTTGGCAGCATGTTGGACCGCAGGTAAATTTTGATTGAACAAAAACTAAAGAAGATTCGCAACTTGCGAAAAATCAATGCATTTCTCAATCAAACACAAACCAAAACCTAAATCCTACAGGTATCCACCCTTCTATCCCGATTCGATCTTAGAAAATTCCCCAATTTCGAAGTGGGTTTCATGATGTTAACTTCCTATGTTTGCTATTCTGTTTCCCAACTAACGGAACTCTCCGGAATCATGGCATTGTTTGTATGTGGATTCGTATTTAGCAAGACTCATTTCATATCCGATAAAGCAAAACAAGCATCGGAAATTGTCCTCTCCATTTTCGCAACTATGGCAGAATGCTTAGTCTTTGTATATCTCGGAGTTGTCAGTGTGATTAGTGTGAGGCAATTGCCGGAATATGATTGGGGAAATGTTTGGTTATTTGGTTATTCGATGGTATTGATTTTTGGCGCGAGAGCAATACATACATTTGTGATTTCGGGGGGATTGAATTTGTATTATTGGCTCAGGAGACGGAATGTTAACGCAAATGTACTGGCAGAAAATCATGACCAAGTTGACCACCACGGTGACCACAGCCAACGCGGGCAGCAAGACCAACAACAACAGCAGCAGGAGCAAAGCAAATACTATATCTCCTTCAAGGGTCAACTCATGATTCTAATCGCCGGTTTACGAGGTGCAATCAGTTTTGCATTATCCCTCAGAATCCCGCATCAAGATGCGAAAAGAAAATTGATACCGAATACAATATTTTTGATTGCAGTTACAACATTGGGTGTAGGAAGTTTGATGGAACATTTAGCGATTCAATTAGGATTTTTGAAGGCGAGGGAAAGTACCAGTGGAAGGAGGTCGACATTTCGATCTGCGAGGATTGCATCTGCAGCAAATAACGATACTCGTCTTGCCGGGAATAACGACATGGTCAATGATATGGTCAATGCAGTTCTACCGAAAGATTCGTTAAAAACCTTGAGTGTCAGTAACAACGACAAGATTTTAGATGAACGTCGTCGAAGTAGTTATTTTGAAAGAAGGATGACTACAGGAGGAGTATCGTCATCTGGAAGTTCGGGAACGGTGTCAGCGAGTTCATCGAAAACAAGTAGTGTGAGTGATATCACTCGTATTGTCGAGACCGGTGTTCCATTGGACGATTTTGTCAGTATTGGGGATGGGGTTGAGAATCTATATGGGGTCAGTGATGATTCACGTATTGTTGAAATCAGTATTAAGCCATCTCCATCATGGACGGATTGGTTCTTCCGAAAGTTGTTTCGTCAAGATGATTTGATAGTTGACGATGAAGGCAGTAGTCTGCGTAGTGCATTGATAAATTGTCATGATGCCACTGATGGTGACACCGGGGCGGAATTTAAGTCGGACGGGCCCGCACAATTTAAAATACCGGAAACGAAAACAGTAGTAGTTGCGGCGTCGTCAGTTACTACGCCAACGGTGGTTACAGGGCTTTCTTCATCGTCCGGTGTGAATAGCACGCGTCAGGAAAGTCACCTTGATCAACCAAGCATCAACAAGACATTTGCAATACAAGGGGAAAGTAGTGTATCTGAGGAAATTAACGACAGCTACAAATTAAAGATCTATGAGAAGGTAGATAAAAGTGCTAATAGCAGTGTAGCTACAGAATCACGGCAGTGTAATATTCAAAGCAATTTGGCAATGCCAGACGTTGTTGCACAATCAAGCACGAAAAAGTGAAACTGTAACAATTCTAAATTTGGAAAATCAGTGAATCCCCGATGGTCCGAGAAAAAAATTGTATTGATTTTGACATCTGGTGAACATCTGCCTTGTTGTGTCGGCGTGTCAGCCCACAGAAAGTCAGCAAAACAACGTAGACAGTATCAGTGTAAATCACAAATCCGTTCTGAAAATAATTCGAAGTTCTCGATCAATTCACACAACACAAACTTTCTTATTGTCATCCTGAATGATAATGATTTCAAATTCTCAGTGTCAGAATGATTTCGTCGAATGTGATCAGTAAGAAATTTCACACAATTTGGATTCTTAATTTCGTATTAGTGGATCAGTCGGCGATACGCTGCTTCATTGTTTTATCGTTTCGTTTCAGTCGGCAGCGGGTTGTAATCATGTGCAAAGCAAACACAAGCAGGATCACACACGTTTCTTCTAGCATTTGCGTAAAAATTCGACAGCAGCATTAGTCTAGTTTCGTTGATTCCATAATTGGATTTTTTGTTTTTTGTCCTTTTGTAATACATAATCCAGTATATACATAAAAGAAAATCTCAGCAAATATGTTTGGACATTATTACATGATGTATTATTCCTTGGTATTTTTACTAGTCCAAGTGGATATATCTCTGGGTATGGATACTACGGATGGTGGTTATGGTCATCTGTCAGAAATAAAACTGTCAAATACGCAAAACTCTTTTATGCCCCCCAAGTCAACCATAACAACAGTCCCAACTGTTACTCAACACGAGTTGATTCTATCTTCTTCAACCAGCAAATTTACTACTACCCAAGTTGCTGTTGGCTCGACTCATTCCCCCATCATCAAAAACCCATTTAAATCTCTTCGTGTAATGATTTTCGTCGACGGGGAAGATGGAAAGAAAAGGAGTGTAGGTACTGAAACGAAAATAGATTTACAGACACCGTTGGATGATAACGCGATAGACAAGCAGGATTATTTACATCTCATCAAGGACATCCGAATCAAAGCAGCCACAGAAGCAGAAAAAGCCATGAACACCGAGCGACACAGGGGATTCCCGTCGGGAAGTACTATTAAAACAACGGACTGGACGGTGCGCGGGTATGATGTCAAACTCTACTATTACATGAACGGCCGCGAGACCTACAGAGATGTGTGCTTGACTTTGCAGGATTCCGGTGAACTAACACGGCTTTCTGGGAATGATCCTATTTTGGCGCCATCTGATTTTGAAAAAATCACCGAAGCAAATATCAAGCAAGTCATGTGTACGGACGCAATAAAACGCGCTTGTCCTTTAGTGACGAAAGTAATTCACAAGGATGGCAGACCAATTTGGGATCGGTTCTGGACACCAATGCCTCATCTGCGCCCAGAAAACTTTGATTATCTACACGATCTTGATAACGCGAAATCATTGGCGGATTACGGTATTGATGGTGGTATTGATTCAGAAAAATGTGTTGTTGCGGTGGTAGTGAATGAAAAAAGTGCAAAATCAATGAAGATATACCCTGCGGGAAAATATAGTCGTGACTTTCGAAATTGTAAAAATGCGGACAAAAGTGATGAAACAGTTTTGATACATGAAGATGAGATTGATAAAGCCGGTTGCCGAGGAGATCTTGGCAGGCTCGAGAAAGAGGTCTTTGAGAAAAAGATCGTTGAGCATCTACGAGCTACTAGTAGTCGCCATAGCAAAATCGAACGAAGCGACATACACATAAAGGTGCGGTTTCGCAACGAGCATTGGAGATACAGAGACATTTGGCAACTACAAGACGAAGAGTATTTCAAACCTCCACGCTCATCCCGCATGCTACAATTTGAACATGTATTAGAAGCAGACTCCCCATTATCCCCATTTGCTCCCGATTTTGAATGGACTCCAGGACCATTCAGCAATGGCTTCCAAGGGTTTGTGCCCGTGGGTGGCGATTTCCCGCGGTGTGTGCCCGTGAGTGGCGATTATCATTTCCCGCTTGATGACAAATGGATGTCTGAGTTCTATAATTTTCCAATAGATCACGAGGAGTTCCATGAACATCAAGTGGTCGATGCTACTCCAGAAAATTTACTGAACAGCACAGTTGCAAACCCGACTGGTAAATCTGGTTTGCAACTAAAAAGAGCGGCTTACCTGCATCAGGAAGACGGCGTTGATTGGGTAAAGAAATTTGAAAGTTTTGGCGTGGACATCGTTTATTCCGTTACTGGTATTATAGTGGAAATTTTTGTTGATTTATGTTGGACCGTTGGTTCGGATTGTTGACGATGATGTTTGATATTATTTTGTGAAGTCTTTGTAAATTTGTAGTTGATATAATAGTACAATCCATTTCCAAATTAAATTGTTCAATTTCTATGATTGTTACAGGTTTCTTCGGCAATTTAATCTTTTGAAATGATTCACACAGGTACAATACCAGTGAAGATATGGTATGCAGAAGAAAAATTCACAAAAATTTTAGTCCCCTATGATACTGCAACTACACTAATCATGTTAGTAGAAACAATATTGTATGAAGCGAAAAAAGATATTAGTAACGAGCTACCAGAAGAGTATTTCCAGCACGACGTACTTGATCACGTACAAATAATTGGTCACTACAGTAATGGCAGTAGAGCACATGATGACGACGATGAAGATGATGATGACACCATCGATCTCGGAAAATTAAATGAGATAGAAATGGAACCTTTGTTGCATTTGTATAACAGACGTTTACCAATAGTGGAATTTGAGAGTAAAGATGGAAGATCACTGCTTGAAGATTGTGAGTATTTGGAATTGTCAATTCCAAATAAATTGAAGAAACCTAGTCTGCCATGGGATGAGCAATTTGGATTTGAACAACGTATGGGTGGAGTGTGAGAGGTTAGGACCGGTAGGCGAGTGAAGTTAATGGAACAACAACGGGTTTTTGCAATCTCCAGTTGGGTTTGTTTGTAGTATTAGTGACAGTTGTTTCAATAACAGCTAGAGTCATCGATTTTTGGTATGGCATTATAAGGATATTTTTCAACATGCGTGCCCAAAGAAATTGATACAACAAAATTTTACCAATCGTAACGACAGGGATTCATCTATACTAGTACACTGGTATTGCGACCCCGACAGTTCCCATCGAAGGGATAATTTTAAATACTTTTTCAACTATGTCAACGCATGTTAACAATAAAACAAATGATGCAGAATGACTAAAGCTCGATTCATTAGCGCTAATAGTAATCAAAGCCGAAATAATAGAATCCCGGCGCACAGGACTTTTTGACTACGTTTATATCCACCAGTGCGACGTGAAATTAAATGCCTATATAGATGTTTTAATGAATTTCTAAAGAAGCAATGTCAGTTTGTTTGGTTGAGGATGATTGATATGTCCCGATGCAATTTGCGATCATCATCTGATGATCAACGAATTTTGAACAAAAAGTTGTTGTGAGTCAGATTTATTTTTCGACATCGGTTTGATACAGCATGTCAGTCAGCATCATTATATGAGGAATTTAGGATTCGTTGATACAATCTGCAAGGCAGTCGAATATTTTTAGAAAAACTTGTTTGGAGCACATGATG
>Ga0099797_100140_pt2 | contig 44474 bp, 26 predicted proteins | sample Uncmet_Sort48C_1_FD_89871 | JGI IMG/M metagenome (GOLD analysis project Ga0099797, IMG submission 89871) | Marine eukaryotic communities from CALCOFI LINE 67, Pacific Ocean - C012_Sort48C_1 | ecosystem: Environmental > Aquatic > Marine > Oceanic | place: Pacific Ocean: Monterey Bay | collected...
TCCTAAGTTGGTGGTAAAATTGTCCAGAATGTGTGCCGTATTAAACTGTTTTCCCCGGACTGTGGCTAAAACGACGTCTACGCCAACGCGCAAGACATTGATATTAAAATCGGAGTCGTTTTCGTGTGCATTTTTAATTGTCTTTATATCTGTCCAGGATTTTCTGGTCTTAAATGAGCATGCTTGAATAAACCCTTTCCGGGGCACTGCCTGTTCCACAGGTATGGCCATATACCCGTCCCACTCACCGCCGCAAGGAATGGTCCACTTCAAGCTCTGTCGACTTTCGGCAGAGAAAAACATGGGTGACTCATCGCTACTAGACAATCCTGACCCTTCTTGTGTGATTTGAACGACATTAGTGGTCGTTGGCACGTTGAAGATAATTACAATTTCATCTTTGCTGGCGTTGGTGCCTTGCATAAACTTGCAGCTGGAGCTGACGCGGTGCGAATCAGACCAGAGGGATACAGCCCAAAAATTGGAAGGATGCGCAACGCCAGCTATGGGGAGTCGGAGAATGACACACTTTGATCCGTGTATGTCTATGGCGGAACTATATCCTTCCTTTAAATGCTCCGCGACCACTTCGAACCCGTGCGCATCAGGTTGGTCAGATGCCTCCGTCAAATATTCGTGCCCGTCTATGAACTCGTTAGAGTGAACCGACCGTGGTGACGCTGCCCCCGGACTGTGTGAGGAGTGGACCGACCGCGGTGACGCTGCCCCTGGGCTGTACGAAGAATGGACTGATTCGGAATGCACGGACCGAGGCGACTGTGCTTTAGGGCTGTGTCGCCGTATAGGGTTCGAAAAGCGTTCCCTCAACTCTGCTAATTTAACCCGGCGTGAATCTGTCAACCCCGCGATCTGCGGCGGCCCACGAAAATAATCGCCCATAACCGTACAAAATTTGGTTGGATACCAACAAAGTACACTTTCGGGGGCTGTAGTGGTGGTTGCAGGCACAGGTCGAGTAGCAAAACCCAACCCGTTCGCTCCTCTCCGCAAAAATGCTGAGCTCTCAACAAGTATGTCCGCTCCTTGCCCCCGCAGCAGGCAGGCATATGTGCTGGGTGGACTCGGCCAAATCCCTACACCGTATCATCGATATTGTGTTCCGGAAGTAGTTCGTTCATGAACACTTGGAACGGATCGATCCTCCGGTGTATATGACGACGACGGACGCGAACCCAAAGGAAGGCAAGGCCGACGCGATCGCACAGATATAGACACAGCATTGTACCTTGTCACTACTTCGACCAATGAGTTGTGATAGGTATCGTCTCCAAATGTATAGTGACCATGTACAGTAGAACGCTCATGCAAAGTAAGGGTTCAGATTAGGGTTAGTACAAGTTCTGGTCTATTGGAGATTGGAGACCTTGGGACGATTGAGACTTGCGAGACTTGCGACGCTCGGAGGTCGGAGGGGATGACATTGACTGCACGACGACCAAGGTTCAGGGGATGGGTGTGAGGGTGTGTGATGGGCGCGTGGGGAAGCGGCTCCGCAGTTTGGCAAGGCAGCGTGCTGCTGTGGCAGGCTTGTTTGCATTGACGGGCGCGTGTGCAATGTCTGCTTTCCTTGGGGCAAATGAACGGGTGTCCCGCATCCGAAACGTGTGTGTTGTTGCTCACGTAGACCACGGGAAGACGTCGTTATGCGATTCGTTGGTAGCTTCAAACGGTATCATTAGCCAAAAATTGGCGGGGAAAATGCGGTTCATGGACAGTCGTGCTGACGAACAAGCTCGTGGGATTACTATGAAAGCATCGGCGATCACGCTCTTTTACAAAGACCCCGTCGAAGTTAGACGCTTGCGAAACCAAGTCGAAAAAGGGGCTGCGGGGGCTGATGCCCGGAAGCCAGATGAAGTAAGTCCGTATTTGATCAACCTCGTCGATAGCCCAGGGCATGTGGACTTTTCCTCCGATGTATCGACCGCTGTGAGGCTGTGCGATGGTGCGCTTGTTATTGTAGACTGTGTTGAAGGAGTATGCGTGCAAACGCACGCCGTACTCGAGCAAGCCTGGAAGGAAGGTTTGAAATTGACTTTGGTACTCAACAAATTGGACCGTCTAATTCTAGAGCTTCAGATGACACCGTATGAAGCATACATGCACATCAATCGGATCATGGAGCAGGTCAACGCCCTGCTAAATTCCTTTGTTGCGTTTGAGCGCATGAACGCAGAAGAAAGTGGTGACGAAGATGATCGGGAGGAAGCCGAGGGAACAGACGTGTCAGAAAGTTTGTTTTTTGACCCGCGTAAAGGAAACGTGATTTTTGCAAGCGCGATACACTGTTGGGCATTTCACACCGGGCAATTTGCGACTATCTTTTCGAAATCGCTGGGAATGCGGCGTGACGTACTCCTTCGTGCATTATGGGGAGATTACTATTTCTCTCCTAAAGAAAAGAAAATTTTGAAGATCAAGAAATCAAGCAGCGCACAGCCAATGTTTGTTACTCATGTTTTGGAAAACATTTGGAAATTGTACGGGGCTACCATCGTCACTAGAAAGCCGAAGTTAATTAGCAAAATGATAGGAGTCTTAAAGTTAAAGATCAAGGAACAAGACTTGGCTGTTAGTGACAATGCAGCACTTTTGAAGAGCATTATGTCTGAATGGCTTCCCATACCAGATGCGGTGTTAGGCACTATTGTTCGAAAACTCCCAAGCCCCCAGGTTGCACAAGAGACTCGCATAGAAAAACTATGGCCAGAGGAGACAGTGAATGAGTTAGGGGACGCAGTGGAGACGCTGGCAATCACGGACAAGACGGATCGCTCGGAGGAAGCAAATAGCGTTGGGCAGGAGATGGAGCGAGTTCGTAAGGCCGTGTCAAAATGTGATGAAAATGGCCCGTTGGTACTTTTTATTGCGAAAATGGTGGCTGTTCCGATTTCGCAGATTAATCTTGGCGCTGCTAATGCCGATCAGTTAGGGTCGGCGAACCAAAGCGACGCAAAGACAGGTAATACCAACGTGTTTATCGGGTTTGGCCGCGTCTTCAGCGGCACTTTGACCGGCACATCGGATCTGAGCAGCTCGAATGTGTATGTTCTTGGGCCCAAGTACGACCCTCATGCTACCGATTATGCGAGTTTGGAGGACGATGCTTGCCCGCTTCAGCATGCCGAGGTGCTCAAGTCGTCGGCGCTCCTACCGTTTTCCATGATGGGGGGCGAGTACCATTTGTTGAAATCGGCTCGCGCTGGGAATATTCTCGCCGTCCTGGGATTGGGAAAACATGTTTTAAAAACTGCCACAATCACATCGTCTAAGTTTTGTCGATCGTTTGCCCCGTTGCCCAAGCAGGCGGAACCCATCTTGACTGTCGCTGTGGAGCCCACTTCACCGTCTCGAGAGCAGGTAGAGGCACTGCGCAAAGGGCTGGCTCTCTTGAATCAAGCAGATGCCTGCGTGGACGTTGTCCTCAAAGAATCGGGCGAGACTTTGATTGCTGCACTCGGTGAGCTGCACTTGGAGCGATGCTTAAAAGACCTTCGTGAACTCTTTGCCCCGACTGTTGCATTTGATGTGTCAAAGCCTTTGATTATGTTCAAGGAGACTCTTGTACGAGATGAGCGCTCGGCGATAAAGAAAGGAGGTAGATCTGGGAAAACCAAAAAAAGTACTGCAAACGCTGCCCCCGTAGATAGTGCTGCCAAAGTCGGGGCGCCTGCTGCGTTGCCTGCTGGTGTCATCATGACACCCGACAAGTCCATTCGATTGTCTGTGAGCGCAAGACCCATGCCTGCTGGTACGGCTGAGTGGATTGTTGCCCACGAAGCCGTGCTCCAACAAGCCTTAAATGGAGGGGCGACAAAAGAGTGGGAAAAGTTTTACTCGGGACTTCTCGACCTACTGAAGAAAGACACGCATTACGATTGGATCGAAGATATGGCGCACTTTAGTGGTTTTGGCCCATATAATATCGGTCCTAACATGTTTTTTATACTCGACCCAGAATGGCAGTACAAAAGTCCGTACGACACAACGGGGATCCTGGCAGGGTCCACATCAGACGAATCGCTTGCCCGTTTCACTGCCATTGAGAAGAGTTTAATTGCTGGTGTGCAATTGGCAACCAAGGCCGGGCCTATGTGCGAGGAGCCGATGCACGGCGTGTGCTTCTGTTTGGACCGTGTCGAATTTCCAGAAATCGATGTTAATGGCGACGATGACACCGCGTTGGCCGATGCTGGGACGTTCGGACCGATCTCGGGGCAAGTCATATCTTCCGTGACGAAAGCCTGCCGTGATTTCTTCCTCCGTTCCGATAACGTGTCTGGCCGGTTAGTGGAAGGTAAATTTCGTTGCAATATGCAATGCCACCAAGAGCAGTTGGGGAAATTGTACAACGTTTTGAACCGCCGGAGAGCAGACATTTTAGATGAAAGTTTGTTGGAAGGCACGATGATTTTTCTCATCGTCGCCCGCATCCCTGTGGCCGAATCTTTTGGGCTGGCAGACGAGTTGCGAAAAGAAACGTCGGGAGCATTTTCCAGCCCGCAGCTCTTCTTTGATTGTTGGGAAATGATTGATGTCGATCCCTATTTTAAACCCATCACAGAAGATGAGCGAGAGGATCATGGTGAGTCCATTCATGCCGCGCAAGGAAAGAATATTGCGAAGCTATACATTGATTCTGTCCGATCCCGAAAAGGCATGATGTCCGATAAGAAAATCGTCATTCATGCGGACAAACAGCGGACCCTGAGCCGAAAAAAATGAGTGATAGAGGCGCTGATCATTAGACTATGTATCGAGTACTCGTCACCACAATTTTCATCTGATGATATCCTAGCTACTCCGCCGTCAATACAAGGAGAACAAGAACAAGTACCGTCCAGGCGGAACTGGACCGGATAGGCAACAAAATGCATACACACAGTATTCATTCATACACCCATACCATGAAACAACTACGTACCACGATATACAACAACGTCCTGAGTCGAGTGGCATTCATACAAGTACACAAGACACGATCCCGAGTAGATAGGAGTAATAGTATACTACACCGTACCACAAGTACACTCCGTACAATCCATTTCGTTGCTTCGCGAATGAAGGGTTCGGTTGCTGTGTACCTGCTGCTGTTCGCAAGTGTAGCTTCGTAGAATCGAGCCCGACGTACGAAAGCGCGAAGAGCGAGTGGAGCACCGGGAGGCAACTGAGCAAGTGTGGCGAGTGCAGTGCAGTATGGCCAAACATCAACTTGTGTTTATTATGCACGCCCGGACGGTCCTCATGCGGGTGCGGCTCTGCTGTGGATGTTTGCGACCAGCGCAATATTTTCAAGACGTTTGACGACCATTGTCTGACCTGGACCGACCATCATGCCGAAGAAGAAGCGCGACCATAGTGGAGGCAGTCTTCGCCACGCGCCCTTGGCGTCGCAAACACAAATGGACGAACTCTCCAAACGCGTCGATCAAAGAGGAATATCTCGGCAGCAGCAACGGCAAAGTATGTCTAGTGAAAACCCTGATAATGAATCCTACCACGTCCCAGTGTCGGTGTCTCGTAAAGTTCTGCAGTTAGCGCGCGAACAGCAGGACGAAGTAGATGGGGAAGAAGCTCAAGCCCGTGCAAATATGGCAGGGACAGGCGGCGGGTTCAAGAAAACGTACGACGACGATGAAATGGAGTCTGAGAACGAGAACGGGTCCGACATCGACGAAACTTTCGCCACTATGGATGACGATGGCTACGTGGACGGTAACATCGAAGAAGTAAACGAGGAAGACGCGGCGGCGTACGCTCAGTTTATGGGCACGGGCTCCACCGAGCGTCGAACGCTAGGTGATATCATCGCTGAAAAACTGCGCCAGACTGAAATGCAAAAGGAACAACAGAAAGGGGTGCAAGGTGGTGGGGGGATGGTTTCGAGTGCAATGAATGAAAAAGTAGTTGCTGTATATACGAGCGTAGGGCAGTTGCTCACGCGCTATCGTGCAGGGAAAGTTCCCAAAGCGTTCAAAGTGATACCTGCCCTGAGGAACTGGGAGGAAGTATTATGGATCACAAACCCTAGCGGATGGTCGGCTCAAGCCATGTTTGTAGCGACGAAGATCTTTGCCTCTCAACTAAAACCCAAGCACGCTCAACGGTTTTACAACATCGTTTTGTTGCGAGCATGCCGCGAAGATATCCGATCGAACAAGAAATTAAATTACCACTTGTACAGCGCGTTGCGGAAATCCGTGTATAAACCTGCGGCTTTCTTCAAAGGTATCCTCCTTCCGCTGGCGGAAACGTCTTGTACTCTGCGCGAAGCCCTCATCGTTGGCAGCGTGTTGTCAAAAGTATCGATACCCATGATGCACTCTGCGGCTGCGTTGCTGAAGTTGACGGAAATGCCTTACAATGGTGCGATGAGCATATTCATGACCGTGTTGATGAATAAAAAGTACAGTTTGCCGTTTAAAGTATTAGATGCTTTGGCAGACCATTTCACTGCCTTTGACCACGACAATCGAACTTTGCCAGTCTTGTGGCATCAAAGTTTGCTAGTCTTCGCGCAACGGTACAAGTTAAACCTGACGAAAGAACAGAAGAACCGCCTTCGTAACACTCTTAGAATTCATCAGCACCCTGCAATAACAGGAGAGATCCGACGTGAGTTGTTTAATTCAACGAGTCGAGGCGAGAAGAAAATGGACACGGACGTGGAGATGCGATAAACAGTCCCATGAAATGTACAATCACCCGGCCTAAAACTTGGTTTGGAGCTTCAGGCTCTGTCGAGAAAGAAAGTTTCTGCTAATGTGGTGCGCGTGATGTTCATGCGAATCGGCTGCACATTCTGGCGTACGAGTGAAGGTACTTTATTTGACAATGCAGGAGATCCGTCGTTCATAGTTCATACTGGTACAGTTAAGAATTCACGAGAGTGTACTAAATGTTGTCACATTATCCAGTTATATAGGCGTACATTACACAAAATCTGACTACAGTACAGTATTGATAGAGAGGCGCGAGGTAGATAGAGTACGAGGTAGAGTAAACGTAAATTCTGGACACGACAGACGAATCATGCATGTGCCAAGGACGCAGGACGCAAAAGGACGAATCGTAGACGACCGTACCACAAACAAGCGCACATTACGTCAACATGAAACATGAACAATAAGCAGCTCGGACGCAGTAGAGTTGGTTCGGATAAAGGTAGTATTGTATGAAACTATGTCCAAGAAGCGGGGGCGTTCCGAGAGCGAGGACAGTAGGGAGGTCGACGAATCCAGCGACGATGGAATTCTAGGGGTATCGTATGGGTCAGAAGACGGTGAAAGTGGTCGCGAAGGTGGGGCCGGCAGTGCCGGAGAAGCGCCCGATCGGGAAGAGGTAGAAAGACGAGAACGTAAACGTTTAAAGAAAATGAAAAAAATGAAAAAAGCTGCTCTAGAGTACCAACAGAAACTCGAGAAACGGGGCATGATCTACCTGAGTCGTATACCAGGGTCGGGTTTCATGAAGCCGGCCAAGGTTCGTGATATGCTAGAGGTCTACGGAACGATCACGAATCTCTACTTAGCTCCAGAAGACAAATCACTCAGAAGAAATCGGAGAAAGAGCGGAGGCAATACGCGAAAAAAGTTTGTAGAAGGCTGGGTCGAATTTGAAAACAAGAAGATAGCAAGGCGAGTGGCCGACACTTTGAACAATACAAAATTAGGAGGTAAAAAACGTGGATTTTACTACGACGATATGTGGAACATGCGATATTTGAAAGGTTTCAAATGGCGACATTTAACGGAGAAAATTAGTTACGATCGGCGCATTCGTGAAACGCGTCTGAATGCAGAAATGGCTCGTGCGACGCGGGAGAACAATGAATACATTGCGAAGGTTGAACAAGCCAAACTCATCGAGAAAATGGAACAACGGAAACGAGCAAAGAACGGAGGGGCAGCACCGGAGCCCCGAGTCCATCGTTCCTTCAAACAGATTGTGCCCGTCCAACGCAGTGAGGAGAGTGAGAAACGGTCCTTCAAACACTCAACGTTGTCGAAGGTATTTTCTGCATCTCGTTAAAGTCACCCATACGAAAGTATGAAAAGTGCCGCGACGTTCGTAGTTGTTTATTTGCCTTTCCATTCTATCTACAGATCTACTACAGTACTGAATATACCAGCATCGTCTTTCATAGTCTAAATAGCCAATCAAGTACCCAAACAGAATAGACAATAGGCCATGAAGGCCATGCTGTCGAATGTATGCAGCGAATCGAATCATAGTTGGTCCCTGCATGCCGACCCGTCCGTCCTCGAGTCCTCGAGTCCTCGAGTGGACGAGAGATAGAGCATTCTTCATCGATGCGTGTGAGCGTACTGCTTCCTTCGGCTGCAGTGGCAGCGCTCATTCTTTTGTGCTCCTTTGTCATTGCGCAGGGAACGAACAAAAGTGTTGCCCTCTAGTTGACTCGGCGCACTTGTCGCATTCGAACGAAGCGGCATGTTGCGAACTTCCACTCGACGTGTAGCGCGTCTGTCAGGACACGTACGATTTCAACGGCCAGGTATGCCAGCGCTGGGGTTGGCGGTGCAACAGCCACAGTGTCGTGGGTTGAGCATGTTTTATGGTGGCCAGCAAGGTAAGGCGTACGATTGCAAGCGCTGGTTGGCGGCGCAACAGCCACAGCGTCGTGGGTTGAGCATGTTTTATGGTGGCCAGCAAGGTGGGCGCCGATCTCCGCCACCGATGTCTCTTTTGGGGGTAGCGATTGTGCCTGAACAGGAGGCGTTCATTGTGGAACGCCTGGGCAAGTTTACCAAGATCCTTAGTAGTGGTATTCACTTCATTATCCCAGTTGTTGACCGAGTTTCATATGTGCACTCCCTTAAAGAAGAAACGCTGGCCGTGCCTAATCAAGCTGCCATTACTCGAGACAATGTGACCATCCACATTGACGGCGTCCTGTACGTGCGTATTGTGGACCCAATGAAAGCCTCGTACGGAGTAGAGAACCCCTTGTTTGCGGTCATGCAACTGGCGCAAACTTCCATGCGCTCTGAGCTGGGTAAACTGTCGCTGGACGAGACATTTGCAGAGCGGGAAGCGTTAAACACCAACATTGTGGCTGGTATTAACAAGGCAAGCGAAGCTTGGGGGGTAGAATGCTTGCGTTACGAAATCCGTGACATTCTTCCGCCCGACAGTGTGCGTGCGGCGATGGACCAACAGGCGAGTGCGGAGAGGCACAAGCGTGCCAATGTGCTCGAGTCTGAGGGAGAAAGACAAGCGGAAATTAACATGGCCGAAGGGCAGAAGATGGCCGCTATATTGAAGGCAGAAGGTATGGCAAGCAAAATTATTGCAGAGGCAGAGGCCACTGCAAAAGCCACCCGTTTAGTGGCCAAGGCCATTTCGGAAGACAATGGCAACGATGCCGTGTCGTTGCGTGTTGCGGAGCAGTACATTGACGCATTCGCCGAGCTGGCGAAAGAATCAAACTCCGTCATTATCCCATCGAACGTTGGGGATGCCCCGGGTATGATCACGCAGGCCATGTCGATCTACAACACTCTCCAGGGAGCACCTACAAAACCGGCGCGAAAGCTGCCCCCCGTAGAGGAGGAGTAATACGGATAGCTGATATCACGCACAACACGCGACGATGAACAAGTAAGTGTATTCATTCGATGATCTTTGTATGTACCTCTCTTACCACACGGAGAGGGTGTTATTATACCTATCATAGAGTGTGCTTGGAGTCTACAGGACAATGCATCATCCATGAACGAATTCTCTTGATTCTTCTTCTTCATTTATTCATTCGTATCGTTCGATGCGGCGTTACGATTACGACATTACGACGCGACGGACGTTACAGATTACATGCAGATACAGACATACCTTTTCATCCTTCACGGTCGAACCTGAATGCTGTTGATATATTCAAGCATGCACGATGGTATCCTGGACGGTGGGTGCAGCCATAAGACCGTAGATCGTAGAAGGAAGGATCTAGTAGTGTTGCGTGCGAGACTGTGGGTTGGTCAGATTGTGCTTCGCGATGAGAGCGGACAAGAGGATGGTGGCGGTGCTTGGTTTGTTGGCCCCATTCGTAGGTCTCGTTGCTGGGCACGAACGGTACCGTCTTGAACTACCAAACGCTGCTGCTGGGCCAATAGGGGGTTCTGTCGCGATTGGTCACAAGCTGGATCGTGGAAGTGGTCAAATTAATCGATTCGGTATGGATTTTGCCGCCGAAGGCTACGCGTGGACGCGAACGTTGTGTGCCCTCGACTCCGACGGCGATGGACAGAGCAATGGTTTTGAACTTGGCGACCCCTCGTGTAAGTGGGCTGCGGGAAGAGTACCAGAATTCACAGCCGATATATCCCACCCAGGACTAGTAACGTCAATGTCGCGGCGAAATAGGACGGGGGTCCAGGAAACCGTCACCATTGCCCATCTCCCTATCACCCCTCATTCTGGCTGGATCAGCTTGTCCATCGTTTTAGTTCCCCTCTTACTGGCAGCTATCTTTGGGTGCGTGCTGACCAACACGATAGCAATAAACCACTCCAGATATGGCAGTGTACTGTTGCACGAAAAATGCTCCTCTTGGTGCTGCAAGATCAAGGGCACACGGCGTATGGAAAACGGGGTGGCAAACCCGGCTGGCGCGCGCGATCGTTGGGCTCAGCATGAATTGCAAATGAAAAAGCGATGGTGTAACCGCTATTGCTACGAAGTTGATGCGCTCCCGTGGTTTTTGGATTTGCGAGTTGGTGAAACATTGTTTTTAGCTGCAGTCGTGATAGGTTTGCTCGCTTTGGTTGCCTTAAAACAAGGATTGAAACATAATCTTGCTAATACGCTGGGCCAATTGGCCTCTACCTTGTGTTTTTTGGTGACGCTACCTGTTACACGAACATCTTTGTGGGTGTTTGTCTTTGGAATCCCTTTCGAACGCGCTGTGCGTTGGCACCGTGCATTCGGGAAAATGTTCGTCATTGCAGTCTACCTTCACCTGCTGGTCGTTCTCTGGCGTTATGGAAGTGTCGTCTTGACGGCAAATATTCAGTGGGGCCCCTCCAAAGATGCCCCTTATCCCGTGTACGGCTTCGTTGGGGGAATTGGAATTACACTCATTGGCTTGACTTCAGTTGAGCGGGTAAGGCGGCAATCATATGACTTCTTTTATCTCGCACACTTACCACTGCTGGTGTTGATTTCTGTTATGGCTATCCTCCACGCACCAGGATCAGAATATAGAGGTCCTGTATGTCTTGCTTTTGGGCTGTGGGTGCTTGATCGCACAATAGGCAGATTGCTGTTGCGTAGTCATGAATGTGCAAATGCAAAACTTGACGCAACCACCCACCAAAACGTTGTTGTGCTGACTGTTACATTAAAGAAGGCTGTCAAGATTGCACCGGGTGCGTACTTCAACATAATCATTCCTGAAGTTGACCGGGTAGTGTCACATCCTTTCTCTGTGTCCCTTCACAACCGTGAAACGAACGAAATGTCTTTCCACATGAAAACGTGGGGTAAGGAAAACTCGTTTGTGCAACGTCTGCGAAGCCTGGGTTTACAATCAAATACGCCAGCACTTCGCCCTGTTTTGGAAGGTCCATATGGCAACTTGTCAATTGATTTGAGCCAATATAAGACGTTTTGGTTGTGTTCAGGAGGCATCGGGGTGACGCCTATGATGAATGTTGCACAGCACTTGAACAAACAGGATGGAGTAGATGGTATCGAAGTTCATTTTGTTTGGTCTGTAAAAAAGCAGGAAGATTTAGATTTATTTTCCCGAGAATTATCTGGATTTTCCAAATCTAATCGTGTTCATTTGCACTTGTTCGTCACTGCGGAAACGGACGTGATACACGAAGTAAGATCCGGCGACAGTGCGCCGCTCAGTGCGAACCAAGTTTTACCGGGCATGTCATCAATAATATCGTCGGGCAAACTTTCATCTCTGAATGAATACATACACTTTCAGAGGGCTGATTTTGCATCCTTGTTTTCCACTAAAGTCGAGTCTGATGTGAACCCTGCTGTCTTAACATGTGGACCAAAGTCGATGGTTGCTGCAGTACAATACCATGCGACTGCGCTCGGGTGGGCTGTGCACGAAGAGACATTTTTGTACTAATTAAAAAAAGAAGTTTACATACTTACAGAGAGAATAATTGTTTCGTATTATATTTTTTTAGCACGATGACGCAGCATCTCCCCCATTCGCTTTCGTTTCTTAAGAAAACAATCAGCGGCAGCAGTAAATGTCTGACCAACATCCCGAAAACATGCTATGCACCGAAAAGCTCCCCAAGGCATCTATTTCCTCCATGAGCAAGTGCATAAAAAAATTGGGCGTACGCATTGTAGTGTGTGTGGTTAAAATGTGAATAATCGGATATTTCTGTATCGATGCCAATACCTCTTGGCCATGCCAATGTAAAATCCCCCCGAAAATACACCTCAAAAAGCATGTCTCGAAGTAATTGTACCCCAGCAATATCCATACAGTCGATTAATCGGCACTTTTTGTGTGTGATTAGCCAAGTCTGAACGTTCTCGACAGAGGGAAGTAGCGTATCCGGATGCACACCTTTCATCTTCCACGCAGTGTCAAGCACTCGTCCCCAGTGCGCGTATAAATGGTCTGCAAAAGTCATGCTAAGATCAATCTCCTTTGTACGAAAACCATTACCACCCGCGTTATACGAAATGGTCATATTCACCAGCTGGTAGCACTTGTGACAGTCAGGGAATTGCAAATGCCGCTTGAGTAAAGTAGTTTGACTCCCAAGGTATCGAACGATATCGTTCCATAGTAGTTTGTCTACATTGTTCTCACTGTATACCCAGGTACGCAACGGCGATGCACTGGTTACCAAAACAATCAACGAAATAGTATGTTCATTAGATTCACAAGTTTCGTCCAGGCTGCGTAACTTCTGGAAAGCTTGAAAAGCACCAGGAAACGTGTTGATTGTGAGACTTGTGTCTTCCTTATCGTAGAATTCAATTCCAATCATTTGCCACGGAAATTGATGGCATACAAACACATGCAGATCTCCAGATAATGACCCCGATCTAGTCGCTTGGCGATTAAATCGATGAGATGATTTTTGGAATAGACCCAGCGTTCGGTCTTCGTCTTCACAATTTTCAATACGCACTTCGACGTGCGTGGGCATCAGAAGTGGCTGTCGCGTGTGCATAGACAGTGCGTTGTCGGCACCATCCACAAGAACATTAGTTGACACTGAGCGTCGAATTGGAGGAGAAGTGGTGCCATCACCAAGTCGTGACAAGACAACGTATCCGCTGTGAGTAGAGTGTAACGATCGTGAAGCGCGAAGAGAATGGACCATGTCCTGAATCCAACCAGCCCATGTATGCCGGAGTCCTAAAGCATAACTAACCGCGGTCAACTTTAGTCTCGCGTCTCTGTTGTCAAGCCATTTCGTTAGCACGGTCACAATCTGCTCGTCACTATCGCTCATAGCTAAAGGAACCATAAATTGACTGTAGTATGACTTTCTTGATTCGGGGACGCTTCCAACAATTAGAGCACCCGAAAGTTGTGACTCAACATATTTTGCAAGGTCTATGTCACGCACGGAGGCGGTTACCAAATTGATTTTTGCGCGTTTCAAGTGTGCCGCGTAGTTTAACAGCTGCTTATTCGCTGCATCAAGGGTTTTGATCATGTATCCTGGATGAGGAAATACCACGACTCTTCCTGGTAATTGATTCTTTGCCGCGAGGTGCAATAATCGGGTGCGAAGGGGGTATACTACAGGGTCCATTGCTCCTGTGAGCAAAATGTCAATATCACGGGCAGTATCCTCAACAAACCCTTGGCATGAAAATGTCGCCTCGGATGCTGCGTGAGGAGCGTGAACTATTCGTCGAAGTATCACCGAATTCTGCAACCAAGACGTTTGCATCTTAATAAACGCCTGGATCTGATTGCTATAGGTCGTAAAGAGAAAGGTAGCATTGATCAGATTAAGTCGTTTGTCAGTAATGGCATAATTTGGCACAAGCTCCGCCTGCCTAAACCCAATGGGCACATGCTGAGATACCTCACGTAGTTGACTAGGGGGAATCGCATAGCTGGTATCATGTTCTGCATAATCATCTGGCCACGGCGGTGGCAAATACAGCACCATGTCAAGGTGCTCTATGTCGCCAAACCGATAGCGTAAATTTTGTAACACTGTTTTGTTCTCGTTCCACGCATTACGGCCAGGGCCCCAGATCCAGGTGCGCAACCGATCGCCATCATCACTGTGAGGGTGGTTGCGCAATGCAGGCAACAATCCGCGGTGAATAAAATTGTATGTCGGCATATCTACATTCTCTCCTTCTTGGTATTTCTGCGAAAGTACGACCACTTGAAAGTCGTATTTTCCCCTAACGTTTGAAATTTTTTGTCGAGTCACGTTGTGCATCAGAAACGGCAGCAAACGATTCAACTGTTTCGCCTGTTGAGCTTCTTTCGCCTCACGAAAACGCACATTGAATGTTGCCGTGGTTTTAGCAGTTTTTGTGCGCTTATCTAAATTCACAGCCCAGATTATTATGACATATTGCACGCTTGTGTCAGCAGCAATGTTTTGAATGTCCAAGCTAAACGCATATGGGTTTGGTTGGGGTATATTGTTCATGTTTTGACATACGTCGACGGCAGTACCATCTTTCTGTGGCGTGATAGTGAAACATACGTCCACGCTGCCACGATTTTTAGACACCAGAAAATCATCCCTCTCATTTCCAGATTTAAAGACAAATGTTCCATTTACTCGTGGAAATGTTTCGTGCAACGAACCTATCTGGGGGGAAGTTACTCGTATATGGAAGCTGGTGCTGCCTGGGCGCTGTGATGCTTCTGTTTGCGCCGGTTCTCGCAAACTCTCTAGTTGAGCATGTGCTATTGGACAAACCGTCTGCATCAATGTTTCTAACACGGAGTGTCTCTGTAAATACTTTAACTGCGATGCAACCAAACTATGCCACAAGTGTACAACAAAGGAAGATTTCGATAAAATATTAAACAGTTTCTCATGTTTTGACGCGGGTTCAAATAAGACATGTATCATGCTCCAGTGTACAGGATAAAATGCTTCGTTGCTAATGACGTTGACAGCACTGTCCATGTTAATCGTCCGTGACAGCAACTGGGGACCATTATGGCCCCATATTGTCGGTTGAAAGTCTTTGAGAAAGATCGGAAGGACCGTTTGTAAATAAGCACTAGCCTTGTCAAAGTTAGCCATGATTGCTGAATTTATCACGACGGAGCCATTGATAACCAACTCCACGCCAAGAGAATTGCTAGGGATGTCGAGCAAACTTCTAAGGACTAAAATATCGGTGTCGATGTAATACCCCCCTTTGGCGTGCAGAATTACAAGACGGAGTGCATTTGCCAAATTATTTATTGCAAAACCTGACATCCACACCCGCGATTTGTACCACTGCGTGTATTCCGGGTACTCCTCTAATATTTCCAGGACGTTCAGCGGGGTAACGTGCACATTTGCCGGTAACTCGTCGAACAAGCTTTCGTTCCACGAGTTGCTGTAGATAATCACGTCTAGTGAAGGGTTGGTTCGTGCCGCACTTTCCACGGAACACAGTGTGACATCAGAAATGTCTTCATCCACACTCGTGTGGAGCAGAAAAATAGAACCATCTCGATGGATACTCGGCAGTTTGCCAAAAAGGGGCGTCGTGAAGATAGCCAAACAAATTACAGCGACACGAAGTGGGGAGAAACGCGCCACGGGACAACAATTGAACATAAGTATTCAGGAAAGGACTACAACGAAGGATGACCTCGGACTTCTTCGCGTCGGCAGTGCCCGAGTGCCGCTCTAATATTCTTTGATTGACAAGCTCTTTTCTATCCCTCGACTAGAAGTAGAAATTTGAGCAGAAGTTACACGTCAAGTTCAAAAGTCCCAGTTCCAAGAACACCGAGACGTTCTAGTTGTGGTAAGGGCTCTCTTGAAAAGGTCACCGGGGGTGCATGTTATCCGTTCTGCGAACTTCGCAGCAGATGATATAACTAACGGCAAGGCTAGGGTCATGCTGCGGTACGAGTACAGGATAGTGTCACTAGCTCAAACTCCTACGAATAGTTTTCCACCCCGCCACGCCACGACTGTAGTGGAAACCCGTAGAGGATGTATAATCTTTTAATAGTATCATATTGTACTTACAAAGGTGATGGCTGCTGTCCATCAAAACGACCGTCCCATAGACTTGATTCAGAATGACCGATGCACTCGTGTCATATGGACACAGGGTAGAGTACCAAGTGAGGAATCCATGCGCATCAATCAATACAGCATATAAGAGTGGCAACGAACGAGTGAAGGGTCCCCCTACCTCCCCTCCTTGTTGATATATATCATTCACCATGCATTCTCTCATGCTTGATCGATTTTACATACACATGATACACTGAAGGAAGAAAGAGAGATTATCATATCCGGTGATCTGCGTTTATTTTCTGGGCCATTGTGGTCGGGTCGACGTACGCACTACACAGATCCTACGCATTGAACTCCTCTGCTGCATTCACCATGCCCGTGTGCACGACCACTGGCGCCGGTGGCTCTCGGTCCGTATTGCCGTCTTCCCCCTTCCGGCCACACCGAGTCACGATCGATCAGGCGATGTCCGTTCAATTTATTGGAAACCCTACTCGTGTCCTTCACTCGCGTATCTACTGTGGGTGCGCTACACGAAGGGAAACCTTCCTCATCATCATCCGTGACAGCATCTGCAATCGTCGGCTGCATCACTGGGTCGAGGATAAAAGGTGCTGCTGGCTCAGGCTCTTCAGGCTTTGGACCCACTCGGCGCTGCAGGGTAGGAGGATTTGTTCTTAACGGAGCCGGTCTCGGCAATATAGGTGGACGGGTTGCGATAGGTGCGACATGTTTCACAGGAGGTTCTCGCGCGGACCACTCTGACAAAGCTGCATAGCTCGGTGAGGGCGACTTGGCTGGTCCCAACACTTCCATCGGTTGGTATACTAGTCGAGTGCCTCGTTCCTCGGGTAGCGAGGGGGACTTCTGTAAATACCCACCGATTCGAAGGGCAAACTCCGGCGAAAAGTGTAGTGAAAACGGGGCTGTTGAGGAGAGGGAATCTTCTTTTTCTTCTGCTTTGGGAAGGGTAGCCTCAGGTTGCACAGTTTGCGTGCAGACGTATTTGTTCGGCGCAAAACATATACGTGGGTCTTCAAAAACAGAGGATTTTCTATAGTCTTGGAGACTTTGTTTGCACATTTTTCGCCTTGATGCGTCGCTGCACTCCGTTTCCCCAGAGAGCAGAAGTGATAATAGTTGAACGACTTTCTCGTCGTTTCGTCCACTAGGCCCAAGACCACCGCCAGAGGGGGCTTCCGTCGGATCTTCCGTAAGGTCGTGCGCCACGTCGGCGCTCATAGCATTCAATGATGGGGGAGGGCAGGATATATGCGTTGTTGCAGGAAATTTCTTTTTCTACGCCGTGGTGGCCGCAAATGCGTGGCGTGGATCTCGGTAGAGCAGCAACAATACCATGTCATGCCAAATCCTTCACCTCCCTCACGTGTCCGTTCATGAGGTGGACGACGACATACACGGGCGGGCGGTGCGAATAAATAATAATAAGCGCCGAATACCATCGTGCGTCACCACTATAATACGAAAGATGAAGAGTGATGATGATGAGAGACGCGAGTGATGAGTATTCCTTCGGACCAACCACCGTGTCGTGTCTTTCTTCCCAACACCCAGGTAGACAGGGACATAGCATAGAGTGTCTGGCCCAGTGTAAACCCATGTGTAGATAGAGCAGTGTTGTACTTACTTGTGTAGTCGATCGATACAGACAAATACGTCGACGTATCGTAGCATAGCCGACGTGGTGTTGATAGATTTGCGATGCGCATATTTCCGAGGTCCGAGGTGGTGGTCGGGGGGTGAAGGTGTTGTGGGCGTTTCGCACGGTACTTGAGTTTCGACTCTTGAGCGGGAGACTATAGCGCTCTGCGGGTTCCCGTGCTGGAACCATGTCCAAGCTGGTTGGTGTTGAACTGAATGTGGCCCTTCACCACAGCGACTTGCGTTCGCTTGGTGCGGAAATAATGTCCAAGATTGGGTGCAGCGGCGCTGCTGCTCAAGAGATTTCCGACCATTTGGTCGATGCCGACCTTTCCGGCATTCACTCTCACGGTACCATGCGCCTTTCGCAGTATGTTTCTCAATATCAACAGAAACTATGGACACCATCTGCCTCGCCGCGTATTTTTCAGTCACAGTTAGGATCGTGGATCGTTGATGGACAAGATTGCCACGGTATCACGGCTGTGCGTGTTGGGGTTCGTCATTGTGTCGACCAAGCGTTGGAGCGGAAGAGCACAGGGATCGCTTGTGTGGGAGTCCGAAACTGTGGGCACACTGGTCGCATTGGCGTATTTGCTGAGGAAGGTGCGAAACGGGGCTGTTTGACATTTGTTATCGGTGGTGGTTCAAGAAAAAGTTGGCGACAGGTAGCCCCCTACGGTGGCGCAAAAGGGATGTTGCCGACAAATCCTTATGCGATTTCCATACCGGGCGACGAGAGGGGCGCGGTTACCATTGATTTTGCGACAGGTGCCACAGCTGGTGGCTGGGTCATGGCCGCAAAGAAATCAAGAGCCACGTTGCCGGCTGGTTTGATTATTGATCGCAACGGCCGTTCGACCACGAATCCAAATGATTACACTAGTGGCGGGTGCATTTTGCCTGCGGCAGGCAGCAAGGGGTACGGCCTTGGTTTGATGGCAGAATTAATCGCCTATACGATGTTAGGAAATGTCCAAAAAGAATCCGGGCTTGGCTTAAACACCATGGTCATTGCGATAGACACCACCCGTTTCCGCAGCAATCCTGACCTAATGACAGCGTCGAAAGAAGTCTTAGATGAAATGAGACGATGCCCACCTGCACCAGGTTTTTCAAAAGTGGAAATCCCGGGACAGAGGGAAAATGAAAGAGTGGAGAGACTGCTTGCCAAGGACGGTGGGCACATGAAATTGCCACAAGGTATTTGGAGCGATATCGTAGACGCCGCGAAGAGCGTAGGTGTTGAATCCCCAATGCCCCGGGTCGAGTTTGTGGAGACGTGTTTGTCGAAAATGTGAATAATAGTGTATACAGTAGGTACCCCTGGATAGTGGACTTATTTAGTGGACTTTTCCACTTTAGTGCAAATGCTGTGTTTATATTAATCGAACTTATAGGTAATTTGAACCAACGAACATACAAATAAATAGTAATAAGTACACATACAAGTGAGCGTGTATGTATGTATTTCCTATATGAATATGATACATGTAATACACTTAGAATACTGCCATCGTCGAGGTGTACCTTGAAAACGTCTGTTTTGATGTATTCTAACATGTAGTTACAAGTATATATACACCTATATGTGTTTTTTCATTTAGTGCACATAGAATGCACCTGTCCGTCCGTCCAGGTGCTGTGTCTATATATAATTCGTCCAACGTAAACACAGCGTCAGGAATGAGGGTTCTTTTTCCCTTTGCTATATCCATTTACAGAGTTCGAGAGACGAAGTCTTTGACTCTTGTACTATCCTCCGTAGTCTTCGCGTTTGGCGTTTGTTTGCCAGAAAGCCTCTATATCGCGTGCTGTGTCCATACCGAATTCGGTCAACATAACACAGCGTCAGGAATGAGGGTGACGAATTAAGTACTCACCACCAAAATGACCACAATTGGACTAAGTTCGACTCTGAGCCATTTCATCATCATTAAAAAGCTCTGAATGGTTCCTTTTTTCCCTTTTTGTGTTAGTTGATAATGATCCTGGACCCCAGCAGCTAAAATATCACTTTTTACAGGTTTAAAGATGGCATATTGTCAATATATACTCGACTCCAGGTCCCCAAGGCCATACGCATATGTTGCACCTAGGGTCCCGGAATAGATAGTTCGAGTGCCTTCTCCATGACCATTCTGCACGGCCCCCCAGGGACCGGTAAGTTGAGGACCCTGGCCGCTTTGGTCCATGTGTACTTGGCGACAACGGACGGAAAAAAGGTATTGGTTGTGGGACCAAGCAACGAGAGTGTCTGGAACTTGTTTGAAAAGTACCAACCCGACGGCTGCGGTGCAACAATTAAAAGCAGGCAAGAACTGCTGCAAGGGAAGGGAAGAAAGTGGTCAAATATTTCTTCCCAAAAGAGAAATTTGCAAGCAGGTACTCCAGTGATTATCAATATTGGCACCTTGCCATTACTGGTAAGGAGGATTGGCCGGAAATGGCAACGAACGCTTGCCCCCTTGCACAGTCGAGGACTTTCTGTGCCGCTGAAATCACATTATCGAAATAGTAGTTTGCCATCGTAGATAGTTGATCAAGCTGTGGTTTTGGCTTCTCGTTTTAGCCAGGGGGGTATGGGGGTCGCTCGAATCATGGTAATGCTGTCGCGGGAGTCAACTTTCTTCTCATGCTTCTGCCTCTTCTTTTCCCTGATAATGACGATATCTTTCGGTTTGGCTCCAGCGAGTGAACGGCAAACCAGCAGAGAAACATTCATCAATGAGTGCCAGCCGCCCGATGTGCAACCACGGCGGCGCACGAACAGGTGCAGGACGACCAAAAGGCAGCAAGAACAAACCCAAGCGGAAGAAAACATCTGAGCAGAAGAACAAGCTTGATGGCTTCTTTGCGGCGCGGCCAGTGGCTCCACCCACGCCCTGCCGCCCGCCACTAATGTCCAAAGCAGGATCCAGGTTGTACACTGCTGACTCGGCTGCTGGTAGTAGCACCAATGAATTGTTGCATCAGCATGGCAGAGATGGCGTTCTGCAGGGAGAATCCTGAGAATATTGTATGATTTGGCAGAGCTTGCCTTTGGAGCAGAGGTGCTTGTCCCTCACTTAGCCTGTAAGATGTCCGAGACCGAGGCATTTGTGTGGCATAGGGGCAACATTGGTACAATACGATGACAAGGGCAGAGAACAGGTAGTAGAATATGCATCACACGGGCTGACACCCGCAGAGTCAAGATACGTTTTTGGGCGACGATTGTGGGCTACGGTTTTTTGGCCTACGTTTTTGGGCGACAATTGTGGGCTTCGATTGTGGGCTACGGTTTTTTGGCCTACGAGACCAGGGAGTTGGAATGTCTGGCCCTCATATTTGCAATTCGGAAGTTTCAACGTCAGGGTGGCCAAACTTTTCCTAATAAAAATAAGTACTCAAATTATTACTCTCGCTCTATAATCTTATTTCCATTTCGCCTATCTCACGGTGTTATCTTCACTTACGACAATACTATGACACTATGATTACTAAGTTAAGCATCCCGCTTCGGGCGCAGCATTATCGTCAGGCAACTACAGTACGGGTACTCATAGGGGAATGTGGACTCCGTTTTCTCTCATTTCAGTTTGGGGTTCTAGTTCTACAGTAATTTAAATCCGCCCAGGAACCAGGGAAGTTCGACAGAGCCTAACTTCTTCAAGGACATGGAGACTTCTTCTCCCAGTGGTCGGAATTTCCTGCTTGGCTCTGTGTAAGTGTTCAGGACTGCGCAATTGGTACTGGCAACGGCCGTGCCGGCGTGGAAACAATATGGATATGGACGGGTCCAAGCCTCCGACCCGATATATGTCTGTGCACAGGCTGCACGGTAACGGGTCTGTCAAAGTCTTATGTTTGCACGGGTTCTTTGGACCCACCGTTTTTGATACAGTCATTGATCAAATGGCCGAGAATCGGTTTACGGTGGCAAGTGTTTGTCTGAAAGGATACGATAAAGAGAGTGCTGAGTCTGTGGACGCCATGGACCAGTTACCTCAAGATTCTTCTATTCTCCTAGATGATATCAGTATTGTCTTGGATTTCTTGCGTTGGGAAAAATGTCATTTGATTGGGCACTCCTTTGGGGCAGGTATTCTGCTTCAATATTGCAATGCCGTATCACCAAGGATCATGTCTTATTTGGGAATAGCGCCCGTCCTTCCTGTCGGCTGGTCGTTCGAGCCGCATCGATTCCAACTGCCATCATTACCAAAAATAGACGAAGACAAGGAAAGTGAAGTTGACAAGGAAATACGGTTAAAAAAGGAAGAACCTGTGCGCGTTGTGCTCGAGTACTACAGGAGATACCATACAAAAGTAATGGAAAGAAAGGCACGTATAGCAGAACGGGAGCGGCTGCGTTTACTCGCACGTCGAAAACAAGAAGCATTAGACAAGGTCCTATCAAAGTCACCGAACACGCCTAGTGTAGCTGAGAGAGAAAAAGCAGAAGCGGCTGTAGCAACAGCGGTAGAAAACCCCACCCCTAAAATAGAAGATTGTGTTGACACGGAGGAGGGGGTGCTAGCTCAAGAAAGTGTCAAAAGCATTGCTGTAGCAGAATGGCATCCACTCTTCGTAGAGCCAGTGTTCAGTGTTCGAGTGGGAAGGAGTGGTGTTCCCGTGGAAACGTTAATTCCAATGGAAATCCATCATGTGGTAAGCGTGGCACAAGCATTGGACAGAGCGTGCCCAAGCACTCTTATTCATGAGATGCGCACCATATACAATGCTACGGTTTCTACATTGTACCTAGACAAGTTTTGGGAAAATTTTAACGACCCGGAGAGCATCAAGGATGTCGACCGTCGAGTCCTGTTTGTTACGGGTGTCGACGATCCGTATTGTACTATCGACTATTTACAGGGTGCGTTGGATTTAATGATGCACACGCGCAATAGGACTGGGGTGTCAGTTCCAAAATGTGCTTCCATTGGGACGCTCGGGAAACCTTGCGGGCATCTTCCGATGTTAACAAACACTGAAGAAGTCTTGGAAATCATCTTGACGTACCTTCCTCCCATGTGAAGAAAACCGATTTTCTTGTCGCCGTTCACTATCTCGCTATCGTAAGATACGTATCGAATGTGGCTACATTAGTAGTCTAGACGTAGATGACTACCTATTTATTCAGGGACCACGCTAGCATTGGACATTTCTTTACCCTACGCTTTTTTTGGCACCTCGATGGACTGACAGGGAAACGTGTTCAGTTCTGTCGGCACTGCCTTCATTTCAGCAGATTGGGCAACGAAGCCGAAGCGAACCAGACACAATCAAACCCTAATCTTACAAAATGAACGGTTTCACCGCGTCCTTTGTCGTATTCTTGGCGGCGGCGTTGCCAGCCACGTTTGTTGCAGGGGCGACCCTGATAGGCGCGACTGGAGAGTTGGTTGCTCCATGTCATAATACAATTGTTAATATTGACACGACCAATGCACATATGAATGTTTTAAACGCGACATTTGACACCTGCCCCTGGCATGTCAACAGCGCTGCGCTGAGCAAAAAGAAAGGTTTGTTTTTTGTGCTTCGTCGACACGGTCACAACTCTGCCCCGCTTTATATTACCAAATACAACGCAACAACAGGCGAGTTTGTATCTGACGTTGAGCTTTCGAACAACTCGATCTCTTCGCTGTATTCAGTGTTTTTCGATGAAGACTTGCAAGTACTAGTTTGTATTGTGCTAGACAGAAAAACTGGCTATTGGCTTTGCGCAACCATTGACCCAGAAAATGGCGCAATCCAAGAAAAAATGGCATTGCATACACTTGCCAAGGTGGAGGCATTTGAAATGGCATTTTCAGGATACGATATGCCGAACAAAATGTTTCATCAAATGATCGATTCGGAAGGTGTTCAAACATTGTTGTCGATTGACATCAAGTCGCCCAAAAAATCAGAGAAGAAAGAGTTTAAAAACACGTCTCCAAATAATTTTTTAATATCGCCTTCATTTCTGGATGGAAAATTAGTAGGGTTCTTGAATAATTTGACTTTGACATCGTTCGATTTAAATACGGGTGAAATTAACCCTTATGGTGATCAATTAATGAATGTCGGCGAGAACCAATTTCTCATTTCATCGTGGCATTCAGTGATAGACACTGAAACGGGCTTATTGTATATTACATGTACATTAAACCCGATGACAGCAGACAAGAAAACTGTGTTCTATGCATTAAATGTTGGCAGTGGGAAAATCCAATTCCAAAAGGAAGTTGCTGCTCCCGTGATGTTTTTGCACCTGTTGTGAAAAGAGGAAAATGATGCAGAGCCCAACATGTACGTTACCTACCAAATACTTTTCTAAGAAAACTTTGATGCTGATCACAGCTAGTTCAGTACTCTGTTATGTGTTACGCATAAATACGGCTCGCTTTAATTATTTAATGAACGTCGTTATTTTTTCCTTGAAACAATCATGACTTCCGTTCCGTTCCTCCACGTTCCTTCAATAACCGTGCCGTCCCGACGTGACATTCGTCCGCGTCCGTGGTATTTGCTTTTGTTCCATGTGCCAGCAAAGATATGTCCTGCAGCATAAGCCATGGTGCCAGTCCCCTGCATATGGTCAGCTACCCACTTCCCTTGGTACTTGTTGCGATTCCAGAAGATCATTTCGCCAAATCCATTTTTGCGACCATTTGACCAGTTCCCCATGTACGTATCGCCATTGTTATACAAGTATTGTCCAGTGCCATACCGCTTGTCCTCTTTCCAACATCCATCATATACTTCCTTGTTCATGTAGACCATTTTGCCTTGACCATTCCGTGAAAACACAAAACGCGTATCCCTTTTGACAGTACCTGTATAGGTTCCTCCGTCGGGGTAAAATACAGTTGCCATGGAATCTTCTAGCTCTCCTGACACAAAGGTTCCTTGCACCCGAATACCGTTGTGGAATACGAGTTCTCCAGTTCCATGGTACTGATCGTTTAACCAACCACCCTCGTAGTAGTTTCGAGCTTCCTCGCCAGTCGAGTAACACTGCTTCCCACTACCAGAACGTTTTCCTTGACACCAATTTCCTTCGTACTCGCGCCCCACCCCAGCTTCTTGGAGCCGTCCCATCCCATTCCGGCGGTCATTCACAAAGCCCCCTTCGTATATGTCCCCCGAGGCATGTTTGCACACGCCGTGCCCATGCCGTACTCGCCCGAGGCCTAGCAGCGTGGTGTCACCATGGTACGTGTATTGACCTTTCACTTCAATGGTACGCTCGTCTTCCAGTGCCTTCTCCTCTTCCCCCTTCAAGTCTTCTTCGCCAACAAATGCCTGCATCCGTAATGAAGCCCCATCGCCACGGTGCTGCCTCCCGTCCCACCCTCCAAAAATAAGCACTGTGCCATCCTTTGCGAGGACCATGCTGTGACCGAGAAGTGTAGGGCACGAGGCTGCACTTAACTGCCCGGTAGATTCCCCAGCAAACGCTCTGGTCCTGTTAAGCACATCCACGTTGACTTCCTCATTGCCTTCACTATACGGACGAACGGCCAACGTGCTCAGCTGTCCGCTGGTGGTGTTCAACGCCAACAAATTTGTTGGCGCCATCCCCTCGCGTCGGCGACCACCATAGATCACCAACAACGGCACCTTTTCCCCGCTGTTTGGGGCAGTGATATCCACGTCCCAGGCAAAGACACCTTGGTACCAGCGGCGCAATGACAACATTGGTGCTACGGTACCCGACACGGCGACAGAGGACCAGGTCCAAGTGCGCTCCAGGCCGTCGTCTGCGGCAGCGACAGTAAGGACGAACATCTCCGAAGACAGGCTGAGGTCGTTATCACTAATGCGCGGGCTAGGTGCAGCGTCGACACTGCCTTCCGACGTGATGCTCTTTCCATCTGCGCTTTCCTGAATGCTGCCCTCTTCCAGAAGTGTTTGGTCGTCCACTTCGTCGTTGTCACCCTGAGCACGGACGACATCGCCGCCAACAACAACTATGCGTGCATACACTGCCCCTGGGGTTGCCCGCACAAACGGACATGTGTCCTCTTGGCCGTCCTCAACAGGCTCCGCCTCTTCTTTGCTACCTTCTTTCTGTTCGTCTTCTTCTTCGCTGGTGCTTCTCGGTGTCAAAGACGCTTTTTCTACCGGTGGCCATGGTGGTGGCTGATCAGTTAAATCGATGGCGACCATCAAGTGGCGGTGGCGGGCGCCTGGCGAGATGCCCGTGGTGAGAGGCTCTTGCCAATGGTTTTTGATTGCATTGTAAGAACATAAATCGCCCAAAATTGTGTTGTCGTTGCCGACACCGCCAAATATTACCATTTCAATATCTGTCAACTTCGCAGACGCGTGCCACCGACGAGGCGGGGGAATTATAATTTTTGCACTGCTAAGAGTGTCCCCACCGCCGTCCTCACTGTCCGCTGCTGGGGCATCATCCGAGTTACTCAGCAGATCCCCGTGCTCGGGTACGGTCGGGGTGACAACTTCCCATCGATACTTACTCACAAACTCGCCACTCGTCTTCAAAATCTGACACCTCACTAAATCCCCAAGTGCGCTCCCCTCGTCAACACCATGCGTTGTTGGGCTAGCGTCGTCTCCTACCCCTTCTCCACCAAAGACGTAAACGTACTGGTCGCCCAAGAGAGTTTCTGCTGTGTGTCCTATTCGTTTGGCGACGTGTCGACTGGCAGCGTCGTACACCTTCAACGACGCCCACTCCGACTCGGTCCCCGCCTGGCCGTCCTGCACCATATCGGCGGCGAGTAAATTCAACGGTACAAGCCCTTTTCCTTCGTCTTCTCGGCAAAACTGCCGGATCCGCCCCCCCACAAAGAATATACGGTCTCGAACCCGTCGGGCTACTGCGTTCACGAAACTATTCTTCCCTTCGGCCAGACCCGCCGGCCGGCCCCATTCTGACGTCGTCTCGACGGGCACAAATGTCGACATTCCGTACTGCTCAGAACCTCGAAAGATAGAAAAATGAAAACCGGCGCCTCCGTCTTCCTCGTGAACGCCAGCTGTCCATGATCAATGCCACGCCCTACAACAACAGCAGCACCCTCGATGTGCGAGGCGAGCGAGAAAGGCATGAATTGTAAAGCCTCGTCCAATCATCTCAACACGTTCGTGTCGTAAGCACCGTGTTTGTCGGGTTCTGATAGGGTACATTTGTAACAGTAATAGTATGTTAATGAGTTTACATAGTAATGTTTTGTAGTTAATACATTACAATGATATCTGTATACTAACGGTCATGGCGGTCATAACGGTCTGCTGCCGCCGTGTAACGCCTAGGATAACACGTGACTAGTTGTAATTCGCCCCCCACATGGCCTCGCCAGTGTCCTCCGCGTTGTGGGTGCTGTCCGAGTATTTCGCAAATGTGTTACCCGCTCTGGACGAGCTGCTACGACCGTGACGAGAGGACTTCCTTTTCTTCTTTGAATCGTACGACCCCCCAAAGGCAGGCGGGGCAGCCACTTTTCGGGAATTCCAGCCCCCGACGTTCTGGCCGAATTCATTCCCAATCTCCTCGTCGTCATCCGAGGAGGAGTCCTCCTCCTCGGATGTACTCTCATCGCGGTAAGCCGATGTAAACCCACCCCCGGAAGGGAAACTCTTCGTCATCCTGCCCGTCTCCACGTCGTCACGAGAGTTCTTGCCGTTCTCGGGCGGTATGTGCTGATCGTTCTCAAAATCTGACGTCAAAAAATTGTCAGCGCGACGGGTACACAACCCACGGTACACCATCGTCAAGAAAAACACGAGTGCAAACACCCACGACGATGCAAAGAACAGGTGCGAAAAGATCGGGTACATTTTCACCATTTCGATCAACAGCAATGCCAACTGCGACATGTTGCACCGCTGTCCTTTCTTCATGCCGGCCTTTACCAATTGGACGCCTCTGATATCTTCCTGAAGCGTGCAGCGCGCTTTGGCAACCACCCCTTTGGTCCCCGGTGCCGCCATGTCGTCCGTGTAGCTCTGAGGGCCAAACGTGGTGTACTGCGGGGCCACTGAACCGAGTTGGACGACGATAGCCAAGGAAATAAACATAAAGAGCGTGCTCAGGGCCAACATTGCAGTTGCCGTCGTCTGCTTTCGACGATACCGGTAGACGGCGAAGCAGAGGCATCGAATGCCCATGCGTGTCAGCCCCACGAAAGAGGCCACACTCATGTACAGCAGCAATCCCCCGAGAGCCAGTAAATCAAGCGGAAAGTGCTCGGCCATCTTGACCAAGGCATCATCTAATGGATTATACATTCTCTTCTTATGGACCAGGTTGCCCAAGTATCCCGAGTTCAAGCTGCACATGATGCTGTTCGGATCCGCTTTGCACGCTTTTGCCGCATCCACTCCCCCCGAATCCAGCCCACTGTCGTTGGCGCTCAACAGCAGTGCGGAAGTCATCAACAAGGACAGCAGAAACAGTAGCCCACCCGAGATGGTGCGGCAGCGCGTCGTCAACGGTGTGGACACACCCTCTCCAAAAGCACTTGCATCTTGCATGTCCTGAAGTGCCTGCGTGTGTCGCTGCAGCGCCGCGGCCTTGTCCCTCAGTTTCTTCGCCTGCTCCTCGTCGCGCCGGCTCCGTCCGGTCTCCTTGGCTCGCGTCGAGCGCTCGAAGCTTCGTACTTTCAAAAGCTCCGTCTCTACCTCTAACCGTTCGTCCTCAATCGACCGATAGCCCCGCAGCATGTTGACCGGGATTGCGGCCAGCCCGTACGCGGTAAAGCTCATCCACGCAAACGCTCCTATGGTGGACAGGCAGCCGATGATAAACAAGATCGCGCTAAGCCCAGCGTGTTTGGTGTCGAACAGCTTCTTCGCCCAGTGCTGCGTGCCTGCGTCGGTGGACCAGACGGTGTGCCCGGGACGGAAAGCCAGGCCAACCAGGAAGGTAAACACCATGACCGCCGCAAATGTCATGCTCTGCTTCAAGGCGGCACAGGTGCGGGCGTAGACCGAAGGATTCTTGGATGCGTCTTGCCTGTGAAAGTAGATCGTCGTCGGGACGACCAAGTTCACCCAGCACGCGATGCCAAGGAACAGCAGCTGGTACATGTTCTTGAGGCGCTCCGCGGCCGAAGGGTATTGCTTCAGGCTGACATGCGTTGCGATATACAAATCAAAGGGCGGCAACGAGACGCAGGCGGCAGCTAGAATCAATGACCCAGTCGCCGTAAACACAACGAGCGGGTGTGAGTGCGACTCGTCCTCTATTAAGAACCGCCGCACTGCCGTGAACGACACGTACACGATGACGACGAAGAGGGCCACGGCCGCCACCGCGAACAGAAACATGCCGCGGTACTGGAAGAGCAAGTTCACGAACGTGCTCAAGCGTCACCTGCGTCCAAGACTCCCCTCGCACAAGCACACGACCAATGACGGCACACACGACAAACAAACAACCTGCCCGCCGGTGGTCCACGCGGGCATCTGCCCAATCCATGCACATGCTCTCTCACTCGCCAATGCCCCCGCCCATCCATTGCAAATTGCAACGAGTCGTGTCAACTTTCCAACTTTCAACTTATTTCCGAGATGAGATCCGTTCATTCCACCGTTCAGTGGGGGGGCACACCACCGAGAATCATACCTATCACAGTTACTATTATCGCCTACTTTGACTACGCTACGGTGACCCTCCGTGTCGTCAAGATTGAAAATCAAATCGAACCAAACGAGAATGACATACATACAGCACTTCTATGTAAACGACCAGTAGTATATACTGTATGCACTTACAAGTATGTACATCGTTTAGGAACAGGTGTTTGAACTAAGGAATGGAAATGTCCACTTTGGAAACTTGCAAGTGGAAATTTCCACTTGCATAAATGGAATACCATTGAGAACTATGGACATTTCCATTCCTTCGTTTGAACCCCCGTGTGACGTGGAGTGCCTATCTGAACCACCCTCCTCCCCATACTTAGAACAGAGCGAGAATACGTTCCTCGATGAGTGGGAACATCCAAAATATTTTCCCTGCTCGTGTCACGGAAATATCCGAGTGTGTACACACTGCAGTATCTACATACATTAATAAAACAGGACAAGATGGAAGACGAAGAGGGTCGAAATGGGAAGAAATATTGATTTCGCAGTTGAAAAACGACGGAGGAGTAGTATTCTAAAACCATATTCAAGCACATGTTCAGTATCTGTTGTTGTGTTTACGTCGCGGCGAAATCGAATCGAGAAATCAAAACGGAATATGATTTGATAACGAAGATTTCCTCCGGTTGTTGGAAGGGACGACCTGGGAATGGCAGGAGTCGGGAATGGATGGATGGATGGCCCGGTGAAGATGGTGGTGGAGAAGAGCGGTTCGACCTTTCTAAGGTAGGATTTCTGTTTCAGTCTGTTCCCACTGTGTCGTGTTCCGTACGCACGAGCGGCTGGGCGATTGCTTGGCATGTACTCCTCGTCCACCTCCTCGCCTGCGCTCAGAGGGAATCCGCAGGCTCTGATGATGATGGGATTTCTCCCTGGTGAGAACGAGCTGTCCATCGGGGCTGGCGTGGGTGGTAGTTTGGTCGCTGTCGGCAATGAGACTGCTGAAAAGCAAAACCGCCCGGTCGTCACGGATGAATCTTATTTGATGTATAATAAAGGTGTCGTCAGCCACCCTGGGTGGACGCGACACCCCGGACCGGCAAACGCAGGATCGACCAGCGCTATCACAGGTATCGAGATCCCGCCACCCCCAGAATGCACGCCTCCCGCCACCCCTGTGTTGCACCATGGCACAGAGCATGCAACAGGACGGGTCCGCACGCCGTCGCCCTCTCGAGGATTGCACCCCAGGCATCCAACAGAAACCAATTCGCGACCGGCTTTCTCCAGCCAACATAGTGTGAACGGCCGAGCCAGGCACCCGTTAGACCAGCATTATTTCGAAATAGAAAATAACCCTCTTCTCGTTGAGACAGGACTGGACGCGTATATGCCACCTACGCTGCAGATGGGGGAATTGCCTCCGCCGCCACCATCGACCCCGCGCCGCGAGCGCCTCGAACCTGCCCCTCCTCCCAGGCGCTTGAAAACACCGGCCGATATAACGAGCCGAGCAGAGGAGCTTGAGAATGCACCGGCACATATCAAAGCTAAAGCTGCCGCTCTATTGGCAGAGTCTGCCGCGGTCGATTCCCACGCCGCGTTCCAGCAGAAGATGCGCGCCTTGCCCGCCAGTATCCAGGCCGACCGCTTGCGCAGCCCAGTGCGCGCCGCCAGATCGGTGTACGACGAGGGCAGCAAGGGGCTGCAGCCGCCAGGAACCCCGACCAATATGCTTCGACACTTGCCACCAAGTCCAAAAGCAGTCCCGCTGGTCAAGAGTGACGAGGGCGACGTCGAAACGGCGATGCCCGATTACACAGGTACCCCAGAAGACTGGGAAAAATATTTGAACGTGCGAAAAGACGATTCCAGGCTCAAGGCTGCCGAGGAGGGATTAGATGCGGAAGATGATATAGATGCACATTTGAACGCGCTCAAGACGCGCATGAAGGAATCGTCTAAAGCAACGTCCCCGTTGATGCCGGAAAAGTCTTTGCACAAATTAGACGTGGACGCGTATTCTCGGTTTCAAAGCCTTGCAGGGGAGGAGTTGGTTTTGCAAGACACGATGACTGCTCGCAAGCCATTGCCCCCGGCACCGGTGAAAGAGACCAAAGAAGAACCCCCCGTCCGTGAGGCAACGCCGCCGTTGTTGGTCAATGCGACTGCCCCTGGAAGACACCAAGCGTCTGTGCCGGACCTGAACATGGACATGCCCATATTCGAGCAACACATTCCTGTGCAGACTGACCCTCTTGCAAACATACTCCCCGAACAGCGGAAGACCAGCGATCAACCCGCGTCCCAGGAGTTCTGGCTAGACGAGCCGCGACCAGACCATTATATGTTGTCACGACATGAACCGACGCGCTTGGTGGAGTTGCCTTCGATGATCCCCCCGCAGACACCACCTGCGGCGAGTGCGCCCGAGGAGCCGGGGCGCTTCGCTGGCGTGCTTCGGAACGCTCAACAAGACGGCACCGTCGAAGAAGTTCTGCGTGCTCGGTTTGGTGCGATGCTCCACGACCGTGCAAGTTGCGACCAATCGAACTCCAGCGACGGTCAGGGTGCAGTGGATAGAATAAAGAAAACCCACAATCCCATTGTGTGGAAAGATTGGGAAAATCCAAACGTCCAAGACAACCTCGATTCTCTTGGAAGGGTAGACGACGTCACTGAAACGTCGGCGCGTGCACTTCACGCACAGTATAAGGAAATAGAACTGAAAGCTAAAGTCGACCGCATCGAGGCGAAGCAGCAGACATCAACCGATGTCCCCGCCACTGCAGCAGTTCTGCGTTCTCAAAATGCAGACAGGAAAATAGTGACTCATAGCAACGGTGAAGACTTGGACAAATTAATTGCCGCTTTTCTGAAGCAACAAGGTGCGCGCGATGCCAGCGACAACGTTGAGGATTCTGCTCCGGTGCCGCCCAAGATAAACCCGCCCCTGGGTCGCCACGCTGCCTCAGAGCATGGGGGTGGGAAGATGACCGCGTTCAAAAATATAATGGGTCTGCGCACGGATAAACCACGAGAACAGGTCGCTAATATGCGTCCGTCCATTTCTTCGGAGCCATATAAGACATTTCCAGCGCCGCCACCAAAGCCAACTGGAGAACAACACAAGCATGGTAATGCGTCGCCTCGTGCGAAAGATACCAACGAAAAAGAATCATCACCGAAAGATATATTGGAAAAGGAGTACTTGCGCTTGCAAGAGAAAGCGAAAGACAAGCTTTCGTCAGACATAAACCGGGCTGCCCGTGCCGAAACCACTGACTCCTTACGAGCATTGAGGGTGCGGCCGACCCAGCGCAAATCCGAAGGATCCGGTCGTTCACGGGTCGTCCAGTCTGGTGTGCCGAGAAACCGCAAGCTGCGGCTTGGGGCATCGACCGACGTTGATGCAATCAGAGCACAGGCGGCAGCGATGTTAAAAGAGCGCTGCGGGGATAACTTGTTTTTTCGCTCTGATGGTAGCGATGAAAATGATGTCGCTACAAGTGCCCCCGTGGAGAGAACGTTTCTGGCAGACCTTCGGAAAGCTCGGGAAATGCGCCAAGCAGATTTGATGTCCCACCGACCAATTGTTCTAGATCGTGCCCCTGGAGTAGCACGGCCAGTATTAGCCCCCAAGTTACCGTTTGCTCGGCAACCGCCACTCGAACAGCATCGAGTCCCCCCCCCCCCTTCCCCATGGAGCGCGGAGTGCAGTATCGGGAAAGAGAACAATACGAGCGTTTGATTTTTCAAGGCGGTGATATCATATGATTTAAATAGTATATTGGCTATTATGATATCTTACATGAAATTATTCATGATCATCGTATACGATATATGATATAAATATGATAAGACGATATATTACACATGAATGTTCTGGGTGCCGTTAGCGGCCGACTTTGCCGAGTCTTGTGTCCGCTTTGGGATCCCCCGTGAACTGCTGAGCCGTCGTCACGGCTCGATTCAGATCTCGCTCCCTCTCGCGAAGTTCCGTCAAGTATAACATTTTAAATACCACTGCCGCTTGGTCCAGCGCTTCTTTCCCTGTGGAAAAGCCCAATGGAAAATTTTCGAGTGAGACTCCGTCCTCCTCCGCAGATTTGTTCTTCACCTTGGCGGCACGAACGGCACGTGCTGAAAACTTTCGTCGCACCACTCGTTCTATCAGTCGAGCGCGTTCGAGTGACGTTGGGTGTGCCTTCAAATCGACTTCCGAAATTCCAACACTTGAGGCTAGCCGCTCCAACTTCTCCACTTCCGGTTTCTTTGCGTCCGTGTCTCTGCTTCCTACTTGCTTCCCCTTGAACGCCCGGTTATATTTTTCCTTCGCATCTTCATACTCCAAACTCATAGCGTGAGAAGCGACCCAGAAGGTGGTTGCGTCAGGGTCCGCGTCGAAATTGTAGGGGCAGCCAAGGTCCGAGAGATACTGTTTGAACACAGCCATCCATGATTTTAAGTTAGTCCGGGTAACCTCGCGTTTGTCTACTGGATAGTGGCGAATTTTCCTATTTTCCAAGAACGCTATAAATTGTCGAAATGGAAGGCTGTCTTCCATCAAGAGCATATCCCAGTGTTCGTAGCCCAGGGCGCGGGCACACTGCCGCACGGGACTGGTTAGGGTATCGTCCGCCATTTCGTCCGGAAAATGGCGAACACAAGCCAAAATAAATAGCCGCGAGGTATCGGCAGTGGTTTTCGAGACTGTCCGTTACGAGGTCTACGACGGAAGACGTCAATGCTCCACGGTCCGATCCTATCACCACCGCCTAGGGCCAGCCACCCCAACACCACAGTCCAACGGGTCCAATTGGTATGTATGCAGGCAGGTTACTCGTGGACTTCCGATGATTATAAGTCGTCGTCGTCGAGCGAGATGGCATGGATGGACTTGCTTGATTATATGAAAAACATACTTATAACAACATAATAATAACATGGATTTGGCAGCTACGCTAATTCACCACTTCATGGTCGGTTATGTGCCGCCGTGTTGCTAAACTCATCACAATAGATTTGTGCATGCATGGAATCTCTCACGCAGTATGCAGGAGTCAATGCTGCGCAAGCAAACGTTTCACACGGTATTCAAATTGATCGCAAATTGCACGAGGGTACCCTGCTGATTGTATATCACTCAATTGCAACCCGCTTTGAATGAGTGTATCAATCGCTTTGTCCGAAAGGGGTGATTTAAAACGATAGCTACTGAAATAACCAGTAGCGGTTGAATCAAGTGAAGTACGGACCAGGTCATAGACCTCGCTGTCCAGCTTTGCTATGAGCAATTCGTAAGCAGACGGTGTTTCCGTGTGCTCTTCGTTTGAGGTCAGCTTGGCAAGAGCATCTGCAAACCGCGCGCACGCTATTTCTCCGGGAATTCCTACATCGGCTCCCGCGAAAAGATCGACCCCGAGAGTGCTAGGAGGTACGAGAGCATGTGCAACGAACGACTCCAGACAGGTTTGAATTTTTTCTCGGAAGACAGCAGCATCAGTGTTTGCAACAGCAAAGCGATCGACAAACGTTCCTGCCGAGGCCAGTACGGAGTCAAAGCTTTGAACCATGTCATCGTTGTGTCCACCGCCGCATTCAGCAAACATAAATTCGGCTTCTCCAACGATACATAAGCGCTTCAAAGCGGCCAATGTTCGTTCTCTCTGGTTGACGCCTGCGTGAACTACATGGTCATCCTGCATGTACATCCCTTCGTAAAACCCATGAGCAGGTGCATCTGCAATCAACAATACCGTCTTCAAGGCTCCATCGGACCCGCCAAGTAGTCTTTCAGCCGCTTCCAATCCCCCAGCAACATCCTCAGGCTCATCGGCGCCACCTGAGGCTTCGAGACTTGAAATGAAGTCTCGCAACCTCTGGAGAGCAGCGGGGTCCTGCGTCGAGACCCACTCATGAATTTCCAAATGCCGGTCATCACCAAAGTCTTTATAGGACACAACAGATGCTCGAACAGGCATCCCTGTATTCTCACTGAGTGTGTTCAACAAGCTCACTATTTGATTTTGTGCGTGGTTGATCCATCGCCCCATGGAACCTGTGGTGTCGAAGAGAATGCATAGATCAAGTCGGGGGTTCTCGGCATTGAAGTTAGGTACCCTACTCCGTTTTCTCTGTTGCTTCAAGAGACGCCAGCAACTCAACGTTCGCTTGTCGTTGCCTTCAACATTCCGCCATTCGTTAATAGCTGCTGCAAAGTCTTCTTGTTTAGAAAAATCGCTACAAAACACTATATCGCGATCTTTGTCGATTCTGTCGATCAACTCGAGCGCAGCCCCGAAGCTAGACGTCGAAGCTGCATTCCCTGGCGCAGCACCGAAAGCACCATCCATCGAACGTGGCCGTGCTCTTGCAAGCTCAACAAGCTGGCGCAACCGGTGCCCCGCACTACCCGTCTCCATCGCAGGAATAACAACTGATATAGCAGTGTTGCTGAACAGCACCAAGTGAATCTCTTCCGCCGATGCCCTCTCGTCGCCACCCTCGTGTTTTAGCGCTCGTTCCACATCCGCCAGCAAGAGGGCCATAAGTGCAGACACTGTGTGTGTTCGCGACTGTGAAATAGTGCAGTCGATCGCGACAATAAGTTTTCCTAAGTTGGGGCCTATCTTCAATTGCAGTTCGGCAAGTAGGTCTTTGTGCTCTTGTAGCTTTGGACTATCATCAGAATTGAGTGCACTGACTAACGCCTCGGCTTTGGAAGCTTTTTTCCGAAATGTAAGCTTTAACTTGGAAACTAGTTGCCCATACAACGCTTCCAAAAGTTCCTTTTCTCCAGAATCCGTAGACGCATCCTCCATTAACATTAATTGGTCTGCAAATGTTCCAAGATCGGTGGGAGCGGCAAGCTTCTCCGGGTTTGCTTTCGTTGCGTCAAGGATACGTTGACGGAGGGCACGCCGCGGTTCACTGTCGTAGCGTTCACCCCCATCTTTATCGAGGTTAAGGAATGCTTTTCGCTTTTTTGAGAGCGTTCCTGCGCAGATTTTTTCCACCTTGAGTTCCTCAACTTGGCCACTGCTCAAATGGATCTCTGCAATGTGGCCATTTGCTTTATTCAATGGCGTCAACACATCCTTGCGATACCTTGTTCTTAGCCACGCCTTGCCACTGTCAGATGCGATTTGATGGTCCTTTACATCAAGTACTCGCTTGGCAATTTCATCGTGGTGTTTCCGCGGTGGAAGAGAGGAAGTCGCTCGACCCTTTTGTCCACGATTTTCATGAGGTGCATATTTGGATGCATTTGAGACGGGCCTCCCTTCTGCCGCTTCGACTAAATCTCGTTTCAATTGAACACCAAATATTTCGTAAATAGCTTCCTGGAGGGGCTGGTAATCGTGTGCCTCTGTTTCGCCTTGCAGCACGTCGGTCAACGCCAACAAGTTTGCCAAAGACTTGTAGGATCCATAGCTGGACATGAGACCAACGGTGGCAAATGCAGCCGGTGGGTCCACGTGATACAGAGCTATGAATAATCGCTCGGCAACGATTTTTTCGCCGGCCCCCGCTTTCCCATCCGCGCTTTTGCCAAACACGCTTTTCGAATGGTTCCGCAGGTGCATAATCAGTGGGACCAAATGTTGGCGACACTCGTCACTTTGGATGACGACAGAGACTAACTTCTCTATTTCTTCGATGCCAACATCACGCCCCAACGTACTGATTGCAACGAGCGCCTCCGCTGCTTCGTTTTCTGGTTCCGGTTGAGGAGGAAGGCTTGGGCGCAAGAGTAGACGGTTCTCGGGGTCGTCTGCCCCAGCAGCGGCGACTTCAACGTAGGTCAAACTTGCCATGGAAATCTTGTTGTCAATTTTGGGATCGCGTCTAAGCGTTTTCTGTCGACGTTTATTGTCTTGAACTCAACGCACCGAGAAAGGGTATCCTGTGCCGTGCCCCCGACCCAGGACGATCGCTTCAAACAAACCCAATGTTCAATCGCATCATCGGTTGCAGTAGTGCGTGGGGGTTCATTCCCCTTGTGTGTCAATCATGTGCGTGCGTCCGTCCGACGACGGACATGAATGAATGTGCGGCTGAAAACGTCGCTATACCTGCACGCCTTGTTTTGTAGTGTCCTAACTAACGACCACCTATCGAGGGAGACACCCAGGTAGCAGAGGAGCGGCTCGAGTTTGGGTTTGTAGTGTCCTAACTAACGACCACCTATCGAGGGAGACACCCGGTAAGTGGCAGATGATATGACCAGGTCTCTCGTCTTCCTCCCCCCAGCCTCTCTCGTTCTCTCGTTCTCTCGTTCGTCAGGCCTTCCACCTCACACCTCCCACCTCTCGGGAGTGCTGGATTATTATATGGCTTTTGGACTTACTGTATTATATGCAGTATATGCATTTAACAATGATACGTGCATGTAAATAACAGGTATCCTATGATAGGATTATGTATAGTAGAATATGTTAATAGTAACAGATCTTCTTAACAAGAACGCAGCATGTACCCCTAATTTATATGTTGTCTTATAGTATAATGTAAGGTCTAATGTAAGGTCTGTGTTTATGGAACAATATTATGAAAAATACCATGCCAAGCCCAGACAGCTTTTATGATTAAATGTTCGAATTTAGGAGGTTTTTCACATCTGCTTTATTTTAAGATTTCTTTATACAACCCGCGTCCGGTTCGTAATCTGGACTATCCATAGGGGGTTCGTAATCTGGACTATCCATAGGGGGCGCTGTGGGTAAAGACTGCCGCGGTCCTGCTGCTGGATGCTGTAGTGGGTTGCTTTGCCCACTGTTGGCAAAATCTGGGGTTGGCAATGGTTCATTGAATGGTGGCGGGATACCGGGTATTCCTTGCATTTCGTACTCAAGGGGAACAGCGGCCTGTTGGTGTGCATTTGCTGGCACATTGGACCGCGATTTTTTTGATTTCTGACGATAAAAACTGAATATATGATGAATGATGGCAGGCATAAATGATAACAGTGCAATACCAATTGCAAAATACAACCAAAATACAACATTAGTGTTTTCGACAGTGTTTTCGACAGTGTTTTCGACAGTGTTTTCGGCGATTGAGACGATTGGCATTGGGGGTCTCCCATGATGAGCCACCCAAGGGTACGATTGGTCGACGAGGCCGTCGAAGTCTCTAGTCCCCTGCTTCTTGTAGTAAGCCCTGCCCGTATTCGCCACGTCCCAGAACCACCAATCACCCTGAAGGGAATAATAGAGGCGCCGCAGGCTGTCCTCACGGTAGAATTCGTGGGCACCGTTGGTGATTATGGAGGTACAACGATAGAGCCCGTTGACGTCTGAGCCAGCGCCGCTGACGGAGACCGAAGGAGCGCAATTTGTAATTTTAGGCTTGCATAGTGAACTCTCTGCCGAGGTCCCGAGACACGAGACGGTTGGCATCGGGGATTGCCCGTGATGAGCCACCCAAGGGTACGATTGGTCGACGAGGCCGTCGAAGTCTCTAGTCCCCTGCTTCTTGTAGTAAGCCCTGCCCGTATTCGCCACGTCCCAGAACCACCAAACACCCTGAAGGGAATAATAGAGGCGCCGCTGGCTGTCCTCACGGTAGAATTCGTGGGCACCGTTGGTGATTATGGAGGTACAACGATAGAGCCCGTTGACGTCTGTGCCAGCGCCGGTGACGCAGACCGAAGGAGCGGCGCCGGAGGTGCACACAGGCGCGGGGCATGTGGGCATTGTGAAGAGTAGTGTATATAGGCCAACGCGGGAAGGCCTATTTCAATTTGTACTGTGGAGCAAACGGGAAGCTGACAAGCTGACCTTCGTTCAAGCCAAAGCATTCGTGCGTGGGGCGTGCGTTAATGGGAGGGATTTAGGGGGGTACGGTGGGGTGCCCCACGGCTCAACAGAAGCCTTACTTCACTACTACCAACACCATTAACGAGGACACGAACAATAGACTACCATACATGAGTATACAGAGTCTATCGAATCCGTACCCCGTATGTTATGATTATTCTACGACATGATTCAGTCACCTAGCACATATTATACCGTTATGTATATACTATTACACATGAAATTAATTCAGCAGAAGCATACTACATCGCAAGATCGCAAATTGTCGAATGTCGTAAGTTGTACCATTGGTGGCAACTCTAGACTCTAGACCGCAAAGCCTCTCCAGAGCAGTCGTGTCCGCTGGCCTCGCTGGCAGTGCTTGGTGTATGCCAGGGCTGCGCGAGAAGCTGATCAGTGAAGGATAGTGAGGGGTATAGAAATTGTATTCATTGTTGCTCATTTATAAAAAGATATACGTGTATTTCTTTAAATTGATGTTTTTGTAAATTATAATTAGCCAATAAATTTGCCGTTTTGCCATTGACCGTCTTCAACACGACCATCGGTATAAGTCAATTTCCCTTTTCCGTGCGGTGTGCAGTCTTTCCAATCACCTTCATACACGCGGCCATCCGCCCAAGTATATTTCCCGTTTCCGTGTATTTTGTCGTCTTTATAATCGCCTTCATACACGTCGCCCTTCCATACACCTTTGCCAAAAGTCTTTTTCCCTTTTCCGTGTTGATTGCCGTCTTTCCAATCGCCTTCATACACGCTGCCACTCGCCCAAGTCTTTTTCCCTTTTCCGTGCGGCTTGCCGTCCATTACTTCCCCAGCATAACTTTTTCGTTTATATTTATCTTTTTCGGCATATTTTATTTCTCCAAGTCCATTTGGTTTTCCATTCATTAAATCACCTGTGTAAACACTACCGTCGTCAAACGTGTATGTTCCTTTCACGGGTTTTTTCATCATTTCTTCTTTGGCAAGACGCTCTTTTTCCAGTTCAAGTTCTTTGATTGCTAGTTCTATTTGTTGCTGTTCTTTTTTCAAAACATATTTACTTGGTTTTTTATCTACTTTCACCACCGTTCCATCTTGTTTTAAGATTTTCGGTTTTGCATTTAATATAGACTGTATGCTTGTTTCCCAAAAGGCAGGATTACCGCGAAACACTTCAACAAAACTAATGCTTCCAATACCCTTTAAATAGCTTTTATCAGCAGGACAACGACTAAGAATATTGCCTATCTCACCTTTCACTTGAATGTCTATGACGACAACTATCGGCTTTCCAAGTTCCACCGCCCATTCCAGTTCTTTCACGCAATATGGTCTGGTAAAATAATTCGGTGACATAATTATTACTACGGTTTCACAGAGTTTTACACCATCTTTCATTGCATCCTCATCTCGTTCAGGCATTTTAACATCCAACCAACAAGACTTTCCTTTTTCTTTCATAGAGTAAAAAATTTCAAGTGCTACGTCTTTTGAGTCTGCCTGAACGTGGGAAATAAAATATACTGTTTTATTTACGTTTTGTGCTGCCATCGTTTGTTTTGTTTTGTTTGCAGAAAATTTCGTGTTGTTTCAAGGAGGTTTTGGTTAGGTTTCTTTATTTGTAATGATGTGGAGGAAAGCCGTAGGTGACACATTCCATTTGACAAAGCAAATGATTCTTAGTTCCTTCATCATCATCATTCGGTTAATTTGTGGTTTATGAAAGCATAATGGTGTGAGGGTGTAAAATGATTTAACAGGTATAGAGCAAAGCGTGAGCATAAAATTGAAATACTTTTTCTTGTGACTGGATGGTGCGAGAAAATGCCTAGTAGTTGGTGAAATTGACATTGACACAGCAGCGAAAATAAGGAGCAATTATTAACACTTTTTCAAATACTTATCTGTGATTGAAATACTTTTTGTAGGGTTATTGAACAAGTTTCAATGCTATTATCGTGCTAAAGTTGGTGAAGAGTAGTGTTAGAAAATCTAAAAATAATCTTCACCAAAGTCCTTATATACTACTACTAGTGTTTATACTAGATAGGGTAATATAACATGGAAGTATACATATATAAGTACAATATACACTTCTGTATACACTTCTCCCGCTTCTCTATCGTCGTCAGGCCCACGGCCCACGGCTCAACAGAAACCCTACTACCAACACCGTTAACGAGGACACGAACAATAGACTACCTTAAATGAGTATACAAAGTCTATCGAATCCGTACCCCGGATGTTATGATTATTCTACGACATGATTCAGTCACCTAGCACATATTATACCGTTATGTATATACTATTACACATGAAATGAATTCAGCAGAAGCATACTACATCGCAAGATCGCAAATTGTCGAATGTCGTAAGTTGTACCATTGGTGGCAACTCTAGACTCTAGACCGCAAAGCCTCTCCAGAGCAGTCGTGTCCGCTGGCCTCGCTGGCAGTGCTTGGTGTATGCCAGGGCTGCGCGAGAAGCTGATCAGTGAACAAAATATGGAAGAGGAGAACGAGCAGCGCGAGTTGGTGCTCCAGCAGCTGGACGACTACGTCCCGCTCAGCATCGCCACTTTTGGCAAGAAACTATCTTCAGAGGACCAGGTGACGGTGTTCATACACTGCCGTGTCAAGACAAATACTGTCGTGGCGTTCACGAAGTGGCTTGATGGGATTATCGAGGCTGCCAAGTCGTTCAACACTTCGGCATGGCGAGGTAAAATGGTCCTGGGCCCAACCGCCGCGTATGGTGATCCTGGGCATAGCGAATTCATCATCATGTTCAGGTACTCTGAGTACAGCGTGATGCGCTCCTGGCTCTTAAGCCCGGAGCGTGCCAGATGTAAGTGCCGACTCAGAATTGAAGAGCATGCAGTAACAAATACTTCATAGCTTTCTCAGAAACACCCGTCTTCCCACAACTACTAACACCCCGCACATATCTACAGGTAAAAAATCCCTCCACGAGCTCAATGCGAGGGGGACGGTGTCAAGCGTCATATTATCTTCCGACATACAGGAGGGTACCGTCGCTATCATGCCTCCGAAAATGACCCTCTCGGCCTGGACTATGCTCACGACAAGGTCTTCTGTCGATGACAACACAGGTCTCCCTAAAGTTCTTGACGCCAGTGCCTCTCGAGTTGTGCGGCGCCGGGGGCCACCCCCAAAGTGGCGGACCACTATTACAGTGTGGCTCGCTCTAATGATCACAGTTTTGCCGTGGAACTACACGGTTGCGCCCTGGCTGCTCAGGGATTTGAAAGTGCCACTTTTTTGGTACGTCATCATCATTCTGATTCCCGTGGTTGTCGCGCTTAAGTGGTTTTTGCTTCCACTCTTCGATCGCATGTTTGCTCCGTGCATATACGACATCCCACGGTGCCCTGCAGTCGAGCCATGCCTCACGTTGCAGAATGGATGCCCTTGTTTTCGACCCGATAAGGAGCAGCCTAACAACGAGCTGCGCGAAATGTTTCAACGGGTGAAAAACCTAGAGCTACAGCTGCAGAGTAATCGTGACTTTCATGGTAATGTGCGTCGGCGTATGCTGGAAAGGATCGACAGGCTTGAATCACAATGTATTTCATTACTGGAAGGTGGTCGTGGTGGTGGGGATGATGGGGCGTCAAGCCGTACAGCGCAGCTGGAAGGTTTCGAAGAGGAAGAAAGCGATGAGGCGTCTCCATTATTGGGGCACAGCAAGGAGGACGGATCTAGAGAATCAGAGCCTGACAGCGCCAAGGCATCCAAGTCGTTTCTGGCACCAGCAAGCAATGGACAGCAGACCACAACATGCATTCGGTACAATGTCCGCCCAGAGTGTTTCGTTCTCTTTGAAGAGTGGGTTCAGGAAATTTCCAGGGCAGCTGCGAACTGCGTTGAAGGCCACCGGGGCACACTGATAATCCGAGCACCGACGTCCATAAAAAAGACAGCATGCACACACGTGCTGATTTATGCGTATGATACTCGTGAGCATATGAGTCAGTGGCACAATGACCCGATTCGTAAAGATTTAGTAGATCGCATGCTGCCTCTCTTGGTGCAAGACAACGCGACCTCCATTCGGGTATATGACAGTTGTAAGTCGTTTGCTTTATTTCTTTCGCTGATTTTACCGCACTCCCTCCCCGCCTAAACAGCATATCTAACACACTATTATCATTCTGTTTTCTTGTTACTGTTAATTTACAATTCTCATTGCAGTCGCTGACTTGGCCGACGCTGGGTACCATGAAGAAGACTGGTTTTTCGCGGGCGAAAATGATGAGAATTCATCTGTTCAGAAGTATAGGCGCGACCCTACCTATTGGAAAATGCTCATTATCATTACCGTTGCGCACATACCCGTAATCATTCCGATGTCCGTGCCATACATTGGCCCATGGGTTGCATCATGGGGGCTTGATGACGGCGTCTGGCTGGTCACAATGGTACAATGCCTATACAATGCCTGTTGGGTGGGCTATGTGATGGTGCCCATTCTGATGATTCTCACCAAGAAGTGGGTCTTCGCGCCATGGATTGAGTCGGATTGGATGCTCATCGCGTGGTGCCAACGAGGCTTTCAATGCTGGGACGAGGTTGGGCGCAAGCTCCGCGAAGGGAATTAACAATCCGAGTGTGTGTTTGAGGACCACTTTTCACCTCGCTACTCCACGGTTATGTAGACAATTGACCAACCAAGCATGCGCGTGGAGATTATATTATTTTTTTAAATATTTTAAAACAAAAGCTGTAGTCAAGAATTTTTTAGTTTAATTAATTAAAAATAAAGTTTTACATCAAGCAAGCTAAATCCCAGACGGCCGAAACTTTTGAACACCTTCTTTCGAAAGGATATTTCCATTGTCATCCCACACAAAACGGAGACCAGGTTTCCTTCCCTTTGCTCGAAGTTCCATGTTATTGACAGACTGCCCATAATTCCATTTGCTCTGAGATATCTCTTTCAGACGATCCTCATCGGCGACACGAACCATGTCCTGCGTCAAAGAATGATTAAGCGCGTACCTGCTGATCGTGGCGTGCCCTTTTGTTGCTCGTTCTATAGCCCGCTTCTTTCGTAACGTCGACTTCCGGGCAAGGTCCTGTGTTAAAACGTTCGGGTTTGAAGAACTTGTTCGCATTCGCCGATTTTCTGCCATAAACATCCCGCTTTGAAATGACGGCTGAGTCAACGTGTTTGTAGGTAAGGTGTACAACGTCTTCATTTCCCGCCTGGAAGCGATGTACGTCTGCTTGTTGTC